>Ga0194121_10002766_pt1 | contig 27405 bp, 27 predicted proteins | sample TA2MahCa50mmetaG_FD_148609 | JGI IMG/M metagenome (GOLD analysis project Ga0194121, IMG submission 148609) | Freshwater microbial communities from Lake Tanganyika, Tanzania - TA2015020 Mahale Deep Cast 50m | ecosystem: Environmental > Aquatic > Freshwater > Lake | place: Tanzania: Lake...
CGCCGCGAGGGCGCGCCCCGCTTCGGCGCGGTCCCGCAGTGGAAGGAGCGATCTCTTCACGTCCGCCGCGCCTCCTCGATCGAACGGTCGCGCGGCGCCCGCGCTTACGCCGCAGCGAGCAGCGCGCTGCGCAGCGACGCGAGGTCTTCCTCGGCAAGTGTTTCCCTCTCGAGCAGCATCTGCGCGCCGCGCTCGAGGAGTGCGCGGTGCCGGCGCAGGATCCCTGCCGCCTTGGCGAACGCCGCGTCCACGATTTCTCTCACCGCGCAGTCGATCTCGCGCGCGGTCTCCTCGCTGAATTCGCGCCCCCGCCCCATCTCCGCCGGCGCGCCGAGAAACGCGGGACGCTCGGCGTCGTAGGTCACGTGGCCCAGCTTCTCGTGCATGCCGTAGCGCATCACCATGCTGCGCGCCGTGTCGGTCACCTTGGCGAGATCGTCCGCCGCGCCCGTGGACAGGTGTCCGAATACCACGTGCTCGGCCGCCCGGCCGCCGAGCAGCACCGCCATCTTGTTCTCGAGCTCGCCGCGCGTCATGAGATAGCGGTCTTCGGTGGGCCGCTGGATGGTGTAGCCGAGCGCGCCGATGCCGCGCGGGATGATCGAGATCTTGTGCACCGGATCGGTTCCGGGCAGATTCATCGCGACCAGCGCGTGGCCCATCTCGTGGTAGGCGACGACCTTACGCTCCTCGGCGTTCAGCACGCGGTTCTTCTTCTCCAGCCCGGCGATGATGCGCTCGACGGCGCGCGTGAAGTCGTCCGCGGTCACCGCGTCCGCGGCCCGGCGCGTGGCGAGGAGCGCCGCTTCGTTCACGAGGTTGGCGAGGTCGGCGCCCGAGAAGCCGACGGTGAGCGCCGCGACCTTCTCGAGGTCCACGTCCGGGGCGAGGCGTATCCTGCGCACGTGGGTGCGCAGGATCTCCACGCGGCCCTTCTTGTCCGGGCGGTCCACGAGCACCTGGCGGTCGAAGCGGCCCGCGCGCAGCAGCGCGGGGTCGAGGATCTCGGGGCGGTTCGTCGCGGCGAGCAGGACGAGGCCCGCGCTCGGGTCGAAGCCGTCCATCTCGGAGAGCAGCTGGTTCAGCGTGTGCTCCTTCTCGTCGTGCCCGCCCGTCGGGAACGAGGTGCGCGCGCGTCCGAGCGCGTCCAGCTCGTCGATGAAGATGATGGCCGGCGCCTGCGCCCGCGCCTGCTCGAAGAGATCGCGCACGCGCGCGGCGCCGACACCGACGAACATCTCGACGAATTCCGAGCCGCTGATCGAGAAGAAGCGCACGCCCGCCTCGCCGGCGACCGCGCGGGCGAGCAGCGTCTTGCCGGTGCCGGGCGGACCGACCAGCAGCACGCCCTTGGGGATGCGCGCGCCCAGGCGCCCGTAGCTGCCCGGGTCCTTGAGGAAATTGACGACCTCCATCAGCTCCTCCTTCGCCTCGTCCACGCCCGCCACGTCCTCGAAGGTCACCTTCGTGTCCTTCTCCATGTAGACCTTCGCCTTGCTCTTGCCGATCGTGAGGAAGCCGCCTCCCATGCCCTGGCTCTGCGCGAAACGGCGGATCACGAACATCCAGATGGCGATGAAGATGAGCGCCGGGATCGTCCACGACAGGATGTCGCGCAGGAGCGTCGGCTCCAGCGCGCCGCCGTACTTGACGTTGTGCCCCTCGAGGTCCCGCGCGAGCTCGGGTTCGACGCGGATGGTGACGAAGCGGGTGTGTCCGCCGGGCGTGGGCCGGGCGAAGACGCCCTCGATGCGGTTCTCGTACACGACGATCTCGCTCACCTGCCCGGTCCTGAGGTGATGCCGGAACTCGCTGTACGAGAGCCGCTCGACCTGGCGCGACTCGATCCACAGGCTCTGCAGCCACAGGACCGCGAGCACCGCCAGCACGAAATAGGCGAGATTGATGCGGGCTTGCCGGTCCATCGGTGTCCTCTCTGGCAATGGCCCCGTCCGACCGCTACGGTCGCATCGTCCAATATTAGTAACCTGCCGCCGCGCCGGTGTTGACTTATGTCAAGCGCGCGCTACTGCGGCGAGGCGAGCGACTGGAAGAGATCGAGGTAGCCGCGCGCACTGCGGCGCCAGCTGAAGTCCTGCGCCATGCCGGCGCGCTGCAGCGCCTTCCAGGCGGGGCCATCGTGCCAGACCCCGATCGCGCGCAGCAGCGCCTCGCGCAGCGCCCCGGGCTCGGCGGGGCCGAACACGAAACCGTTCGCGCTGCCCGCCGCGACCACCTCCGGCGTCGCATCGATCACGGTGTCTCCCAGACCGCCGGTCGCGCGCGCCACGGGCGGCGTGCCGTAGCGCAGGCTGTACATCTGGTTCAGGCCGCACGGCTCGAAGCGGGAGGGCATCACGAAGATGTCCGCTCCCGCCTCGATGCGGTGTGCGAGCGCCTCGTCGAACCGGATCGCCGCGGCGATCGTTCCGCGAAAGCGTGCGGCGAGTTCCGTGAACTCCCGCTCGAGCCCGGCCTCGCCTGTTCCCAGAACCGCGAGCTGCGCCGGCAGCGCGGCGACTCCGGGCGCGATCGCGGCGAGCAGATCCAGTCCCTTCTGGTGCGTAAGCCGGCCGATCGTGCCGAGCAGCGGCGTGCGCGCATCCACGCGCAGGCCCAGCTCGCGCTGCAGCGCGGCCTTGTTGGCGGACTTCGCGGCGATGCGTGAGAAGTCGTAGGGGGCGGCGAGGAACGGATCGAGCGCCGGATTCCACACATCGGTGTCGATGCCGTTCAAGATCCCGGTGAGCCGGTCGCTCCGGCTCTGCAGCAGCCCGTCGAGGCCGCAGCCGAACTCGCGCGTCTGGATCTCGCGCGCATAGTTGGGGCTCACCGTCGTGAGATGGTCGGCGTAGACGAGCCCCGCCTTGAGAAACGAAAGCTTGCCGAAGAATTCGACGCCGTGGACGGAAAACGACTGCGGCGGCAGGCCGAGCGCCGCGAGCCCCGCGGACGGGAAGATCCCCTGGAACGCGAGATTGTGCACGGTCATGACGGTGCGGGCGAGCACCCCGTGCTCGAAGCGCAGGTAGGCCGGCGCGAGCCCCGCCGGCCAGTCGTGGCACTGCACGATCTGCGGACGCCATGCGAGGGGGCTCGTCTCCAGCGAGAGCAGTGCCGCCACGCGCGACAGCAGCCCGAAACGCAGATGGTTGTCGCCCCAGTCGCGCTGCATTGCGTCCTGGTATGCCGTGCCCTCCCGCGCGTAGTACCGGGGGCAGTCGACGATCAGGAGCGGCACCGCTCCGGCGGGCTCCGCGGCGAGCAGCCGCGCGGGCGCGAGCGCGCCACCCGGCTCGTCCAGCGTGGCGACGACACGGGCGCCGGCGTGCGCCGCGAGGATCGCGGAGTACCCCGGCACCAGCACGCGCACGTCCGCGCCGAGCGCGCGCAGGGCGGCCGGCAGCGTCGCGGAGACCTCACCCAGCCCGCCGCTTTTCGCCCACGGCGCCAGCTCCGGGGTCACGAACAGCACGCGCAGATCACGCTTCACGCATTCATCACTTGTCGATGAGCGTTTGTCTGCGGTTGACTTGCGCCCCTGCAATAAGGAATTTGGCGGACGCAGGCCGCCAAATTCCTAGCGGATGCCGAAGGTGGGCTGCCCGAGCATGGCCGGCGTCACCAGGGTGATGCCCCGCTCGGTGACGTGGAACCGGGCGCGGTCAGCGGCCGGGTCGACGCCGATCGCGGCCCCGTCCGGGATCTCGCAGCCGCGGTCCATGACCGTGCGCCTGATCACCGCGCGCGCGCCCACGCGCACTCCGGGCAGGAGCACGGAATCCTCGACGAGACTGCGATTCTCCACGCGCACGTCGGAGAAGAGAAGCGAGCGCCGCACGGTGGCCCCGCTCACCACGCACCCCCCCGAGACCATCGAGTCGATCGCCATACCGCGGCGTTCCTCCTCGTCGAACACGAACTTTGCCGGCGGCAGCTGTTCCTGGTAGGTCCAGATCGGCCACTCGCGGTCGTAGAGGTCGAGCTCGGGCACGACCTTGGTGAGCTCGATGTTGGCCTCCCAGTACGCGTCCACCGTGCCCACGTCGCGCCAGTAGGCGACGCCTGCGGGCGGGGTGCCGACGCAGCTCTCGGCGAACGGGTGCGCGTGCACCTGGTAGCGCGGCACGATATGCGGGATCACGTCGCGGCCGAAGTCGTGAGTGGAGCGCGTTTCATCGGCATCGCGCGCGAGCTGCTCGTAGAGAAATTCCGCGTTGAAAAGGTAGATTCCCATGCTCGCGAGCGCGCGGTCGGGCTTGCCGGGCATCGGCGCCGGCCGGGAGGGCTTCTCGGCGAAGCCCGTCACGCGCCCCCTCTCGTTCACCGCCATCACGCCGAACGAGCTCGCGTCGCCCAAGGGCACGTCCACGCAGCCCACGGTCATGTCCGCGCCGGTGGCGACGTGTGCCGCCAACATCCTTCCGTAATCCATCTTGTAGACGTGGTCGCCCGCCAGCACCAGCACGTAGCGCGACGCATGCCGGCGCAGCATGCCGATGTTCTGGAACACCGCGTCCGCCGTGCCGCGGTACCACGATTCCTGGATCTGCTGCTGCGCGGGCAGCAGCTGCACGAACTCACCGAACCGGCCGTCGAGGAAGCTCCACCCGCGCTGGATGTGGCGGATCAGGCTGTGCGCCTTGTACTGCGTGACCACGCCGATGCGGCGCACGCCGGAATTGACGCAGTTCGACAGGGTGAAATCGATGATGCGGAACTTGCCGGCGAAAGGCACCGCCGGTTTCGCCCGCTCGGCTGTGAGCTGCATCAGGCGGCTGCCGCGCCCGCCGGCCAGCACCAGGGCGACGGAAGCCTTGGTGAGGTGGTTCATGGAAAGGACCTCCCCTCCCTCCAGAGCCGATCCGCTCCGCGGTTCCCGGGGGTCATGGTCGTTCATAGCGGAAACCTCCTTTATTTGATCATGGCAATTCCCGCGTCGCCGCGACTTGACGTGGATCAACCGCGCTCGCGCGCGACCCGTCCTTGCGCAGGCCGCGTTTTGACCTGCGTCAAGCAGGACGCCTGATGCACGGCGTATGCTGCCTGTTGGCAGATTGCCGCCGCGAGTGCTCGCAGCGTCGCCGGGAATCCGGAATGAAGACCCCCCAAAGCTACATCGCCTATGCGCCGTTCGGAGTCGGCCTCATGTGCGCCGTCGTTTACTTCGAGCAGGGCCCCGACGTCTACGGCTGGTGGACCGGCGCGCGCAATTCCGATTACCACTGCGCGTACTTCAAGCTGGAAGGCTATTACACCACGAAGCCGACCCGCTTCTACGCGACCGAGGGCATGGACCTCTACGGCGGGTGGAAGTACCTCTACACGGCGCGCGAGCCCGACCTCGACAAGCCGCTGCCGGTGGAGGATGCGGCCGCGCACGAGCTCGACCGGGTGCAGGGCATCTTCGCCTCGGAATGGCTGGTGTACGAGGACGATCCCCACGTCGAGGCCGAGCGCGAGGCGTACGGAAAGATGGGCCTGCCGCTCGGCCACGTCGCGGTGCGCAGCAAGCGCCTCGGCAAGCTCGATGAGACCGAGGCGGTGTGGATCCATCGCTCGCACGAGCTCGATGCGGGGGTGGTGGACTTCCTGCAGCGGTTCTGGCCGCTCGATTACCGGACCCCCTGACGCCCGGGCGCAGCCTCGTGCGGCTCGCGCCCGGCGGCGCGCGGCTGCCGCGCCGGCTCACTCGTCCACGATGTGGGGCCGCTCTTCTTCGGCGGGCTCGCCGGTCTCGAGGTCGGTCCAGTCGGCGATGCCGATATGGTGTAGCGCAAGGCTGCCGGCCCGCGCGGGCGTGCCGGCGTTACTGCGGCGAGATCTCTTTCGCGGGAATCAGGCGGTCGAGCGCAAGCCGGTCGCGCAGCTCGCTCACGGTGAGCTGCGTGTAGTCCTTCGCCAGCTCCTTCAGCGCGACGCCGGGGTCGAGCGCGGCCCGCAGGCCCCCGCGCAGCAGCCCCAGCAGCTGCGGCTCTGCCACCAGCACGACCGTGCCCACGTGCCAGCCCCGGGTGTGCTCGGCCACCCGCCGCTCTATCTGCTGCGCGAATCGGCGCCCGAGCTCGAACTCGTGCCGCGCTCGCCGCGCGACGATGGGATGCACCGGTCCCGCCTGGCGGTTGGTATTGGTGTCAGTCCGCGTCTTGCCGGACGCGCCCTCGGGCCGTCGCACGTCGGGATTGTCGAGCTCGTCGCGCTCCACGAGCCTGAGCCTCTGCGGCTCGGACGGATCGGGCTCCGCCCCGAAGAACCGGGCGCGGCCGCGATTCGCGGCGATGACGAGGATCGCGTTCACGCCCGGTGGCGTTCCCGCGCGGCGCCGTCCGTGTCCAGGCGCTCCCGCGGGCAGCCGTCGAGCTCCCGGCGTGCCGCGCGGAACGCTTCGCGCAGCGCCACGTAAATGTCGTCGTTGTGGTCGCGGTTGACGGTGATCTTCGCTCCCGCGACGGTGATGCCCAGGCTGATGATGAATTCCGCGCTCTTGCGGGGGTACGCGCGCGCCGCCTCCGCCACCACCCGGCAGCTCACGATCCCGGGATGGAATTTCTCCAGACCCGCGACCTTGCGCCGGATCCAGCGCTCGAATGCCTTGGAAGGCGGGATGTCGCGAAGCGTGATCTGCACCGTTCCCGTCACGTTCTGAACCTCCGCTATGGGGCCTACTTCCGCGCCTTGGCCTCGTGCGCCTGCCCGCGCGCGACGATCTTGGTGAGATCGCTCATCTGCCCGGCCAGCGTCTCCAGCAGATCGTCGATCGAGACGATGCCAGCGAGCCGGCCCTCCGCGGTCATGATCGGCAGCCGCCGCACGCCCTTGTGGCGCATGATCTCGACGGCCTCGAGAATGCCCGTGCCCTCGCGCGCCGAACTGAGCTCCTGCACCATGATGTCGCCCACGGTGATCGCCGCCGGATCGAGCCCGGTCGCGACGATCTCGATCACGATGTCGCGGTCGGTCACGATCCCGACCGGGACGCGCCCTCCGCCGTTCACCTCATCCACGATCACCAGCGTGCCGACGTGGAACTGCCGCATCAGCATGGCTGCGGCATTTACTGTCGTGTCGCGGGTGGCGACCACGACTTCACGGTTGCAAATTTCGCCTATCGTTGCCATCTTTCCAGCCTTGGTTGTGCCCGGAGGCCTCAGCCGTAGGGCTCCGCACTCAGCGTCTCGTCGTGCACCGCGACGAAGCGGCGCACGATGCTGTCGTATTCCTTTGCATCTTCCTCGCGGTCGGAGAACAGCTCGGGCGCGTCCCGCCGCTGCGCGCGCAGCAATGCCTGCAGCTTCTGCTCGGCGCCGGGCGCCGCCCCTTTCCGCAAATGGCGATTCGGGATTCCCATCGCGCGCCTCTCCCGGAGACAGTTCCCATCTTAAGCGGCGGGCGGCCGGGGATTTTGATCTGGATCAACAAGGCCCCCGCTCCGGCGGCGGGGCGCGCATCCGGCCTGCGCGAAAGCATGCACCAGGCGCGGGACTCCGGGGTGCGGAGCGCCGGCAGGTGGGGTACCGCGCGGGTTCGCCCTATGGCGACGAACGGAGCACGCGCCGCAGCTTGCCGCTGCGGCCGCCGCGCTCCGGCGGCGCCGGATCGAGGCGCAGGGCAATCTCCTGCAGTCCCTGCGTGTCCAGGTAGGCGCGCAGTGCGTGCTCCACCTTCCTCCAGAGCGAAGTGTAGATCCGCGATTTCGTTGAAGGCGGCGGCGATGTCGGCGTTGTGTACGGGCACGGCCTGAGGGATGAGGGATGAGGGATGAGGGACGAGGAGCGAAGGCGCAAAAAGGGAAAAACTGCGATTAACGATCTCTCACTTCATCCGGCATCCTACATCCTTCCGCCCTCGTCCTACAGCGAGGGCGTGCCGCCGTGCGCGTAGCCCCTCTCGGCGCGCTCCTGGCAGGCGATGCAGCGCGCCGCGGTCGGGTACGCGGCGAGCCGCTCGTACGCGATCTCTCCGCCGCAGTCCGCGCATATTCCGAAATCGCCGGATGCGAGCCGCGCCCGCGCGACCTCGATCTCGCGCAGCTCGTGGACGTGGCGGTCCGCGATCGCCGTATCGATGTCGGCGAGCAGGTCGGCCACCGACGCGTCTCCCAGGTCGGCCACCATGCCCGCCAGCTCCTTGTAGCGCTCGTCGCCGGATGCGTGCAGCAGCTCGCGCAGCTCCGTACGCAGCACGCCGCGGCGCTCCTCGAGCACCGCGGCAAGCCCGTGCAGTTCTTTTTGGTCAAGGTGGCTCATAGTCGGTATCCTCCTCAGTATATGATCGTTTTTGCCTGCACATGTTCCTGCCACGTGCCGGGGAGGCGCGCGCGCGCGGCGAGGCTGCCCGCGCCATGAGGTCGCGCGGGGCGCGAACCACGACCGCTCGCGGGCGCCGCCGTGCGCCGGGCCGGAAGCGCTCCGCGCACCCTCGCGGCGGCTCGCGCCGGGGCGTTCCGTCCCCTCCGGCGCTTCCACCCCAGCTCGCGCCGCTCATGCGCCCGGAGGCCTACCCGCACCCGGTGCGCGCGGTCCGCGTCCTCGAGACCCACATTTCCTGGGTGCTGCTCACCGGCGACTACGCCTACAAGGTGAAAAAGCCGGTCAACCTGGGCTTCCTCGACTTCTCGACGCTCGAGGCGCGGCGGCGCTGCTGCGAGGAGGAGCTCAGGCTCAACCGGCGGCTGGCCCCCGATCTCTATCTCGAGGTCGTCGCGATCCGCGGCGTCCCCGCGCAGGCGCGCATCGGCGGGGACGGGCCGGCCCTCGAGTACGCGGTCCGGATGCGCGAGTTCCCGCAGAACGCCCTCGCGAAGAGCATGATCTCGCGCGGGCAGCTCACGGCGCAGCACGTGGACGAGCTTGCAAGCGTGATCGCCGCTTTCCATACGGCCGCGCCCGTCGCCGCCGGCTCCGACCGGCACGGCGAACCGGAAACGGTGCTCGCACCGGCGCTCGAGAATTTCCGGCAGACACTGCCGCTCGTTGCCGCCGCGGCCGACCGGCGCATGCTGCGGTCGCTCCGCGCCTGGACGAAGAGCGAGCACGGCCGGCGCGCGCCCGACATCGCCGCGCGGCGCCGCGACGGGTTCGCGCGCGAGTGCCACGGCGACCTCCACCTCGGGAACGTGGCCGTGCTCGACGGCAAGCCCGTCGCGTTCGACTGCATCGAGTTCAACGCGGCGCTGCGCTGGATCGACGTCATGAACGAGGTCGCGTTCATGCACATGGACCTGGACGACCGCGGGCGGCCCGACCTCGCCTGGCGCTTCCTGAACCGCTATCTCGAGCACACCGGAGACTACCCCGGGGTGGCGGTGCTGCGCTTCTACGGCGTCTACCGCGCGCTGGTGCGCGCCAAGGTGCACGCGCTGCGCGCGTCGCAGCCGCGGCTCGCCGCGAAGGAACGCGCGCGCCTGCTCGCCGCCTGCCGCGGATACGTGCGGCTTGCCGGGCGCCTCGCGCGGCGGCCCCGGCCGGGGCTGATCATCACGCACGGACTGTCGGGCTCCGGAAAAACCACCGTCACCGACGTGCTTGTCGAGCGCACCGGGGCGGTGAGAGTGCGCTCCGATCTCGAGCGCAAGCGGCTGCACGGGATGCCCGCGCGCGCGCGCTCGGAATCGGCCATCGCCGGGGGCATCTACGCGCCCGCCGCGAGCGCCGCGACTTATGACCGGCTTGCCGCGCTCGCGCGCGGCATCGTCGAGTCGGGTTACACCGCCGTGGTGGACGCAGCCTTCCTCTCCGGCGCCGCGCGCCGCAAGTTCCGCACGCTCGCCCGCCGGCTGCGCGCAGGCTTCGTCATCCTCGACTTCAGGGCGCCGGAATCGGTGCTCTCCGAGCGCATCGCGCAGCGGCTGCGCAGCGCGCACGACGCCTCCGAAGCGGACCTCGCGGTGCTGGAGCACCAGGTCGCGACGGCGGATCCGCTCGCGCGGGACGAGATCCGCGCCGCGATCGCGGTGGATACCACGCGCCCGGTGCAGTGGCCGCGGCTGCTCGCGCGGCTGCGGCGCGCCGGAATCGGGCCGCGCTAGCTCACCAGCACCAGCGGACAGCCCAGCTCGGAGAGCAGCGCGCGCAGCGCCGCCCGGTCCTTCGGCGCCGTGGGGTCGTGCCATACCAGCGCCGCGGCGCGTTCCTTCCGCACTGCGTCCAGCACGACGCGCATCTCCTTGCCAAGGAGCTGGACGAAGCGTGCCATGGAATCGCGCTCTTCCAGCCAGGCCCTCGCTTCCTGGCGCCGGCGCGCGAATTCGCCCGCGTCCTCCGCGGGCACCAGCACGGTGAGGCGCGTCCTGGCGGTCGCCGCGAGCGCGTGGGCCACCGCGAGCGCGTGCCACGCCCGCTCCGATCCGTCGAACAGCGTGACGATTGGACGCAGGCTCAGGTGCCGGAAGCGTTCCGTCTGCGCGCCGCCGCCTCGCGCCGCGATGGACGGAGCGCGGTGCTCCTGCACGAGCCGCCCCGCCCTGCCGAAGACGACGAGATCGGAGCCCTCCAGTGCGTCGAAGACGGCGGCGAGCGGCTGGCCGCGCACCACCTGGAACGACCATTGCAGGTTGAGCGCGGCGGCCGCCGCGGCGAGCCGCTCCCGGCTATGCACCGCCTGCAGCCTGAGCGCGCGCTCCATGTCGGAAGTCTCGAGCCTGCGCAGCACCGCGGAAGCAAGCCCCAGCTCGCGCGCGAACGGCAGCTGCGCGGTGCGCATGAGCTCGATGTCCTCGACGAACAGCCCCACGAGTTCGGCCTGGAGCGCCGCCGCGAGCCCCGCCGCCGCCTCGAGCGCCTCCTCGGCGATGCGCGCGGCATCGAGGGCGACTACGATGCGCCGCACTTCGGGCATGGTGCGCGGCTCGCTCATCCTGAGGACTCCGGCTCGCAACCGCAAAGGCACAAAGACGCGAAGTAACGCAAAGGAAATCCGCAAACCGATGACACTATTGAACGAAGCACCACCGCCTGCCTCGCGCCTCTGCGGTTCGCTTTTTGTCCGTTCATGTTCGGCCCTTCGCGCGCACGCGCGCACGCGCCGGCTCCCGCGCGGCGAGCTTCGACTGCCTCTCCGAGAGGTCGCGCAGCCGCTTCGCCACGCGGCCGTTCACGGTATCCGGCGCGAAGCCGCCGCCGGTATCGGGCGCGCCCGCCGGCATCCCGGTGAGCAGCTCGATCGCCTCGTCCACGTGAGAGACGGCGTAGATGTGGAACCGCCCCGCGGCGACGGCTTCCCGCACGTCCGCGCGCAGCATCAGGTCCGGCGCGTTCCCGGCCGGGATCAGCACCCCCTGCTCCCCGTTGAGCCCCCGCGCGCGGCAGATCTCGAAGAAGCCCTCGATCTTCTCGTTGGCCGCCCCGATCGCCTGCACCTCGCCCAGCTGGTTGACCGAGCCCGTCACCGCCAGCGACTGCCGGATCGGCACGTCCGCGAGCGAGGAGAGCAGCGCGCAGAGCTCGGCGAGCGAGGCGCTGTCGCCCTCCACGAGTCCGTAGGTCTGCTCGAACACGAGGCTCGCGGCGAGCGAGTGGGGGCGCTTCAGCGAATAGCGCGCGGCGAGAAACGCCGAGAGGATCAGCACGCCCTTCGAGTGGATCGCTCCGCCCAGCTCGACTTCGCGCTGCACGTCGATCACCTTGCCGTCTCCGAGCCGGGTGGTGGCGGTGATGCGGGTCGGCTCCGCGAAGGCGTAATCCCCGAGCTGGAGCACGGAGAGCCCGTTGATCTGCCCGGCTCGCGTGCCTTCCGTGTCGATCAGCACCGTGCCGCGCAGGATCTGCTCGTGCATGCGCTCGCGCAACCGGTCGGCGCGCCCGCGCTGCGCCTCGATCGCGCGCTCCACGTCGCCGGCGCCCACGCGCTCGCGCCCGTCCAGCCGCGCCCAGTGGTCGGCCTCGGACATGAGGTCGGAGACGGCCTGCACGTTCGCCGAGAGCTTGCGCGCGTCTCCCGCGAGGCGCGCGCTGTGCTCGATCACGCGCGCGACGGCGTTGCGGTCGAACGCCGCGAGCTTGTTGTGCTGCGCGAGCGCGGCCACGAGCCGCCCGTAGACCCTGTCGCTCTCGGGAGCGCGGTCGAGGCGCTCGTCGAAATCCGCCGCCACCTTGAACAGCCTCGGGAAGTCGGGGTCGTAGGCGTGCAGCAGGTAATAGATGATGCGGTCGCCGAAAAGCACCACCTTGACGTCGAGCGGGATGGGCTCGGGCGCGAGCGTGACCGTGCTCACCAGCCCGAACATCTCGCCGAGGGACTCGATGCGGATCTGGCGCGTGGACAGCGCGCGCTTGAGCCCCTCCCACGCGTAAGGCTGGATGAGCAGCTTGTGGGCATCGATCAGCAGGTAACCGCCGTTGGCGCAGTGCAGCGCGCCCGGCCTGATCAGCGTGAAGTCGGTGAGCAGTGTGCCGAACTGCGGGACGTGCTCCACGCGCCCGATCAGGTTCTGGTAGGTCGGGTGGTCTTCCGAGCAGACGGGAGCGCCCCCGCCTTCCTCGCATTGGACCAGCACATTGATCCCGTAACGGCGGAACGAGGGCGCTTCCGCGCCCTGCCCGGGGCCGGGGCCCGAGGGTTCCTGCGCCTTGGTGAACTCCTCGACGTTCTCGATCACGTCCTGCTGCACCATGTCCAGATACTCGGGCACCTTCTCGACGTCGCGGTAGCGCTCCTTCAGCTCGGCGACATGGCCGCCGACGGCAAAAAGAGTCATCTCGCGGTTGAGCTCCTTGATGCGGCTGCGCTGCTCCCGGCGCCAGCGAACCACGTTGCGCACGATGTTCTCGAGCTTCGCCTGCAGCTCGCGAATAATGGCTTCCAGGCGCTGCTTCTCCTCCTGGGGCAGCGCTCCGAAGTCCTCCGCCGAGATCACCTCGCCGTCCTTCAGCGGCGCGAAGGTGAAGCCCGCGGGCGTGCGCATCAGCGCGATTTTCTCGGCCGCGGCCTCCTTCCCGAGCTCCGAGAATGCCTTCTCGTGGCGCTCGCTGTACTCCGCCTCGATCTGCCCGGCGCGCGTGCGGTACTCCTCGCTTTCGAACACGGCCGGTATGGTCGCGCACAGCTCTTCCACGAGCTGCTCCATGTCCTTGCGCAGCGCGGCGCCCCGCCCCACGGGCAGCGCGAGCGCGATCGGCTTGGAGGGCTGGCGGAAATTGTGGGCGTAAGCCCAATCGCCCGGGGACGGTTCACCCGGCGCCTTGCGCGCGAGCCGGCTCTTCACCAGCGTGCGCTTGCCGGTGCCGACCGGCCCCATGACGTACAGGTTGTAGCCTTCGCGCTCGATCCCGATGCCGAACTCCACCGCGCCCGCCGCGCGCGCCTGCCCGAAGGCGTCCGCGGCTTCCGTCACCTCGGCGGTGCTGTCGAAGTCGAACTGGGCGGGATTGCAGCGCCGGTACAGCGCCTCGGGTTTCAGTCTTTCCACGGCCATCGTTGTTCTCGTCCTCTTCGCGTTCGCTCCGTGCCGCGCGCGCGGGGGACCGCGCGCCGCTTCTTCATTTTGCGAGCACCGGGCTCGCGCTCGTCGCCCGGTCCACCTCTTCGGCGAGCCGGCGCAGCGCCGGTGCGATCTCGACGCGGTAGGGTTCGGGCGCGGCATCGAGCGCGCGCAGCGCCTCGGGCAGCCTCGCGAGCTGGGCAGCGGCACGCTCGCGCATCGCCTTCAGGCTCTCCGGGGCCGCGAGGCGCTTGCCGTTCCTCATGACCGGCGCGAGCAGCGGCTCCCCCGCCTGGCGGTCGCCCTCTATGCTCACCACGTCGTGGTCCAGCCGCCCGTCGCCGGAGTAGTGCCGGTAGACCTGCTTGCGTCCCGGCCAGGTGGCCTTGCCGGTCGAGCGCTTGCGGCGCGCCCTGCCAGCGTATTCCTGCAGCTTGTAGACGATGTCGAGAAACGGCGCGTCCGCGGACGTCACCAGGCTCGAGCCCACGCCGAAGCCGTCGACCGGAGCGCCCGCGCCCAGCAGCTCGGCGAGCCGCGCTTCGTCGAGGTTCCCGCTCGCGAAGATCGTAACCTCTCTCAGGCCGCCCTCGTCGAGGATGCGGCGCACGCTCCTCGCGAGCGCGGCGAGGTCGCCGCTGTCGAGGCGAACGCCCTTCAAGCCGATACCGCGCTCGCGCAGGCGCTTGGCGAGCCGCACGACCTTGGCCGCCGCCGCCTCGGTGTCGTAGGTGTCGAGCAGCAGCACGGTGCCGCCCGGAAACGCCTCGGCGAAACGCTCGAAGGCCGCCACCTCGTCATCGTGCGCCTGCACGAACGAGTGGGCCATCGTGCCGAACACGGGGATGCCCATCGCGGGCGCGGCCGGGACGGTGGCGGTTCCCCCGAAGCCCGCGACGTACGCCGCGCGCGCCGCGAGCAGCCCCGCCTCGGCGCCATGTGCGCGGCGCAGCCCGAAATCCACGAGGAGCTTGCCCGGCGCCGCGAGCACGCACCGCGCCGCCTTGGAGGCGACGAGCGTCTCGAAGTGCACGAGGTTGATCAGCCGCGTCTCGACGAGCTGCGCCTGCGGCATGGGTGCGATCACGCGCAGGATCGGCTCGTTCGGAAAGAAGACCGTGCCCTCCGGCAGGGCGTGCACCTCGCCGGTGAAGCGCAGCTGCTCGAGGTGCCGCGCGAACTCGCGCGGGAAGAGCCCGCTTCTCTCCACCCACTCGAGCTCCTCCGCCGTGAAGCGCAGCTGCTCGAGGAACGCCAGCGCCTGCTCCAGCCCCGTGGCCATGAAAAAATTGCGGCCCGGCGGCAGCCTTCTCACGAACATCTCGAACACCGCGGTCTCACGCATGCCGTGCGTGAAGTACGCGTGCAGCATCGTGAGCTGGTAGAGGTCCGTGAGCAGCGCGGAGCCCGGCGAAATCATCGGGAGACGTCGCCGAATTCAACCGGGACGGCGCCGGCCTGCTCCATCTCGCGCCGTGCGCGCTCGCCATCTCCGGGTTTCACGTTCACCGCGCGGATCGCATCGGTCAGCAGCAGCACCGAAAATCCCTCCTTCAGCGCGTCACGCACCGAGTTGAGCACGCAGTAATCGGTCGCGAGCCCGCCTACCAGCAGGCGTTTCACGCCGCGGTCGCGCAGATCGCGCGCGAGGTCGGTACCGGAGAATGCGGAATAGGCGTCCGCCTCTTCGCTCGTCGCCTTGCTGATGATCGTCGCCTCGCGCGGCAGCTCGAGTCCCGGCGCGAATTCCGCTCCGGGCGTGCCGGCCACGCAGTGGTCGGGCCACGGCCCGCCCTGCGCCTTGAACGAGCAGTGCTTTTTCGGATGCCAGCAGCGGCTCGCGAACACGGGCCGCCCCTTGCGGTGAGCGAGCGCAATGTAGCGGTTGAGAACGGGCACGACGGCATCACCGTCGGGGACAGCCAGGCTCCCGCCGGGAAGGAAATCCCGCTGCGTGTCCACCACCAGCAATGCATCGCCGGCACCAACGTTGACCGTCATATGGATCCTCCTGCTGTCCATGGTCGGGTATTCGTTACAGGGTAACGCGTGATGCGCCCCGGGCGCAAAACCTCCGGGCAGCGACCAGCCCGCGCGGCATTGCCCTCCGGAACGCGGCGGCCGCAAGCGTCACTGAATGGGGAGGAGCGCGGCGTGAACCGTGTTCAGGAGATTCGCGCGCCACGCCGCGCCGTCATGCTGGCGCCGATCGCAGCGAGATCGTCGCGCGAGAGCAGCAGCTCCGCGAGCGGGAACAGGTTGACCTCCTCCAGCGTGAGGTGCGCCAGGTAGGGTCTCGCGAACCGCTCCACGGTCTTCGCGTCGAGCGCCGTGCTCTCGCCCGCCGCCACCATCTGCAGCACCGCGCGCAACTCGATCCAGGCCCGGTACATGGCACGATGCTCATTGACGAGGTCGGCGACGAGCCGCGTCAGCGATGACCCGCGACCCTTGCTCGCCGCTCCCATCATGCGCGGCAGCAGGTCCTGCTCCTCGTCCTCGTGGTGCTGGTGCGCCGCGTGGTCGAAAAAACGGATGGCATTCGCGGCGGCCTGCCTTGCCTGCCCGTCGCAGCCGTGTTCCTTCAGATGCACGACCAGCTGGCCCAGCATGCTGCACTGGGAGCGAATGCGCTCGTGGCATTCTTTCAGCGCCGCGAGCGGCCGGGAAAAGTCCGGGTTGGGAGAAACCGATTCGCTCAGGTCCATCACCCTACGCAAAAACGAGCGGACTGCGTGTGCGCGCCACCCCGACGATGTAGAAGAACACCAGCTGCGCCGCAACCCATGCGGCCACCCGCGTCCTCCACGTGCGCCCGTACGTCAAGGCGATCATGCCGAGCGCGACATAGAGAACCAGAGCGGCCACCTTGGCCGTGAGCCAGCCGTGCGTGAAAGGATACTGCTCGATCATCACGGCGAGCGCGACCGCGCTCGCAAGCAGCAGCGTGTCCACCGCATGCGGCGCGATCTTCACCCAGCTCCTGCCGAGCACGGGAGAGCGGCGCAGCATCAGGATTCCGCGCGCGAGGAAGCCGAAATAGGAGAGCGCGACGCAGGTCACGTGCACGTTCTTGAGCAATATGTAATCCAAGGGTCGGCGCTCCCGGTCGGCCCGCGCCGCAAGCGCCACCCGGCCGGATCCGCACCCGGGAATTCTAGCAAGCGGGCACGCGCTTTTGTTGACCCACGTCAAGTCGCATGACGGCCCGCCCGTCTTTTTCTCAGCCGGGGCGCCCATCGGCGCGCGGCAACCAGTACATCGGAACGTAGCGCGCGGCCCAGACGAGCAGACAGAGCAGCCAGCCCGCGCCGGCGAGCAGATTCATGGCGCGGTAGCCGACCGCAGAGAGCGGGGCGACGAGTTCCGCTCCCGCGCGCGTTCCGGCGACCGCCAGCAGTCCCAGGAAGCACCACCAGGTGACAGTGTCGGTGAGTAGCAGGCGGCCCGAGTGTCCGAGCGACACGCGCGAGACCATCGCGAGCGTCATCGCCGCGAAGTAGCCGATGCCGAGCGTGTGCAGCGGCGCCGCGCCGAGGATGCTCGCGCCGGATGCGCACAGGGTCGCGCTCTGGACGACGAAGAGCAGCAAGGCAACGGCAAGCCCCGCGAAGGCGATGTGCAGCATGGCGAGCAGGCGCACCGCGAAGCTCCGCGCGAAACCCCACACGAGCGCGAGATAGACCACGGTTGCGAGCATCGGTGCGTCGGCCAGCCACAGCCATTCTGGCGCGCCGGCGAACTCGAGCGCTCCGTGGGCAGCGGAGCCCGAGAGCAAGACGGGGACCGCCCACGGCGGGCGCGCGATCTCGTGGCGGTCGAGCACCCGGCTGGAGAAAAAGGGGATGAGCCGGCTGCTCACGCTGATGAAGGACGGAAGCAGGAACAGCCATACACCCGCGCGCCGCGAGAGTTCCGCAAGCACGGGAGCCGCGCCGAGCAGCCAGGCGAGGAACGAGGCCGCGCCAGCCCAGCCGAGCGCGAGCAGCAGCAGCATCTGCCCGGGGAAGAGCTTGTTCGCGTTCGCGCTGCGCCACACGAGCTGCGCGAGCGCGGCCCAGCCCGCCGCCCAACCGCAGAGATGCAAAGCAACGCCCGCCGCGAGGTATCCGTGCCCGGTGACGAGCCCCGCATAGAAGGCAAGCATTCCCGCGATCATCAGCCCCCACGACCACACGTACTGCCGCCGTTCCACCGTGACGTCGCCGAGCCAGTTCGGCATCGCAGTCATGAGGAAGCCGAACATGAAGAACGGGAAGAGCCCGTAGATCATCAGATAGGCATGGGCCCACCCGGCCGGCACGCTCCACGCAACGGGTGCATACCAGCCACCGTGGCGCGCACCGAGATCGGCGAGCCACCATGCCACCGTGAGCACGCCCTGAAGCATGCCGGCGAAAAACATCATGCGGTGCGGCGAGGCCGCGAGATGCCGGATGCTGTAGCTCATGGCGGACGGTATCGGGATGCGGGCTGCAAAACAACACGCTCTCCCGGAATTTGAATACAGTCCGCCCGCGGACCGCGTTGACCGAAATCAAGGAAATCGGGCCATGCCCACCGCACGGATTGCCCCAGCCGCTTCCTTGACCCGCATCAAAGACTGCGCGGCCGCGCACAGGGCATCATGCAGCGACACCCGGCGCCTGGATATAGGACTTAAGCGCTGCCTCCAGCGAGCATGGCCGATACCACAGCCCGCATTGAACTCGTTTCCCCGGCCGGGAGCCTCCCCGCGCTGCAGGCGGCGGTGGACTGCGGCGCCGACTGCGTCTATGTCGGGCTGCGCGACAATACCAACGCGCGCAACTTTACCGGTCTCAATCTCGACCACGCGGCCGCGCGCGACGGCGTCCAGTACGCCCACCGCAGAGGCGCCAAGGTCCTGCTCGCGATCAACACCTATCCGCAGCCGGGGGCATGGAAGCGCTGGACCGACGCCGTGGATACGGCGGCCGAGCTTGCATTCGATGCCATCATCGTCGCCGATCCGGGCCTCATGCGGCACGCGGCGCGGCACCACCCGCAGCTCCGCCTGCACCTCTCGGTGCAGGGCTCGGCCACCAGCTACGAGGCGATCAACTTCTATTACCGCCACTTCGACATCCGGCGCGCCGTGCTGCCGCGCGTGCTTTCGATCGCGCAGGTGGCGCAGGTGATTCGCAATACGCCGGTGAAGATCGAGGTTTTCGGCTACGGCAGCCTGTGCGTGATGGTCGAAGGCCGCTGCTCGCTCTCCTCCTACGCGACCGGGGACTCGCCCAATACCACGGGCGCCTGCTCCCCGGCGGCCGCGGTGCGCTGGGAGCAGAAATCGGATGGGCTCGAATCGCGGCTGAACGGGATCCTGATCGACAAGTACCGCGACGACGAGCGCGCCGCCTACCCGACGCTATGCAAGGGACGCTACGAAGTGTGCGGCGAGACCTACTACGCGATCGAGGAGCCGGCGAGCCTGAACGCGCTCACGCTGCTGCCCGAACTGATGCGTGTCGGCGTGAAAGCGATCAAGATCGAGGGCCGCCAGCGCAGCCCGACCTACGTTGCGGACGTGACACGCATCTGGCGGCGGGCGATCGACGCATGCGCCCGCGACCCGGGCGGCTTCAAGCCGAACCCGGCGTGGACACACGAGCTGCGCGCGATGTCCGAGGGCCAGAGCCACACGTTCGGCGCCTACTACCGGCCGTGGAAATGAGGGACACCGCATCGTGAAGCTCGCGCTCGGGCCCCTGCTCTATTACTGGCCGCGCGGCGAGGTAGTCGGCTTCTACGACGCGGCCGCATCCAGCGCGGCGGACATCGTCTATCTCGGCGAGGTCGTGTGCTCGCGCCGCCACGAGTTGCGCCTGCCCGACTGGCTCGACATCGCCCGCACGCTCAAGGCCGCAGGCAAGGAGGTCGTGCTCTCGACCCCGGCGCTGACCGAGTCGGAGTCCGACCTGAAGACGCTGCGCCGCATCGCCGGCAACGGGGAGTTCATGGTCGAGGCGAACGACATGGGCGCGGTGAGCCTGCTCGCGGGTGCCGCGCCTTTCGTCGCCGGACCGCACCTTGCGGTCTACAACGCCGTGACGCTCGAGTTCCTCGTCGAGCTCGGCGCCTGCCGCTGGGTCCCGCCGGTCGAGATGTCGGGGGCGATGCTCGGCGCGGTGCTGCACGAGGCGCGCGTGCGCCCCACGGTGGAGGTTTTCGCGTACGGCCGGCTGCCGCTGGCGTTTTCCGCGCGCTGCTTCACCGCGCGCCGTTACAACCTGCAGAAGGACGCCTGCGAGTTCCGCTGCATCGAGCACCCGGAGGGCATGCTCGTCAATACGCGCGAAGGCCGTCCGTTCCTGGTGCTGAACGGCATCCAGACGCAGTCCGCGGCCGTCTGCAATCTGCTGCCCTGCCTGCCCCGGATGCGGGATTCGGGCGTGGGCGTGGTGCGCGTGAGTCCCCAGGCTCGGCAGACCATCGCGGTGCTCCAGCTGTTTCACGACTGCATCGAGGACGCCGGCCGCCTCCGTGACGCGGCGGGCCGCCTCGACGCGCTGATGGCGGCGGGCGGCTGCGACGGCTACTGGCACGCCCGGCCGGGGATCGAGTCCATAGGGGGCCGCGCATGAAACGCGCGCAGCGCGCCATCCCGTTCGCGCCTCCGCGCGAGACAGGGGGATGCTCCCCGGGCGCCCGAGCGATGCAACTGCCGTCCCCCCACCCGCTGCTGCGCGAGCTCGTCTCGCGGCTGCCGCAGTATCCGCCCGCGGCGGCGGCCGCATTGGTGCTCAATCTCGCGCTCGGGGGCATCCTCAATGCCCGCAACCTCCCCTCGGCGCGCGGCAAGGTGATCGCGATTGCCGTGCCCGACGTGGGGCTGCAGCTTGCGTTCGCGTTCGACGAGGAAGGCCTGATCGCTCGCGGCAACGCGCGGCCCGACGCGACCATCCGCGCGGACGCACGGGATTTTCTGGCGCTTGCCCGGCGCGAGGTCGATCCGGACGCCCTTTTCTTCGGCCGCCGCCTCGCGATGGAAGGCGACACCGAGCTCGCGCTGCTCGTGAAGAACACCCTCGACACCCTCGATTTTCGCGCGCTCCCGCTGCCGACGCCCGGACGGGTGCTCGCCGCGCTGCGGCTGCAGTTGCGAGGGCTGCTTTGAGCCCGCCGCCACCCGGACTCCGCCATGACCACCGCCGTCCTTCGCGGTTGCGCCGGGAAACACACTGTTCTTGACCTAGATCACAATTTCGAGCCGTGCGGCGCCCATAATCCCAGAGTTTTGGCGAGCGACGCCCAACCGCGGCAATGCCGGAAAAACCGCTCCGCACCGAAGATTTGCTCGCCAACCTGCCGCTGCTGCGGGAATTTGGCAGGGACGAGGCCGTACGCATCCCGCGCGATCTTGCCGCCGAAGGGCTGATCGAGGCTGGCGGGCGCAGGGTCAGCATCCGCAAGCCCCGCCGCTTGCGCGCCTGCGGGGCATGATGCCAGAGCGGATGGATCGGCCAGATCACACGGACGACGCGTGCGCAGGCAGCCCGGCGCCCGAGCCGCACGGGTACGAACCGCCGCGCTGGACGCTCAAGGACCGTTCGCTGCTGCCCATCGTGCAGGGCGGCATGGGAATCGGCGTGTCAGCGCACCGCCTCGCCGGAACGGTTGCCAGGCTCGGCGCCCTAGGCACGATCTCCAGCGTCGAGCTGCGCCACCACCATCCCGACCTGCTGGAACGCGCCGGCGACTGCCGCGACCGGGACATGCTCGACCGGCTCAACGTGATCGCCCTCGACCGCGAGATCCGCATGGCGCTGGAGATCGCGGGCGGCCGCGGCGCGATCGCGGTAAACGTGATGAAGGCGGTCTCTGCGCACGCGCACTACGTCCGCCAGTCCTGCGAGAGCGGCGCGCACGCGATCGTGATGGGGGCGGGACTTCCGCTCGACCTGCCGGACATGGCGAAGGATTTCCCTGAAGTCGCGCTGATCCCGATCCTCTCCGACGTGCGTGGAGTAGCGATCGTTCTCAAGAAATGGCTGCGCAAGAACCGCCTGCCGGACGGGATCGTGATCGAGCATCCGCGCTACGCGGGCGGGCATCTCGGCGCCACCCGCGCCGAGGACATTGGCGATGCGCGCTTCGACTTCGAGCCGGTACTCGAGGGCATTTTCGGGCTGTTCCGGGAACTCGGCATCGAGCGGGCCCGCATTCCGCTGATTCCCGGCGGCGGCATCAACAGCCACGAGGCGGTGCGGCGCCTGCTCGCGCTCGGGGCGGCGGCGGTGCAGATCGGCACGCCGTTCGCGGTGACCGAGGAAAGCGATGCGCATCCTGACTTCAAGAAAGTCCTCGCCGAGGCGCGTCCCGAGGATATCGTCACCTTCATGAGCGTGGCAGGCTTCCCCGCGCGCGCGGTCCTGACTCCGTGGCTCAGAAACTATCTGCGCCGGGAAGAGGCGCTGCAGTCGCACGCCAAAGCCGATCCCCGCCGCTGCGTACCGGGGGTCAGTTGCCTGACCGTGTGCGGCCTGCGCGACGGCATCGCGGCGATCGGCCAGTTCTGCATCGACACGCGCCTCGCGTTGGCGCTCAAGGGCGATGTCAAGAAAGGGCTCTTCTTCCGCGGCTCGGAGCCGCTGCCATTCGGAGCCGCCATCCGGCCCGCCGCCGAGCTGGTCCGGTACCTTCTGACGGGTGCCAGGCCGGCGTTATAGGCTGTCCCGGGCCGGGTCCGACGGAGCCGGCGCCGCATTCCTCATGTAAAATCGCGGCCAGTGGCCATGCGGGAGCGACCCGTGCTTCCCGCCTTCGGGCTTTCACGCATTCCGGAAGCGAGCGCACGGGGCCCGACTGTACCCGTTCCGCAAGCGCCGGCGCAACCCCGGACATCCTGCCCGCAGCCGGCAGCAGGGCCGACAGGAATAAGGGAGTGTCTTGCCTTTCACGCCGATCAAGGTCCGCGCGTTTCTCGCGAATCTTCCTCTGTTCAAGGAAATGGAAGATGCCGAGCTCGAGCGGATCGCGGCCGGCACGCGCACGATGCAGGTTGCGCGCGGCGAGACGCTGTTCCGCAAGGGCGATCCCAGCCAGGGTTTCTACGCGGTGGTCTACGGGCAGATCAAGCTCGCGTTCACCGCGGAGAGCGGCGCCGAGAAAGTCGTGGAACTGATGGGTCCCGGGCAGAGTTTCGGCGAGGCGGTGATGTTCACGGGAAAGCCCTACCCGGTGTACGCGCAGGCCCTCGTCGACTCCCTGCTGCTGCACCTTGCGAGGAGCGTCGTGTTCGACGAGATCGAGCGCGACTCGATGTTCGCGCGCAGGATGATCGGCGGCCTGAGCCGACGGCTCCACGGCCTCGTCACCGACCTCGAGGCCTACACGCTGCACTCGGGCACGCAGCGCGTGATCGGCTACCTGCTGCGGGCGGAACCCTCATCGGGCGCGGGTGAGGGTGCGATCAGCATCTCGCTCCCGGTGAGCAAGACCATACTCGCCTCGCGCCTGAATCTCACGCCGGAGCACTTCTCCCGCATCCTGCACGACCTCACGGAGGCGGGTCTCGTCAAGGTAGAGGGGCGCAGCATCCGCATCCTCGACGTCGAGCGCCTGCGGACCTACGAGGGATGATCGGGAGCGGTAAGCGGTAAGCGGTAAGCGGTAAGCGGTAAGCGGTAAGCGGGAAAATCGGACTTGGTGTTTTCCAGAAGTTCCCGAGTCGCTGCTCACTGCTCACCGCTTACTGCTCACCGGGTTTTCAGCGGCTCGTGCCCTCCGAGAGCGTGATCTTGTTGTGCACGTTGTACTTGCCCGAGGGCCGCTTCATCGGGATGCGCTTCACTTCCTGGAGCGTGCGCGTGTCGTAGATCACGAGCGCCCCGTCCATGTGCCAGACGCTCACCAGGGCGTAGCGGCCGTCGCGCGAGAACTCGACGTGGGCCGCGGTCTTGCCGGGCGCCGGGCGCAGCTCGTGCGCGACCTCCAGCGTCTCCTTGTCGATCAACTGCATCGTGTCGCGGTGCTTGCTGTTGAAGGCGTCCACCCACGCATAGCGCGTCGCCTCGTGGCTGCGCAGGAAGAAGCCGGGGCCGAGCGTCGGGATCTGGCGGATGATCTTCCAGCCGTTCATGTCGATCACGCTCACCACGCCTTCCTTGAGGTTGGGGGTGGCGAGCACGGTGCGCCCCTGGTAGGTCCAGCTGATTCCCGATCCCAGGTGCGGCAGCCCCGGCAGGTCCACGGTCGCGATCCGGCGGCGCACGTCGAGGTTGACGACCTGGCCCTTCGCGCCGTCGCGCGCGGCGCCGACCAGCTCCGCGTGCCCCGGCACGAAGAAGAAATCGTCGAGGAAGTCATCGAGCCGGATGCGCCGCGGCGGGAACGGGCCGGGCACCGGGATGCCCTCCTTCATGCGGAAATCGTGCACGAAGCCCTGGTAGACCGGCTCCGCCTTCTCGTCGTAGGTGAGCTCCCACACTTCCCGGATGTCCTTCAACGCGGCGATGAACGACTTGCGGCCGCGCGCATCATAGACGGCCGACACACGCGAGCTCCTGCCCGAGTCGTCCTTTACCTCGATCACGCGGATCGGCGAGAGGTCGCAGGCATCGAGCGCGACCAGCGTGTGCGGGAGGTAGTTGCCGACCATCACGAAGCGCCCGTCGCCCGAGACCGCGAGGTTGCGCGTGTTGATGCCGGCGCGCACCTCCGCCACCATCTGCAGGTTCCAGATGTCGTACTTGCTCACCCAGCCGTCGCGCGAAGCGAAATAGACGAAGCGCCCGTCGGGCGAGAACTTCGGGCCGCCGTGCAGCGCGAAGCGCGAGGGAAAGCGCGCGAGCCGCTCGAAGCGCTCGCCGTCGAGGATCGTGACGTGGTGGTCGCCGGTCTCGACCACGACGAAGATGTTGAGCGGATCGGCCTTGAACGCGGGCCTCGCCGGCAGCTTCGCCGCGTCCGCGTGCACGACGCGCGAGGCGCGGATCTCGGCCAAGTCCCACGCCGGCAGCCTCGGCAGCGGCGAGTAGATGTACGCGGTGAGCGCCTCGAGCTCCGCGGCCGACAGCCTGTCCGAGAATCCCGGCATCTGGGTTGCGAGCCGCCCGTCGCGGATCGCGCCGAGCGCGTCCGGCCGGCGCAGCCGCTCGAGGTTCTGGGGCAGCAGCGCGGGGCCGATCCCGCCCAGGCGGTCCGCGCCGTGGCAGGCCGCGCAGTGCTCGCGATAGAGCGCCTCGGGCTGCGCCCCGGCAACGGGCGGCGCGGGGCTGAAGGCGAACACGAGCAGCGCCGCCAGACCGAATGTACTGCGCCTCATTTGACCGTCTCGCGGCGCGAGTACGGCGTCACCTCGAGGCGCGCGCGCGGGCCGGCGAGCCCGATCTCCTCGTCGGAGAGGTAGCACGCCGGATCTTCCTGCCACGGGTCGCCCGTGAGCTGCTGGGCGCGCACCCGCGTGTTGCCGCCGCAGATGTCGAAGTACGCGCACGCACCGCAGCGGCCCTTCACCCGCCGCGGCCTCGCCTTGAGACCCGCCATGAGGGGATCGGAGGTGTCCATCCAGATCTCGGAGAACGGCCGCTCGCGCACGTTGCCGAGCGTGTAGTGCCACCACATCGTATCGGGATGCACGTTGCCCAGATTGTCGATGTTGGCGACGTTGACCCCCGAGGCGTTGCCGCCCCACTGCGCGAGCTTCGCGCGGACGTGCGCCGCGCTCTCCGGAAAACGCCGGCGCACCCAGTGCAGGAAATACACCCCGTCGGCGTCGTTGTTGCCGGTGACGAACTCCTTCGGCGTGCCCGCCTCGAGGTGCCGCCAGCAGGCCTCGAACAGCGCGTCCATCACGCGGCGCGAGGTCGCGAGCATCGCGTCGTCCTTGCGGTTGACGTTGCCGCGCCCGGCGTAGTTCAGGTGCGAGAGGTAGAACTTGTCGATGCGCTCCGCGTCCGCGAGCGCGAGCAGCGCCGGCAGGTCGTGCGCGTTGTCCTGCGTGACGGTGAAGCGGATGCCGATCTTGATCCCCGCGTCGCGGCAGAGCCGGATGCCCGCGAGCGAGGCGTCGAACGCGCCCTGCTTGCGCCGGAAGCGGTCGTGCGTCTCCCGCATGCCGTCGAGGCTCACGCCCACGTAATCGAACCCGACCCCGGCGATTCTCCCGATGCTGTCCCCGTCGATCAGCGTACCGTTGGACGAGAGCCCGACGTAGAACCCCATCGCCTTGGCGCGCCGGGCGATGTCGAAGACGTCGGCGCGCAGCAGCGGCTCGCCGCCCGAGAGGATCAGCACCCGCACGCCGAAGCGCGCGAGATCGTCCATCACCGCGTACACTTCCTGCGTGGAAAGCTCCCCGGGGAAGTCGCGGTCCGCCGAGATCGAGTAGCAGTGCTTGCAGGTGAGGTTGCAGCGCCGGATGAGGTTCCAGATCACCACCGGTCCTCGCGGATTGATCCGCGGACCGGGCGGCGTCGGATTCCGGACCTCCTGCATGAATTGCGTCAATCGGAACATGGCACGTCGCTCATTACTCGTTACTCGTTACTCGTTGCTCGTTGCGCGTCACCCATCACTCATTACCCATTACCCGTCGCGCATCACCCGGCGAGCCGGAGGCCCGTCTTCTTCAGGATGCGCGTGCTGTAGAGCACCTCGTGCCCGCGGCATGCGTCCCCGAGGAGTGCCGCGATCACGGCGAGCTTCTCGCCGACTTCGCCGCGGTCCCGCTCATGCACCATCGCGAACAGGTTGAACGGCCAGTGCGGCGGCACCCGCGGCCGCTGGTAGCAGTGGCTCACGAACTCGAGCGCGCCCACGCGCGGCCCGAGGGCGTCCACGCGCGCGTCGTCCACGTCCCACACCGACATGCCGTTCGCCTTGAATCCCAGCGCGTAGTGGTTCGGCACCGCGCCGATGCGCCGGATGATCCCGCAGTCGAGCATACGCCGCAGCCGCCGCATCACTTCGCCGGCCGGCACGCCCGCCGCGCGCGCCACCGCCGCGTAGGGCTCGCGCTCGAGCGGCAGCCCGCCCTGGGTAGCGAGCACGATGCGCCGGTCGGTTGCGTCGATCCCTGCCTGGATCATGTCGTTCATGGCGCTCATACCGCGAGCTTGAGCTCGACGAAATACTCCTTCAGCTTGGGAAAATTGAACACGATGTAGCCGGTCGCGGCCTCGATCCTTCCGATGGCGGCTCCGATGCCTTCCCGGGTCTCGGTCGCCAGCACGAACCACATGTTGAAGTCATGCTCGCGCTCGTAGTTGTGGGCGATCTCCGGCATGGCATTGACGATGCCCGCCACCCTCTCAAAATCGGCCCGCGGCACGCGCATCGCCGCGAGGCTGAACGCGCCGCCCATGCGCTCGATCTGGTACATCGGCCCGAAGCGCGTGAGCACGCCCCGCTCGAGGAGCTCTTCGAGGCGCGCGATCAATTCGTCCTCGCTCGTGCCGAGTTCCCGCGCAGCCGCCGCGAACGGCCGCTCGACGACCGGGAAGCCCGCCTGCAGGCGATTCACGATGGCGCGGTCGAGGGGATCCATGATTCCGCCATTCCGGTGACGTAGCGCGCGCCGCGCTGCTTGAAGCGGCGGCGGCTGAAGAGCACCGCGTACGGGTAGCGCTCGAGCCCGCAGCGCGCACGCAGCGCCTCGATCTCTCCCGCGACCTGCGCGCGGTCGCGCCCGTGGATCATGCAGAAGAGGTTGTAGCGCCACTCCGGCAGCCGGCGCGGCCGCCGGTAGCACAGGGTGACCGCGTCCGCGCCGGCGACCCGGTGGCCGACGGCCGTCACTTCCTCGTCCGGGACGTCCCACACCACCATCGCGTTCGCCCCGTAGCCGAGCTCGTGGTGGCGCACCACCACGCCGAAGCGCTTGATCGTGCCGTCGGCGGCCCAGCGCTCGATCAGCGCCACGACCTCGGCTTCGGTCATGCCCGCTCGCGCTCCCAGCTCCGCGTACGGCCGGGCGACGAGCGGGAGCCCGCGCTGCAGCGCGGCGACCAGCGCGCGCTGCG
>Ga0194121_10002768_pt1 | contig 27391 bp, 32 predicted proteins | sample TA2MahCa50mmetaG_FD_148609 | JGI IMG/M metagenome (GOLD analysis project Ga0194121, IMG submission 148609) | Freshwater microbial communities from Lake Tanganyika, Tanzania - TA2015020 Mahale Deep Cast 50m | ecosystem: Environmental > Aquatic > Freshwater > Lake | place: Tanzania: Lake...
AACAAGTACATGACTACAGAGTACAGCATGAAATGTGAGCTAAGCGTTGTCAGGTCAATGACTTGAAGGCCAAATCGGTGCGTTAAAGAGGGCTAAGATCCGCCTGAGCGCGGAGCGCGCCGTCCTGTTCCCGGAAGACTTCTCGCTCCCGAAAACCACGCAGGCGTTGAAGCTGGTCGAATCGACGCCGCCTCCCGTCGCCGTGCCCGAGAACGGAATGGACCTGCAGATGACCGTCCAGAAACTGGAGAAGACACTCATCGAACAGGCCCTTCGCCGCACCGGAGGAAACAAATCGCAAGCGGCCGACATTCTCGGCATGAAACGCACAACCCTGACCGCGAAAATGAAAGTGCTGGGGGCGGCTGTGTAGAAGTAGCGCTACGCATGCATGAGCAACAGCGTCATTCTTCGGAAGGAAACTCGCGCCGTGCGCCATCCCGTTACTCGAACTTCACCGTAAACCACATACTTGCCACCACGCCCGCGATGCTGGGCAACAGGAAGAACGCCGCGACCAACGCCCCGTCCAGCCCTTCCCGCGAAGCCGCGAACAGTGTTGCCGCCACGCCCACTGTGCCAAGCACGCCGAGCGCCCAAAATGCGAGCGTCTTCAAAGGCCGTATCAAGCCGATACCAAACACAACCGCCACCCCGCCAGCCAAACCAAAACTCGCCAGCCTTCTTTCGCGGGATCCGCCAGGCCGGGCAGGAAAAAGAAAAACACTTCGACCACGCTAAAGAGCGCGGAAAAGAATCCCGTCCCCTTCGCGTCGATAAGCAACGACATCGCACCCATCGCCACCGCCGGAGTGATCAATCCCAAACAAAGCAGATAAGCGAGATACCGCATCATGGCTTCGCTCCTTCCACCGGAATCCAACTAACGCCATCCAGCTTCTCCCACGTCAGGCCATCCTTACTCCGAAAGTCCCCGCCCGTCGTATTGCCACCTCCGGCGCCAATCGCCCGCGCATAGAGGTGCACTCGGACATACTCCCCTTGCTGCTCGATCGTCTGTTTGCTGCAGGAAGCCAGGAAAAAGTAAAAGCTGGTCGACAGCACCTCCCGCCGCTTGATCTCTGCATCGGTGACGTCCAGCAAATACAGAGTGCACTTATCAAGAAGGAATGCGAGCGGTTTCCCGTGCAGCGTGGTCCGAAACACCTGCCCCCCCGCGCGAACCGGCCTCCACCGCCAGAGCCGCCAACTTCTGCTCCCCGTTCGTTTTGGTCGCGATCGCGTAAGCCCGCAACCCCGCATACGCAACAATCCCCAACGCGGCCATCAGCCCGCACCGAATGAGGAACTTCCGCCGTATCGTCACCTCTTCAACGGATCTTCAATCCAAGGCGGCGTCGCTTCCAGCAACCTCGCCAACTCCGGCTCCATCGCCTCCATCGCGCACTTCATATCCCACGCCACTTTGCGATAACTGAAATGCCCCTTCACGCCGCTGCGCACCCGCGCGATGTACTCGGTCTCGGCGAAGTCCATCTTGAACAGGAACCGCGACCGCGCGCCGAACGGCAACAAGTATTCGCTCCCCGGCGCCGGCAACTCGCGCATCGCCGCCAGAGCGCCGTCCATTGCCCCCCGAAACGCCGGCTCCACGCCCGCCGCCGTCGCCACCTCCGGAACTTCGTAACCCAATCGGCCGCTGTAACTCTGCCGGTACTGCTGACAACGCCGGTGACGATGCATGTCCCGATACGCGCCGACATCCATGATCATGTCGAAGCAATACAGACCGCCGCGAAACTCCCGCAGCAAATCGTCCCGCTTCGTCCGCGACTTCGTCGCCGCGTCGATCACCTCGGCCCGCACCGCCTGCGACCCACCGCGCGCCCATTCATACAGCGCCCGGAACGGCCAATCGCTCACCGAATAAAGAATCGTCGCAACGATATCGGCCACCGTATCGGTTGGTTTCAACAGATCGACATCGGCCGGTTGCGCCCCATTGAACGCCGGTAGATTCGCCGCCGCCCACGCCGCCGCATCCGATCGCGCGCCCATCAAATGCGCATCGGCGTTGCAATACTTCGCCAGCGTCGGCGCCAGCGGTTCCACCGGTTGATCCGGGTCGATCTTGCACGCCGGCGGCGCCGCGCATGCCGCCGCGATCTCATCACCGACCGCCCGCACCTCCGCATACGGCGACGCTTTCAACCGCTGAATCTGCTTCTCCAGCGTGCGAATCGACGTCACCTGCCCGACATTGGTCGGCACCGCCCAGAACAGCAGATACCGCGCAACGTCGAACGCCCGCGCCGCGATGTTCCGCTGATACGCATCCGGCTTCATCGACTCCGGCCGCGGCAACCGCTCGGAAAGTACGGAAAACGCCGCGTCGTTCACGATCCGATATGTGTCGATCAGCTTCTGCCCCGCGCCCTGAAACAGCGCCGCCTGCGCCGCGTCAAACTCCGGCGGCGTCACAAATCCCGCCTTCCCAAAATCTTGATAACGCGACGACTTCGCCTGCCCGTCCCACAACTGCTCGTCCTCGACCTCCGCCGCCGCCAGTTCCGAAATCCCCTCGAAGCACATCACGATGTGCCCGAGATCGGCAATCGACGCATGCCCGTATTGAAAATAGAAACTCTCCAAAAACTTCGACGAGTCGTGCGTGCGTACCCACGCCAGCGAATCGACGATCGAATCAGCCGAGCGGCTGTAGCGGGCCAGCGCGTACGCGCTCTTTTCGGGCGACATCGGCGCCACGGCGATTACTTGTCGGCGGGGACTCTCAGGCATACTGGATCTTTCAGTATCCAATGAAACTACGAATCCGCAAGCTCCATCCAGACGCAATTATCCCGAAATACGCCCATGGCCCCGACGAAGACGCCGGCATGGACCTGTGCGCCGTCGAAGACGCCGTGCTCGAACCCAGCGTGCCGAAGGCCGTCCCCACCGGCCTTTCAATCGAACTCCCGCCCGGCTTCGAAGCGCAAGTGCGGCCCCGCAGCGGCCTCGCGCTCAAGTTCGGAATCTCCATTCCCAACAGCCCTGGCACCGTCGACCCCGGCTATCGCGGCGAGCTGAAGGTCATCCTGATCAACCTCGGCAAGGCGCCGTATGCAATCGGCAAAGGCGACCGCATCGCGCAGATGATCGTCGCTCGCTACGAAGCCGTCGAAGTGGAAGAAGGCGCGTTGTCGGAGTCGGCGCGCGGCGAAGGCGGCTTCGGCTCCTCCGGACGCTGATCGCGCGAGGCCCACTCCGCGCCCGCCAGCACGATCATCGACGCCAGGAAGCTCATCAACACAATGATCACGGCCCAATAAAACGGGCCGTACTCGATTTGCAGCTTCCGCAGGAATGACGGCCAAATCGCTTTCATCAAGTACTTGAAGACTTCGAGCACAACCCCCACCGCCATCGCCACCGGCGCCACGCGCCGCCATTCGACCTTCGTATTCGGCAGAATCCAGTAGATCAGGAACAGCGCGAGCATCAGCACCGGCATCGCGGCCATCTTGAAGAAGAACAGGTTCATCCACGCGTTGATCGCGAAACCGCCGCCGGCCTTCAGCGATTCGACGTTGAGCGCGCTCAGGAAAATCGAAATCAGCACCAGCGTCCCGCACGCGAAGATCATGCCCATGCTGACCAGCTGGTTCATCAGAAACGAGCGGTTTTTCGCCACGCCCCAGCAACGGTTCAGCGCGACCTCCATCGGCTCGAAAATCCCGTTCGCCGTGAACAGCAGCAACAGCAGCGACGTGTAGCTGAAATGCCGGAACCGGTTCGGAATCCAGTCGATCCCGCCGCGAATCAAGTTCTCGACTTCTTTGCCAAACACATCGCTCATCGCGAAGTACACTGCCTGCTCAGCCGAATCCCATCCAATCGTGCGGCAGAACCACACCAGCACCAGCAGAAACGGAAAGAAGCTCAACAGCACATTGGCGGCAATCGAAAAACCGAAGACGTGAACCTCGACTTCCATCCAGTACTTCAGCGTGGGCCAGAACGCGCGGAGGATCTTCACACTTCCCTCCGCCGAATACGCTCCGCCAGCCGCTCGGACGCCCGCATCGCCAGCGCCAAAATCGTCAGCGTCGGATTCTGATTGCCCGCGGTCACAAATGGCGCCGCGTCGTTGATCAGAAGATTCGGCACGTCGTGCGCGACGTTCCACGCGTTCGTCACCGATGTCCGCGGATCGTTCCCCATGCGCGCCGTGCCAACGTAGTGAATCGAGTGCCCGTGCGCCATCGGCCTCGGGTTACGCGGCTTGAAATACTCCGCGCCCGCCTTTTGCAGCAGCTCCTCGCCCACCTCCATCATGTCATTAAACATCGCCGATTCATTCTCATGCCACTTGTAGTGGAAACGAATCGCCGGAATCCCCGCGCCGTCCTTCAATTTCGTATCGATCTCGATGCGATTGTCCTTGTACGGCAGCACCTCGCCTTGAAACAACACCGACACGCCGGCCTTGTGATAGGCGCGGACATTTTTCTTCCACTCCTGCCCAAAGCCGGCGAGTTGCTTGCCCACGAACGTCGTCTCTCCCATGCCGCCATTGGGGAAGATCTGATAACCCCGTATGAACTTGTTGCCGCGCCAGTTCGCCGTCAGATCCGGGATGAACGAATGCGCTCCGTTGCCGTCCTCATTCGACACGCGCCGATTCATCAACTGCGGCAGGTATCCGCCGATCGCCGCGTACAAATGCTCGGAGAGATACCGGCCAACCAGCCCGCTCGAATTGGCAATCTTCGAATTCAGCAGAATGTGCGCCGACTCCACCGCTCCCGCCGCCAGCACAAATACCTTCGCACGCACGTCTTTCCACGACTTCGCCGCGCCATCGTAATAATGCGCCTTCGACGCCCGCCCCTCCGCCGTCTCGATGCTCCGGACCTTCGCATCCGTCACCAGCGCCAGCTTGCCCGTCTTCTCCGCGTTCTGAATGAACACCCGCAGCGAGTCGAACTTCGATCCGCTATCGCAGCCCAGCCAGCACGGCCCGCAGTAGTGGCACGCCGGCCGGCCGTTGTGATCTTTCGTGAGGATCGCCTTCGGCAGTGGAATCATCTTGAGCCCTCGCCCCAACGACCCGCACACCTTCGCGAACTCAAGCTCGGCGGCTTTCGGTCGCAGCGGCGGCAAGCCGTTGTTCAGCGGAAACGCCCCGAGCGGCTCGCCCGAACTGCACACGCCGATCAACGCTTCGACCTTGTCGTACCACGGCGCGATCTCGTCGTAACCAAATGGCCACCGCGTGTCGAAGCCGTCCTTGGGTTGAAACTCATCGGGACCGAACCGCGGCGTCACACCCGCCCAAAACAAACTCTTTCCGCCGACGGCTCGCACTTGCACGAACTGGAACGGATCGTCGCCATCCCACGAATACGGCTCGTTGGCCAGGAAATTCGTGTGTTCGAGATACTCCTGAAAATAGTCGCCGCGCAGACCTCGAAACGGCAGATTCCAACGCCGCACACGATGCACCGGCATCTCTTCAGGCGCGCGCCGGGGGCCGGCTTCAAGCATCGCGACATCCAGCCCGCGCTGCGTCAGCACATGCGCCGTCATGCCGCCCGCCGCGCCCGAACCGATGATGCAGACGTCGTAGGTCTTCACGATCGCTCCCGCAACAACGGCGTGTAATCGGCGGCGCGCCGGACGTCGCTCATATCGGCCAACGGAAACTCCCGCAAGAACGTATAACCCCGATAGCCGAGTTCCTTCTCAATCCCCTCGCGCGAGGTGTAGAACCCTTCGATGACCGCGTCCTTGAGCAACACGAAGAACCGTTCGTCCGCCGTGCGCGGTCGAAATTCGTTGACCGCACGACGCCGCAACGCCGCCTCATCCGTCTTCGCGAAGCGCTTCAACCCCGCGCGCCAGGTCTTCCGCAGCGGCTCCTTCGCGTGGTGCAAAACGGTGTCGACATACTCCTCGACGCGCGCCGCCGCCGCCCCGCCCGAACGCTCATCGGCCGGAACCAGAATCGCCGCCAGCCGCTGCAGGATCGGTATCTCCTTGCGCGTCAGAAATCGAAAAGAGTAGGAAGCCGCCTGCGCCGAAGAGGCGTGTTCATGCGCTTCGGCAACTGCGGCCGCCCACATCGCAGCCGCCGCGCCCAGTAGATCCCGGCGTGAGGTCATGAAACACTCAGGGTAACAAGTGGCGCGTTCGCCACTTGGGCTCCATCCACTTGCGGAACAGCCATCTGGTGCGACCGTGACAATGGAAGGTTATATACTGTCCCCATTTCCATGTATCGAGCAATCCTCGCGTTAAGCCTCCAAGCCGCCGCGCAAACAGGCGCCGATTGGCCCTCGTACGGCGGCACCCACGCCGCGTGGCGCTACAGCACTCTCGATCAGATCAATGCATCGAATGTCGCCAAGCTGACGCCGGCGCGGGCGTTCCAGACCGGCGACGCGGAGAACGGGTTGCAGGCCACACCGATTGTGATCGACGGCGTGATCTATCTCTCAACGTCGAACAACTGGGTGATGGCGTTGGACGGAGCGTCGGGCCAGGTTATTTGGGAATACCGTTACAATCTCCCGCAAGGCAGACGGCTGGGATACGGGAAACAAAATCGCGGCGTGGCGGTTGGGCACGGTCTCGTATTCATGGGTACCGCGGACAATCATCTGGTAGCCATCGATCAGAAGACCGGCGTCGAATCGTGGCGCGTGAATGTCGCGGACTACCGGCAGTGCGGATGCAACATAACGGCCGCGCCGATCGTCGTGAAGGACTTAGTGGTTACGGGCGGAACGGGCGGCGACTCGGCCCATCGCGGCATGCTGACGGCGTTTCATGCCGAGACGGGGCGGTTGGCATGGCGGTTCTATGTGACGCCGGGGCCGGGGGAAAAGGGCAATGAGACGTGGCCAGGGGACTCGTGGAAATTGGGCGGCGGCGCGCCGTGGATGACTGGGTCGTTCGATCCGGCGTTGAACCTGATTTATTGGGGCACGGGCAACGCGTCGTCGGACGTGAACGGCGCGAAACGGCGAGGCGACAATCTGTACACGGCGTCGATTGTGGCGCTGGACGCGGATACCGGAAAGTTGAAGTGGCACTATCAGGTGGTTCCGCACGATGTGTGGGATTTCGACGCGGCGTAGGAGATGATCCTGGCCGATGTTTCGATCAAGGGCCGGATGCGCAAGACCGTGATGTTACCGGCCAAGGGCGGGTATGTGTATACGCTTGACCGCGCGACCGGTGAGTTTCTGTCGGCGTGGAAATTCGCGAAGAACGTGACTTGGGTTTCGGGTATTACCGAGAACGGTAAGTTGGTGGGACGGCGCGAGCCGGAGTTGAACAAATCTATCACCGTATGCCCAAGCGTTAGTGGCGCGAAGAGTTGGAATCAGGCGGCGTGGTCGCCTCGGCAGGGCCTGCTGTTTGTCCCGGTGCAAGAGCTGTGCAATGAACTGATCGCGAGGGACGATCCGGCGACCGAAGGGCAGGTTTAGACGGGTGGCACATGGCGCATCGTATCCCCGGAGGCAGGAAAGGCCGAAGGGTACATCGCGGCATTCGATGCGTCGACCGGAGAACGGAAGTGGACGAAACCGGCGGCGAGTTGGATTATGGCGTCGATGCTGGCGACGGCCGGCGACCTGGTTTTTTCCGGCGATCCCGAGGGGAATTTCTTCGCGCTGGATGCGCGGACGGGCGCATCGTTGTGGTCGTTTCCGACGGGCGCCGGACATCGGGGGTCGTCGGTCACTTACTCGATAAAAGGCAGGCAATATGTGGCGACGCCGACGGGATGGGGGTCGCTTGCGGGCGCCGCGCATAGCGCGAGGTGGCCGGATACGCCGAGGCCGCGAGCGGGATCGACGCTGTTTGTCTTCGCGTTGCCGGAGGTGGGGAAATGAGGGCGCTTTGGGTGCTGTCTCTCGCAGCGTTTGCGCAGGATGGCGCGGCGCTTTACCGGCAGAGTTGCGCGGTGGCATATTGTCATGGTGCGGACGGAACCGCTGGCCGCGCGCCGGCGCTGGCCGGTATCGCTCTCAGCCCAAATCGGCTCGCAACCGCGATCCGAAATGGAATTCCGGAGAAGGGCATGCCGAAGTTCGAAGGAACGCTGAGCGAGGACGCGATCTTCGCGATCACGCAGTACATTAAGAGCCTGCCGGCGGTAGCAGCGGCAAACACCATGGCAGTCGTCAGGCGGACGTTGACCGCGCCCGAAAAAGAAGGCCGCGCCGCGTTTTTCGACGCAACGCGAATGGGCACCTGCGGGGCCTGCCACGAAGCGGACGATTGGGGCTCGCCCGTCGTGAAGATCGAAACGGTTCCCGCCGATCCCGCCGCGCTTCGGGCGTTGCGGTCTACGCGCGTAAAGACCTACAGGTCCGGTTCGGAATCGTTCCCCGGTCTCGCCGTTTCCGATGGTGTGGTTTACGATTTGAGTTCACCGCTGCCCGTGCGCCGGCGGTTGAAGGCCACCAGCGCGCCGGCCGAATGGCGGCACGATCTCAGCCGGTACACCGATACGGAGTTGAGCGCGGCGCTGCGGTTCCTGCGGGCCGTTCAGAAGTAAGAGTTACTTCGGCTCGGTCCACTTGCGGAACAACCGTTCGAAGCCCGTCGTGGGCGTCGGGAATCCTTCGAGCAGCCACAGGTCGCCGTTGAATTTCTACACCCAGGCAGCGATGCGCTGGCCGTCCGGGCGTACCGCGAGGCCGCGCACCACGCCATCGGTTTGCAGCTTCACGGATCGCGTGATCGCGCCCGTGTTGCGATCGACGAAGAGCACTTGATTGGCGCGCTCGCCTCTGCCAAGAACATGCAGCGTCGCTCCGTCCCCGCTTGCGCTCATCAGGTCGCCTTCGAACGGCTCACCGATTCGAACCGGCTCGCCGCCCGAGTCTGGAATTCGGTGCAAGCCATTATCGGTGAAGTACACTGAGTCGCCGAGCCACTGACAGTAGCCGATATCCTTCGACTGGCTCTTTAGACTGACCGCTGGGCCGCCGCCCGACGGAATCTTTGTCCAACCCGTACGGCCGAGGCCCGCGATCCAATTGCCATCGGAGGACCAGCAGGGTCGGGATACAGACATCGCTTCGGCAACGGCGACCGGGATGCCACCCGCCGAGCGCACGACCCACGCCTTGCCGTCATAAGAATAGGCGATACGTTTGCCGTCGGGAGAAAAGACGGGATACACAACCGAACCCGTGGCCTCCAGACGAGCGATGGGGACAATCGTGCTGGCGCTTCGATCATGCACCACCAATTCCGTTGTAGTGGGCGAAACATAGCGCCGATAGGCGAGGAACCGCCCGTCGGGCGACCACGCCGGTGCTTGCTCCATGTAGCGGGACCCAGCGACAACGGCAGCCGGCTTTCCGTCGTCCGAAGACTCGATGACGTCGCTGTCCAGGTCGCCTTCGGAAAATACAATCTGCCGGCCATCGGGGCTGATGTCGGCGCTATGGGCCGTGCGTGTGTGGATGACGCGAGTCTCCGCGGTTTCCGAATCCACCATCGACAATCCCTTCGACAGGAACCCGCTCAACAGCACATGCCGGTTGTCGGCAAGCCAAGTTCCTCCCAGAGCCGGAGTCTCGGGGAAAACCTCGCGCTGTCGGAGAGACGGCAAATCGAAGATCCGCAACGCGCGTGCCTCCGAGAGCATGAGTTTTTGGCCGTCTCGAGAAAAGGATATCCGTTGTGAAATCCCGGCGGTACGGCCCACGCTTCCGACCTCGCGAGGCTTCGAACCAGGCGAGTCGACCACGAACAGAGTGCGGTTGCCATCCTTGACCGAAACAAAACCGACCCCACCGGTTCCCGGTATATTCGCGACAGCGCCGCCGTTGGCGACAAAGGTAGGTTCTCCCCCGGAAACGCTGACTTGCCAGATTTGACCATCGCGGACGAAGTACACGCGGTTGCCGTCGGTCGACCAACTCGGAACTGGAACCCCGCCCGCTAACGTAGCGCCGGCGTTCTCCGCGAGTACGACGGCTTGATCCCCTGCCAGAGTCTTCATCACCAACTGCATCCGGCCGTCCTTGCCGCGCAGATACGCGACGGATTTTCCGTCGGGAGAAAACACCGGACTCGTCTCGACCGCTTCTTCGCGCGCGAACGGCGTGAGCTTCAGCTTCCCACCCCGAATCTCTTCTCTTGGAGCGAAGACGAAGAGAGCCAGACAGGCGGCACACGCCGCCGGCCACAACCAATTCGTCTTCGTCTTAACGACCACCTTCGCAACCGCAGAACTCGGCGCGCTCCGCAACGCGAACGCCAAATCCTTCATGCTCTGAAACCGCTGCGCCGGATCTTTCTCCAAACACCGCGGAAACAATCGCCTGATATGGCGAGTTCGCAAGCTCCGGCGGTTCTTCCTTCAGAATCGCCGTCAGCGTCTCCGGCACCGTCGGCTTGTTGAACGCCCGTTGCCCCGACAGCATTTCATACAGCAACACGCCAAAGCTAAAGATATCGGCGCGATAATCGAGCGGCTGCCCCAAAACCTGCTCCGGCGCCATGTAGCCAGCCGTGCCCATCAACAGGTTCGGATCGGTGTGAAACGCGGTTTCGGTCTCGTCGGAAGACGCCTTCGGTCGATTCGTCTTAGCCAAGCCGAAGTCGAGAATCTTCGCCCGCCCATCGCGCGTCAGCATCACGTTATCGGGCTTCAGATCCCGATGCGTAATGCCCTTCTCATGCGCCGCGGCCAGTGCGTTGGCAATCTCAATGGCGGTTTCGGACCGGCTTCTTCGCCGGCGTCTGCCGCAGCGTCGCGCCATCAATCAACTCGGTGACAATGAACAGCGTGTCGTCGTCCGAACCGATATCGTGAATCGCCAGTATGCCCGGATGATTCAACGCCGCAATCGCCCGCGCCTCCGTTTCAAACCGCGCCCGTCGTTCCGGATCGGCGGCCAGTTGCTTGGGCAGAATCTTCACCGCGACATCGCGATTCAACCGCGTGTCCCGCGCTTTGTAGACCTCCCCCATCCCGCCCGCGCCCAGTTGCGCGGCGATTTCGTAAGGCCCGAGTCTGTGGCCGGGAAGCAGAGGCACCAGCGTATTCTATCGCGGCGCAATCGGTTATGCTAAAAGCAGTTCTTACTGAGCACGAACGAGCACGAACCATGCGCACCACAAAAACAGTTTCCATCTCCATGCCTCCGGCCCAGTTGAAAGAAGCCGAGCGGCTCGCCAAGAAGGAAAACCGGACAATGAGCGAGTTGTTCCGCGAAGCGTTTCGGCGGTATCAGGAGCAGGACGCGGTCAGGCGGGTTCAACTGGAAAGACTGCGGGCCGTGCTCGAAGAGACACGTGCGGAGGCCGAACGAAACGGCGCCTCGGCGCTGACGGCGGATGACATCGCCGACGAGATCAAGGCGTACCGGCGAGAGAAACGTCAGCGCGCGCGATGATTCGCGTGGTGATCGATACGAACGTCGTTGTTTCGGCCGCGCTGTCAGACAAGGGGCATCCGGCGGCCGTGCTGGAGTTGGTATTGCGAGGCAAGGTGACGCCCTGCGTGTCGGCGAGAATTTTGGATGAGTACGCCGAGGTACTCGGGCGGGCGCGGATTAAGGTGGATCCGAGGCGGGCCGCCGCTATACAGGAGTTGATAGCGGGCGCGGGATTCGTTGTCGCGCCGCAGCGAACATTGAAAGTGTGCTCGGACCCGGACGACGACATGTTCGTCGAATGCGCCGTGGAGTCACGGGCTGAGTTCTTAATCACTGGCAATACGCGGGATTTTCCGCCGAGCTACGAGTCGACGTCTGTCGTCACGCCGAGGGAGTTTGTGGACGTTTGGCGGGAAGTGGAAGAATGACGGCGAAGCGAACTGCGCTCGGTTCGACGTTGGAGAAAGGCGCACGGGAAATACTCGCGCATGTAAAGGGCCAAGCACGCCTCCCGGTACGCCGGGTTGTGTTACCCGACGAAGTCGATGTGCGTCGCATTCGCACCGACGCAGGCATGTCGCAGGCGGAGTTCGCCCGCGCGTTCTGCATCAATCCCCGGACGCTGCAGGAGTGGGAACAAGGGCGTCGCAAGCCGGACGCGACCACCCGGGCGTACCTGGCCGTGATCGCGAAGAACCGTAAGGCGGTCCTGGAGGCGCTGGTTACCTAGGCTCTGCTTGTATCCTATCTAGATGAACGTTCTCGTAATCGGCTCGGGTGGACGCGAACACGCCCTCGCCTGGCGCCTCAATCGCAGCGCCTCCGTCGCCAAGGTCTTCGCCGCGCCCGGCAATCCCGGCATCGCCCGCGAAGCCGTCTGTGTCGACGGCTCTGATTACCTCTCCATCGCCGCCGCCAACGGCATCGATCTCACCGTCGTCGGCCCCGAAGCGCCGCTCATGGACGGCGTCGTCGACCAATTCCACGACGCCGGCCGCGCTATCTTCGGACCCTGCCGCGCCGCCGCTCAGTTAGAAGGTTCGAAAATATTCTCGAAACAATTTTTCGAGCGCTACCAAATTCCCACCGCCCGCTTCATCGCCGCTTATTCCCTCGACGAAGCCCTCAAGGCGCTCGACTCCTTCACCGCGCCCGTCGTGCTCAAAGCCGATGGCCTCGCCGCCGGAAAAGGCGTCGTAATCCCCCAAACAATGGACGAAGCCCGCACCACCGTCGCCCAATTCATGGCCGGCGAGTTAGTCGGCGACGCCGGCAGGAAGTTAGTCATCGAAGAATTTCTGACGGGCGAGGAAGTTAGTTTCATCGCTCTCTCCGACGGCGCTAACTTAGTCCCCTTGTTACCCGCTCAGGATCACAAAAATATCTTCGACGGCGACCGCGGTCCAAATACCGGCGGCATGGGCGCCTATGTCGACGAACGCATACTTACCCCCGCCGAAATCGACTTAGTCATGAAGACGGTCATGCGCCCCGCCATCGACGGCATGGCGCGCGAAGGCTCCCCCTTCGTCGGCTTCCTCTACGCCGGCTTGATGATGACCGCCGGCGGCCCCAAGACGCTCGAGTTCAATGTCCGCATGGGCGATCCCGAAACCCAGCCGCTGCTCTACCGCCTGCGCTCGGACCTCGGCGCCGTTCTCCATGCCGGCGCCACGGGCAAGTTAGCCGGTGTCACCCTCGACTGGTCGCCCGAGCCCTCCGTCGCCATCGTACTGGCGGCTGCCGGATATCCCGGTAAGGTCCGCACCGGCGACGTAATCTCCGGAATCGACGACGCCGAAGCCACCGGCGCGACAGTCTTTCAGGCGGGCGTGAAACGCTCCGGTGATGCCCTGGTAACAAGCGGCGGTCGCGTCGTCGCCGTCACCGCATCGGGCGCAACTCTCCCCAGCGCCATCGACGCCGCCTATCGCGCCGCCACGCACGTCAAGTTCGACGGCATGCAGTTCCGTGCGGATATCGGTAAAAAAGGCCTCCGGCGCTGGTAGAATGAAGTTGGTCTCGGGGACGTAGCTCAGCTGGATAGAGCGGTCGCCTCCTAAGCGGCAGGTCGGCAGTTCGAATCTGCCCGTCCCTACCACCCTTGTCGCGAGGAGAATCACGTGAATCCGCAACCCAGTGGAGAAGTAACACAGCTTCTGGCCGACGCCCGCGGCGGCGCTCCCGGCGCACACGATCAACTCTTCGCGATCGTCTACGCCGAACTCCGCAAAATCGCCGCCAACTACATGCGCCGCGAGCGCGCCGACCACACGCTCCAAGCCACCGCGCTCGTCCACGAAGCCTACATGCAGTTGGTCGATCAGACCCGCGTGAACTGGCAGAGCCGCGCCCACTTCTTCGGCGTCGCCGCTCAGTTGATGCGCCGTATCCTCGTCGATCACGCCCGCAATCAAGGCGCGCAAAAACGCGGCGGCAACGCGCAGTTGTTGTCGATCGACGACTCCATCGGCATGGCCGCCGTCTCCGAAGTCGCGTTCGACGAACTTGACGAAGCCCTCAACCGCCTTCAGGTCCTCGACGCCGATCAGGCGAAAATCGTCGAACTCCGTTTCTTCGGCGGCCTCACCGTCGAAGAGGTTGCCGAAGTGATGGGCGTGTCGACAGCGACCATCGAACGCGAGTGGCGCATGGCCCGCGCATGGCTGCATCAGCAGTTGACGGCCGAGCGCCTAGGCGGGCCGTAGCCCGAACGCCGCTTCGCGCCGGCTTCCCTGTTACGTCTCCCCCGCAAACAGCGGGTCCAGGTCGACGCCGCTCGAGATCACGCGGAGCCCCAGCGGCCGTCCGTTGTCAACCGCACCCAGCTGGACAACTCCTGCAACCATCGGTCGAGCGTCAGCTCGAGAAACAGCGCGAAAATGGGAATCCGCCTAGGATACGCCGAACGCTTCCGATAACGGCAGTTCGATAACCGGATCCGCCGTGCGCAGCACGCCCGATTTCACCTCGCGCAGGCCTTCTTCCGCCGTGGCCGTGTAGGCTTGGCGCGTCTCGGGGTCGATCAACCACACGTGCTTTGCGCCCATGTTCAGAAAATCGGCGATTCGCTTTTCGATACGGCTCATGCGGTCATCGGGGGAGAGTATCTCGATGGCGATGTAGGGGGGAACCGTTGGAACACGCTGCTGTGGATCCTCCAGATAAATAGCAAGATCCGGAATTCTCACGCGGCTGGGCGTCACGCGCACGCGCAACTCGGAAATGACGCTCACTCCTTGACCGCGGTATCGCCCGATCAAATACGCGCCGATGAGCATTTGCAGCTCGCCATGTTTCCACTCACCCAAGGCACGCTCCTCCAACTGCCCATCGACGAAATCGCAGTCCGGCTCATAGACGGTTTCGAGATATTCTTCGAGGGAGACCATTGTCGCCGCGGACATACCTTTAACCTAGCATGCCTCTACGGCAGCCGCAGCCCCCAACCGCTCCAGCAGCGGCTGCACCGGATGAAACCCGTCGAGAATCCAAAGGCTCGACTTCGTCTTCGCTGTGCAATAAATAATCCGCTTGCCGTCGGCGCTCAGGTTCAGCCGAACACCGGGCCGCAGCGGCGAATCCGGCGTCGCATCGGGCCCCAGATCGGCGATGATCTTCTCCGCGCCCGTCCGAACATCGACACGAAACAGCCAGTTGCTTCGCCCTTCCGTCGCAATACCGTAAACCGTCGATCCGTCGCGCGAGAAAACGTAGTGTTGACTCAATCGGCTGCCGATCGGGCGAACCTGTTTGCCGTCTGGCGAGACGAGGTATCCGCCGATCGCAATCCATTCGCCGGATGGCGACCACTCGGCCAAGGAACTCGTATTTACCGGTCTCGGGCCAGCCGAAAACTGGATCGCCTCCGGCGTGGCCGTTCCCGTAGTCTTGACCTTGTAGAGCTTGCCCGCCGAGGAATAGGTGAACCAGGCGCCGTCCGGCGACCAGGAGCCGCTGTATTCCAGCGCGCCCCCAGGTGTTTCAGTGGTGACACGAACAGACTGCCCTCCCGCCAACGAGACAAACCACAGATGCCGCTCCTCTTTCAAGACCATTCGCTTCCCGTCCGGAGAGAAAGCGGGACTCATCAGCACCGGTAGAGTGGTATGTTCAAAATCGCGTCCGGTCAGAATCTGCCGGTCGCTCTCTCCCTCCCTCACCCAGAGCGCCAACTCGCCGGTTCGATTCGATATATAGGCAGTCCGGGATGATCCGGCATGCACGTGCGGCATCGATTCGTTCCGATCCGTCGCTCTGACCGATTGGGGACCGGATCCATCCAACGAATAAGAGACGATGTCGTAGTCGACCGCCCAATCATTAAACAGGATCCGATCGCCGGAAGGGGCTACAGATGTGGGACGCAACATCGAGTGCGAGCTTCGCACACTGTGCGCGGCGCCGGTCCGGACATCGACGAGCGCTGTCCGGCTCCGGTCTGAAGAATTGCCCACTCCCTGCGAGAGCACGATGCGCCGGGAGTCCGGCATCCAAGCGAACTGCGGTGTAGAAGTGTTGCGCGGGTGCTCCTCCAGCACTCTTCGAGGTGGGTTCGAAGGATCGGGTGGGAAGGGTATGCGCCAGGCCGATTTACTCGACGGCGAGTCCACGAAAAGCAGGATCGACTTGCCGTCGGGCGAGAATCTCAGGTTCGGTGAATTAGTGTAGCCGCCGTCCGCCGGTTGAAAATTCGGATAGGGTTGCAGCGGAGTCCCCAGCGGAGAACTAAGCGACAACACAGGCTTACCGTCCTGCGACGACTCCAAAACCGCTGCATGCTGCCCGTCAGCGGAGACGTGGACCATGTTCCCCGCACGGCGCATAAAGTCGAAAGTGTACCGGAACGAAACGACCCGTTGTGGCTCGCCGCCCGTCACAGCCATCGAATAAAGCCCGCCTTCGCTGCCCGCCCGCGCAAAGAAAATCCGCCGGCTGTCCGGCGTCCAAGAGATCGGCGTCAGGTGATCCGGAAGCTGCAAGAGCGGATTCGAAACCGGTGAATCGAGCACCCGAAGGTGAATGCCGGAGATGCCATTGGCATCAAGTTCCGCAAACGCAACCGCCTTGCCATCGGGCGACCAAATCCCCGCGCCCTGCTGATTCGACGACGCAGCGAGCGGAGTATACCGGAACTCCGTCGGATCGCCGAGCGGATTCCGCCCAACCGCCGCCCCGCCGCAGAACGCCAACGCGACCGACGCCACACCCGCCGCGGCAAGCGGCCACTTGGGTTTCGTCTTAACAACCGGCGCGGCAACCGTCACAACCGACGCATCCGAGAGATGATCCCGCAAATTCTTCAACTCGCGATGCAGATCGCGCGTCGAGTCGTAACGGTCCTCCGGCTTCTTAGCCAAACACCGGTCGATCACCCACCGCAGCGGCGCCGGAATGTCCGTGGTAATCGGCGCATGATCGTCGCCGATAATCGCCGCCATCGTCTGCACCGTCGTCGATCGATCAAACGGCCGCGCGCCGTGCGCCATTTCATACAGAATCACGCCGAACGAGAATTGATCGGAGTGATGCGTCACCGTCAGCGCCGAAGCCTGCTCCGGACTCATGTAATTCACCGTGCCGAGAATGGTGCCCGACTCCGTGCCAAGCGCCGTCTCAGTCGCATCGTCGGACTTCACCGCATCGCGAGCGCGCGCCAGACCAAAGTCGAGAATCTTCGCCCGCCCATCCGCCGCGACCATGATATTGGCCGGCTTCAAATCCCGGTGCGTAATGCCGGCCGCATGCGCCGCGGCCATGCCCTCCGCGATGCCGACGGCCAGATCAAGCAGCGCCCGCATCTTCAGCGGACCCTTCGGCAGCGTCTCGCCATTGACGAGCTCCGAGACGATGTAGTGCGTGCCATTGTCGACGCCAATGTCGAAGACGCTCACGATGTGCGGATTATTCAACGCCGCCGCCGCCCGCGCCTCGCGTTCAAACCGCGCCCGCCGCGATGGATCGTTGGCCACATTGTCCGGCAATATCTTGATCGCAACTTCCCGGTTCAGCCGCGTGTCGAGCGCCTTGAACACCTCTCCCATCGCCCCCGCGCCAAGACGCGATTGGATCTTGTACGGACCAAGTTGTTGCCCGGGCGCAAGCGACATCCCCGTTAGCGTATCAGTTTATCGCCGCCGCAGCTCATCCAAATTGAAGCTCAACCAGATCCGATCAGGCCGAACTCCAGGCTTGCCGTCGAACTGCCCCCGCGCGCGTCGGCGAACATCCGCCCAGCGAAAAGTATTGCCACAGCCAATGTGTTTGTGACGGTAGGCACAATTCTACATCCGCTGGTTCTTGTTTGCGGCTACACCAAACGCCCGGCCACATCTGCGGCTCGAAACTCCCGTTACGATCGCGAGGCACTTCCAGATCGACTTCGCCGAAATCGCCCTGGATCGATTTCCGGCTTGTTCTGTTCCATCGGTTCTCCTTGTTTTCGGAGAGAACCTCGTTTTAACAAAATTTCGGGTAGGCTCTGCCTAACCTACCCCAACCGCCCATTCACCTCCACCCGGCAAGGCAAATGCAGATACCCATAAATCTGCCCCTCCCCATGCCCCATCTGCAGCGTCACCGCATTATCAATCCAATCGCACATCTTGTAGTGCGCCAAGTTCCCATCCGCCACCGCCGGCGAAAACGAAAACGCGCCCGGATACAACTCCGGCAGCGTCAAATGAAAGTCCACCGTCACCGTATCCCCCGGCCACATCTCCGCCAGTTGATGCCCCTCGCGCAGCGTATTCGTCCCAGCAAAATCCACGCCTAGATGATTCCGCAGCATAAACCCGACATTCGGACTATGCACCGCCTCCTTCGCCCGCGCGCTAATCCGCACCACAATCTGCGACCCCGGCTCCAACAAATGCACCCCGCGCCCATCCGGCCCCGTCACCGCGATGCCGATAATCTCTGCCCGCCCATCGCCGTGCCGGTGATCGACATTCGGAATCGTCGTCACCAACTCCGGCGCCATCGACGCCGCCGACGGCGCCGCCTTCCCCTCCGCCCGCCCCAGCTCCAAAAACTGCGAGTCCTTCTCCACCATATACGCGAGATACTTCGAAACCACCGCCTCCGTCTCGCCGATCTCCCGGATCGATCCCCCGTCCAACCACATCGTCCGGTCCCCGATCGCCTTCACATCGCCGATCGCGTGCGACACAAACAAAATCGTCACCCCGCGCTGCCGCAGCTCATGGACCTTCCGCATACACCGCTGCCGAAAATAGATATCGCCGACCGCCAGCGCTTCATCCACCAACAACACATCCGGGTCGACATGAATCGCGACGGAAAACGCGAGCCGCACCGTCATGCCGCTCGAGTACGTCTTCACCGGCTGGTCGATGAACTCGCCGATCTCCGCGAACGCTTCGATATCCCGATACCGCGCGTGGATCTCGGCCGTCGACAGCCCGAGAATCGCTGCGTTCAGGTAGACGTTCTCTTTCCCGCTGAACTCCGGATTGAATCCCGATCCCAACTCCAACAGCGCCGCGACGCGCCCATTGGTCACCGCATCTCCCGAACTCGGCTTTAAGATACCAGCTACTATTTGTAGCAAAGTACTTTTTCCTGATCCGTTCTCGCCGATGATGCAAAACGTCTCCCCGCGCTTTACATCGAAGGACACCGCCCGCAATGCCCAGAAGTCTCGGTGATAACGCGCGCGATTCAGCGTGAGCAGCTCTTTCAACCGATCGCTCGGCGCCTCGTAAATCGGATAACTCTTCGAGACATCCCGAAACTCAATCGCGTTCAATCACCCCTCCCAAGTTTTAGTCATCCCCCCGATAGATTGACAGTTCCGCAAGTTGTTGTTTATTCTAGGTTTTGTTGCCGGTGTAGCTCAGGTGGTTAGAGCGGCGGTCTCATAATCCGCAGGTCGTAGGTTCGAGTCCTACCGCCGGCACCAAATTTCCGGTTAGACGCCGGGCGCTTCGCCCACGATGGCCGAATAAATTCGGTCCAACTCTTCAGCGGTCTTATAATCGATCTCGATTCGCCCGCGGCCTTTCTTCTTCTCGAGAATCCGGACTTCCGTTCCGAGATGCGCTTTCATCTCCGCGATCGCGGCCTTCACGTTCGGATCAATCGCTGGTGGCTCCGCTTTTTTCCTTCCACGCGTTTCAATCAAACGTTTGATTGCCTCTTCCAATTGCCGAACCGTCATTCCGGAACTTACGATTCGATTCGCGAGCTCGCGAATCGTCTCTTCGTTGTCGAGACTCAAAAGTACTTTTGCGTGGCCCATCGAAATCAAGCCCGCCGAAATCGCATCTCGGACTTCGGCCGGCAAACGAAGCAACCGAATTGTATTCGTGATCGTCGCACGGTTCTTTCCCGTTCGCGAAGCCAACTCGTCGTGCGTCAAACCCAACTCGTCGCTCAACTTATCGAGCGCGACGGCAACTTCGATCGGAGTCAAATCTTCGCGTTGGATATTTTCGATCAACGCGATCTCTCGAACGCGTTCTTCCGAAAGTTCCTGAAGAACGATCGGGACTTCTTTCAGTCCGGCAAGTTGAGCCGCTCGCCAGCGTCTCTCGCCGGCGATTATATAAAAGGCGTTCTCGACCTTTCGAACAATGATCGGTTGAATGATCCCGTTCTCTTTGATCGATGCGGCGAGTTCATTGAGCGCTTCTTGATTGAACGTCGAGCGCGGTTGTTTTGGATTTGGCGCGAGCGCTTCGATCGGCAATCTGTTGATCGCGGCGGGTTGCGAAACCGGCGGCGCGATCGGCCGCGAAGGCAAAAGCGATCCAAGTCCTTTACCCAGCGCTTTGCGAGAGCTGTCCGCTGCGTTGCTCATTGGCGATTACCTCCTTCGCGAGTTGCAAGTAACATTCCGCGCCTTTCGATTTGATGTCGTAAAGCAAAACCGGCTTCCCATGACTTGGCGCTTCGGCCAGCCGGACGTTTCTTGGAATGACGGTTTTGAAGACTTCGTCTTGGAAGAAGTCTTTCAAGTCCTGGGCAACTTGCCGCGTTAAGTTCGTTCTGTCGTCAAACATCGTTAGAAGGATTCCTTCGGTTTTCAAGTCGTGTTGGAAGGCTTCCTTGATTCTCTCGATCGTGTCCATCAGTTGGGAAATGCCTTCGAGCGCGAAGAACTCACATTGAATTGGGATCAAGACCGAGTTTGCCGCGACGAGTCCGTTTAGAGTCAAGAGATCCAAAGAGGGCGGGCAATCGATTATGACGTAAGAGTAGTTCGAAGCGACTTCGGCGAGCGCGTTCTTCAAAACGGCTTCGCGGTTTTCGATGTTGACGAGTTCGATATTAATTCCCACGAGACTTCGATCAGCGGGAAGCAAATCGAGACCTTCGCAAATCGTTGGGACGATCGCTTCGGGAGCTTTCTTCTCGCGCGTAAGAACGTGATAAAGAGAAGGCACGTCGGGGTCTTTTGCGATTCCGAGTCCGGTGGTTGAATTGCCTTGCGGATCGGCATCCACAAGTAAAACCTTGAACTCGTTCGCGGCGATCGAGGCGGCTAAGTTGATTGCGGTCGTGGTCTTTCCGACGCCGCCTTTTTGGTTCGCGATGGCGATTGTTTTGGCCAAATGGTTGGCTCCTCAACAAGATCCTAACATGACCGCAAGCGGAAAATGTTCCACGTGGAACAATCTCTTCAAGTTGTTGATAACAGATGACTTATCTGCGATTATTTGGTTGCGATGGGAAAATTGTTCCACGTGGAACATTCCGGCCAAATCGTTGATCTGATTGCGGTTATGACCGTTTATTTCTCGACCACAAGATCTTGTGGTCGGGTTGCCTGGAGGATCTTTCGGAGGTCGCCGGAGGTCATCTGGATGGGTTCTTGCCAGAGCCAGGATTTGTTCTTTTGGATGTTGGCCCACTCTTCATCGGTAGAGAGAAGGAGCAACCGGTTGGAGAGTTTGGGTAGCCATTTGAACATGTGATCCCAGGCCACGCCGCGGGCGGTGATCAGATCGAATTGTCCGGTTGTGGATTCCAGGCGCTGGTTCAAGACCTTCACGTTCTTCAACTGGCGAGAGGCTTCGCGGAGGAAGACACATTTGCGCGTATGGGAATCGAGGAGCGTCACGTGGACGTGTGGAAGCGCGATGGCTAGAGGGAGGCCGGGAAATCCGCCGCCGGATCCGACGTCGAGAATGGTCTTGATGTTCGGGGGCACGCAGCGGGCGAGATCGAGGGATTCCTCGAAATGGCGCTCGCGGATTTCTTCGGGTTCACGAATGGCCGTGAGGTTCATCTGGGCGTTCCACTTCAGGAGGAGTTGGAAGTGGTGTTCGATGGCGGCGCGTTGTTCGTCGGACAGGATCATTGGCGAGCGATGAGGATTTCCAGAATCGCGACGGCTGCGGGCGTGATCCCTGGAATTCGGGCGGCCTGGCCCAGGGTCTCGGGGCGGACTCGTTCCAATCGCTCCGAGACCTCGCGCGAGAGGCCGGGGATCTTGGCGTATTGGATTGCGGGCGGGATCGGGCGATTGCCGGATTCCTTGAGGCGCGAGATTTGTCGGTGTTGTTGTTCGAGGTAGCCGGCGTACTTGATATTCGTTTCGACTGTTTCGAAGAGGCCCAACTCGGGTGGTCCGCCGATCACGTTCTCGGCCCAGGCTTGGATCTGTTTGATCGAACTCTCGGGGCGGCGGAGCCAGACGGCAAGCGAGGGGCGATCGTCATGCGCGAGAGGAAGGCCGGGGAAGTCGGTCGGATTGAGACGGGTTTTGTCGAGGGCTTCAGTGAGCTTTTCGCGCTGGGCCAGTTTGCGGTTGTAGGCGTCCCAGCGTGCGGTGTCGACCAAACCAGCTTTATGACCCATTTCGGTAAGTCTTTCATCCGCATTGTCGATACGTAGATGGAGGCGGTACTCCGCTCTGGAGGTAAACATGCGGTAGGGTTCGTCGGCGCCTTTGGTGATGAGGTCATCGACGAGGATGCCAGCGTAGGCTTCGGTGCGAGGGATGACGAGGGGATCGCGGCCGCCGACTTTCAGCGCCGCGTTGAGTCCGGCGATCAAGCCCTGGCAGCCCGCCTCTTCGTAACCGCTGGTGCCGTTGATCTGGCCGGCGAGGAAGAGGCCGCGCACCTTCTTCACTTCGAGGGCGTAGTTGAGTTCGCGGGGGTCGATGGCATCGTATTCGATGGCGTAGCCGGGGCGGATCATCTCGGCGTCTTCGAGGCCGGGGATGGACGCGATCATGGCGGTCTGCACGTCGATCGGCATGGAGGTCGACATGCCGTTGACGTAGACCTCATAGGTGTCGAGGCCTTCGGGTTCGAGGAAGATTTGATGGCGGGTTTTGTCGGGGAACTTGACGACCTTGTCCTCGATGGAGGGGCAGTAGCGGGGGCCGATGCCTTCGATGTCACCACTGTAGAGTGGTGATCGGTGGATGTTGGCGCGTAGGATTTCGTGGGTCGCCTCGCTTGTGAAGGCGATGTGGCATTGGATTTGGGGGCGGTCGATGGACTTGGTGAGGAAGGAGAAAGGGGTGGGACGTTCGTCGCCGGACTGGGGTTCGAAGCGGGACCAATCGAGGGAGCGGCCGTCGAGGCGCGGGGGCGTGCCGGTTTTGAGGCGCGTCCATTGGAGGTCGAGTTGGCGGAGTTGGCTGCCGAGGAGGTTGGAAGGGGCTTCGCCGTTGCGGCCGCAGTTGGTTTTGTTTTCGCCGACGTGAGCGAGGCCGTTCAAGAAAGTTCCGGTGGTGATGACGACGGCGCCGGCTTGGAGGGATCGGCCGTCCCTAAGGTTTACGCCGGTGATTTGGCCGTCGTTTATTACTAGTTCCGCGACCTCGGCTTGGAGGATTCTTAGATTGGGCTCTTGTTCGAGCCACTCGCGCATGCGGGTGCGGTACTGTTTTTTGTCGCACTGCGCGCGGGGCGACCAGACGGCGGGGCCGCGGGAGGTGTTGAGGAGGCGGAACTGGATGCCGACGGCGTCGGTGAGTTGGCCCATGACGCCGCCGAGGGCGTCGATTTCTCTTACCAAGTGGCCCTTTGCGATGCCGCCGATGGCGGGGTTGCAGGACATTTGCGCGATGAGGTCGATGTTCATGGTGATCATCGCGGCCCTCAAGTTTAGACGGGCGCATGCGCGTGCGGCTTCGCAGCCGGCGTGGCCGGCGCCGATTACTAAGATGTCGTAGTGGGCGCGCATGGGGATGCTTTTAGTTTAGCGGGGTGGGTAACAACGACGTACGTTGATATCACTCCGCGCGATCTCGGCCTCGCAGCGCGTCACGCGACCATCGAATCGCCGCCCTTGGCAAATTTAGAACGTACGGGGACGCCTCAATAACCCGCCTCGTTGCGCGGCACTTCGATCTCCTAGTCTTCGTGCCCACTCAAATTTACACTTGACTACATCGTGTACTCTACAGTACGCCAGAACTCGAAAGGAAGGATGACTCATGAGTACGATTGAAGTTGATTTCGAGGTCTTCCGCGAGATCACCTACCGCCGCGAGATGGAGACAATGACGGAGAATGACGTCATCAGAAAACTCCTTGGCCTGCCGCCCCGAACACTGAAAAAAAATGGTGCCACGGTTGAAAGGCCGTGGGTGTCTGATGGCGTTGAGTTCCCGCATGGGACAGAATTCCGCGCGATGCACAAAAGGGAAGGCGGTCGGCGCGAGTATCGTTAACGGTGAACTCCGTTCTGACGGGAAAGCGTTCAAAGGTCTATCCCCTGCGGCGAGACACTACACGGGCTACCAGACGAACGGGTGGACATTCTGGGTGGTCAAACGTCCCACCGATGGGAAATTCATCTCTGTCGATGGACTCCGCCGCATGAAGTAGGCTGAAGCAGGCATTGCAGACATTGCGAGTACCTCCGACCCGCGACGCCCTGCGAGGACTATTCCAGGAATCAATAGCGCGGGGGCGCGAGTTCTTAGCGGACGATCTGCGGCAGTTTGTCTTCGAGTCACATCGCGTTCTCTTCTTTGTCGACAAGAAGAAACTGGTCGGGTCGGTACTGAGTGTTCGGCACGGCAAGCGCAGCGCGATTGGTGAGCGTGAGGGCGACGAATCGTCCTAGGGCGTCCGCTAGCGGAGATTTTCGAGCTTGGTAAGCCATGCGCCGAAGTGTGGGCACTTCGCGCGCAGACTTTCCAATCCGATCGCTTCGGCGATGAGCGGGCCGGCGTTTACCTTATTCGATTTGTACGCCGGTATGTGGGTGATGATTCGCTTTGACGGCGCGGTCTGCTCGCCGTCGTCGATTTGCTCCGGGTTTTCGAATCGGCGGATTTCTTGTTGGAGAGTTTCGAGTTCGCGATCGGCGCCGGGGAACGCCTTTCTGATCGCGAGCGGATCGGCGAGGAGCAGCGCTTCGAACTCGTGCACCTGCACATAGGGGATGAAGCGGGGTTCGGCGATGGCATTCGCCCAGATTGTCTCGAGTCGATCGATGTCGGGGAGCGCTTCGGCGCCGGGAAAACCGCCTGGGAGTTTGTAGAGATCGACCATGGTCGAAAAACGCAGGTGATCGCGCCGGTCACGAAACGATCGGCGGAGTTCGGCTTCGTAGAACGCATATGTATTTCCGCCGCCGGAGGCTGGACGCGCGCCGTCGCGGCGGGTCTTGACGACGACCGGCACAGTCCCAATTTCCCAACGCCATAGATGCGGCTGGAGGACTCGGTCGACGAAGGCCGATTCAGTCTGGCCTTCGACCACAATTCGAAGTTCGATCACGACGGAAAGCCACCGCTGAGAACATTCTTCTCCCACAGCTCACCGACCGAGTACTCTTCGAGCCACGACGCGAGTGCCTCCGGTTCGTGGCGCGAGAAGAACGTCCCCTTGTCGCGCTGGGTTTGCGCGGTGATGATGTCGGAGACGCTGAAGTGGTCGAGCAGAGCGGTCGATTGTGTGGCGACGATGACCTGCGTCGATTCCGATGCGGATTTCAGCAGGCTGGCTACGACTTCGATGGCGCGCGGGTGGAGGCCGAGTTCAGGCTCGTCGATGAGGAGTACTTTCGGCAGAAGCTCAGGCGGTCCGTAGAGGAGCGTGATGAGCGATAACGCGCGGAGGGAGCCGTCGGAGAACTGGTGGGGACCGAGTAGGTAGTCGCTGCCTTGCATGCGCCAGTTGAGGAGGATGTGATCGGGACTCAAGGCGTCGGGTTCCAGTTCGAAGCTGCGGAAGTTGGGGCAGACGGAGGCGAAGAGGGAGACGATGCGTTCGTAGTAGGCGGGTTCGCGTAGTTTCAAGCGATAGAGGTAGGCGGCGAGATTACCGGCGTCGTGAAAGAGGTAACCGTTTGCGTTGAGGGCGGCTTTCTTTCGAACGTTCGCGAATTCGGAGGTGTCGTGGAATTGGAAGGCTCGGCAGCGTCTAAGCAGTCCGCTTAAGATAATTTCCGTCGGGCCCTGGCTTTGAAAGATCTTCGCTTCGCTGTGGCCAGCGCCTATAGGGACTTCTATCGGACGCTTGTAGCCGGCGCGCGCAAAGAGCGCGGATTCATCGGTGAAGATTAGTGTGTCTGGGGCGGCATCGGAGAGTGCAATCCGATAGGTGTTGAGTCCGGCATCCGACTGGAATTCCAAATCGGCGTTCATGCGCGGGGTGGTGCGTGAGCCCATGTACAGCAGGCTGTCGGCACGGCCGTGTCGACCGACGAATTCTTGCAATGCGCCGGTAGCCATGAAATTCAACATCTTGAAAAATTGCAGCAGATTCGACTTGCCGGCGCCGTTCATGCCAATCAAGATGTTCATGGCGCCGAAGGACACTTCGGCGTCGCGGATGGACTTCCAGCCTTTGAGCCGCAGCCGCTGCAATGTCGCCATGTTAAGAGGTTATCGCAAAGCCAGCCGTGCTACGTTATATCCATGAGCTCCCACTTGGAGCCGCTGATCGATCAGGTTGTCGGGTGTCTGGACGACTCGTCGGCGCGGCGGTTGGCGGAGTTGGTGGTTCCGGAGGCCTTGCAAGCGCGCGTTGACGAGCTTGCGGAGAAGGCGGCGGTGAAGACGATCACCGAATCGGAAACCGACGAATACGAGACGATCGTGCGGTTCGTGACGCTCGTCGATTTGTTGCGGATGAAGGCGGGCGGGCGTGCGACCTACCGAGCGGGAAATTAAGTTCGTCCGCGAGAGGGCCGAGGACTATTGCGAGTATTGCCGCCTGCACCAACGGTACTCGCTGCTGCGGTTTCATGTCGACCACATCGTGCCGCAGTCGGTCGGGGGGATTCCGGAGTTCTCGAATCTGGCGCTGGCTTGTCCGGCGTGCAATGGGGCCAAACACGGCAAATGGTTGATCTATGACCGGGGCAGCCGCACCGAGGTCAAACTGTATCATCCGCGCACCGATGTCTGGGACGACCACTTCGAAACACGCGACTTCGGGATTATTCTGCCGCGCACGCTCACAGGGTCTGTCACGGTCCACATGCTGAAGATGAACGACTATGCGCGGATGCAGCTACGAAAGCTGGCGGCACGGATCGAGAGGCGTTGAGGACGCCGTCCGCGGTTAGCGGACGGCGCCTCCGAACTGCGAGCCGCTCGAGCAGCTACCGGGAACTCCACCCGCGCCGGGCCGCCAGAGTTGATCGCCGAAGCTTGACAATCCGTTGTTCTGGCTGCTGGCATAGAGGACATTCACGGCGCCGCAGGCGACGTTATTGGCGCGGTCGCCGGGCACGCCGATCAAGAGATCCCTGCGGCTGTCCGATCCGAGGGGCGGGGCCGAGAGGCTTGCGCCGAAGTTGTCGTTGGCTTCGGCGATTCCTTCAATATTGATCGAATCCTGGTGGTACATCTGAGGCGCGCGGCCTTGCGTGGACAACCCGGAAGGCGAACCATAGACGATGTCGACTTGCCCGGCGTTCTGGATCACGGTGAGAGTGCCGGTTCTGTCGCTGACGATGTCCTCGAAGGGGACGCCGATGGCGAGATCGGTGCGAAGATCGCCGTTAAAGTCTCCGGCCGCGAGCGAGAATCCGAATTGGTCGTGGGCTTCCGAGGGACTGCCTTCGAAAAC
>Ga0194121_10002776_pt1 | contig 27341 bp, 25 predicted proteins | sample TA2MahCa50mmetaG_FD_148609 | JGI IMG/M metagenome (GOLD analysis project Ga0194121, IMG submission 148609) | Freshwater microbial communities from Lake Tanganyika, Tanzania - TA2015020 Mahale Deep Cast 50m | ecosystem: Environmental > Aquatic > Freshwater > Lake | place: Tanzania: Lake...
AAGGCAGAGTCCCATACCGATGTCCTTCTTTCTTGCAAGAGAGGTAGACGCCTGTACGCATCGCGTACGAGTCTATCGTATATGGGGCTCTCGTGCCCCCAAGCAAGAATTGTGCCGGACACTATTGTGGCATCACGATCTAGCGGGTCGAGAGCCTGAAAGCGCTGCACCAGGCCAATCTCACTGAGATAGGCGGTGCGCTCGGTCGTACTGCTTTTGGCCAGATAGGCGCGCTCCTGCGCCGCGGTCATCACTTTCCGGTAGGTGTGAAATTCGCTGCGCTCCTCCGGGGAAAGTTTTTGCATGGCAGCATACGTACAACCGCTCCCTAGCCAGACGGTGAGGAGGAGCACACGCAGCCAGGACCAGGGAAGTCTGCAGGGTCTCATCATGGTCTCCTTCTACTCAGGATACGATGGTTTGGGTATTGCAACACTGCAGACGGGAGAGTTATTCGATATCACACACGGTATCAGCAGGTAAGAGCGCCAGCAAGCGGGTACAGGCGCGCTCTAGATACAGGGCTTCTTTCGATTCCAGCGTGAGCTTCACCCGATAGCGTGGATTGGCCACTTCCGGGTAGGAGCCCAGGAGGAGATCGGGGAATTCCTGCAGCACAGTATCCAGCAGATGCGCGAAATCGCTTTCACGCGCGTTGACATACACCAGGCGGAGATGATAGGGCGATTCCCGGAAACGTTCTTTAATGCTGTCGAACTTGCGCCGAAAGAGTTGGGGAATGCCGGGAAAAATGTAGACATTTTCGACTTGGAGCACGGGGATCGGCAGATCCGGTTCCATCAAGAGCTGCGCTCCGTCTGGCACACTGGCCATCTTCTGCCGCACCGCGAGAGGACGTTCGGCCCAGTGGCGCTGTAACAGCGCTTCCATCTCTGGGTGAATCATCAGCGGCCGCTGCAGACCATGAGCAATGGCTTCAATGGTCACATCGTCATGCGTGGGGCCCACACCACCGGTCGTAAACACGTAATCACAGCTACGCGCTAGCATGATGATATCACTGGCAATGACCGCAATCTCGTCCGGTACTACCACAATACGCCGGACATCCACACCCAGGACGCGGAGTTCCTGGCACATGTAAGGCGAGTTGGTGTCTACGACTTTGCCAGAGAGAATCTCATTGCCAACGACCATGATACCTGCGGTTTTCGCCATAAGTCGTCCGCCCTGTGCTGGAGGTCTAGGCATGCATGCTGGATACTCAGCAACTCAGTCACTCCCGATAACACCTTGTCCGGCATATTGCAAAAGTGGCGCCGTGATGGCCAGGCGACAGATTTCATTAGTGCCCTCAAAAAGCTGCGTCATTTTGGCATCACGGAAGTATTTTTCTGCCCCAGATTTCGTGGTGGTGCCATAGGCACCCATAATCTGCACGGCGTCTGTGGTGATGCGCACCGCCGCATCACTGGCAAACACTTTTGCCATAGAGCTCAACACGACGTCAGGGGGGTCAGTCATAGCCGCTTTGTGGGTCAGCAAGCGGGCCGCCTCGATCTGGGTGGCCATATCGGCCAGCATCTGTTGCACCATCTGATGATGCACCAGCGGACTCCCCCCCTGCTCACGGATCAGGCTATGTTGGCGTGCCAGCTCAAAAGCTCCACGCGCAATCCCCACCGCAATAGCTGCCCCCTGACAGCGTCCGTAGGCACTCAACTCCTGCACCAGAGCAGTGGCGCCGCCCTCTTTGGTCAGGAGATCCGTGGCGGGTACGTAGACGTTTTCGAGATAAAATTCGACCAGTGGACAGGCCCGTAAGCCCATAGTGGAGAGGACGTCGCTGACGTGAAAACCCGGTGTACTGGTCGGTAGGACAAAGCCGGTGAGTCCAGCAGGGCTACGATCCTCACTCACGGTCGCAAAGACGCAGAGCCAGGCAGCAAGATTGCCCCCCGCGCAATAGGCTTTCCGACCAGACAGTATGTACCCGTCGCCATGGCGTTTGGCCGTCATCATCAGACGGCTGCCCGGTACACCCGTGGGATGCACCAGATCACTCCCCGCCCGGCGCTCCGTCAGAGCGAGGCCCCATAGCAGTGGTTCCTGGCGTTCCTCTGCAGCGACGACGTCAGCAAACATGCGCTGCATCAATGCCGTATTGCCGGAACGGGCGACTGCCAGTAACGCCAGACTATTAGCAGCCAACAAAGTCGCGATGCCCGCTTCCCAGCGCGCGATTTCCTCCAGGGCAATAGCCGCGCTGAGGCGGTCCATGGTACCACCATAGTCCTCGGGAAGCTGCGCGGAAAATAAACCGAAGATACAGCTCTGACGCAGCAGATCCCCATCCACTGTCCCAGGTGATGCGGTATCCAGTTGGTGCGCCCGCCAGCGTAATTCACGCTGGGCAAAGCGACGCACGCTACTGCAGACCGCGTGCTGCTCTTCGGTCCACTCAAACATGCACCGTCCTTCTGGCCTTGGGAGACGACGGGTGCCGCACCCTGCAGCTCCTGGGCTCTACGATGCCTCATCCGCCAGCTGACGATACTTACTGGCAAAAAACAGCAAGGGTTGGATGGACGCATCATCGTTGAATGACGCTTCCTGGACCTCGCCGACGAACAGCGTGTGATCACCACCGGCATAACGCGCCCAGACTTTACAGTCAATGTAGGCGACGCACTCGTCCAAGACCGGGCTACCGGTGACCTTTGTCGTATGAGGAATACCAGCAAACTGGTCCCCATCTTTGGGGGCCTTGCCCGCCCACCAGGACGACCAGTCGGCATGATGGGACGCCAGGATATTGATGCAGAAGGCATCGCCGGTCATGAGCATCTCATGCATGTTCGCCCGCTTGTCCACACTGATCAGAATGAGCGGTGGATCGAGCGACACAGAGCTAAACGCATTGGCCGTCATGCCATGCTTCATTCCACCATAATTCGTGGTCACCACGGTGACACCAGTCGCAAAACGGCCAAGCACCTGGCGAAAAAGATTCGGATCGAACGGCATAATGAGATCTCCTCCTGCGGGGCCTTTGACGTAGGACAGGCTGAGCCCACCCTCCTAATCACTCAGGCCGGCAATGTAGCGTGCCAGGTCGAGGCTGTAACGAAAATCATATTCACGATGAATGGTCAGCTTTTCGGCTTCGATAGAACCTTCGGCGTGAATCGCCAGCACGGCTTGATAGCCACCAAAATCCGAGGAGGTGAGCTCAGAAATCATGCTGAGCGCACGCAGCCGGGCCGCTGCGGACACGCCGGCTTTCCCCCCCAGATATTTCTCAACGAAGGGACGCGTTTCCGGATTCTGGAGGTCCTCTTCGCCAGGCGCGGTGACCAGAATACCACCACTGATATCCTGGAGGTAAGCCACCATCTGATGATAGTGCTCCGCGAAGTGCAACTTGGCGATATTCACCAGCAGCGGGCTCGGCACCGCCAGCCCTTCTTCCTCCACCTGGCACTGCTGGGCCGCCTGCACGGTCAGCGCCCGGAGCGTCTGCGTGTAGGCGATAAGGCGTGTGATCTTTTCCCGGATATGCCCGGCACGCGTCAGGCCATTGTAGTCCGCAATCAGTTGCGCCGCCCCCACCAGTGCATCCGTCAGAGGCAGTTTATAGGAGATCGCAGTAAAACGATGAAATTCGACAAACGTCTTCGCCAGGTCGCCGGCAAACTGCCATTCCTTCTGCAGAAACACCCGTTCACGTGGCACAAAAACATCATCAAAGATGGTCAACGTTTCCATCATTTTGTGCTGCGAGGTAATCGGATGATCATGGTTACCCGTGCGCGGCGCCCCGTAAGGACTACAAATCATTTTGAGGCCCGGCGTATTCACTGGCACCGCAAAGGCTACGGCATAATCGCGGTCTGCCTCGGACAGGTTGCGGGTGGGCAAGACAATGACTTCATTGGCATTGGTGAGCACCGAGGTATGAATTTTGGCACCGCGTACGACAATACCGTCAGGCCGTTCGTCCACAATCCGGACATAATAATCCGGATGTATTTGCTGCGATGGCCCCAGGCTGCGATCGCCCTTGACGTCCGTCTGGGCTACGGCGAGCGCCAGATCCTGGCGGGCACAGTGTTGATAAAACTGGCGCACCCGGCTCAGGTAATCCGTCTGCAAGGCATGGTCCATGCGCCGTGCTACCAGGTGCAGAGCAAAGAGCGCATCCGTGCCGATTTCTTTAATGAGGACCACCAGAGTCCGCCCCAGACCTGTCGCCGCTTCGATGAGTTGACTGCGCAGCAAGAGATCCTCAGTCGTCCGAGGCAGGTGATAATAGCGACTGATCTCCTCGCCACTCTGTGGGTCATGGGCGACAGCGAGCTCACGATAGCGCGGGTTCTCGGCCATGGCATAGTCGATGCAGGCGTGTTGCACCGCCACCTGCAGCACCGGATGCGTCGTCACGTCGTGCACCCGTTCGCCTTTGTAGTAAATCACCCTATCGTCGCGTAAACTCGCCTGATATTGTTGCGGCGTTCGTAGCGCCATGCGCCCCTCCTCTTTGCTGGACTCCTGCTTCGCCTCTGGCTTTGGCGCCTATTATACCGGAATCACAGCCAGGAAAATAGAGGATGCGGACCTAGCGGGAGAGATGACGACGCAGGGTGGCCATGTGCTGCGCAATCACGGCGGCATCCGGCGCATCTGGCACGAGCTGCAAATAGTGGTGCAAGTCATCCAGGGCAGCCTCCACAGCGCCGAGTTGGGCATGCAGCAGACCACGATCGCGCATTTCCGTGAGGACATCAGGGCGCAACAGGAGCAAACGTTCTACGATCTGCAAAGCCCGCTGATGATCATGGCGCTGGACATAGATGGCTTTCAAATTGTAGAGCATGCGCTGCAGAATGGCATGATCGCTGACAGGCTCAAGATAGGCATCGTCCCAGAGCAGCCGTGGCCCATACATGTCCGTCAGGCGCTCCCGGCAGTCCTCCCGCGTGAGGATCTGGCCACGATAATACGGATCAATCCAAAATACCGTTGGCTGGGCACTATAGCGCACCAGGAAGTGTCCTGGCATGCCAACCCCTACAATGGGCAGCCCCACCAGTCGGGCGAGCTCGATATAGACGACCGACAGGGTAATAGGAATGCCCGTCTTGCGTTCGATGACCTCGTTGAGAAAGCTATTGCGGCTATCGTAATACTGCTCTTGATTCCCCCGAAAACCTTGCTCGTCAAACAGATAGGCATTGAGCTGCACGACAATACGCTGTGGGTCGATTTCCAATCCGAGCCGAGCCGAGACCACTGCCGCCATAGCATCGAGGCGCTGCAAATATGCCGGAATGTCTAATGCCGGATATTCTTCCTGCGCAATGAGCAGCGCCCCTTCGGCGAGACGAAACACCCCCTGCGGATGGGCGATCAATGCCGCAAAGCGCTGCCGCACCTCCGAGACATCCATGTGCTATCCTTACTGCCTTAGTGCGGACGTTGGCCACTCTGGACTTGCTCCAGCGCGGCATCGACTAATTCTTTGAAACGCTCATAGGAAGCAGCCCCGCTGAGGGGATAGCCATTCACGAAAAAACTGGGGGTCGCATTCACCCCGGCATTCTGGCCATCCCGCATATCCATATCAATCCCTTTGGCGTGCTTATTGGATTCCAGACACGAGGTGAACTGGTCAACATTCAACTCTAACTCCTGAGCAAACTTCTTCAAATCGTCCATCTGCAGGCTCGTTGAGGCAAACAGTTTGTCGTGATAGGGCCAGAATTTTTGCTGTTCTCCCGCACAATGGGCGGCTTCGGCCGCTTTTTGGGCCTGCGGGTGGATATTGCGCAGGGGAAAATCACGAAACACCAGTTTGACTTTGCCCTCATACTCCGCCAGGAGGCGCTTCAGGGGTGCCTGTACCTGCCGACAGTATGGGCATTGAAAATCGGAAAATTCGACAATCGTCACCGGCGCTTGCTCTGGCCCGAGCACCGGCTCGCCGGCAGTACTCACCTCCACCTTTGGAGCCCGCAAGGCTATCTGTATCGGGTAGCGTGGCTTCAGCTCCTTGAGGACGGTCTGCCGGCGTTGCTCCTGCCCTTGCTGCTGCAGATACGTGGTGATCTGCTCAGTGACTTTGTCAAAAGGCTGTTTGATCCGATTTTTATTGGCTTCGTAGAAAGCCTGGGCTTGCTCCGGGGTCACCGGTTCGACCTTGGCGATGATCTCATCCTGCAACAACTGCTGCAAGGAGATGCCACGCTGCGCGGCTTCAAGACTGAAAATTTTCTCGGCGATGAGTTCGTCCAGCTTCTCTTTGAGGACCTGATGGCGCTGGATGTCCAGGCGCATAAGCTCACCACGGAGAGCGCTCGTGAGGGTCTCCGCCGCAATCGGCTGGCCCTGCACCGTCGCCACCACATCGGGCAAGCCCTGGGCCACCCCCAGGCTTGGCATGGCCAGAAAAATGCCCGTCACGATGACGGACCAAAGGGCGCGGCGGCACCGCGCCTGTGCACCTGCAAGTTGTTGCAACATAAGGGAACTCCATCAGCAAAAAGAGATGAGCGTCGCACCCATGACACGACCCACGGCATGCCCTGTGGTCGTCCACACGTTGACAGACCCATGGACCTGTGAAAAAATGCTCACCTACAGATATTCACCTTTAGGGAGTAGTATATCATGTTTCACAGGGTCCTGGTGGCGACAGGTGGCTCCCCATGGTCAGATAATGCCGTCAAATACGCCATTGGTCTGGCCAGAGATTACCGGCTAGATCTGGTGATTCTGCATGTCTTGACTGAAACACCGCCATATTTTGTGGCCGAAGCTGGTACCTCTCTCGATAGTCTGCTAGAAGGCAGTGAAGAAGCCGGACGACGCATTCTCGACGAGGCGGCTGATTGGGCGACAGAAGCCGGAGTACACTACGACACTGAACTGGTGTGGGGCCGTGTGCCGGAGGTCATCTGCCGGGTGGCGCAGGAGCGCGATTGCGATCTTGTGGTGGTGGGTTCCCGTGGCCTGACCGGCTTTAAGCGCCTCATGCTCGGCAGCATTTCCAATGCGGTAGCCGCGAAAGCGTCGTGCCCAGTGATGGTCGTCAAGCTCCACGAAAACTGAACCCTGGTCACTTTTCCAGGGGAATAAGCCCTCGCTACAACGCGTAGCGCACCAAATCCGTCACGGAACGGAGGCCGAGCTTTTGCATGAGATGCGCACGGTGCGTTTCCACCGTGCGCGGACTAATATGCAAACGCTCGGCAACGGCGTTATTGCTCTCGCCTTCGGCCACAAGTTGAAAAATTTCGCGCTCCCGGGAGGTCAGCATATGGCCCCGTGCCGCAAGGCTTCCAGGACATAGGCTTCGTTCGCATGCATCGAGAGGATGACGACACGCACACCAGACTGCCGTTGGGTAAAACGTCGGGCGACTTCCAGGCCATTGAAGCCTGGCATCAGCAGGTCAAGCACCAGCACATCAGGTTGCTGTTCTGCCGCCAGGGCCAGAGCCTCCAGGCCATCCTGTGCTTCGCCGATCACCTGTATGTCTGGTTCAGCCTCCAGGATGAGACGCAAGCCCTGTCGGACTATGCCATGATCGTCAGCAAGGAGGACGGTGATCATGCTCGGCTTCCTGCATATAAGGCAACACTGCAGATGATTCACATAGAGCGGCTGTCTGGTCTGTATCGCCTGGTAGATCGCCGAATGTGGGGTATTTACCGCTTGGCTATAGCCGAGGAACTGCCTCGCCCTGGTACCGTCACATGCCGTCAGTTGCACCTGTCGGTCGTTATCCAGCAAGCGCCAGAGAAAACCATGGCTATAGCCCTGCGCCTGCCCTATGGCCTCCAGAAGCGCAGGTTCTAGCACACCGCTCTGCAAGCTCGACAGCGCAACTTGCGCTACGTTAAGTTGCGCTTGCAGGAAATACGCACGTTCCTGCGAAAGAGTCAGTCTCTGTTGCAGGGGGCTTGGCACACACCTCTCCAGCTTAGCGTACCAGCTCTGTCCCTACCCCGCGATCGGTAAACAGTTCGAGGAGGACAGCATGCGGGACCCGTCCATCAATAATGTGCGTCTTCGCCACACCATGCGTGAGCGCATACAAACAGGCTTCCACTTTGGGCAGCATACCGCCATCAATGACGCCATCGTGCGCCAACGCCCGAATGTCGTCCGGGTTCAACGTCGGCAGGAGTTTTTTATCGCGGTCGAGGATACCAGCCACATCGGTCAAGAATAACAATTTCTCGGCTTTGAGCGCCGCGGCAATATCCCCCGCCACGGTATCTGCGTTAATGTTATAACTTTCGCCCTGCTCTCCCACCCCGGTGGGCGAAATCACCGGGATAAAGCCCTGGCTCCCCAACACATCCAGAATGGCTGTATTGATCGTTTTGACTTCCCCTACCTGGCCAATGTCGACGAGCTCAGGCGGAGCACCGGGCGTGAGCGATCGATACAGTTGCTTTTTCGTTGCCACGATCAAGTTCGCGTCTTTCCCACTCAACCCCACAGCCTGGCCGCCGTTGAGATTGATTAATGCGACGATCTCTTTATTGAGCTTGCCCCCCAGGACCATTTCTACAATGTCCATGGTCTCCGCATCCGTCACCCGCAAGCCAGCCACAAAGCGGGCTTGAATGCCCATACGTTTCATGGTTGCGTCAATCTGCGGCCCACCGCCGTGCACCACCACGGGCCGCACCCCGATGCACTTGAGCAGGACCATATCACGGGCAAAGGAATGACGCAGGGCCTCGTCCGTCATGGCATGGCCACCGTATTTGATGACCACGGTTTTATTGGCGAATTGTTGCAAATAGGGCAAGGCTTCCACTAGCGTGTGTGCCCGTTGAATATGTTCGGTCATGTCGAGCATGTGTAGAGCCCTCTATCGCCTCCCCGCCTACCATTACGGGGAGGCGGAGAAGGCATGTCAGAGAATATAATGACTGAGATCTTCGCTTTTGACGACCTCTTCCAGACAGTCAATGACATACTGGCGGTCGATAGAGACGTCTTTCTCGAAGCGATCGGGCGCCGTAAAGGAGAGATCGTCCAGTAAACGTTCGAGAATCGTATAGAGACGGCGTGCCCCGATGTTTTCTGTGTGCTGATTGACGCGCTCCGCAATGCTGGCAAGCTCGTCAATCGCTTCGTCCGTAAAATCCAGCCGGATGCCTTCCGTGGCCAGGAGCGCTTTATACTGCTTGAGCAAAGCATTCCGCGGCTCACGCAGGATACGCACAAAATCGTCTTTCCCAAGTGCCTGGAGCTCCACACGGATCGGAAAGCGCCCTTGCAGCTCGGGAATTAAATCCGAGGGTTTGGCCACATGAAAGGCCCCGGCAGCAATGAACAGAATATGGTCGGTTTTTACCATGCCATACTTGGTATTGACGGTGCTGCCTTCGACAATGGGCAGCAAGTCCCGCTGGACCCCCTCGCGTGACACATCGGGTCCACTGCTGCGTTCGCGCCCGGCAATTTTGTCAAGTTCATCCAGGAAGATAATCCCAGATTGCTCCACACGATGAATCGCCTCTTTGAGCACATTGTCCATGTCGATGAGCTTTTGCGCTTCTTCCTGGACGAGCAGCTGAAGGGCTTCAGGGACTTTGGCTTTGCGCCGTTTTTTACGCTGCGGAAAGAGATTGCCCAGCATGTCCTTGATGTGAATGCCCACATCTTCAATACCCGACCCCGAGACCATTTCGATCATAGGCATGGCGTGGTCCGGCACTTCCATTTCGACAAAGCGCTCATCGAGCTTGCCGTCATGTAAATACTGGCGAAATTTCTCGCGCGTTTTTTGATATTGCTGCTGGCCCAGATCGTCCAGCACTATTTGACTTTCACTACGCGGGCTCAACGGTGGATGCGGCAGGAGCAAATCCAGCAGGCGCTCTTCAGCCAGCTCGGCAGCCCGCGCTTTCACACGTTCCATCTCTTCCTGTTGCACCAGATTTTTGCCGAGTTCGACGAGATCCCGTACCATCGATTCGACATCGCGCCCGACATACCCGACTTCGGTAAACTTCGACGCTTCCACCTTGAGAAAAGGCGACCGCGCCAGGGTAGCGAGGCGTCGGGCAATCTCCGTTTTGCCTACCCCGGTGGGGCCAATCATAATAATGTTTTTGGGGGCCACTTCGTCGCGCAATTCCGGTGGTAACTGCTGCCGACGCCAGCGATTGCGTAGGGCAATGGCCACAGCGCGTTTGGCATTGTGCTGTCCAACAATATATTTATCGAGTTCCTGCACGATCTCGTGCGGGGTCAGTGCGTCCATACGGCGTCCTGACTACCTGGAGGTTGTTAAAGTTCTTCGATATTGATCTGATGATTGGTATAGATACAAATATCGGCAGCGACTCGCATGGCCGCCTCGACAATGTCACGGGCACTCAGGGTCGTATGGTGCTGCAACGCTCGCGCTGCAGCGAGCGCATACGGGCCGCCAGAGCCAATGCCGATAATGCCATCATCCGGCTCAATGATATCGCCAGTGCCGGAGAGAATCAATGCGGTGTCTCGATCCGCTACGGCGAGCAAGGCTTCCAGACGCCGCAAGATACGGTCTGCCCGCCAGTCTTTGGCGAGTTCGACGGCGGCCCGCATCAGCCCACCACGGTATTCTTCCAGCTTGGCTTCAAAGCGTGCATAGAGCGTAAAAGCATCCGCGGCAGCCCCAGCAAACCCCGTCAGAATCTGATCGTGATAGACTTTGCGGACTTTGCGTGCGTGGTGCTTGACCACTGTATTGTTCATACTCACCTGGCCGTCGCCAGCCATGGCAACATGCCCGTCGCGGCGGACGCAGAGAATGGTGGTGCTACGTATCATGGTGTTCCTTGTGGACGTCGCGCCCGTGGATGGGCTTTATCGTAGACTTCCAGCATCCGATCGGTGCTGACATGGGTATATTTCTGCGTCGTCGAAAGCTGTTGATGCCCCAGCAGTTCCTGAATCGCCCGCAAATCTGCCCCGTTGTCGAGCAGATGCGTGGCAAAGGCGTGCCGCATGGTATGGGGGCTGGTGCGCGCTGGCAGACCTGTGCGCTGGCAGTGCTTTTTGATGAGCAATTGCACACCCCGTGTGGTGAGGCGCCCGCCCCGGTGATTCACGAACAACGCCTGGGTTTCCTGCCCTGGCGGTGCAGACCGCCGTTGTGCCAGGTAGGCTCGCAAGGCTTGCGCAGCCGTCTGGCCAAAAAACACCTGGCGCTCACGGCGTCCTTTCCCCTGCACGCGCACCGTCCCGCCTTGCAGGTCGACATCGTGGAGATCCAGCGCCACGAGCTCACTCACCCGCATGCCCGAGGCGTAGAGGAGTTCCAAGAGTGCCTGATCCCGCAGGGACAGGGCGGTTGCCGGAGCCACTGCCGTATCGAGCAGGGCAAACACCTGGTCAATGGGGAGCACGTTGGGCAAGGGCCGACGCAGCTTTGGCAGAGGCAGCTGCGTTGTGACATTTTCCTGGACCGCTCCACGCTGCTGCAGAAAGTGGAAAAAGCTCCGCAAGCTCGCCAGCTTACGCGCCAGCGTACTGTGCCCCACCCCTTGTTGATGCAGCGTGCTCAAGAAGGCTCGAATCAGGGCAGCGTCAACCTGCGTAGGCGTCAGCGCCGCGTTCTGCCCCAGACGGTTCTGCGCAAAGTGCACGAATTGCTGTAAATCACTCATATAATTGCGCAACGTATGCGGCGAAGCCTGTCGTTCAATCTCGAGATGGGTGTGGAACGCCGCCAGCAAGGTGTCCATCATACGTATCCCGCCTGCTGCCATGCCGCCAGGTCTGCCAGAGCCCGTGCAATCATCGCAGCACGGCGGGCTTTCTTCGGATACGTCGGCGTTTCCAGCGGTGGCAGCAAACCAAAGTGAATGTTCATGGGTTGAAAGGCGTCGGGATTGGCCGTGGCAATATAACGCACCAGCGCGCCATGTGCCGTAGTCGCTGGAGGGACCAACATCGGGGTGCCACGCAACAGTGCCACGGCATTACGCCCTGCTAAAAGACCCGTGGCAGCGGATTCGACATAACCCTCTACCCCGGTAATTTGTCCGGCAAACAGCAGCCCGGGTGCCTGCCGCGTTTGTAAAGTCGGTAAGAGTAAGCGCGGCGCATTCAGAAATGTATTGCGGTGCACTGCCCCCAGACGTAGGAACTCGGCCTGCTCCAGTCCAGGAATCATCCGGAACACCCGGCGTTGCTCAGCGTAGGTTAAACGTGTCTGAAATCCCACCATATTGTACGCACTCTGCATGGTGTCTTCGAGGCGTAGCTGCACCACCGCATGTAAATCCGGCAAGGTTGCCCGGCGTAACCCTACGGGTTTGAGCGGGCCAAAGGCGAGCGTTTGCGGGCCACGACGGGCCATTTCTTCAATGGGCAAACAGCCCTCGAAAAAAATTTCCTGCTCGAACGCATGCGGCTTGACACACTCTGCCGTCACCAGGGCCGTGCACAGGGCCTCATAGGCTACCTGATCGAGCGGGCAGTTGAGATAATCGTCTCCCTCGCCAATATCATAGCGCGAGGCGAGAAAGGTTTTGCTGGTATCGATGGAATCGGCGGCGACAATTGGCGACAACGCATCGTAGAAATAGAGGTGCTGGCTGCCGAGCCGACGTTGCATAGCGGCCGTGAGAGCTGGCGACGTCAGCGGCCCTGACGCTACAATAGTGAGCTGGTCTGTTGGGAGGGCGGTGATTTCCTCACGGATCAGCGTCACCCAGGGATGCTGGCTGATCGCCGTGGTGAGATACTGTGCAAACTGCACACGATCCACGGCCAGGGCTGCTCCGGCTGGCACACGGCTAGCATCCGCGGCCTGCAACACCAGCGAGCCGAGCGCACGGAGCTCGGCTTTCAGCAAGCCGTGGCCTGACGTGAGCGTATCGGCCTTGAGGGAATTACTGCACACCAGCTCCCCGAGCAAATCCGTCTGATGCGCCGGGGTCTGACGCTGTGGGCGCATCTCATAGAGCTGCACAGGAATACCCTGTGAGGCAATCTGATAGGCCGCTTCAGTGCCTGCCAGACCGCCGCCAATCACCACGACAGGTGCTCCCAGATTCATCCTACCGCATCCAGCGCGACCACCTCAGGCGTCTCCGACACGCCAGGCGTCGTGGTACCCGTCGTAGGAGCCGATTCCTGATATTTGCACGTCGGGCACTGCCGGAAGTTCCCCTGTTTCTTGGTCTGTTTCTCCAGCATATACGGTGCTGCACACTGCGGACAGGCCTGCGGGACCGGGCGCTGCCAGAGCGAGAACGTGCAGCGCGGATAATTGGTACAACCGTAGAAAATTTTGCCGCGCCGTGAACGGCGCTGCGCGATCGTGCCACCGCAAGCCGCCTCCGGACAGGCCATCACCGACGTCACAATGGGCTTCGTGGCTTTACAAGCAGGGTAGCCCGTACAGGCAAGAAACTCGCCATAGCGACTGCGCTTGAGCGCCATTGGCTGGCCGCATTGCTCGCAGGTCACATCCGTGCTGGGAGCGGCCGCTGGCTTGGGAGATGCCTCGGCACCCAGTTCGCGCGTATTTTTGCATTCCGGATACCCCGAACACGCCATAAAGCGCCCAAAGCGGCCCCAACGAATGACCATGACTTTTTGACACTTCTCGCAGACTTCGTCAGTCTCTTCGACCTCTTTGCGAATATCGCGCATCTTCCGAGTCGCTTGCTGCAACTCGGCCATGAAGGGCTCGTAGAACTGGTGCAGCGTCGCCACCCAGTCACACTTGCCTTCCTCAATCTGGTCCAGCTTGTCTTCTAGCTGCGCGGTAAATTGCACATTGAGGAGATCCGGAAAGCTTTCCACCAGGAGACCGTTCACCGTAGTGCCCAGCTCTGTCGGGATAAAGCGCCGTTCTTTATCCTCCACATAGCGCCGCTCACGCAGGGTCCCGAGAATGGACGAGTACGTACTGGGGCGGCCAATGCCCAGTTTTTCCAGCTCGCTCACCAGCGATGCCTCGCTATAACGCGGCGGCGGCTGCGTGAAATGCTGGTTGGGCACCAGTTGCTGCAGGCGGACTTCCTGGCCCACGGTCATTGGCGGCAGGAGCCGGTTGTGCACTTCGGCCTCGGTATCCGTTCGCGCCGGTTCAGCCTGGGATTCTTCATAGAGCGCCGTAAACCCTGGGAAACGCATCACCGCGCCAGTGGCCCGAAACACGTAGGTTTTGGCAGTAATATCGACAGTCGTATGGTCCAGCACCGCAGAGCTCATCTGACTGGCGACCAGGCGATTCCACACGAGCGTATAGAGCGCATGTTGCTCAGCACTCAGATACGGTTTCACGCGCTCAGGAGTCCGCAACACCGAAGTCGGCCGAATCGCCTCATGCGCTTCCTGGGCGGCCTTCTGACTGCGGTAGCGCCGTGGTTGCGCTGGCACATAATCTTTACCGTAATGCTCATGGATATACTGGCGGGCTTCCTGCACTGCTTCGTCGGCCAGCCGCGTGGAATCCGTACGCATGTAGGTAATCAGGCCGACTTCCCCTTCATCCCCAAGCGCGAGCCCTTCATAGAGCTGCTGTGCCACGCGCATGGTACGCTGCGTGGTAAACCGTAACTTGCGCACCGCTTCTTGCTGTAACGTACTGGTCGTGAAGGGTGGCGCAGGATGACGCCGCCGGGCGGTTTTTTTGACCTCGCTGACGGTATATGAGGCGGCCTCCAGGTCCGCGACAATACCTTGCGCCGCGTCTGCCGTGGTGACCTCAGCCTTTTTACCATGGATGGTATGCAAGCGGGCTTGAAAGGGAGGGGGCTCCATTACCGCCATGGTCGCGTCGAGGGTCCAGTATTCCTGGGATTGAAACGCCTGGATTTCCTGTTCGCGCTCACAAATGATGCGTAGTGCGACCGATTGCACCCGTCCGGCACTGAGACCGCGCTGCACTTTTTGCCAGAGGAGCGGGCTAATTTTATACCCCACCAGACGGTCGAGTAAACGCCGTGCCTGTTGTGCAGAGACCTTATCTTCGTCAATACGCCCAGGTTGCTGCAGCGCTTCAGTAATCCCTTTTTTGGTGATTTCATGCAGCATAATACGATAGATGTGGTCAGACGCGGTGCCGTGGAGTTCGCTGGCGATATGCCAGGCAATCGCTTCCCCTTCACGATCCGGGTCTGGGGCGAGATACACGTGCTCGACCTTCTCCGCTTCGGCACGCAGTTCTTGCAAAAGCTTTTTTTTGCCCTTGATCGGTACATACTCCGGAGCAAAGTCATGGGCAATGTCAATGCCGAGACGATGTTCCGGCAAATCCTTGACATGCCCCACGGAAGCTTTCACCGTAAAGCCAGCCCCAAGATATTTTTTGATGGTTTTAGCTTTGGCGGGAGATTCGACAATAATCAACGACTTCGCCATGGCTCTATCACCGTCCCTTGTCTCGAAAGATTCAGATCGATCGTGTCAACACCGCGTAAAAAACTTACCGGGAAACTGTCGAACCAGACCACGCAATTCGAGCGTCACTAAGATGCTGGCGACCACCTGTGCGGAGAGGGCACTGGCCTGAATAATCACCTCGATGTGCGTCTCCTCAGGTGCGACGAGCCCGAGAACATGCGCCTCGTCAGCGGCCAGATCACTCGGCATGGCCGTACACGCTGGAGCCTCCTGTCCCGTGCCAGACGGACGGACCGCCAGGCGTACCACTTCCGGCAGCTCCTCCAGGATATCGTCGATGTCTTCGACCAGCTTGGCGCCGCGCTTGATCAAATTATTGGTGCCACGGCTGCTGGGCACATCAATACGTCCCGGGACGGCAAACACCTCGCGCCCCTGCTCCAGCGCATGACGTGCCGTATGCAGTGATCCACTCTGCTCGGAGGCTTCGACCACCAGTGTGCCAAGCGTCAGACCGCTGATAATCCGGTTACGGCGCGGGAAATTCCAGCGATCAGGCTTGGTGTCAAAAGCAAACTCAGAGACCACAGCTCCCTGGCTGCGGATGGCCTCAGACAGTCGCCGGTGCTCAGGAGGATAGATCACGTTAATGCCACTACCCAGCACGGCAATAGTACGTCCACCATGCTGCAAGGTCGCCTGATGTGCCAGGCTATCAATCCCGCGTGCCAGACCACTCACCACCGTAAAGCCAGACTGGGCCAGTGCGGCACTCAGACGCTGCGCGGCCACCTGACCATAGGGACTGGGCTTCCGTGAACCCACGACCGCCAGGGCCAGGTGATCCTCAGGCTGCAACGTGCCCCATACATACAATACCGGAGGTGGTTCAGGGATCCAACGGAGCGCTAGTGGATAGGCCGCGTCTGCCAGCGTGACCACAGACACTTCGGTGTTCTGTAAACGTGCGAGCTCGCGTGCAAAGGCCTTCCCCTGCTGTACCGCCCCGAGTTTTTCGGCCAATCCAGGTATGGATGCCGTCACAAGTGCCATACCCTCTGTTTGCAGCCGCTGTATGACGCCTGGCGTTGTGACGTATTGCGCCCACTGGGTGCGTAAGGCTGGCCAGGTGGCACACGCCATATTAAACGCCAGCCAGGTACACTGTGTGGTCAACGCTTCAGGCACGGTTACTCCACTGGAGATGGCCATGTGCGCGCTCCTTACTCGGGCACTTGCTGCCGCCGCTCCTGCCTCACCAGCTCGGGGAGGGCTCTATCCCATTACGAGTGCCCAGATGGCAGGGCAGACGTACGACGCACAGGCGCCACTCCGAGCCGTTGGGCTAGCTCTTCCGCACGGAGACAATCAGCCAGAGCATTCTCCAAACGATGCGCAGCACGTTCTGCCTCCCCGGCAGCGAGGAGGGTATTCGCCTGCTCGACGGCCAGCTCAGCCCTGGCCAGCACCCCACGCGCCTCTGCCAGCTCGGTGGCTTGCACCCCGCTGCTCTCTGCCCGTTGCATGGTCTGCCGCACCGTCCCCAAACAGGGGGACACCCGGTTCAGACGCGCCTGGGCACTGTCTCTCGCATCGCCTTCCCACGGGCGCGACTCTGAGAGACGGCCCAGGCCCGGACGGACCGGCGCAATGGCAGCTCCCAGATTTACCTCACGGATGCTGTGCAAAATGCGGGCCATGGAGGTCTGCTCATATACCTGCACAACCACGAGGTCCCCTATCACTTCACGGGGCACTCGGACAGGACGCCCGGTAAACGGGTGGATACTCGTGCGACCGTCCTGGAACACAGCGTAGCGATCCCCCACCTCCACCCCACGGCGCCGGCCCTGATCAAGGATGACCGTATCGCCAGCACTCACGGAAACGCGGTCTTCCTGGGTGGCAATCACCGCGCCAATAATATCCTGTTCGGTCATGCCCAATGCCGATTGCGCTCTACCCATCAAGGGAAAAGCTGCCATGCTACAGACCGTGAGCAGTACACTCAGAAGCGGAGCGAAACCACGTCGCCAAGGCTGCATGGGTCCAACCTCCTCTGCGCTGTCTACAGGGACAGCACCTCAAAATGTCCTTGGGGCATATCATTATCGCCCTGAATCGCCAGCATCATGTGCCAGCGCTGTTCCAGCAGCGCCACCTGCGCCCGTTCTTCATTGTATAACATCGATGCCACCATAGGGTGCACATTCACCATGACCTTTTTGGTCGCCGGAGTCACCCGCATGACCCGCTGAATTTCGCGCAGCACCTTCGCGCATACGGTCGCCACCGATTCCACCCGTCCAGCGCCATGGCAGGCACTGCACGGTTCGCAGAGCATTTGATCCAGGCTGGCGCGCACACGCTTGCGCGTCATCTCCACCAGGCCGAACTCCGACATCGGCAAGATTCTGGTACGCGCCCGGTCATCACGCAGCGCCTCTTCCAGCGCCTGGAAGACACATTGGCGGTGTTCGTTGGTATCCATATCGATAAAATCAATAATGACCAGGCCCCCGATGTTGCGCAAGCGTAACTGGCGGACGATCTCCTGCACCGCTTCGAGATTCGTCGTCAGCATGGTCGTAGCCGGATCGCTCTTCCCGACAAACCGACCCGTATTGACATCAATGGCCGCCAGGGCTTCGGTGTGATCAATGACAATATACCCCCCCGATTTCAGCCACACTTTCCGCTGCAAGGCCCGTTCGATTTCGCGGTCAATACCAAAGGCTTCAAAGAGTGGCGTGGCATCCTGATACAGCGCCAGACTGGCCGTCAGCTGCGGCAACGCCGCAGCTTCGAGAAAGGCCTGGGCACGGGCATAGGTCTCCGCCTCATCAAAAATGACCCGCGCCACATCAGCCGTGAGATAGTCCCGCAAGGTGCGCAGGACCAGATCCATCTCCTGATGCACCAGGCAAGGCGCTGCGCCCTGGCTTGCGGGGCGCTGGACATGCTGCCAGAGGGCCAGCAGGAACTGTAAATCCAGCTGCAATTCCTGGGCCGAGACCCCCACGCTCAGGGTCCGCACAATGCACCCCATACCGGCCGGCAATAACGTTTGCATGCAGGTCCGTAAGCGCTCTTTTTCCGCCTCATCCTCGATGCGGCGTGACACCCCGACGTGCTCAACCCCTGGCATGAGGACGAGATAACGTCCCGCCAGCGTCAAATACGTGGTCAAACGACAGCCTTTGGTCCCAAGCGGTTCTTTCGCGACCTGCACCAGGATTTCTTGCCCTTCTTCGAGCAGCGTATCAATGGCAGGGACCGGTGCAGCAGGCACAGCAGGAGCAGACGTCGTGGTCTCGGATGGGGGAAGCGGATCTACGCCCAGGGTCTCATCCCGCCAGGGAAGCGTGTGGGGGTCTACCAGAATGTCCGAAGCGTGCAGAAAGCCAGCTTTGGGCAAGCCAATATCCACAAAAGCCGCTTGCATGCCCGGGAGGATTTTTGCCACACGGCCCCGATAGATATTGCCAACAAGCCCATAGTTGGCGTGCCGTTCAAGAAACAGTTCCGTTACCAGACGCTGTTCAAGCAGCGCTATGCGCGTTTCATGTGCTGTGGCGTTCACAACAATGTCGATCAATGGTGAACCCCTCCCTGGCCAAACGTCTAGTTAGGCAGAATACACGCATTATAATGAGCCTCAAGGCCGTTGACAAGCTATGCTTAGGCAGGGAATCCTCCTAACTTAAAACGACGCATGCGCACATTCATCAACAACCCCAGGCAGAGGAAGGTCATCAACAGGGACGAACCGCCATAACTCATCAAGGGCAACGGCAGACCGATAATGGGTACCAGGCCGATGGTCATGCCGATGTTCAAAAAAATTTGCACTGCGAGCATCGTCAGCACGCCTGTCGCAATCAGGGCCCCGAGGCGATCACGCGACCGATAGGCCGTGAGAAAACCCTGCACCAGCAGACAGGCAAAGAGACACATCAAAATGACCACCCCCACGAACCCCACTTCTTCGGCCAGCACCGCAAAAATGAAATCCGTATGCCGCTCAGGCAAAAAACTCAAGCGGCTCTGCGTCCCAGCCAGCAAGCCTTTACCCCACAGGCCACCCGAGCCAATAGCAATTTTCGATTGCCAGCCATGGTAGCCAGCCCCCAGCAGATCAGGCTGGGGATTGAAGAGCGTCAGCAAACGTTCCCGCTGATACTCTTTGAGCAGCAACGTCCAGGCCAGCGGTAAGGCCGCCAGGCTGACGCTGAGTAGCGTCAGCAGGGTTTTGCCACGCAGGCCAATCAGCAACACCATAACACATAAGATCGCCACCAGGACCATGGCCGTACTGAGATTCGGCTGGCGGACAATCAAGACAAAGGGCACACTGACCAGGAGCACGGGCAAAGGGAGATCACGGAAACCGAGCGGCGGTGCCGTCCCGGACGGCGCAAGCTCGGCAAAATACCGTGCCAGCACGAGGATCATCACCGGCTTCGCGAGCTCGGACGTCTGCAGATGCCAGGGCCCCAGCGCCAGCCAGCGCTGCGAACCATTGACCACCCGCCCAAAGAAGAGCACGATCACTAAGCTGACCAGCAGGAGGCCATAGAACACATACGCCTGGCGACACAGCGTCTGGTAATCCACGCAGAGCACCGCCAGCATAGCGAGGAGTCCGATCCCAGTCCACACTAACTGTTTCCAGTGCATCCCGCTCGGACCATCCGTGCGCTCTGCCGTGGCACTGTACAATAACACCATACTCACGGCAATAATGGCCAGGGAGATGGCCAGGGTCCCCCAATCAAAATGGGTCGCGAGACGCCGATCAAATGCCACAGTGCACCTCCTATACAGCTCTCATGGCGTCATCCGAGTAGTCTTGAGAGGCGTTGCGGCTACAGGATAACTCTGCCGCAGGTAGGCTTCAATAAGCGTTTTGGCATAACCGGCAAACTGGCTACCGCCTTTGCCCGCATGCTCAATCATCACTACAACGGCAATGCGTGGCGCCTCAAACGGGGCATAGGCCGCAAACCAGGCGTGATGCCGATGCTGTTCCGGCAAATACTGCTGTCGACTCGGGGAAGCGTCGTGGTCTGGGAGCCCCACCACCTGCGCCGTGCCGGTTTTGCCGGCAATCATAATCTGCTCATGACGCGCCGCTTTCCCAGTGCCCTTTGGATCGTTCACCACACTCCACAGACCCTGCTGCACCGCCGCAAGGTACTGCACTGGCACCCGCATCTGGTGCAAAACCGTGGGGGCGGTGTCGGCTGGCGTGGGCTGCAGGACGCGTTCCTGACGCAACACAATCGTCGGTTTATACAGCGTACCGCCATTGGCCAGCGTGGCCACCATATTGGCCACCTGTAAAGGCGTCGTCATGGTATACCCCTGACCGATAGCTACAGACAACGTTTCGCCAGCATACCAGGGCTGGCCCCGCGCCCGTCGTTTCCACTGACTGGAAGGCACCAGGCCAGCTTTTTCCATGCCAGTGGCAAAACCCGTCAGCTGGCCCAGGCCAAAGACCTGGGAATAATGGGCAATGCGATCAATGCCCAGGAGCTGGCCTATGTGATAAAAATACACGTCACAGGACTGTGCCAGGGCCTGGCGCAATTGCACACAACCATGCCCGGACGGCTTCCAGTCCCGAAACGTGTGTTCCCCATAGTCGTACGAGCCGGAGCAGCAGACGGTTGTCTGCGGCGTAACGATCCCATCCGCCAGGGCGGCCAGCGCCGTGACGATCTTGAACACCGAGCCAGGGGGATACTGCCCCTGGGTGGCACGATTATGCAACGGATAGCGGGCGTCCGTACTCAACGCCTTCCATGTTGCTACGGTCGGGCGCGGCACAAACGCATTGGGATCAAAGGTGGGATGACTGGCCAGGGCAAGAATTTGCCCATTGCGTGGATCAATAGCGACGATAGAGCCGCGATGACTGGCAAGCAAACGCTCAGCAAGCTGCTGGAGCTGGAAGTCAATGGTCAGCACCAGATCCATGCCAGGCGTGGCTGGACGGGACGTGATCACCTGTGTTTCTCTACCGAGGGCGTCCACTTCCACCTGACGCATACCTGGCTGCCCGCGCAACACCTCTTCGAGGGCCTGCTCCAGGCCGGCCTGTCCCACCAGATCGCCAGGATAATACCCGCGCTCTTTACTCCGCTGTAACTGTCCTTCACTGATTTCCCCAAGGTAGCCCAGCACATGCGCAGAGAGGGAGTTGTGGGGATACGTCCGCAAGGGCTCCACTTCGATGAACATGCCGGGGAAATCCATGCGGTGCTCGGCAAAGTACGCCACCTGATCTCGCGGGAAATCGCGCTGTATAGGGACAGGTTTGAGTGCTGTGCCACGGCGGCGGGGCCGCAGGGTCTCTGGATCGATCTCGATGTTGAGCTGTCGTAACAACGGCAGCAGTCGGTCCGGGGGCGGGAGGTCCGCAGGAATGGCCATCAACGTGTAAGCGGCGCGGTTATCCGCCAGCACCTGACCGTGACGATCCAGAATCTTACCCCGCAGACTCTTGGTACGCAGACTGCGCAAACGATTTTGTTCAGAGAGTTGTAAGAAATGCTCCCCCTGCAGGACCTGGAGGTGCCATGTCCGCCCTACGAGCAGGCAGAAACTCACAAACACGACGATCATGAACCCCCACAGACGCCGCCGGAAGCCATCGTCAGACGGTGGCAAGGGCCGCCGCACATACAGCACCTCGTCGTCGTAGGGGCCAGCGTTACTCGGGCCACTATAGCGGGCCATGTCTTTACCCTTTGTCCTGCCGGACACGACCGTAGTGCATGGCGCGTTGCAGTGTGTAACAGACACACGGCGCGATCAGCATGCTCAAGCACGTCTGTTGCACAAACGTGCTGAATACCACCGCTCCGGGTAGCATCGGCAACTGAAACACTACCATGACGACCAGATGCGCCAGGGTGTCTATGAGCACTGCGAGGCAGGCAAATACCACCTGGGCAATCAGACTCTGGCTTTGCACATGACGCGAGAGGGTATGCACCACGAAGGCGGTGAGACTTTTACTAAACGCGTGTAATCCGAGCACATCGCTCGACAGCGTATCCTGTCCCAGCCCGGTGAGGAATCCGGCAAGCAAGGCGCGCTCCCCACCCCAAAAGAGGCTGACATACACCACCACGACCAACGTCAAATCCACCCGCAAACCAGGGCCAACAGTAAACAGCAAAGGGCTGGTCTGCGCTAACAACGCCATCACCACCGCCGCCGCATAGACAACGCTAAACATACCTCAAGGTACCAGGACCAGCACCTCTTCCAGTGTGGCGAGGTCAACCGCTGGTTGCACCTCAACTTCATGGAAGAGACCCTGGGGTTTTTGATGCACTGCGGCCACGGTCCCGAGCAACAGGCCTTTGGGATACACTTCTCCTAAACCAGACGCCACCACCGTATCGCCCACTTGAATGTCAGCGTGCAAATCCACATAGCGCAGCTCACACAGGCGCCGCGTCTTGCCAACGACAATGCCCCGGGCGCGTGCGCGCTGAATGATGGCGTCCACCGCACTACGCCGATCCGTGACCAACAGCACCGTCGCATAGTGCGGAGCGATTTCTACCGTCCGTCCCACCAGACCTTGATGCGTGGCGACGGCCATATCTTTACGCAGATTGTCCCCGCTGCCTTTGTTAATGGTCACCACTTCTGACCACGGGCTGGGATCAATCCCTACGACTTCTGCCACCACGGCGCGTGGAAAAGCCAGGGTGCGAAAGCCGAGCAGTTCCCGTAGCCGCTGCTGTTGTAAATAGGCTTCCTGGTAATGCGTGAGCTGCCCCTGCAGCACAGCGGTCTGGTGCTGGAGACGCACGTTCTCCTGGCGCACCTGCCGCAGTGCAACATACCCAGACCAGAACTCACTGACATGGTGAGCCAGCCGTGCCATCACCTGTTGCAAGGGCATCACCACCGAGAGCGCGACACGTTCGAGCAGAGAGGTCTGCGGCGCCACACGAGTTTTGAAGGTAGTCAGCGCCAAAGCCACGAGCATCAAACAGAGCAGGAGGGCGATGGGTTTCCAACGCTCGGTGAGAGCCTTCATGGTTGCTATGCCCACCGTCACCAAGGAGCCTGTGCGGAACACCTTTACGGTGCCGACCATCAGACGGAGACTTTACGCAGTAAATCCAACTCATCGAGCAGCCGGCCGGCCCCTAGCACCACGGCGGAGAGGGCGTCCTCGGCAATGGTCACCGGGAGCCCAGTCTCTTCCCGTAGGAGCACGTCTAAGCCACGTAATAACGCTCCACCACCAGCCAGCACAATGCCTTTATCGATGATATCTGCAGCCAGCTCCGGGGGCGTGCGCTCTAACGCGATACGCACGGTTTCGACAATGTTCCCAATGGGCTCCGCCAGCGCTTCACGAATTTCCATGTCGTTGATCAAGAGCGTTTTGGGGATCCCGGCGACCAGGTCACGGCCCTTGACTTCCAGCGTGAGCGTCTCCCCTACGGCGACCGCGGAGCCCAACTGGACTTTGATCTCCTCGCCGGTGCGTTCGCCAATGAGCAGATTGTATTTACGCTTGATATAATTAACGATCGTCTCGTCCATGATGTCGCCGCCGATACGCATGGAACGGCTATACACTACACCAGAGAGGGAAATGACCGCCACTTCGGTAGTGCCACCGCCAATATCGACAATCATGTTCCCCGAAGGTTCCTGGATCGGGAGGCCAACCCCGATGGCTGCCGCCATGGGTTCTTCAATGAGATACACTTCACGCGCTCCGGCGGATTCGGCAGAATCACGCACAGCACGTTTTTCGACCTGGGTGATGCCCGAAGGCACCCCAATGACAATACGTGGACGCACCAACGTGCGACGGTTATGCACCTCAGTGATAAAGTATTTCAGCATCGCCTCGGTGATTTCAAAATTCGCAATGACCCCATCCTTCATGGGACGGATCGCCACAATGCTCCCCGGGGTGCGTCCGAGCATGCGTTTGGCAGCCATGCCCACCGCCAGCACTTGCTTGGAATCGCGGTGCACCGCGACCACCGATGGTTCACGTAACACTACCCCTTTGCCTGCCACGTATACCAGCGTATTGGCGGTCCCCAGGTCAATGGCGAGATCACTTGAAAAGAGTCCATACAGCGAATTAAGCACCAACGCCCTGCCTCCCTTGCAAGGGTCTGCACCGTTTGCGGTCACTCTCAAGGATGCCTCACACTATAGCGATAAACCGGGTGCTTGACAATGCGAATGTGTGCAGACCACAAGGCCTGAGGCAGAGTGAGAGGACGTTGCAAAATCCCGCATATCCTCTAGAATGAACACCCCGTGCAGTGCCAATGCCAACGCGTGCCCTACGGCACGCCCTGGAGGGGCAAACCCATGCTATTACAATGGATGCGAGACGCCCAGACGTGGATCATCAAAGGCGTGCTCTGGGCTGTTGTGTTCGCCTTTGTGGTGACAATTTTCTATCAATGGGGCGTCCAGTCCAGCAGTGGACCTTCACGCTCAGAAGTGGCCACGATTTTTGGTCAGCCAGTCCACATCCGCGAATTTCAGCGGGTCTATAACGGGCTGCAACAACGCTATCGCGCCATCTTCCGCACGATGTCGGACAATGAGCTCAACGAACGCTTCAATTTCCGTGAAATGGCCCTCGAACAGCTCGCCACGCGGGCCATCCTCTTGCGTCTGGCGCAGCAGTACGGCGTCACCGTGACGGACCAGGAAGTCTACGATACCATCACGGGCATCACGGTATTCCAGGACAATGGACGCTTCAGTCAGGCCCGCTACCAGGCGGTGTTGCAGAGCCAGGTGCCACCCATTCCGCAGCGGCAGTTTGAGGCGGAACAATATCAGGACCTGCTGTTGCAAAAAGTGTCCGCCATGCTGACGGACGGTATGCACGTGACGGATGCGGAAGTCGAGCAGACGTACCGCCGTGAGCATGAAAAAGTCGCCGTGCGCTATGCCACACTGATGCCCGCCCTCTTTGAAGCCCAGGTGCAAGTGACAGATGAGGATATGCAGAATCATTACGAGGCCCAGAAAGATCGCTACCGTGTCCCGGAGCAACGGCAGATCCACTATGTGGCCGTGCCTTTACAACGTTTCACCAGCCAGTATGAGCCTACGGCTGCAGAGGTGAGCGACTATTACGCGCAACATCAAGAGACTTTCCAACGCCAGGAACAGGTACGCGCACGGCACATTTTGATCAAAGTGGCGGCGTCTGCCTCTGCTGAGCAAGACGCTGCCGCCCGTGCGCGGGCCGAAGCGGCGCTCACGGCCGTGCGGAACGGGGAGGATTTTGCCACCGTCGCCCAACAGTCGTCCGAAGATACGGCCACCGCCAGCGCCGGGGGTGATCTCGGATATTTTCCGCGCGGTCAAATGGTCAAGCCATTTGAAGAGGCGGCCTTCGCCCTGCCTGTGGGACAGCTCAGCGACCTTGTCCGGTCCGAATTTGGCTGGCATATTCTGCGTGTAGAGGACAAACGCGAGGCGGAGCTCAGTCCGTTGAGTGCAGTGGAAGCGGAGATCAAAGACAAATTGCGCGACGGCAAAAAACGCGAGGCCGCTCTCGTCTTTACCGACGACTTACATGCTGCCCTGGAAGCCAATCCGCGGCAGTTTTCCGAACTGGCGCGGCAGCATGACCTCGCGCTCGTGACCACGCCGTTCTTTCCTGCCACCGGGCGCGTCGAAGGGCTCGAAGGGGTGCCTGATCTCGTGAAGCGCGCGTATGCCCTGCCGGAGCTTGGCAGCGATACCCTGCAGGGGCCAGATGACATACACTACGTGTTCCAGACAGCGGCCATCCAATCCTCGCAGGTGCAGCCATTTGCCGAGGCGCGAGAGCGCGTTGCCCAAGACTTGCGCTCCCAGAAAAGTCTCGACCTGGCGAAGCAACAGGCGCAAGACTGGGTGATCAAGCTGCGTGAGGGCGCGGTCTTTGACGAACTGGCCAGTACACTCGCCGTGCCGCTTGCCGAGACCGGTCCGTTTAAGCAGCGTGATCCGATTCCCCAGCTTGGACGGCTCACGGACTTCAGCCGCGTGCTGGCTGGCCTGAAAACCGGTGAAGTGGGGGCGGCACAGGACGGCGTACGACAGTTTGTGCTGCAGGTCACCGAACGCCAGCCAGCGGATATGCAGGCATATACGGCGGACAAAGCGGATTACCGACAAAAACTGCTGGATCAGAAGCGACAGCAGGCCAACGCAGGCTTCCAGCAGTTTTTGCGGACGCAGTACCAGACCATGCGTCAGCAGGGAGAGATTGTGGTGAACCCACAGTATGTGTTTTAATGGTTGATAGCGCCAGCCCCCTGGCGCACGAGAGACACCGTGTAGAGAGGAGAAAGCACCATGGCAATTGTCGTACGCATTCCGACGCCCCTACAGAGATTCACCAAAAACCAGAGTGAGGTGGCCGCGCAAGGTACCACGGTGGCCGCGGTGTTGGACGATCTCGAAGGCCATTTCCCTGGCATTCGGGAACGCCTCTGCGACGAGCGTGGCACCATTCGTAAATTCATCAACTTTTACGTGAACGATGAAGACATTCGTTTCATGGATGGTGAGCAAACCACCCTGAAAGACGGTGATGAACTCGCCATTATCCCCGCCATTGCCGGAGGCGGTGCCTAACCCAGCAGCGAGTGACAGCATGGCCGATATCCCTCTTCCAGAACACGTATTGCAAACGTGCGTCGCGCATCAACGTGAGGTCGCGCTGGCCCAGCTTGACATGCCGCCAGGCGAGGCGCGTGAGACGCGGCTGGCGGAAGCCCTGACGCACGCTGTCGAGGCCGTACCCACAGCGACGGTCGAGGCGCTCCAGGGCCTGTGGGCGGCGGCAACGGGTGCCCCCCAGGAGGCTCTCCAACGCCTGCTCGCCTGGACGCTCACCAGGCACATCGAGCATGCGCTGTTGCCTATGCAGCGCGACATGACCAGTCGTCAGCGCAGCACGGTCTGCCTGGTCGATGAGGAGCCTATCA
>Ga0194121_10002777_pt1 | contig 27335 bp, 16 predicted proteins | sample TA2MahCa50mmetaG_FD_148609 | JGI IMG/M metagenome (GOLD analysis project Ga0194121, IMG submission 148609) | Freshwater microbial communities from Lake Tanganyika, Tanzania - TA2015020 Mahale Deep Cast 50m | ecosystem: Environmental > Aquatic > Freshwater > Lake | place: Tanzania: Lake...
GCGCGCGGCGGCGCGAGCGCACGTGCGCAGACCGCGGCCACGTCGCGGCCCCGGTCGATCGCGAGCAGCGGGACCAGCCGACCCAGCCCCTCGACCGAAGCGCCCGGACGACGGCGGAGGACCATCGCGGCCACGCGGTGCCGCGGACCGCGCGGGGTGAGCCTCGCGACGGCCGCGGGCGGCGCGCCGCACTCGAACAGCGCCTCGACGCGCCGCAACGTCCCCACGAGCGCGCCGCGGACGCGCCACGCGTGCGCGCGCGCCACCACCGCGTCCCAGTCGAGCCGGGCGCCCGCGCGCGCGAGCAGGCGCGCCACGTCCCAGTGCCACACCAGCCCGGCGAACGCGTGGTGCGCGGCAAGGTGCACGGCGAGATAGAGCAGCGTGTCCTCGGGGCCGAGCACGTGCGCGGGAACTCCGGCCACGGTCGCGCCCACCCGGCGGTCCCACACCTCGCGCGCGCGGTCGGCATCCCACGCGTAGCCGGGCGCGGTCTGCAGACGCCAGTGCAGGTCCACGCGGACGCCGCGCGCGTTCTCGTACACCGTCGCTCCGTCGAACGCGGTGTCGAACTCGAAGGAGTGGTCGTCCGCCCAGCGCCGGTACCCGGCATCGCGCAGGGCGGCATCCGCACGCGCGAGATCCGCCTCGTGGATCAGGAAGTCGAGGTCGTGAGACGGCCGGGCCGCCGGGTGGAGGCCGAGCGCGTCCGCGAGGGCGGGGCCCTTGAGCGGCAGCGCCATCACGCCGGCGCCCTCGAAGAGCTTCAGCGCGTCGTGCAGCGCGCGGTCGAGCAGGACGCTGCCGTGCAGCGCGCGCGCAAGCGCGGCGTCGAGCCGGGTGCGGACGTCACCGGGCACGGCGGTCAGCGGGCGCGCGGCGAGGGCCACGGCGGCCGTCAGGCGCTCCGCGTCAGCGGCCGCGAGGACGGCGGGCCAGGCCTGCGGTGGCGGCGGCCACCCGGGACCCGCGGCGTCGCCGCCGAGCGCCCGGAGCGCGGGCACGACCAGCGTCCACGGGGAGACCATCAGGGAGAGTCTAGGCGGGCGGGGCGGAGGCCGGAAGTCCCGGCGAGCCGCGGCTACTGCAGGAAGCCCTTGTCCGTCGTCCCTTCGACGAAGTTCTCGTTGATCTTCGTGAGCGTGTCGTTGAGCTGGCCCATGCTCACGCCGGACGGAAGCGCGCCGCCACCCAGGACGTGGTCACCGGTCGCGATGACCTGGTTCACGGTCTGGCCGGCGAACGCGCCCGCGGTGACCACCAGGCCGCCGAGCCCCGCCTTGAAGACGGGACCCGAGAAGTCACGGCTCAGCTTCGCGGCGAGGAGCTGGCCGGCCAGCACGGAGACGTTGCCCGTGGGGTTCACGTAGCTCTGCTTGAGCGCCGACGGCGCGCCGCCCTGGGGGAGGAACTTGTCCACCGCGCTCGCGCTCGTGAGGGTGATCGTCCTGGTGCCGCCGACGATGACCTTGCCCGTCGGGTAGACGACCCCGAACTTCGCGGCGAGGATGCTGCCGGGGTTGTTCCCGCTCGGCGGAGATCCCCACCCGCCCTGGCTGAAGGTCGTGTAGGCGCCCGCGGTGCCGACCGTGATCGTGACCGACTGCGTCGCGTAGAGCCCGGCCGGATCGGTCGCCTTGAAGGTGATCGCGTGCGTGCCGAGCTGCGCGGCCGTCGGCGTCCACGCGAAGGCGCCCGTCGCCGCGTTCAACGTCGCGCCCGCGGGGAGCCCGGTCGCGCTGAAGGTCAGCGCGTCGCCGTCGGGGTCGCTCGCGCTGAGCGTGAACGTCACGGGAGTCCCGGCCGTCACGTTGCGATCGCCCGGGTCATCCAGCGTGGGCGGCCGGTTCGCAAGCGTCACCGTGATGACCATGCTCTGCGAGGCGGTCAGGCCCGCGGGATCGCGCACGGTGAACGTGATCGTGTGGGTGCCGAGCTGCGCCGCGGTCGGCGTCCACGCGAAGGCGCCCGTCGCGGCGTTGAGCGTCGCGCCCGACGGGAGGCCGGTCGCGCTGTAGGTCAGCGTGTCGTTGTCGGGATCGCTCGCGCTCAGCGTGAACGACACCGGGGCGCCCGCCTCGACCGTGCGATCCGGCGGGTCCACCAGCGTCGGCGGCCGGTTCGCCGCCGTCACGATGATGGTGGCCGTGCGGCGCGCGCTGAGCCCGGCCGGATCGCGCACGGTGAACGTCACCGTCCACGTCCGGATCTGGCTGCTCGTCGGGGTCCACGTGAACACGCCCGTGGCGGCGTTCAGCGTGGCGCCCGACGGCAGGCCGCTCGCGCTGTACGTCACCGTGTCGCCGTCAGGATCGCTGCCCGCGAGCGCGAGCGTCAGCGTGGTGCCGACGCTCACGGTCGTCGTCGGGATCGCGGCCAGGACCGGCGGGCGGTTCGCGACCGAGATCGTGATCGTCTTCGTGTCCGACATGCCGAACGGATCGGTCGCGGTGAACGTGACCGTGTGGCTGCCGCGCTGGGCCGCGGTCGGCGTCCACGCGAACGCCCCGGTGAGCGCGTTCAGCGTCGCCCCCGCGGGCAGGCTCGGCGAGCCGTACGTGACCACGTCGCCGTCGGGGTCGATCGCGCGAATCGTGAAGGTCAGCGCGACGTCCGGCGTCGTCGACTTGTTCGAGATCGAGTCGAACTTCGGCGCGCGGTCGGGCACCGTGATCGTCGCCGTCTTCGAGTCGGCGAGGCCGCCCGGGTCCGTGACCGTGTACGTGACCGTGTAGACGCCCTGCTGGCCCGTCACCGGCCGGAACGTGACGCGGCCCGAGCTGGAGATCGTCGCGCCGGCCGGCAGGCCCGTCGCGCTGAACGTCAGCCCGTCCTTCTCGCGGTCCTGCACGGAGAGCGTGAAGCTCAGCGTCGAGCCGACGTTGACGATCTTGTCGGTCGGCTGGATCAGGACCGGCGCCGTGTTGGCCTCCGGCCGCAGCGCGCCGAAGAAGATCCGCACGGTGTCGTCCGCGGTGTTGACCGTCGTCAGGAGCTGCACGGCGTTGAACGGCACGTCGTACTGCTCGCGCAGCTTCTGGTTCTTCGACGGCTCGCGGCTGCCGCACGCCGGGCCCCAGTGCGGGTTGGTGGCGTTGCGGCCGCTCCAGACGTCGTTGTAGCGGAGCGTGTCGTTGCCCGGCGCGTAATCCAGGTAGTTGCAGCTCACGTTGCCTTCGAAGTTCTTGTCCTTCGTCGTGTGGAACCCGAACTCGTAGTGCCGGCGCCGGTCCGTCGCGCTGTCCTGGAGGAACTCGATCTGGACGTCCACGAATGACCGGTACGCCGAGCTGCCGTGGCCCCAGTGCTGGAAGCCCACGTAGTCGATGAGCGCCTCGTCCACCGGGCGGCCCAGGTAATCCACCAGCGGCATGCCGAGCGCCGCCAGCTCGTCACGCACGCGGCGCGGGACGTCGAGCCGGGAGACGTTGTGGTTCAGCATGATGCCCGCGACGTTGCGCTGGTCGTTCGTGAGCTTGTTGCCGGGCAGCGTCCACGGCTCGAGGGAGGTCTCACCCATGCGGTGCGTCTGGAGCTGCGGCACGCACACCGACACGCGCGCCGGCTTGCCGCCGAGGTCGATGTAGTACGCGCCCGGGATCTCGGCGTCCTCGACGACCGCGTACGCCTGCGCGGCGTCGTCCACGTCCTGGATCAGCGTGCCGACCTGGTCGGCCGCGAAGCCGTAGATCCGGAGCAGCGTCGGCCGCGCCCGCGTCGTGCCTGACCCGCCGCCCGGCGAGTACGGCCACACCGCCGGGTCGAAGCCCCCGGCGATCCCGTTCTGGCTGCGGATGCCCGCGTCGGAGGACATGATCACCGTGTTGCTCCGGAAGTACGTCACCTCGCGGAAGTCCACGAGGACGCACGCGACCACCGGGACGTCGATCGCCATCGTCTGCGTCGAGCTGAGCCCGCCCGGATCCGTCGCGGTGAACGTCACCGTGAACGGCCCCTGCTGCAGCGCCGACGGCACCCAGCGGAACTGGCCGGTCAGCGGATCGATCGTGGCGCCGGCCGGGAGGTTCGTCGCGCTGTAGGTCAGCGTGTCGCCGTCGGGATCGGTCGCGCTGAGCGGGAACGTCAGCACGCTGCCCACGAACACCGAGCGGTCGGCCGGGTCGACGAGGACCGGCGGCCGGTTGGTGACGGACAGCGTGATGGTCTGCGACGCCGTGCCGCCCTCGCCGTCGTCCACGGTGAACGTCACCGGGTACGCGCCCTGCTGGCCGGTCAGCGGCGTCCAGCTCACCACGCCGGTCTGCGGGTCGAGCGTGGCGTTCGCCGGCAGGCCGACCGCGCTGTACGTCAGCGTGTCGCCGTCGGCGTCGGCGCCCCCGAGCGCGAACGTGAGCGCCGTGCCGACGACCGTCGTCCGGTCACCCGGCGACGCCAGCGTAGGCGGACGGTTGATCACGTTGATCGTGATCGTCTCGGCATCGGAGAGGCCCGCGCGGTCGGTGGCGCGGAACGTGAGCAGATAGCTCCCACGCTGCTCCGGGGTCGGCGTCCACGCGAAGGCGCCCGTGGAGACGCCGAGCCCCATGCCGCCGGTCGCGCCCTCGACGTCGTACGTGAGGACGTCGCCGGGATTCGGGTCGGTCGCCTCCAGCGTGAACGCGATCGTTGTCCCCGGCGTCACCGTGCGGTCGCCGGGGTTCACGAGGTCCGGCGGCAGGTTGTCCACGATGACCGTGATCGTGATCGTCTGCGACGCCGTGCCGCCCCGGCCGTCGCTCACGGTGAACGTCACCGTGTGCGTGCCCGCCTGCGCGGCCGTCGGGGTCCAGACGAAGCTGGTGCCCTCGAGCGTGGCGCCGGCCGGGAGGCCGCTCACCGTGTAGGTCAGCGGGTCGTCGTCGGGGTCCGAGGCGGCCAGGTCGAACGCGAGCGTCGAGAACGCGTTGATCGTCTGGTTGCCCGGCGAGTCGAGCACGGGCGGCCGGTTCGGCTGGATCACCGTGATCGTCACGGTCTTCGTGTCGCTGAGGCTGCCCGGGTCGGTCGCGGTGAACGTCACGGTGACGGAGCCGACCGGCGCGGCGTTCGGCCACGTGAAGGTCCGCGTCGCGGCCACGAACGTCGCGCCGGCGGGCAGGCCCGTCGCCGTGTAGGTCAGCGTGTCCTCGTCCGGATCCGTCGCGCTCACCGTGAACGAGGCCGTCGTCCCGATGTCCACCTGCTGCGCGCCCGGCACCGTGAGGACCGGCGGCCGGTTCGGGTGCTTCACGACGATCGTGGCGGTCTTCGTGTCGCTCAGCCCGGCCGGATCGGTCGCGGTGAACGTGATCGTGTGCGTCCCGACCTGCGCCTCCGTCGGCGTCCAGGTGAACGTGCGCGTCTCAGGATCGAAGCTCGCGCCCGCCGGCAGGCCCGTCGCGGCGTACGTCACCGGGTCGCCGTCGGGGTCGGTCGCGCTCACCGAGAACGTCACCGGCGTCCCGAAGACCACCGTGCGCGTCTCGATCGCGTTGAGCGCCGGCGGGTTGTTGTCGCGGCCGACGATCGGACCGAAGAACAGCCGGACCGTCTCGTCCGACGTGTCCACGGTGCGCAGGAGCTGCACCTCGTTGAAGGCGAGCGCGGCGTCCGCGCGGAGCTTCACGTTCGACGCGTTCTCCCGGCCCGTGCAGCTCGCGCCCCAGTCGAGGTCACCGGCGAAGGTGCCTTCCCACACGTCGTTCATGCGCAGGCCGCGCGCGAGCGGATCGCTGTCGAGATAGCCGCAGCCCGGCGCCACGTTGTTCGGATCCGTCACGGTGTGGAAGCCGACGCGGTAGTGCTGGGCGAGGTCCGTCTGGCTGTCACCGAGGAACGTGACGTCCACGTCGACGAACTTCTTGAGGCCGGCGGTGCCGTGGCCCCAGAGCTGGACGCCGACGTAGTGGATCAGGCCCTCGGTCACCGGCTGGTTCTGCGAGTTCACCAGCGGCGTGTTCACCGCGGCCGAGGCGAGCTCGTTACGCACGCGCTCCGGCACGGGCAGCGCCGCCATGTTGTGGTTCAGCATGATGCCGGGCACGTTCTTCTGCGCGTCGGTCAGCGTCGTGCCGGGCAGCGTCCACGGCCGCACCTGCGTCGAGCTCAGCAGCAGGTTGGTCTGGATCTGCGGCACGCACACCACCACCCGCGCGGGCCCGCCGAGGTCGACGTAGTACGCGCCGCCCGGGATGTCGCTGTCGAGCTGCACCGGGTAGGTGGTCGCGTTGTCGAAGTCCTGGATCGGCGCGCCGAGCTGGTCGGCCTTGAAGCCGTAGATCCGGAACAGCGCGGGCCGCGAGCTCGTGGTGCCGGGGCCGCCGAGCGTGCTGTACGGCCACTGCGACGGATCGATCGTGCCGCCCGTTTCCGAGGAGCTCAGCAGCGTGCCGCCGTTGAAGTACGAGATCCCGCGGAAGTCGACGAGCAGGCACGCCTCGGCCGTCGGGAGGTTCGGCCGGATCGTGATCGTCGCGGTCGCCGTGCCGCCGCCGTACCCGAGGCCGAGGTTCCCCGCGAAGGTGCCGACCACGTGGTACGTGCCGACGTTGACCGGCTCCGTCGCGGAGCCGTTGTACGTGAACGTCAGGGGGCCGAGGTCCTCGCCGTTCACGCCGAGCGCGGTGCCGGTGGCCGGGTGCGGCTGGCCGTCGAACACGAACTCACCGCCGGTCACCGAGACGATCGGCTGCAGCGCGCCGATCGTGATGGTGCCGGTGCCCTCGGCCGGGCCGTAGTTGTCGTCGCCGTCGAAGCTCGCGAAGACCTCGTAGACGCCGACCGCGACCGGCTCGTCACCGGTGCCGTTGTACTCGAGCGTGTGCGGCCCGCCGAGATCCTCGCCGAGCACGCCGGTCACGGTGACGACCGCGGGGTGCGGCTGCCCGTCGTAGCTGTACGTGGCGCTCTGCACCGCCACGGTCGGCGTCGCGGGCGTGATGACGATCGTGGCGGAGCCCGTGCTCGCGCCGTAGATCTCGTCGCCCTGGTAGAAGATCTCGACCTCGTAGACACCCACGTTGACCGGCACGTCGGGCAAGCCGTTGTAGGTCACGATCACGTCGCCCGTGGGCACCGGATCACCCGGCTGCCCCGTGACCGTGATGCCCGTGACCGGATGCGCCTCGCCGTCGTAGACGAACTCCCCGCCGAGGCCCATGACGTCCGGCGCCAGACCGAGGATGGTGAGGCCGAGGCCGTCCGCGCGGCTGCCGCTCGCGGCCGTGTAGTTGCCGCTCGCGGGGAACCGGCCGACGGCCTTGTACGTGCCGCGGTCGGTCGGCATCCCGCCCAGGCAGTCGACGTCGGGGGTGCCTTCCGCGCAGTAGCTGATGACGAGGCCGTCCAGCGGCTGGCCACCCACGCCGATCACGCGGCCGCTGGTGGACTTCGGCGAGCCGTCGTAGGTCGTGGTCGTGTGGTCGATCTCGACCGTCGGCGTCGCGGGATCGAGGATGAGCGTGCCGGTGCTCGTGGCCTGCGCGTAGTTTCCGCCCGCGGCCTTCGTCGCGACGACCGTGAAGGTCCCCACGGTGCCCTGCGGCGGCGTGGTGGAGCCGTTGTAGGTGACGGTCGTGGCGGCGCCGAGGTTCTGACCCGCCACCCCGTCGACGACGGTGGTCACGGGCTGCGGGTTGTTGTTGAACGTCACCACGCACGGCGTGCCGAGATCGCAGCGCGCGGCGCCCTTGAAGATCTTCACGACGGGCGTCGCCGGGTTGATCGTGATGGTCGCCGTCTCGGAGCGCGGCCCGTAGGTCGCGTTGCCCGCGAAGGTCGCGATCACGGAGTACACGCCGACGTTCACCGGAACCGAGGTCGAGCCGTTGTACGTGAAGGTCACCGGCCCGATCGGCTGGCCTTGTCCGTCGAGGACCGTGGCGGTCGCCGGATGGGGCTGCGCGTCGTACGTGAACGTGCCGCCCGTCACCGTCATGGTCGGCGGCGGGGGCAGCGTCACGTCGCGGATGGTCACCGTGCCGAAGCCGACGCCGGAGTCGTAGTCGGGATTGCCACCGTCGTGCTTGCCGCTGTACGTCGCCACCACGCTGTAGGTGCCGACCGCGGACGGCGCCGTCGTGTTGCCGTTGTAGGTGACGGTCAGCCAGCTTCCGCCGGGGCCGGTCGAGAGTACGTCGTTGTTGAAGTCCCTCACGGCCACCGGCGCGGGGTGGGGCGCGCCGTCGAACGGCACGTCCACGTCGGTCACGGTCACGAACACCGGCTTGAGGGGCATCCCGCTCGCGACGTAGTCCGGCATCGTCGGCTTCTCGTCGCAGCGCGGGGTGCTGGTCGCAGGCTGCGGGATGATCGGGCCGATGTAGGCGTGCGGGACGCAGATGTTGAGCAGGAGCGCGACGGCGGTGGCGGAGCCGCGCGAATCGAGGTGCCCGCCGCTCCACCAGGTCGCGTTGACGTCGAGCGGTCCGCCCGCGCCGGTCGGCGGGAAGTCGAAGGCCAGGGGCGCCGCGTTCGGCGTCGCGCTGAACGTGCCGCCCGTGATCTGGCCGGAGTGCGAGCGGATGCTGATGACGCCGTTGGTGCTCGGCCCGCCGTACTGATCGGCCGGCGCGGGCGCGACGTTCGCGCCGAACGCCTCGATGGCCGCCGTCCCGAGGTTCACGTTCGACGTCGTGTCCGGCGTGGAGAGGATCGTGCCCGGCGCGTACGTGGTCTTGCCGCCCGCCTCGACGATGATCTGGCCGCCGTAGCTCTGCGAGCTGTTCGCGTTCGCGACCAGCGCGCGGCCGTCGGCCTGCACGAGCCCGTTCATCGATTTGACCGTGATCTGGCCGCCGCGGTTACGGCTCGAGGCGAGCTGGCGCGCCGCGACCGTGAACGGATCGCTCAGGTTCGCGGTGGGCCGTCCGAAGATCGCGATGTCGTCGAGCGCGTAGATGTCGACCCACGTCGAGCAGTACGGGTCGGGCTGGGCGACCGTGGGCGGCAGCGTGCCGCAGATGCCCGTGCTCCCCGACGGCTTCTCGGCCACGAGCCGGCCGTTCTTCGGCGGACGGTTGTCGACGGTGACCTTACCGGCCGACCACACCTCGACGCAGCCGGTCGTGTACTGCGGCTTGCCGGGGCGCGCGGTGCCGGCGCAGAGATTCGGGTTCGTCATGTCTGGAGCGGAGCCACCGACGGACTCGACGAAGCCGAAGATCTCGGCGTCGCAGCCGCTCTCGATGTGGACCCGGTCGGCGCCCGGGTCGCGGCCGGTGCTCGTGACGCGACTCGAGGTGTTGATGGTCATCTTGCAGCCCGCCGCGAGCCACACTGGGCCACCGCGCGCCGTGACCGCGCTGCCCGCGGCCTCCACCAGCCCGTCGATGGTGACGTTGCGCTCGCCCGCGATGCTGATGGCGCCCGCCGAGCACTGCCCCGAGCTGCTGATCCGCGTGCCCGTCGCGAGCGTCACGTTGCCGCCCGACGAGCCGAGGATGATGTTCCCGCCCTTGGCGCCGAGGGGGCATCCGAGCGTGGCGCTGGGCTGCGTGTTCGAGGAGATGATCGCGCCGAGCTGCCCGGCGATGGTGCCGCCGCCGCTGAGCTCGATGTCCCCGGCCGCGACGATCGTGATCGGCGCGCCCGAGCCGGGGAGATTGTCGCCCCGGATCGCACCACCGCCCGCGACGGTCGGAGCGTCCATGAAGAAGCTGCCGCCGATGCTCAAATTCAGCGCGCTACCGGCGAGGACGCTGATCGAGCCCGTCCCGGTGATGCGCAGGGTGCCGTCGATGGCGAAGCTGCCGCCGAGCCCGAGCACCGGTGTGCTGACGCGGCACTCGCCGCTCCCGATGTGAAGCGCGCCGCCGATGGCCGCGCAGTCATCGGCGAACGCCGGACGAGCTCCGATGAAGGAGATCAGGGCGACGACGAGAAGAACGACAGCAGCCCCCGTGGGGCGTCTGGGCATCCTGGGTATCTTACGCAAACCGTTGCATAGGTCTCAAGGCGAAAATGAGAATACTTTCAATGCGTTACATGAGCGTTATTTACAGTTTTTCCATTGCGTCCAGTTGGGGATCGGGCAGACGTCGCCGCGCTAAGTGCCCAGAAAGATGGGCACCGACGGGGTCCGCCGCGCGAGGTCAGCGCCTGGCTTGGGCGATCGGCGGAGGGATCAAGGCGTAGCCCGCCATCTCGGCGCTCGCCATGGCGTGCTCACAGGACGCCAACGAGGGCCCCCGGAGATCGCCGTCCTCGACCAGGGCTTGACCGGGGCACCGCGTGCAGAAGGCGGCCGCCTCGCATCCCGCGCACGTGTGGAGGTCCCGGACGCGGATGGCGCGGACCTCCAGCATCCGCGGCGCGCCGCGCCAGAGGACGGAGAACGGCGCCTCGCGGACGTTGCCGCACGCGATGGGTAGCGCGACACACGGCATCACGTCGCCGTAGGCACTGACGTAGCCCGCGACGTGGCCCGCCCCGCACGCGACATCGTCGAAGCCGGCGGGCGCCGGGCGGTCGTCCGCGCCGGGCGGACACGCCGTCTTCGGCCTCAGCGTGGGATCGCGCAGAACCTCCCGCAGGGCGGCACCGCCGATGCGCAGCCGCACCGGCGCCCGGTCGCCGTCGTTGCGCGCGGTGATCATCGGATCGAACCCGCACGTGACGTCGAGGCGCTCCGCGAGCGCCTGGACGTCCCGGTACGCACGGACGTTGACCGTCATCAACGGACAGTTGATCCGCACGTGCAGACCGGCCTCGCGGAGGCGCGCGATGCCGGCGACGGTGCGCGCGAGCGAGCCCGGCACGCCGGTCACGTCGTCGTGGACGCCGGCGTCCGCGCTGTACACGCTGACGTCGACCTGACGCACGCCGAGCTGGCGGAGGGCGCGCGCGCGCGCCTCGGACACGAGCATCGCGTTGGTCTTCAGCCGGACGTCGAACCGGCGGCGCTTGGCCTCGGCCACGATGTCGAGAAGGTCGGGGCGCAGGAAGATCTCGCCGCCGCTGAACGTCAGATAGAGCGTGCCCAGGCGGGCGAGATCCTCGAACAGGTCGCGCAGCTCCTCGAGCGTCAGCTCCGGGCGCTCCGCCTCCACCACGCGATAGCAGTGCGCGCACACCTCGTTGCAGCGCATCGTGAGGTCGACGTGAACGGACAACGGCACACTGCGCCGGAGCGCCGCGGTGGCGAGGTACGGGGGCAGGCCCGCCATCAGGAGGCGGGACGCATGTTGCAGTTGCCGGTCGTGTTCTGGACCTTACCGCAGGCGAGCGCGGTCGTCTCCAGGATCGGCTCGCTCACGATGCGCGGCGGTTCGTACGGCCGCTTGCCGCGCTCGGTGGCTCGGGTGTCGTCCGTCATGCCTCGCTCCTCTCGCTCGTGGTGAGAAGACCGCGCTCGCTCAGCGTCGTCACGAACCCGCGCACGTCGAGGGCCGCGACCGTGGGCTCGACGTCGAACGCCTCGCAGACGCGGCCGACGATCTCGTCCATCGCCGTGCGGCCGTCGGCGGCTTCCCAGATCAGCGTGCCCACCGCGTTCAGGGTATGCAGGCGGCTGTCGTCGGGCGACACGAGGACAGCCTCACCGTCGAACGTCCGCCACGCCACGCGCGGATCCTGCCGGGGAAAGCACTCACTGCCCATCGACGAGCTCCCAGAATCCGGCGTCGCGCCGGAACGTCAACGTGTACGCGGGGACCGCCGCCGCAATGGCCGCGGCGACGTCCATCAGCTCGGCCACGAGCACGGGCTCCCGCGCGCGGAACAGCACGTTCGCGAACAGCGCGGCCAGCCCCTCGCGCGCGGACAGCGGGGCCACCGCGTGCCGGTCGCCCTGCCGCAGGAAGTATAGACCGCCGAGCGGGACGGGAGCGGGCTGCGGCGCCCCGCTGAGCTCGCCCCAGAACGGCGTGCCGTGGACGCGCCCGTCGCGGCCCACCACCACGAGCTCGTCGCCGAGCACGACGCCGTCGCCCGCGAGCCGCGCGACCGTCGTCTTCCCGGCCCCTGATGGGCCCGAGAAGACGAGACCGCGGCCGCGCCGGACCACGGCGGACGCGTGCAGCAGGAGCGCGCCCTCCTTGAGGAGCGCGAGCGAGCACGCCAGGCGGACGAAGTTCTCCAGCGCCAGGCCGTCCGCCGCGGCGAGAACGACGTCGCCGCGCCGGCGCCCGAGATCGACGATGCCGCGCAGCCCCGACCACGCGATGCGGACGCGATCCGGCCGCCCGTTGCGCTCCACGACGAGAGCCGGGCGGTCGTCCGGCACGGTGCCGAGCGTGACGATCAGGCGCCAGGACACCGGCCCGTCGGTGAGGAACCCGGCGAACCGCGCGCGCGCGAGCGCGACCACGTCGTCGCGATCGGCGGCGATCGCCAACCCCAACCCGCCGATCGTCACCCGCGTCTCAGGCACCGCCGCTCCATGCGCGCCTGAGCGCGCGCCACGGCGCCAGCGCACGGGGCACCAGCGCCGCCGCGATGCGGCCGATCCGCCGCATGACGCGCGTGTCGAGCCGGCGAAGCCCACGGCCGCGCCGGACGGCCACGACCGCGCCGAGGATCTCGCCGGAAGCGAGCGTGTCGATGTAGTCGAGCGTGTCGCCCTTCACGCGGTACGCCCCCGGCTCGGCACCGACCACGCGATGAAGGAAGAGTGCGTCGTGGCGCGTGTAGCAGATGACGTCGCCCGCGCGGGGGGCGCACGCGCCGAGCGGCCGCACGTGGACGACGTCCCCGTCGCGCAGGAGCGGGAACATGCTGCCGCCGCGGGCCCGCAGCGTGACCGGCTCGCCGGTCCGGAGCCGCTGCGCGACGGCGCCGGCGTCGAGCGCGGCTACTGGCGGAACCGCACCGTGAAGGCGCGGCGCGCGACGGGTTCGGGGTCGCCGACGACGAAAACCTCGGCGCACCACGTCCCGTAGAGGGAGTGCTGGGTGATCCATCCGCGCAGGGGGAAGGGGGTGTCGACCGGTCTATCGTTGCTGGCCGGCGCAACGAACGCGCGGAACAGGTCGCCGTCCGGCGAGTAGACCTCCAGGCGCTGGGAGGCGCCGGGGTCGAGGTTCTTCCAGTCGACCGAGATCACGACCGTCACCACCTCGGCGGCGTTGAAGCGCTGGCGCTCCTGGCGGCGGCGGTCGCGCCCCTCGCCGAAGAACTCGATCTTCGCGGCCGGATCGCCGCGGCGCGGGCGGGGCGGCTTCTCGCCGAGCAGCGCGCAGCCTTCGCGCTTCTCGTCGCGGTCCGGGCGCTGCTCACGCGACTTTCGCGCGGCCTCTCGCTCCCGGCGGTTGTCCTGGCGTTCCTCGCGGCGTTCGTTGCGGTCGCTCCGGTCCTTGGCGGCGACGGCCGACACACCCGCCAGCGGCACGAGCGCGTCGGTCGCGAGCAGCAGACCCGCGGCGAGCGCGAGGAGGGTCCGGCGGTTCATGAGCAGCCTCCCGAGAGCGGCAGGTTGAGCTTGTACACCGTGCCGCTGCTGCTGCCGACGAAGAGGTGCTCGAAGATCGTCGAGTCGCCGACGGTCGGCGAGCCGGTCAGCGGGAAACAGTGGTTGATCGCGCCGGTCGCGTAGTCGAGCGCGTAGACCTTCCCGTCGCCGCTGCCGACGTACAGCGCGTCGTCGCCGATGATCGTCGCGGCGAACGTCCCCCCGTTCGGATGCGCCCGGGTCCAGCACGACGTGCCCCCGGAGCCGATGTCCTGCAGGCACCGCACCGAGTTACCGCTGCCCTCGTCGGTCGTGATGAAGAGGCGACGCTCGCCCGCCGGCGGCGAGCCGTTCTCGTCGAGGTTGGTCCAGTCCTCCCACAGGAGGCTCTTCGGCGTGCCCGGGGTGACCGAGGTCCCGCCCGCCCACGTCTCGTTCCACAGGTCGCTCGTGATGTCGAACGCCTTCACGGACTGCTCGTCGACGGTCCCGAAGTAGATCATGCTCGCGTCGTAGGTCAGCATGATCGGGAACTCGTTGTTGCCCGCGGCGAGCGAGTCCACGAGCGCGCCCGTCACGGTGTTCAGCTTCCAGAGGCTCTGCAACCCACCGACCGACCCGTTCCGCGTGGTGATGTACAGACGGTTGCGCGCCCAGTCCGCGGCGGGCTGCGCGATCACGGAGTCCATGCCGGTCGGCGCGCCACTGTTCAGCGGGTCGAAGGTCCACGCGATGCTGCCGTCGTCGCCGTTGAGCGCGAACACCTTGTTCTCCTCGAAGAAGAGCGAGGTCCCGTAGCTCGACACGAACAGGAGATCGCCGGCGTGCGCGGCCTGGAACGTCGCGTCGGACCCCCCGCGGGCCTGCACGGTGATCCCGGCCGAGACGCCGCCTTCGGTGAGGGGGACCTTCCTGGTCCACTTCAGGCGGCCGGTCTCGTTGTCGATCGAGTAGACCCACCCGAGATCGTCACCCCACGCGACGGCCTCGCCGCCGCCGGTCTCCGTGTACCACGACGGATAGCCGCTCACGGTGCCGTAGGTGTCGGTGATGAAGGAGATCGTCCCGTCCGACTGGTTGAGCGCGACGAGCTTGTTGCCGTTGGTCGAGAAGTACACGCGGTCGCTGCCCGCCGACGGCGAGTTGAGCGCGGAGCCGCCCGTGGACGTGAAGGTCCACGCCAGCGTGGCGCCGCCCGCGGGCACCGCAGCCACCTGGCTCTGCGACGCCGTCATCGAGGTGACGTACTGTGCCGGGCCCGTCTTCGGGAAGACCTTGTAGAAGTACGTGGTGCCGTCGATCGCGAGGCCAGAGTTGGCGAACCCGGAGAGCGACTGGACGACCGACGCGCCCGACACGTAGTTGGCGTTGATCCCGGTGACGCCCTCGAAGCTGCTCGCGGTCAGCGACGTGTACTGGAACGAGTTGCCGCCCGCCAGGTGGGCCGTGCCGGACGGCGCGAACCCCGCGGTGATCGGGCTCGTCGACGTGCTGATCGACGTCGACGCGCTCGTGATGGCGGCGTTCGTGAGCACGATCGGGATCGTCGTGTTGCCCTCGGACGCCGTGAACGCCCGCACGATCGAGTTCGCGGCGTGCGCCTCGACGCGGAGCGGCTGCCCCGACGCGGTGCCGGTCGGAATCCCCGTGAACGTCGTGGCGGTCACGCCGGTATACGTGAACTCGTCGCTCGCGCCGGTGGTGAAGTCGTAGATATAGGCGCGGCAGAGCGGCGGACCGTTGGTGCAGCTCGACGGGAAGCCCGTGGTGCTGCCGACCGTGATGCTGCTCGTATTCTGGGTGACCGCGCTGGTCGTCGTCTGAGAGCCGGCGTACACCACGGTGGACGAGCCGACGGTGGCGCCGACCGCGAGCTGGCCGCTCGGCGTGTCGGTGACCTGCGCCCCGGTGCGGCGGAGGACCGTGACCGCGCAGCCCCAGCGCGGACAGCCGACCGTGGAGCTCAGCGTCCGATGGTCGTAGTACGGCGTCGCCTGCACGGTCACGACACCCGTGCCGGCGGTCGCGCCCACCGTGCACAGCGGATCGTTCAGGCAGCGGTTGAACGTGACCACCTGGTAGTTGATGGTGCTGGCCACCGAGCTGCTCGTGCCGCGCGTGAAGCGGAGCTGGGTCTCGGTCGTGAACTCCGCCGTGTAGTCGACCAGGTTGCGCGTGTTGGCGCCCGCCACCGCGGCGGACACCGAGTACATCGGCAGCGTGCTCCCGAGGTTGCGCGCGCTGATGGCCGTCGGCTCGACCACGGAGTGTGTGCCCGTCCCGGTCGCGCTGCCGTGGAGCACCGCGGTGCCGTCGTCGAAGGTCACGACCTCCCACGCCAGGTCCAGCGCGCTCGTGGTCCCGGAGGTGGCGCGCGTGAACGTGACGTTGTTCTTCCAGCCGGAGCCGTTGCAGTCGGCGCCGGAGAACGCCGCGCGCGCCGCCTGCCGCTCGATGGCGCTGTTGGCGCCCGTGGCGACGAAGTGGTTCTGGAGGATGAACGACTTCGCGGTCTCGATGCACGTCGACAGCGCGGGCGACACGCTCGTGCCCGCCGCGGCGATCGTCGACAGCCCGCGCTGGACGGACGCGCGGTCGACGGTGACCACCTGCCACGCGACCTCGACCGCCGTGCCCGTCTCGTTGCGGTCGAAGCGCAGCACGTTCGTCGTCTGGCCCGCGGGACACACCGCACCGACCGTCGCCTGGTCCTGGAGGTAGCCGCGGACGGTGAACCGCTCCTCGTTGCCCACGGTGGTGTTGTTCGTCTGCGACATCACGATCGAGAAGCTCGTGTTGCAGTCCACCGAGGGGCTCAGGGCCGCGGTGGTGCTGCCGGTGCCGCTCGCGATGTTGGTGACGGCCGAGTTCCGCTGCACGGTGACGCCGGCCGCGAACTCCGCCACGTACCACGACACCGTGACCGCGGCGTTCGTCCCCGCGCGCCGGACGGTGAGCTGGTTGTTGCTGAGGAGGCAGGTGGCGCGGTTCGCCGGCGTGGTCACCGCGCCGCGCACGTGGCAGATGACGAACGCCTTGCTGGCGTCGGGCAGGTCGAGCGCGACGATGGCCTGGTTGGAGGCGAAGGTGCTCTGCACCGTGCCCGAGTGGACGCGCTTGAGGAGCGCTCCCTCGGCCGCGTCCGGCACGAGCCAGGCACCGAGCGAGGCCACCGCCACCACCATCGCGACCATCAAAGACCGAACGCGCATGCCTGTCCTCGTTCGCGCAAAGTGTCGAAAACCCGGCGAGTCTAGCACGGGCTTCGTTATCGGCCCGTTACTCGCGGTAAGACTTCACCCCGCCGGGCCTCCACGGAGCAGAAAGCCTGCCAGGCCCCTCTGACGGGTCGCGCCGCAGCAAAAACGCAGGGTTGCCGGGCGTGTGGACCGCGACCGAGCCGGGGCTCTGGGCGAATCGCCATGGTGAACTTCCCTGACCTCGGGCGTCCTGGCCAGGGCCCCGGACCTTATGATGGGTCGGTGCCGAGCTCCTCGAGTTCAGACGCGCGCGCCGTCCGCGGCATGGTCGCCTCCCCTCACCGGCTCGCGACCGAAGCCGGCGTCGCGGTCCTCCGGGCGGGCGGCAACGCGCTCGACGCGGCGATCGCCACGGCGGCCGCCATCGCGGTCGTGTACCCGCACATGACCGGGATCGGGGGCGACAGTTTCTGGCTCGTGCACGACGGCGCCCGCCGCGAGCTCCGCGCGCTGAACGCCGCCGGCCGCGCGGCGCGCGCCGTGGACGCCGACGACTACCGGCGGGCCGGCGCCACGATTCCGTTCCGCGGGGCCCGCGCCGCCCTCACCGTGCCGGGTGCCGTCTCGGGGTGGTGGGAAGCGCACCGCATGAGCCGCGAGCGCCTCGGGTCGACGGTCGGCTGGCGCCGCCTGCTCGAGCCGGCGATCGCCCATGCGCGCGACGGATTTCCCGCCTCGCCGTGTCAGCGCCGCGTCACCGCCGAGGTCGCCGCGCTCTTCGCTCCCGACGCGCCGGCGGAGGTGCGCGCGACGTTCTGGCCCCTGTTCCATCCCGACCGGCTCGCCGGCGCGCGGTTCGTGCAGCCGGCGCTCGCGGACACCCTCACGGCGGTCGCGGACGACGGCGCGGAGGCGTTCTATCGAGGCGCGCTCGGCCGGAGGATCGCGGCGGCGGCGGCCGCGAGCGGCAGCCCGCTGCGCGCGGAGGATTTCGCGGCGCACACGGCGGACTGGGTCGAGCCGCTGCGCGTCGCCTACCGCGGCGGCGAGGCGGTCAGCTTTCCGCCGCCGACGCAGGGCGTCGCCGCGCTCGCGATCCTCGCGTTGCTCGAGGGGTTCGACGTGGCCGCGCTGGACGACGCCGACCACGTCCACGTGATCGTGGAGGCGACGAAGGTCGCGTTCGAGGACCGCGACCGCTACCTCACCGACCCGTCGCGCATGACGATGCCGGTGGCGCGCTGCCTCGACCCGGAACGCCTCGCGAAGCGCCGCGGGCTGATCTCCCGCGCGCGCGCGCGCGCGGCCGACGGCCCCGCCGCCGGGGGCGACACCATCGCGATCGTCGCCGCGGATGCCGCGGGCCATGCGGTCACCGTGATCCAGAGCCTCTATCACGAGTTCGGCGCCGCGGTCGTCGCCGGGGACACCGGCGTGCTGCTCCAGAACCGCGGCGCCGCCTTCTCGCTCGACCCCGCGCATCCGAACCACCTGGCCCCCGGCCTGCGCACCGCGCACACGCTCACGCCGTCGATGTACCTCGCGGGCGGCCGGCCGCGCTTCGTGTACGGCACGATGGGCGGCGACGGCCAGCCGCAGACGCAAGCGGCGCTGGTGACCCGCGTGATCGATCGCGGGCTCGGCCCGCAGGCGGCGATCGACGCGCCGCGCTGGCTCTACGGGCGCACGTGGGGCGAGCCGTCGAAGGCGCTGCGGCTCGAATCACGCTTCGCCCCCGAGGTGGCGGAGACGCTGCGCGCGCGCGGGCACGACGTGCGCGTCATCGAGGCGTTCAGCGACCTGATGGGCCACGCGCAGATGATCCGGATCGACGACGACGGCTTCACGGGCGGCTCCGACCCGCGCGCCGACGGCGCCGCGCTCGGCTGCTAGAGCGCCGGCACACGCGATGCGAGGGCTCCTCTTCTCCCTCCTGTGGTGGACGGCGTGGCTGATGGCGCGCGGCGCCCGCGCGGTCCTGCACGTCGCCGCCGGCGTGCTGGACGCGCGCGGCCTGCGCGAGGCAGGCACGCGCCGGTGGAATCGCTTCGGCCTCGGCGCGGAAGTCCTCGACGCCGGGTTGTGGGACTGGGAGCGCGCGCACTACCCGCGCTTCCTGCGCGCGACCGACCGCGTGCTGCTCGTCGGCTGCGGGACCGGCCGCGACCTGATCGCGTTGCTGCGGCTCGGCTATCGCGTGGAAGGCCTCGACCCCGCCGTGGAGGCGCTGGCGATCGCGCGGCAGCGTCTGGAGGCGAGCGGGCTGACGGCGCCGATCCACGAAGGCGACGTCGTCACCGCCGCGCTCCCCGGAACCTTCGACGCGGTGATCTTCTCGTGGCTCAGCTACAGCTACATCCCGCCGGCGCCCGCACGCCGCGAGGCGCTCCGACGCCTCCGCGCGCACCTCGCGCCGGGCGGGCGCGTGCTGCTCAGCTACCTCGGCCGCGACGCGCGCGAGCGCGACCTCAGCGCGCTGACGCGCTGGGCCTCACGCCTGACCGCGGCGGGGTGGCGCGCCGAGCCGCACGACAGCGTGGCCGAGCGCGGCGTGCGCCGCGGCATCGAGTACGCGCACGCGTTCGCGCCGGACGACGTCGAAGCCGAGGCGCGCGCCGCCGGCTTCGACGTCGTCTTTCACGACCCGCCGCCGGGCGCCGCGACGCCCTTCGTCGTCCTGGCCCCGAGCGGCACGTCGCGCACGAACAGCACGTAGGGCGAGAGCCGCACCGTCTTCAGCGCCTCGCGGAGCGGCGCGGTGCCGGCGCCCTGGTCGTCGCGCAGCAGCGCCTCGAAGAAGCGCGCGTAGAACGCGTCGGGCTCGACGATCACCGAGAGCCGGAGCCGGGTGGCGTGCTTCGCGACGGGGCTCGCGTACGCGAGCTGGGCGGACGCGCCGGGCGCCAGCCGCGTGTCGCGCAGCTCGGTCTCGAGATCGAGCGACACCTCGCGCGCGACGACCACCTGGCGCCGCGTGCCCGGGATCGCGCGGCCGGCGGGACCGATCAGCTCGCCGCGCAGGATCACGCGCGCGATGACGTACGTCGGGAACGCGTGCCCCACACGCGTGCTCGCCACGCGGAGCGTGGCGGCGATGGCGCCGCCCGCGGCGAGCGGCGTCTCCGGCGTGACGGTGATCGTCAGCCCCGAGCGCACCATGTCGGGATCGTGGATGCCGCGCCAGAGATGGCGGCGGTCCGGCATGTGGCAGTCCTGGCAGTGCACGCCCTCGCGCGCGAACCGGCTGGCCTTCCATTCCTCGTGGGTGTTCTGGAGCAGCTTGCCGTTGAGCGCGAGGCCGCCCGGCTCGAACTGGTGGCAGCTCCGGCAGAACGCGGAGTCGCGGAACGCGGGCGTGCGCGTGACGCCGCCGTGCGGGAGGCTTTCGCGCGGCGCCGCGCTCGCGAGCGAGCCGTCGCGGCGCGGCGGCCCGAAGCGCTCGTGCGCGCGCACGTGGCAGGCCGCGCACACGAGGCCCTCGGCCGCGAGCGCAGGATCGTACAGGGGGTTCTTCACCAGCGCGCGCGGGGGGCCGACGAACGGCTTCTGCTCCGCGAGCGGCGCGTGGCACGTGTAGCAGCCGAGCGCGTCGGCCGGCGCGTGCGTGTGCATCTCGACGAGCTGGCCGCTGACGCCCGGCCCCATCGTCCTGGAATGCAGGCTCGTGCGCCAGTCCGCGAGCTGGCTCGGATGACAGGCCCCGCACGCCTGGGGCGCGAGCGAGGCCTCCGGCGGCGTGAAGCGCGCGGGCGGCGGGCCCTGGGGGGCGAGCGGCGCCCGCCAGTGACGGGCCACGAAGTCCTCGATGGCGGACGTATCGGCGCGGCCGGTGGCGACGAGCGCCACGGTCAGCACGAGGGACATCGCGAGGACGCCGGCACGCACGCGCCCTAGCTTACCCGCCCGGCCCCGCGGCCGCTGGCACCGCGCGTGCACCGCACCGCTCCTGCGAGGAGGTATCGCGATGACCATGCAGGGCGGCGAGAACAGGGCCACGGTGGAAGCGGTCGAGGCGCGGCGCGGGTTCGGCGATTTCGCGAGCGGGCGCAACGTCGGCGACAACGAGCGCGTGATGTCGATCGTCGCGGGGACGGCGCTCGCGCTCTTCGGGCTGCGGCGCTTCTCGCTCGTGCGGCTCGGCATGGCCGCGGTCGGCGCGAGCATGGTCCGCCGCGGGGTCACGGGCTTCTGCGCGCTCTACGACAAGGCGGGGATCAACACGACCGGCGAGAGCGACGGCGTGCGCGGCAACCTCGGCACGAAGATCGAGCGCGCCATCCAGGTGTACGCGCCGGCCGACCGCGTGTACCGCTTCTGGCGCAACTTCTCGAATCTTCCGCGGGTGATGGACTACCTCGAGTCGGTGACCGTGCACGACAACAAGCGCTCGCACTGGGTAGCCAAAGGCCCCGGCGGCGTCAAGGTCGAGTGGGACGCGGAAGTCATCAACGACGTGCCGAACAAGCTGATCGCCTGGCGCTCGCTCGGCGGCCACATCGACCACGCGGGCTCCGTGAACTTCGAGGACGGCCCGGGCGGGCGCGGGACGACGGTGCGCGTGTCGTTCCAGTACGAGCCGCCGGGCGGCAGCGCCACCCACGCGCTCGCCACCCTGCTCGGCGGCGACGCGGGCGCGCGCGTCGACCGCGACCTGCAGAACCTCAAGCGCGTGGTGGAGAGCGGCGAAGCCGTCGCCTGACGCCGCACATCGTCCTCCGCGGACTCGCGGGCGCCGCCACGATCGGTGGCGGCGCCGCGCGATCGTCCTGTACAGTGAAGCCTCCCGACCTTTTCCACACCGGAGGCCCTTGCACGTGAATCCGTACCGCCTGCCCCGTACCGTCGCGCCGTCCCGCTACGACATCCGCCTCGAGCCGGACCTCACGAGCGCGACGTTCACGGGGACCGAGACCGTCGCGGTCACCGTGACCGAGCCCGTGACCGAGGTCCTCCTCAACGCCGTCGAGCTGACGATCACCGCCGCACGGATCGAGAACGACCGCGGCGAGCCCCAGGACGGGACGGCGCTGCCCGACCCGGAGGCCGAGCGCTATCGCCTCACGTTCCCGCAGCCGATCGCGCCGGGCGCCTGGCGCCTCGTGCTCGCGTTCACGGGCACGCTGAACGACAAGCTGCGCGGCTTCTACCGCAGCACCTACAAGGACCCGTCCGGCGTGGCGCGCGTGCTCGCCGCCACGCAGTTCGAGGCGACCGACGCGCGCCGCGCGTTTCCCTGCTGGGACGAGCCCGACTTCAAGGCGGTGTTCGCCTCCACGCTCGTGATCGATCCGGCACACACCGCCGTGTCGAACACCGCGGTGGTGTCCGAGACCCGCGAAGGCGGCAAGAAGGTCGTGCGCTTCGCCGACACGATCAAGATGTCGACGTACCTCGTCGCCTACGTGGTGGGCGAGCTGGAAGCCACGGAGGCCGTGCGCGTCGGGAACACCCCGCTGAAGGTGTGGTGCGTGCCGGGCAAGAAGCACCTCGCGGCGTTCGGGCAGGAGATCGGCGCGGCCTCGCTCGCGTTCTTCGAGGACTACTACGGCCTGCCCTATCCGGGCGACAAGCTCGACCTCCTCGCGATCCCGGACTTCGCGGCGGGCGCCATGGAGAACCTCGGCGCGATCACCTTCCGCGAGACCGCGCTGCTCGTCGACGAGGCGCAGGCGACCCATGCGGAGCTCGAGCGCGTGGCCGACGTGGTGGCCCACGAGAACGCGCACATGTGGTTCGGCGACCTCGTCACCATGAGCTGGTGGAACGGCATCTGGCTCAACGAGGCGTTCGCGACGTTCATGGAGATGCTCGCGGTGGACGCCTGGAAGCCGGAGTGGCAGCGGTGGACGTCGTTCGGCGTCTCGCGCGCGGCCGCGCTCTCGGTGGACGGCCTCCACGCGACCCGCCCCATCGAGTTCCCGGTGAACGCGCCGCGCGAGGCGGACGCGATGTTCGACATCCTCACCTACGAGAAGGGCGCCTCGGTCCTGCGGATGCTCGAGCAGTACATCGGCCCCGAGGTGTTTCGCGACGGCGTGCGCGAGTACCTGCAGCGCCACCGCTTCGCGAACACGGAGACGGTCGACCTGTGGGCGGCGCTCGGGCGGGCCGCGAAGCAGCCCATCCCCGACGTCATGAACGAGTGGATCTTCAGTCCCGGCTATCCGCTGGTGAGCGTGCGGCGCGAGGGGAACGAGCTGGTGCTGAGCCAGCAGCGCTTCACCTACGTCGGCGGCGCCGAAGGCCAGCGCTGGAAGGTGCCGGTGCAGCTCCGCATCGAGGGCGCCGACGGCGCGGTCACCACGCCGCGCGTCATGCTGGAGGGCGAGGAACAGCGCGTCCCCGCCCCCGCGCGGTTCAAGCGCGTGCTGGTCAACGCGGGCGGCCACGGGTTCTATCGCGTGCGGTACGAACCCGCGCTGCTCGACGCGCTCGTCGGCCGCCTCGACGGGCTCGCCCCGATCGAGCGCTTCAACCTCGTGAACGACACGTGGGCGGCGGCGCTCGCGGGCCTCGTGCCGATCACCGATTACCTCGAGCTCACCGCGCGCTTCCGCGGCGAGCGCGACCGCAACGTGTGGTCCGCCATCATCGGCGGCCTGCACTCGCTGAACCGGATCGTCGCGCCCGCGGAGCGGACCGGCCTGCAGGCGCTCGTGCGCGACCGGCTCACGCCGGCCCTGACCGCGCTCGGCTGGAGCCCGCGCGCCGGCGAGGACGAGCTGACGCGCCAGCTCCGCGGCGATCTGATCCGCGCGGCCGGCACGCTCGGCAACGATCCGGACGTCCAGAGGCGCGCGGCCGAGCTCTACGCCGCGGCTGTTGGAGATGGGGGCCCCGCCACCGGAGGACCCCCACCCCCCCCGCGCAAGACGGCCGAGGTCGACGCCAACGTGCTGCCCGCGCTCATCGCGATCCTCGCGACGGCCGGCGACGAGCCGCGCTATCGCGACTTCCTCGAGCGCTTCCGGCGCGCGGCCACGCCGCAGGAGGAGCAGCGGTATCTCTACGCGCTCACGTTCTTCCCGCAGCCGCACCTGATCGACGAGACCCTGCAGCGCACGGTCAACGGCGAGATCCGCACGCAGGACGCGCCGTTCGTGAACCGCGGCCTGCTCATGACGGTCACCGCGCGCGAGCGCGCGTGGACCTTCGTGAAGGCGCACTGGGACACGATGGACCGCCTCTATCCCAAGCACGCGCTGCGCCGGATGGCGGAGGGCGTCACGGGCCTCGCGACCCCCGCGCTCGAGCGCGACGTGCAGGACTTCTTCACGAGCCGGAAGATCGAGCTGGGCGGCAAGCAGCTCGCGCAGTACCTGGAGCAGCTCCGGATCGCGGTGGCGCTCGGCGAGCGCGAGGCGCCGGCGCTCGCGCGGTACCTCGCCCGCCGCTGAGTCAGCGGCGCAGGAGCGCGGCCACCGCGGGCGCCAGCGCGTCCGCGATGCGGCGGTTGCCTTCCGGCGTCAGGTGCATGCCGTCGAAGGCGAGCGCGCGGTCGCGCAGGTCGAGCGCGCGGCCGAGGTCCACGTAGCGGACGCGCGCATCGGCGCCGTACTCGGCGGCGAGCATCGCGGCGAGCTGCCGCTGCTGCGCGACGTGCGTATCCGCGATGTACGGCTGGCTGGCGACCACCACGCGCGCTCCGCGCGCCAGCGCCGCGTCGATCCCCGCCCGCACCGCCGCGCAGTACTCCCGGAAGGCCTCGGCGCATCCGGCCGGCACGGCCGGCGGCGCCGCCGCGGCGGACGACGTCAGCGGACCGAGCACGTGCTCGAGCGAGCGCGCCACGTCGGAGGCCGCGCGCAGCGCGCTCGCGGACGCGCGATCCGCGAGGCCCGGACGGAACACCGGATCCTCACGCCCGTAGCGCTCGCCGAGGTCGGCCCCGTGCCGCAGCGCGTGCGCCTTCTCGCTCAGCACGAGCGGCAGGAGCGGGAAGTAGCCGGTCGCGCGGAACACCGGCGAGTCGCGGCGGAACGCGCGGGAGCCGCGGCGGCGCAGGTCGTTGTAGCCCTCGTAGAGCACGGCGACGTCGTAGCCGAGGCCGGCGTAGTCGGCGAGCGTCGGCGCGAACGACCACGCCCCTTCGCGCACGTAGCCGAGGTTGACGACGCTCACCGCGCCGCCGCTCCCGCGGAGCCGGCGCTCGAGCTGCGCCGGGATGCTGTCGGCCGGCGCGACGCCGTAGCCGAACACCGTGCTGCCGCCCAGCACGACCGCGCGATGCTCGCCGGGCTGCTTGGCGGCGGCGACAGGGCCGCGATAGCCCCAGCGGTTGAGGCCGACGCTCTCCGCGTAGTGCCGCCGGAGCACTTCGTCGACCACCGCGAGCGCGCCGATCGAGACGACCAGCGCGCCGGCCGCGAGGGCGAGCCCGAGCGCGAGGCGGCGGACGCGCGCCCTCATCGCGCGAGCGCGCGCCCCGCCGCCATGCCCGCCACGCACAGCAGCAGGCACGCGACGGTCGTGCCGGCGACGTTCAGAACGACGGCGTTCCAGGCGCCGCGCTCCACGAGGCGGACGGTCTCGTAGCTGAACGCCGAGTACGTGGTGAGCCCGCCCAGGACGCCGGCGCTGAGGAAGAGCCGGGCCGGCTCCGACACCAGCATCGCGGCCGCGAGCTGCTGCACGAGCCCGATCGAGAAGGCGCCCGCGAGGTTCACGACGAGCGTGCCCCACGGAAAGTCCGCGCCGATCCACCGCGCGGCGCCGGCCGCGACGAGGTAGCGCGCGCCGCTGCCGAGGGCGCCGCCGAGGCAGACCAGTGCAAGCTGTTGCACGGCGGCGATTGTAGACGGTGGTTCGTCGATTGCAGCTTCTCGAATTCGCAGTGACGATCCCCACCGTGAAGGGAGCTTCACATGGCCGACCATGGGACTGAGGCCGATGCGCGCGAGCCGGGCGGCAGGGACGGCGTGACCCAGGAGATCGGCCGTCTGCTGGGCCTGGTGCGCCGCCTGGAGCACGAGAACGCCTCGCTCCGCCGCGAGCTGAATTCCGCGCGTCCGCTCGCCGCCTGATCGATCCGTTCCGCGCGCGCGGCGGTATCCGCGCGCGCGGACTCCGTGGTAGGGTGTCCGTCCATGAACGCGGCATGGACGGTCGCCGTGCTCGTCGCCGCGGCGCTGCTCGCGCCCCGCCCCGCCCCCGCGCTCACGGTGCAGGAAGTCATCCTCCGCGCGACGCCCGCCGTCGCCCTCGTCACCTCGCGCGTCGACGCCGAAGTCACGCTCAACTGCGGCGCCGGGCCCGTCACCGTCAAGCCCCGCCCGTTCGTGGAGACGGGCACGGGCTGGTTCGTCGACGGCCGCGGCTGGGTCATCACCAACGCGCACGTCGTCGACCCCTCGCATCGCATGCCGCCGTGGGTCACGCACGAGCTGAAGAAGAGCGCCATCGACCTCGGGTGCGTCGACCCCGCGCTCCGCGCGCGCGGGCTCATGCGCGGGCAGAACCCCGGGCTCGAGGACCAGCTCCGCCGCGACGCCAGCGCCCGCGCGCTCGACGCGGCGAAGGTGACCACCAAGCCCTCGCTCGTCGTCCAGCTCTCGAACGGCGTGAAGCTGCCTGCAGAGGTGAAGAAGTTCTCCGCCCCACTTCTCCTCAACGCCGTCGGGGAGCCGGTGCCGGACTCCGGGCGCGACCTCGCGCTGCTGAGCGTCCCCGAAGGCACCTACCCGGCGCTGCCGGTCGCCACGCGCGATCCGAAGATCGGCGACGCGGTGCACATCCTGGGCTTCCCGGGCGTGGTCCTCTCGCACGAGCTCCTGAACCAGTCGTCCGCCATCGAGGCGTCCGCGACGAACGGCGCGGTGTCGGGCATCAAGCAGGACGCGATCGGCCAGGAGCTCGTGCAGACCGACGCGCCGGCCGCGCACGGCAACTCCGGCGGGCCCGCGGTCGGCCACGACGGCACCGTGCTGGGCGTCCTCACGTTCGTGTCGCTCTCCTCGCAGGGCGCGGTCGTGCAGGGCTTCAACTTCCTGATCCCCGCGCGCGACGTCCTGAAGTTCCTCCAGGGCACCGCCGTGACCAGGCCCGGCCAGAGCGCGTTCAACGACGCCTGGTACGCGGGCATCGCCGCGCTCGGGAACGAGCGGTGGTCCACGGCGCTCGCGCGCTTCAACGAAGCGAACGCGCTGCAGCCGAAGCTCACCTCGGTGATGCGCTCCCTCAAGGAAGCCGAGGAGAAGGTCAAGAACCCGCCGCCCCGGCCGTTCCCGTGGGCGTGGGTCGCGCTCGGCGTGACCGTCCTGAGCGTCGGCGGCTACGGCGGCATGTGGGGCCGCAAGTGGTGGAAGAACCGCTACCGCGTGCTGCCGACGCAGGTGATCGGCTTCATCGAGCGGGGCCTCAACCCCTTGCTCCTCGACGTCCGCACGAAGAACGACTACGAGACGAGCCCGCTCAAGCTGCCGGGCTCGCTACGGATCGAGCCGGAGACGATCTTGAAGTCCGACCAGTTCGAGATCCCGGCGGAGCCGAGCCAGATCGTCGTGGCGTACGACACGTCGCCCGAGGAGGCGACGAGCGCGCAGGTGCTCCAGGTGCTGCGCAAGAAGGGCCTGGACGCGCGGATCCTGAAGGGCGGCCTGGGCGGCTGGACGAACGCGCGGCTGCCCGTCGAGGCGAAGTCCTCCCTGCCGTCGATCGGCCTCGAGATCTACAAGAGCCTCACGCTCGGCGACGTCGAGCGCCGCAAGTTCGGTCCCAACGACGTGATCGTGAAGGAAGGCGACGACGCGCACGGCGAGGCGTACGTGATC
>Ga0194121_10002784_pt1 | contig 27292 bp, 27 predicted proteins | sample TA2MahCa50mmetaG_FD_148609 | JGI IMG/M metagenome (GOLD analysis project Ga0194121, IMG submission 148609) | Freshwater microbial communities from Lake Tanganyika, Tanzania - TA2015020 Mahale Deep Cast 50m | ecosystem: Environmental > Aquatic > Freshwater > Lake | place: Tanzania: Lake...
AGGCGCGGGTCATGAAGATGGCCGATGGCGGCGTTCGGCCGGCGTTCAACGGCCAATTCGCGACGGACACCGCGGCGCAGATCATCGTGGGCGTCGACGTCACCAACGTGGGGAGCGATCGGGCGCAGTTGCGGCCGATGACCGAGCACCGGCAGCAGCGTTATGACCAAGCCCCCGCCGAGATGCTGGTCGACGGGGGCTTCGTCAATCACGACGACATCGTAGCCCTGGCGCGGCCGGAGGTCGGCTGCACGGTGTATGCGCCGGTCTCGGCGCCCCGGGACGGGAAGCGCGATCCGTATGAGCCATGTTCCGGTGATCCAGAGGCCATCGCGCAGTGGCGCCAGCGGATGGGAACTGAAGCAGCCCAAGCGATCTACAAAGAGCGCGCCGCCACCAGCGAGTGTGTCAACGCGATCGCGCGCACCCGGGGGTGACAGCACCTTTGGGCGCGGGGGCTCGACAAGGTCAAGGCCGTCTTCTTGTGGTTTGCGCTGGCGCACAACCTGATGCGCGCGGTCAGCCTCCGGCAGGCAGTGGCCGCGGCATGATCGGCCTGCCGATCCGGCAACTGCACGAATGCGCACCCCCGGCGGAGCAGCATCGGCGCGTCGGCCGAACAGGTACCGACCGAGCGAACCCCAGAAACTGCAGGCGGTGACCGAAATGCTCTTACGCTGTGAGACCGTCGCAAGCCCGGGCCCATCGGTCCGCGGGCGATTGGTTCGCAGGCTCTGAGAAGTCGACGCCGTCGACTGCGATGACGGACGTGCGGCTCGCCGCGCTCCGCTGGGACGCCGAGTACCGCAACGGCCGCTACGCGGCCGAGCCTCCGCTCCCGTTCGTCGCGGAGATCCTCACCTGCCTCGATGCGCATCCCGCCGCGCGTGACGGCGTCGGGCCCTATGTCGGCTGTGGCAACGGCCGGAACTATCTGCCGCTCGTCGACGCCGGGTTGCGGTTGTACGGTCTCGATCTTTCGCTCGAAGCCCTTCGACAGCTCGCCGCGCGCCGGACCGCGCCTCTGCCGCTGATCTGCGGCGACTTCCGCGACGTCGCGAGGAGCTCGCTCGGCGCCCGGTCGCCCGGCGCTGGGCTGGACTACGTCGTCGCGATCCAGGTGTTCCAGCACGGCGGCGCTGCCGACGTCGCCGCCTACTTCGCGAACGTCGCGGCGGCTCTCCGGCCTGGCGGGCTCTTCTTCCTCCGCGTCAACTCCGTCGCCACGCAGATCTACCACGCGCACACGATCCTCGAGCGCCCGGCGCACGGCGGCACGACCAGCCGCTACGACGCCGGGCCGAAGCAGGGGCGCGCCGTCCACTTCTACGCACACGACGCGCTGCTCGCCCTCACGCGCGACGCGTTCGACGTCGTGCTGTCCCCGCGCGAAGAGATCATCCACCGCGCGCCGCCCCAGCCGGGCTTCTGGGCGCAGTGGGAAGCGATCTGGCGCTGCCGATGAGTCGGGCACGTCCCAAAGACCTGCGCGACATCACGGACGTCCTCGACGTCGTGCGCGCGTGGCCGAAGATCAGCGAGCGTGCGCTCGGCGTATTCTGGATTCGACGGTCGCCATTCCTGCACTTCCACGTCAGAGGTGACGAGCGCCGCGCGCACGCGAAGCGGGATGGCGCGTGGGGCGCCGACATCTGTGTCCCGTTCGGCGCGAGCGCCCGCGCGAAGGCCGCCCTGCTGCGCGAGCTTCGTACGCGCTACGAGTCCTGCATTCGCGCCAGTCACTCCTCTGCTCGGTGACGTTGCTCTTCTCGATCTTCTTGACCCGCGTGCACGCGCGAGTGCTTCACGCCACAGAGGGATTTGGGCGTCGTAGGAATCGATCTGGTCTCGGCGCCGAGAGTGCTCGATCAGGCGCTTCTGATCCGGCGGATCGCCCATGGTGCGACCGCAGCCCCGATCAGAAACACAGGACAGCGACCGTCATATTGACGAATATGCTCGACAGACCGACAAGTAACGGAAGCGCGACCAGCCCGCTGAAGACGAGTCGCCGCGCTCTGCGTTCAAACAACGCGAACCGAAACATCACGCTCGGCTTCGCGCCGGCCGCGGCCGCCGCATTCGTCCCGCGCGCCCGCGCGCATCGCATGAGCGTCGACCGGGTCGTGCTCGCGCGACTGGGCCGTCTCGGACGCGTGGAGGAGGTGCTGATGTAGACTCAGCGACCATGATCGGCGAGTCTCATGCCCGGATCGGCGGCGAGCGCTACGTCAAAGGAAGCGGGCGGTTCACCGACGACGTGCGCGTGCCCGGCATGCTCCGCGCCGTCGTGCTGCGGTCGCCGCACGCGCACGCGCGGCTGATCTCGATCGACGTCAAGCGCGCCCTCGACCTTCCGGGCGTGCACGCGGTCCTCACGGCCGCGGACGTGCCTCCCCACGCGATCATCCCGAATCGCGTCGCCGCGCCGCCGGGCACGGACCGCTATCTGCAGCCGGCGATCGCGCGGGAGGTCGTCCGCTACGTCGGCGAGCCGGTCGCGCTCGTGATCGGCGACGATCCGTACGTCGCCCGCGACGCGCTCGAGCGCATCGACGTCGTCTACGAGACGCTGCCCGCGTGCCCGTCCGCCGCGGCCGCGCTGGCGGCGGGCGCGCCGCGCCTTCACGGCGGGACCGACTCCAACAACGTAGCCACGATCACCATGCGCGTCGGGGACGCGGATGCCGCGCTTGCCGCCGCGCGCGTGGTGGTGCGCGAGACCTTTTACTATCCGCGGCAGACCGCGGCCGCACTGGAGACGCGCGGGCTCGTGGCGGTCCCGCCCGATCCGCGCGGTGGCGAGCTCCACCTGATCGGCTCGACGAAGTGCATCCACATCAACCGGACGATCCTCGCGAAGATCTTCGACCTCCCCGTCGGCGCGCTGCGGTTGACGGAGGTCGACGTGGGCGGCGGGTTCGGTGTCCGCGGCGAGCTCTATCCCGAGGACATCCTCATCCCGCTCGCGGCGATGAAGCTCGGGCGCCCGGTGAAGTGGATCGAGACCCGGCGCGAGAACCTCATGGCCGCGAACCACGCGCGCGAGGGCACGTGGCAGTGCGAGCTGGGCTTCGACGCCGGGGGACGGATCGTCGGGATGCGCGCGGTGATTCACGCCGACATCGGCGCCTACGTGCGCACGGCGGCGCTGGTGCCGGCGGAGTTCGGCGCCTCGCTCCTGCCGGGCCCGTATCGCGTGCCGAACTACGCGTGCGATCTCTGGAGCGTCGTGACGAACAAGACGCCGGCGGGCACGCTGCGCTCACCCGGTCGCCCGGAGTGCAACTTCGTCCGCGAGAGCCTGATGGACCGCGGGGCCGCGCAGCTCGCCCTCGACCCCGCGGAGATCCGGCGGCGGAATCTCATCCGGCCCGAGGAGATGCCGTACGACCTCGGCACGAAGTCGTTCGGCGCGAACACCGTGTACGACTCCGGCGACTTCCCCGCGCTGTTCGACGAGCTGCTGCGCCGCCTCGACTATCCGCGCGAGCGCGCGGAGCAGCGACGCGTCAACGCGGCCGGTGGGCACGTGCGCCGCGGGATCGGCCTCGCCGTCTACACCGAGAAGACCGGCCTCGGCCCGTTCGAGACCACGCAGGTCGAGGCGCGGCAGGACGGCACGTTCGTCGTCGACACCGGCGCCTCGTCGATGGGCCCGGGGCTCGAGACCGTGCTCGCGCAGATCCTCGGCGAGCACCTCGGCGTCCCCGCGTCACGCTTCACCGTCCGTCACGCCGACACGGCAATGGTCGAGAGCGGGGTCGGCACGTACGGCTCGCGCGGCACCGTGACCGCAGGCAACGCGGCGGCGCTGGCGGCGGCGAAGCTCATCGCGGAGGCGCGCGGGCGCGCGGCGGCGCACTGGGGCATCGCCGAGGAGCACGTGACGTACGAGCGCGGCGAGCTGGCGGGCAGAGGTCGCACCATGATGCTGGCCGACCTCGCGGTGCAAGGCCGCCTCAGCGCGGGCGCGTCGTTCGAGGTGCCGAAGATCACCTATGCGGGCTGCACGTGCGCAGTCGTGCTCGACGTCGACACGGAGACGGGCGCGGTCACCCTGCGACGCGTGGTGGCGGGCGCCGACGTCGGCCGCGCGGTCAATCCCGCGCTGGTGGACGGGCAGCTCGTCGGCGGCGTGGCCTTCGGCATCGGCAACAGCCTGCACGAGGCGCTGGTCTACGACGCCGACGGCCAGCTCGTGAGCGGCACGTTCATGGACTACGCGCTGCCGTACGCGCCGGACGTGCCGCAGGTCGACAGCTTCTATCAGGAGATCAAGGCCAAGACGAACCCGCTCGGTCTTCGCGGCCTGGGCGAGTGCGGCAACCCGGGCCTCGGCGCGGCGATCGCGAATGCCGTGTGCAATGCCCGAGAATCAAAGGACGAATCGGTCAACCGACTTCCGCTATCACCGTCACATCTCGTGTGACAGCACCGCCCCACGTCGGGACGGTCGCGATCACTGACGAGGGCTGGTATCGGTTTCTGGCGACTCATACCGAGGTCACTGAACTCAACTTCTGGACGCCATCGGCACGTCGCGGCTTCCACGCGCCGGCATTCTCGCCGTTCTTCTTCAAGCTACGTGCGCCCCACAATGCACTCTGCGGCTTTGCCTACTTCGCTCAGTTCTCTCGCCTTCCAGACTGGTTCGCGTGGGAGTCGTTCGGACTCGGGAACGGCTGTGCATCGTTTGCGGAGATGCGCGCACGCATCGCAACGATTCGAGCACGTATCCGGTACGACGAGCTGAGCGGCTCCGATGAGATCGGATGTATCCAGCTCGTGTCGCCGACCTTCTTCCCGCCGGGCGACTGGATTCCACAGCCGTCCGACTGGCATCCGCGTACTCAGACCCCCGTGAAGTACGACCTCACCGAAGGTGAAGGGCGTCGAGTGTGGGATGCGTGCTTGGAGCGGGGTGCGCGCGTTACGGCTCTGACTCTTACGGTGGCTGAACGACCTGCGCGCTATGGTGATCCACGCCTCGTGCAGCCGCGGCTCGGGCAGGGCACGTTCCGCGTTGCCGTTCTCGATGCCTATGGGCGGGCCTGCGCAGCTACCGGAGAACACTCTCTCCCGGCGTTGGAGGCGGCACACATCCGTTCATACTCAGATGAAGGCCCCCATGAGGTCAGGAACGGCTTGCTCCTTCGCGCCGACCTGCATCGACTGTTCGACACGGGCTACATCACGGTCACTCCGGCGTTGAGGTTAGAGGTGAGCCCACGGCTTCGCGAGGACTACCAGAACGGCCGGACGTACTACCCACTTCAAGGGACTCAGCTTCACCTGCCCGAACTGACCACGCATCGGCCGGAACCCGACTTTCTACGTTGGCATAACGATCACAAGTTTCGCGGCTGACTGTATCCCCTCGGACACACTTGCGAAGACTTCAGGGGACCGACACACTACGGATCATGGCGAGACAGGTAGCGAAGCCCTTACAAACCGTAAGGTTCGCCGATCTCCGTTCGAGTGTCACGACACTGAAACGACTGCGTGGCGCGAAGCGTCCGTTGCTCATCACCCAGAACGGAAAGGCCGCTGCGGTGATCCTCAGCGTCAAGGCGTATGAACAAGCCGAACGAGAAAGGGAGATCCTACGGCTACTCGCGCGTGGCGAACGCGAGATCGCTGCCGGAAGTGGCCACGATCTTGAGGCCGTGCTAAAGGAGGCCGACCGCCTGCTCGCTGACGCCTGAACGTGCGCGTCCGGTTCACTCCTGCCGGGCGAACGCAGTTCCTCTCAGCACTCGCCTACATTCAACGGAGCGATCCATCAGCCGCGCGGCGGATGCGCAGGCGGTCCGAGACGATTCTCCGTCGACTCGAGCGGTTCCCTCATTCCGGTCGGAGGATTCCCGAGTTCCCCGAGCTACCGCATCGCGAGGTCGTCGTTTCTCCGTATCGGTTCTTCTACCGAGTCGTCCACCGGACGGTATGGATCGTGGCCGTGTGGCATGGCGCCCAACGACCGAGGACGCCACGACATTGACGATGGCCGTCGCATGCTACGCTTCACGCGTCATGGCAAGCGAGATAACGAATCCACTCTCGGAGTTCAGGCTCGACGGTGAAGTCGCGGTCGTCACCGGCGGCGCCGCCGGGCTCGGCAAGGCCGTGGCCGACGCGTTTCGTGCCGTCGGCGCGCGCGTGGCCATCTTCGATCCCGCCGCGAGCGGCGAGGACGGCTACAAGGTCGACGTCGCCGACGAGACGCGGGTGAAGGCGGCGTTCGCCGAGGTCGCCGCGCGCCACGGGCGACTCGACGTCCTTTTCAACAACGCCGGCATCGCGATCCGCAAGTCGACCATGGACCTCACGCTCGACGAGTGGAACCAGGTCGTCGCCGTCAACATGACCGGGATGTTCCTCTGCGCGCGCGAGGCGGCGCGGCACATGCTGGCGTTCGGGCACGGCGGCCGCATCGTCAACACCGCCTCGATCATGGGGTTCTCGGGCGGCGGCCTCTACCCGAACATCTCGTATCAGGCGACGAAGGGCGCGGTCGTCAACATGACCCGCGCGCTCGCGGTCGAGTGGGCGAAGCAAGGGGTCCGTGTGAACGGCATCGCGCCGACGTGGATCCGCACGGCGCTCACACGCGTGATCACCGAGTCGCCCGATCTCGTCCGCCGCATCGAGCAGATGACGCCGATGGGCCGCCTCGGCGAGCCCGAGGACATCGCGGGTGCCGTCCTGTTCCTGTCGACGCGCGCGTCCGCGCTGGTGACCGGCCACACCCTGCCCGTCGACGGCGGCTTCCTCGCGCAATAGCTCACCGCCACACCGGAGACATTTCATGGCGAAGCGAAGGGTCGTGTTGACGGGGGCGTCGGGCTACGTGGGGCAGCGCATGTTCCGCGAGCTGAGCGAGCGGTGGGATCTCGTCCCGATCGACGTGAGCGCGACCACGCGGGACGGGAAGCCCGTGCCCGGCATCAAGGTCGTGGACCTCACCGAGCGCCATCGCGACCGCTATCGCGAGCTGTTTCGCGGCGCCGACGCGGTGCTGCACCTCGGCTACGTCCGCGCGCCGGGCCGCGACGCGACGACGTGGCAGAACAACAGCGACGCGAAGTTCTGGGCCGAGCACGACAACGTCGCGCTCGCGTACAACGTCTACCGCGTGGCCCTCGAGGAAGGTGTCAGACGCGTGGTCGTGGCGAGCTCGAACCACGCCGCCGACTACTACGAGCGTTTGGTGTGGGCGGAGCAGCTCGACATGGTGACACCCGAGATGCCGCCGCGGTCCGACAACTGGTACGGCTGGGCGAAGGCCGCGTACGAGCTGCTCGGGTTCGTCTTCGCGACGGGCACGGTCGACGGGCGCACGCTCGAGGTGGTCCAGTGGCGGATCGGCGGGCCGCGCGACGACGACATCGACCACGTGAAGCCGGGCGACGTCAAGACGATGCACCGCGCGCTCGGCGCGTATCTCTCCCAGCGCGACCAGGTGCAGCAGGCGATCCGCATGGTCGAAGCCGAGAACATCGCCGACGAGCACGGCGTGCCGTTCCTCATCGTCTACGGCATCAGCGGCAACACCCACCGGTTCTGGAGTCTCGCCGGCGCGCGGCAGAAGATCGGCTACGTGCCGCAGGACGACAGCCAGGTGAACTTCGCCGACAAGATCGCGGCGATCGCGCGCGCCGCGTCAGGCGCTCGCCGGTAGCTTTGCCAGGCGCAGCACCGGCGACGTCACGATCACGGCGGCCTGCGTGAGGAAGCCGAGCGCCGCGATGACGAGACACGTCTCGGCGCCGTAGAGCCCGCCCACCAGCGCGCCGATCGCCGCACCGACCGGCCGCGCGCCGTAGCCGGCGATGTTGATCGCCGAGACACGGCCGAGAAGGGCGGCCGGCGTCACCGTCTGCCGCAGTGTCGCGGTGCTGATGACCCAGGCGATCGGTCCGGCACCGATCAGGAAAAAGCTCGCGCCGGCGAGCGCCGCCGACGGCAGCCAGAGCGTCGCCACCATGACGATCGCCGCGGCGGCGCCGGCGATCGGCCCGAGGGCGATCACCCATCCGAACGGCAGCGCCGCGATGATCCGCGGCGCGAGCAGCGCGCCGACGATCATGCCGAGGCCGTACACCGCGAGCGTCGTGCCGACGGCGGACTCGGAGAGGCCGAGGCGAGACACCGCGTAGGGCACGTACACGGCGTGCAGAACGAAGAACGCGGCGTTGAACACGACCTGCGTGACGTAGATGGGAAGCAAGAGCCGATGCCGACACACGAAGCTGGCGCCCTCGCGGATCTCGGCGAGCGCGTCGCGCGACGCCCGCGACGACGCACCCGCCGGCCCCGCGGGCGCCGGGCGCGGCGGTTCCGGCAATCCCGCGAGCAGGAACACCGCGCAGAGCGAGAGCGCGGCTGCGACCCCGAACGCGGGGCCGCCGCCGGCCCAGCCGACGAGCCCGCCCGCGACCGCGGGGCCCGCCGTGAACGCGATCGTCCGTGCGAGCTCGAGCCGGCCGTTCGCCGCGGCGAGCGCGCTGGACGGCACGAGCGCCGGCACCAGCGCGGGCGCGGCGACGCTATAGGCGACGGTGCCGCAGGCGCCGATGAATCCGAGCGCCGCGAGCAGCGGGAACGTCAGCCGATCGAGCAGCGCCAGCGCGAGCACGCTCGCGAGCGCGACGACGCGGAGCGCTTCCGCGCCGGCCATGAGACGCCGCCGCGACGCCCGGTCCGCGACGACGCCGGCCGGAATCGCCAGGAGGACGAACGGCAGCGTCTGCGCCGTTTGCAGCACGCCGGTCGCCCCGGCGCCGGCGCCGAGCGCGAGCACGGCGACGATGGGCGCCGCCGCCAGACCGACCTGCTCCGCCGACTGCGCGGCCAGGTTCGACCACGCGAGGCGATTGAACGTCGCGGGAAACGCCATCGTCCGTGTCCTCCAGAGAGGTGTACGGGCGAGGTGCCCCACAAGGGTGGAAGCGGGTTTGCCGGTAGAATCGGCGTCATGACGACCGCATCGATCGACGCGTTGATCGCCGCGCTGGAGCGCGCGCCGGATGTCGTGATCCCGCTCGTGCGCCAGGCCAATCCCGAGATCCTCAAGCGGCGGCCCGCGCCCGGCGAGTGGTCGATCCACGAGAACGCGTGTCACCTCGCCCAGGTCCATCAGCTCTTCTTCGACCGCCTCGACCTGATGTTGACGAAGGACGACCCGGAGATCCGCGGCTACGATCCCGGCCGCGACGATCCGGACGACGCGCTCCTGACGCTGGATCTCGAGGACTCGCTGCGGCGGTTCGCCGCCGACCGCGCCCGGCTCGTGGCGCGGCTGAAGCCGCTGACGCCGGCAGAGTGGCGGCGCACCGCGCGCCACGACGAGTACAACGCCTATTCGATCTTCATCATGTTCCGGCACCTCGCGCTGCACGACTTCGACCACGCGTACCGGATCGAGGAGCTGGTGCTGCGCAAGGATTGGCCCTCACCGGCGCTCGAGGTCGTGCAATGAACGGACTGCGCGCGGTCGACCGCCTCGACGTGCTCGTGCTGGTGGACAACGCCACCGACAGCCTCTCGACGACGCCGAAGTACGTGGTGCAGGAGTGGGCGGGACTGCTCGCCGCGGGCCGTCTGCCGACGCTCGCCGGCAGCGCGATCTGTCACGCGCACCACGGTCTGTCGCTCCTGCTCACCGCACACGCCGGTGACGAGCGGCGCACGCTGCTGCTCGACGCGGGGCCGGAGGGCGCCACGCTGCTGCACAACGCGGCGATCCTCGGCGTGGACTTCGCGGCGGTCGACGCCGTCGTCCTCTCGCACGGCCACTGGGATCACGGAGGTGGTCTGCTCACGGCCGTCGAGGCGATCGCGAGGGCGCGGCGAGACTTCACGTGCTCGCTGCACCCGGGGATGTTCGCGCAGCGCGCGACGAAGCGGCCCGACGGCACGATGTACGTGAACGAGCGCCTGCCCGCGCCCGAGCAGCTCGGCGCGGCGGGCGCCAAGGTCGTCGTGACGCGCGAGCCGCACGCCGCCGCCGACGGCTTCTTCTGGGTCAGCGGCGAGATCCCTCGCGTGACGCCGTACGAGGTCGGCGTGCCCGGTCATGTCAGGCAATCGGCGGACGGCAGGGGCTGGGACGACGACCCGCTGATCGTCGACGAGCGGTTCGTCGCCGTGCACGTGAAGGACAAGGGCCTGATGGTCTTCTCGTCGTGCTCGCACGCGGGCATCGTCAACGTGCTGAAGCACGCGCGCGACGCCGCGCCGGCCCCGCTCTTCGGCGCGATGGGCGGCCTCCATCTCTCCGGCGTGACCGAGAAGGTCATTCCGGATACCGTGCGCGACCTGAAGCCGTTCGGTCTCAAGCTCTTCGCGCCCGGCCATTGCACGGGCTGGCGCGCGCTGACGGCCATGGCGCGCGAGTTCGGCGACGAGCTCGCCCCCTCCGCCGTGGGCAAGCGGTATCTGTTGTGACGCCGCGGCGATGACGGCGGCCGAAGAGTTCAGGGCGCTCGATCTGCGGTGCCACACGCTGCTGCACGACGTTCCGCTGCACGACGTCTGGATCATCGACCTCGACGACGGTGGCGCGGGACGGACGATGCGTGACGTCGACGCGATCGCGAGCCCCGGCCGCGAAGGCCCGCGGCCGATCGCCGTGCGCCTGTTGTTCGACCTCCGCTTCGCCCCCGGGCGCGTGTTCGGATGGGATGCCCCGCGGCGAAAGCTGATCGATGATTCGTACCTGCGGCGGGTGTCGGACGACGATCGGGCGCGCTCGCTCGCGACGCCGGGGACGGCGCGGGGCATCTTTCGTCTGCTCTACATGTTCCCCGATGAAAGCGTCGGAGAGACACGCAACGCCACCGTGCACGCGTTTCTCGTCATGGCGCTGCGGCCGCGGCCGGGCGGCTATCGCCTGTACTGGGGGATCTACGTGAAGCCGGTCGGGTGGCTGACGCCGTTCTACATGGCGCTCATCGATCAGTTCCGGAAACTCATCGTCTATCCCGCGCTCATCCGTCTGACCCAGGCCGAATGGGCGCGGACGTACCGCGCGGCGTGATGGAGTAGACTCGCGGTAATGGCCAAGCGCGGGTTCCGCGTGCTCGACAGCGATCTCCACATCCTCGAGCCCGCCGACCTCTGGGACCGCTACATCGACGCGCCCTTCAAGCACCAGGCGCCGCGCGGCTTCAACGAGTGGGTGCTCGATCTCCGCATCGAGATCGACGGCAAGCTGATGCCCGCCGACGTCACCTACAGCGCGACGCCGACGACCCGCTCGGCGATCCGCGATCGCGAGCGGTTCCGCCCGTTCCACGAGCGCGGCTGGAGCGCGGCCGCGCAGCTCGACGCGATGGACGAGGAAGGCATCGACGTCGGCGTCCTCTATCCCACCCGCGGGCTCTTCGCGCAGGGGATCGACGGTATCCCGCCAAAGCTCGCCGCGGCGATCGCGCGCGGCTACAACGACTGGCTCGCGGATTTCTGCAGCGGCGATCCCTCACGCCTCGTCGGCGCCGGCATGATCTCGCCGTTCGACGTCGACGACGCGGTCGCGGAGACCGAGCGGTGCGTGCGCCAGCTCGGGTTCAAGGGCATCTTCCTGCGACCGAACCCGGTGAACGGGCGCAACTGGCACGATCCGTACTACGAGCCGCTCTGGGCGGCGCTCGAGGCGCTCGACGTCCCGCTCGGCTTCCACGAGGGACTCGGCGCGTATCTGCCGCAAATCGGCGATCGCTTCGGCCGCAACGTGATGCTGCGGCACACGGTGTGTCATCCCGGCGAGCAGATGCTCGCGGCGGTGAGCTTCTGCGGCGGCGGGATCCTCGAGCGGCATCCACGGTTGCGCGTCGCCTTCCTCGAAGGCAACGCGAGCTGGGTGCCGTTCCTCCTCTGGCGGATGGACGAGCACTACGAATGGCTCGGCGACACGACGTTCGGCCGCGCCCTCACGATGGAGCCGAGCAAGTACTTCACGCGCCAGTGCTTCGTCTCGGTGGAGTGCGACGAGGATCCGATCAAGGGCGTGCACGACTCGATGGGGGTCGCCAACGTCGTGTTCTCCACCGATTTCCCGCATCCGGACTGCAAGTATCCCGGCGCCGTCTCGCGCTTCCTCGAGCTGCCGTTGCCGGACGACGCGAAGCGCGCGATCCTCTGGGACAACTGCGCCCGGTACTACGGGCTGGCGTGAGGGAGCCATGGCCGAGATCCCGAAGCTGAGCGGCGACATCCGGCCCCTGATTCCACCGCTCGGTCTTCGCAACGACTGGTATCCCGCGGTGCGCGCGCGCAAGGTCGGCGCGCGCAAGCCGATGCAGCTCTCGCTCCTCGGCGAGGAGCTCTGCCTCTTCCGCGGCATCACCGGCGACGTCGCCGCGATCCAGGACGTGTGCCCGCACCGGGGCGCGCGACTCAGCGAAGGCGATTGCCACTATCGCGGCACCGTCGCGTGCCCGTATCACGGCTGGGTCTTCGACGACGCGGGCAAGAACGTCGCGGTGCTCTCGGAAGGGCCCGACTCCGGCGTGTGCGGGAAGCCCGGAACCGAGGCGAAGGTCTATCCGACGCGCACGCTGAAGGGCGTCGTCTTCGTGTGGATGGGCGACGGGACCCGGCGCCGATCGAGGAAGACGTCCCCGAGGAGTTCTTCGACGGCGGCGCGGTCGTGCTCACGGGCGAGGTCACGTGGCGCTGCAACTGGGAGGTCGCGCTCGAGAACTCGATGGACTCGCACGTGAACTACGTGCACCGCAACGCGCTCGTGGTGATGCGCAGCGGCTTCATCGCGCGCGGCGCGCAGGGCGAGCATCCGATCTTCGTCGGCAACGGCTTCGGCGGCGACGTCGCCGAGAGCAACTACATGCGCAAGAGCCCGCGCCAGGACCTCTACCCGAACGGGTGGAAGTGGCCGAAGACCGACTACCGCCGGTTCTGGACGTGGCTCACGAAGCCGCTCGCCGAGCGCGCGCGCCGTCACATCCCGCCCCCGCGCTCCGCCCGATGGTGCGGCGGCCATCACCTGCCCGGCATGTTCCGCACCGAGTTCGCGTGGGATTTCTACACGCGCATGTGCGTGCCGGTCGCCGAGACCGTCACGCGCGTCTGGTACTACCACTACCTCAAGCCGAAGACCGCGCTGGGGCGCCTGTGGCAGACGATCGTCTACTACGCGTTCCACCGGTGGATCATCGAGTACAACTTCTCGCGCCAGGACGAGCGCGTGATGCTGAACCAGCGCTACGACACCCCGGAGAAGCTCTCGGGCACGGACGCCGAGGTCATCCAGTGGCGCCGGCTCGTCGTCACCAAGCACTACGGCGGTCGCGACGCGCCGTTCGAGTACAGGAACCCGAACGGCTGGGCACCGGACGAGGTGCCGCTCGAGCGGCTCTCGGTGCGGTACATGCAGGAACAAGCACGGGCATCGTCAAGGAGCTGACCATGGGCTACACGCCGGCTGGCCTCGACCACGTCAACATCTACGTCCGCAACGCCGCCCGCTCGTACGAGTGGTACACCGACCTCTTCGGGTTCCACACGCAGGACATGATGTATCACCCGGGGACCGAGAAGCTGCGCGCGGCGTTTTTCTCGTGCGACAAGGGCCACGCGCACGACATCGCGCTGTTCGAGGTCGGTGCCGAGGCGCCGCTGCAGGAGAAGGGGCAAGTGGGCCTGAACCACGTGGCGTGGCGCATGGGCTCGCTCGACGATCTGAAGGAGATGTACGGGCGCCTGAAGACGAAGGGCGTCCCCGTGCGCGTCGGCGATCACACGGTCTCCATCGGCCTCTACTTCGACGATCCGGACGGCAACGGCCTCGAGGTGTACTACGAGCAGCCGCGCAGCGAGTGGCACCGCGAGAAGCCGTTCTCCGAACAGGGGACGAAGGGCCGCTTCCCCGGCCCGTGGGACGCCGAGCTTCGCCGCTGAGCACGTACGACGTCGCCGTCGTCGGGCTCGGGATCGTCGGCGCGTGCGCCGTGCACGCGCTCGCGCGCACCGGCGCGCGGGTGATCGCGCTCGATGCCGGCGCGCCGGCCGGCGGCACGAGCGGCACGTCGTTCGCGTGGCTCAACTCCTGTAAGAAGGAGCCGGAGCACTATCACCGGCTGAACGCGGAGGGCATGGCGGAACATCGCCGGCTCGCGCAAGAGCTCGGGGCCGACGGCGGTCATCACGACGGCGGCTCGCTCGAGTGGGCCGAAGGCGGCGACGAGCGCGAGCTGCGCGAGCGCGTCGCGCGGCTCGCGAGCCGCGGCTACGCGGCGGACTTCATCTCCCGTGACCGCGCGCGCTCCATGGAGCCCGGGCTCGCCATCCCCGATCACGTGCGCGAGGTGGCGTTCTACGCGGGCGACGCGTGGCTCGACGCCCCGCGATTGATCCGCGCCGTGCTCGAGGCCGCGCGCAAAAAGGGTGCGGAGATCAGGCCGAACACGCCGGTGCGCTCGCTCCGCGTCGACGGCGCATCCGCTGGCGCGGTGGTCACCGACGGCGGCGGGATCGAGGCGCGCGCCCTCCTCGTGTGCGTCGGCCCGGTGACGCGCGCGTTCCTCGCGCCGCTGGGCGTCGAGATGCCGATCGAGCGGGTCTACGGCCAGCTCACCATCACGTCGCGGCCGCCCGTCGCGCTCCAGCGTGTCGTGCACGCGCCCGGCCTCCACTTCCGACCCGACGCCAGCGGCGGGCTCATGCTCGGGACCGACGACCTGAACGGCCCAGTGATCGAGGCGGCTTCGCCCGCGGAGCGCGAGGAGATCGCGGAACGGATGCTGGAGCGCGCGCGACGGGTCTTTCCCGCCGCGCGCGACGTGAAGGTGATGGAATATCGCGTCGGTGTCCGGCCGATGCCGGCCGATCGCCACACGGTCGCGGGCAGCGTGCCGGGCGTCGCGAACGCGTGGATGATCGCCACGCACAGCGGCGTCACGCTCGGCCCGCTGCTCGGACGCTTGATCGCGGACGAGATCCTCCGCGACACGCCGAGCGCGACGCTGGCACCGTTCCGCCCGGAGCGGTTCGCCGCGGCGCGCGCCTCCTAGCGCAGAATCTTCCGCGCCTTGGCGTTGCTGCCGACCGTGATCACGACGGCGGCGCCGCGGCCGGCCGTCGTCGCATACGCCGACTTGATGTTCACCCGCGCCTTCGCCAGCTTCCCCGTCACACGTGCGAGCGAGCCCGGCTTGTTGCGCATCCGCACGACGTAGGCCGGCTCCTCGCTCACGCGATACTTCGCCTTGCGCAGCGCGCGCCGGGCCTTGGCCGGGTTGTTGACGATGAGGCGGATCTTGCCGCGTCCGCTCACGGCGTCGGCCGAGAGGCTGGTGATGTTGACACCGGCGTCGGCCAGCGTGGTCGCGAGCTGGGCGAGCACTCCGGGGCGGGACGCGAGGCTGACGGTCAACTGGGTGGTCCTGGGCATCGGCGCGCCTCCTCCTCTACGATTTGCTCCGGCCGTATGCTACTGCGCATGATCGCGCGTGTCGCCATTCTCGTCGCTCTCAGTCTCCGGCGCGAGGACGATACCCCGGTGGTCACACAGGCCTGCTGGTACGCCGAGGAAGTGGGGAGGTTCGTGAAGTGCGTCTCCTCCTCGGAGTCGGCCGCGGTACGCACATGGCTGGACGCGGGCGAGCGGCGCTTCCCGTCCCTTGAGGCGCTGCGGCTCTGGCTTCGCGATGTCCTCGGTCCCTGCTACGCGCAGCCATCTGCCGGCGCGGATGACGCGCCGGAGGCGCCGTTGACCGACTTCCGCGCGATCCGTGAAGGAATCACTCGATTCGATCGCCCGAGCTTCGTGGACGCGGCTCAGCTCGAGGCGACGCTTGCGAAGAGCGTGCGTGGCCAGAGCGACGCTTTGCGTACCCTGGCCCACCACGTAACGCGTCATCTCGCGCGACGCAAGCCGAAACGTCCGATGACGATCTTCGCGGTTGGGCCGAGTGGCGTTGGGAAGACCCAGACCGCGCTGGCCCTCCACGAGGCGCTCAAAAGCGTCTCCGCTGGTCCTCACACCCTCCCTTTCGTAAGAATCGACATGGCGGAGTATCAGGAGGCGCATCGCATCAGCCAGCTTCTGTCGAATTTCAAACATTTCGGTGCCTTGACGCCGCGACTATAGCAGAGCGGAGATGGTGAGCTCGGTCGCCATACTGCAGATGCATTTCGCCGCCGCACTTCCCGCGCAAACCCTCCTTCGCCTGCGGGTCCAGTTCCACGCCGCGTAGATTAGCCCGCGATGGGTGCGTGCCCAATCGTCTTTGGCCTCTTGATTCTCATCCGGTACGGGTCGTAAAGTAATCACAGCATGGTGCTCGTCTTCAACGAGAGCACTACGGTTCGCGCGTAGAGTCGTACGGGACGTAGGGGCCCGGTGGACTCCCCCCTCGGCGCGGAAGGAATCTCCAAACAACTCCAGGAGGAGTCTGTCATGAAGTCGAAGCAGAAAGGGTTGCCAGTGTTACTGACCGGGACTCGTGTCGGGAGCGGTGAGGTCGGCGTGGTCCTCACTCGCTGGGAGATGCAGTTCATTCGGCAGTTGATCTTAGACCATGTCCCTGTGCGCGGCCCGAAGTCTCAGGCCGTCAATGAACTCTTCGGAAAGACGACGGCGGTGGATCTGTTCTTCCAGGACAAGGATGCGCGCCGCCGACGACGTCAGAAGGCTTCTCTTCGTCGGAGCAGCGAACTCGAGTCGCTCGAGAAGATGCTCGGTACCGGCGAGCAGGAGATCCAGTCGTGACTTGGGGCGAGTTCAAGGCGAGGGTCGAGGCAGCCGGAGTCACGGACGTCGACAAGATCCATTACACGACGCGAGGGGTGCCCACCGCGCCAGAGTACGGCAACTCCGGTTAAATGGATACCCACAAAGGCCCTTATCGGCGCTCGGCAACCGTCGGTGCCCGTCCGCGTTCATGTTGGCCCTTGGTACAGGCGACGTCCCGGCGTCGTAGGACGTGCCCGGAATCCTGCACGCCGACTCATTCCTGCCCGACAGGCGCCTGCCAGGACGGACGCTCCTCGCGTGCATGCTCGATGTGCCCGCGCGCCGCGAGAAACGCCAGCCCGACCACGTTGAACGCGAGCAGCGGCACGTTGACGTTCACCACGTGGAGCACGGCCCATGCCGCCACGCCCAGCGCGGCCACGAGCACGGCCGTGAGGAGATGCCGCGCGGACGGGATGACCACGCGGCCGACGAGCAGGCCGAGCGGGACGAGCGTCTGCACGTGCAGATCGAGCCACGCGAGCGCGATCGGTCCTGCGAGGAGCACGGATAGCGTCGCGCCTGCGCCCGCGCAGAGAATCGAGAGCGTTCCCGCCCACGGCGCCGCGATCATCACGGCCGCGGCCACGAGGAGCACGGCGACAACGACCGGCGCCGGGAACGCCGCGCGGACGGCGCTCCACTCGGTCCGGACGTCGATCGTCGGCCGCGCACCGGTCAGGAGGAGACGCCGGCGCGCGTCGGCGAGTCCGAACAGCGCGCCGCTCTCGCGGGGAAATCTCGCGATCGCGGCGGCGAAGGTCCCCTCTGCCTCGCGGGCGCGTCCCGAGCGCGCCAGGGTCCAGCCGAGGCCTCCCTGCGCAACGAACAGTCCAGGATCCTCGGCGGTGGCCGCCTCGAAGCGGCGCCGCGCTTCGTCGACGTCGCCTTGCACGAACGCGGTCCACCCCAAACCGCTCAGCGCGCTCGCATGCCCTGCGTCCAGCACGATCGCGCGCTCGAAGTGCGCGCGCGCTTCGCGATACCGTCCGCGCATGTACGCGGTCCACCCGAGGCCGTCGTGCGGGTCCGCCCACCAGGGCGTCACGCTTGACGCGGTTTCGAACAGACGCCGTGCGTCGGCGTACCGTCCGCGGCGAAACGCGATCCAGCCCAGGCCGTCGAGCGGGGCGGGAGCGCGCGGGTCCAGCGCGAGCGCCCGGCGGAATGCGCGCTCCGCCTCGTCGTAGCGGTCCAGCTTGAACGCAGACCACCCGAGCCCGTTGTGCACCTCGGCGACGTCCGGAGCACGCACCGCCAGCGCGACGAACTGCGTGTGCGCTCGCGCATAGTCGCCGTGACGCCATGCGCTCCAGGCGGCCGTGACGTCGCCGGCGACCACCGGCGAAATCGGCGCGGCGTGCCAGACGGATTCCCCGGGTATCGGCGCGGACACCGGCGGCGAGCCCAATCGCTCCACCGCATCGCGCGCGAGCGGAAGCGCAAGCGTCCCGACGAACGCGACGATCACGAATGGAACCGTGAGCGGCGGAAGCGCGAGCGGCGCGTCGCCGAGCGGAAACACGATCGCATCGAGCAGCCACGCGACGCCGAGCGCCCCGACGACCGTCGCGAGCGTCGCGCCTCGCGGGTCCGTCACCAGCCACGAACTCCACAGCCCGACGAGCGCGCCGTTCGTGCCATACCAACCGGCCGCCACGAGCCTCGCATCGCGCTGGAGCGCGAACGCCCAGCCCGTCGCCGTCACGCCGCCGATCACCGCGAGTGCGGCGGCGCGCGGCGACAGCAGGAGCGTCGCGGCCAGCATCGCGACGCCTGCGAGCACGCTCCGACAGAGCCAGATCTCGCCGACGCCGACGATCGTGGCGCGGCCGAAGAATTTCGCGCTAGCGACGGAAGAGATCCAGGAGGGGCGTTCCATAGCGTTCGCTGAAGTCGGTGAACCGGGCCGCGTCCGCCCAGATCCGATCCGTGGCGGCGCGGCGCGAGAAGCGTGCCTCCCAGAGCTGCCGACATGCCTCCGCATCGCGCGGCGCGTCGACGCCGTCCTCCTCGACACCATCCGTGAAGAGCGGGAGCGCGGCGAAGCCGCTGCCGGTGGCGAACGGCGTCTTCTCTCGCCAGCAGATCGACGGCGGCAGCAGATCGGCCACGGCCGTCCGCAGCGCCCATTTCGTGACGCGCCGATCGCCGGACCGGCGGATCTTCGCCGAGACCGGAACGTCGATCGCGTGCTCGACGACGGGCAGGTCGAGGAAGGGTACGCGCAGCTCGACGCCGTGCGCCATCGTCGCTCGATCCACGCGCTGCAGCTCGGTGCGGTGCAGATCGTTGATGCCCGCTTCCAGTGCCTGCGGCCACGCGCGCGGCGCGAGCGCGGCGAGATAGTCGTAGCCGCCGAAGAGCTCGTCCGCGCCGTCCCCGCCGAGGACGACCTTCGTCTCCGCGCGCGCGTATCGGCTGAGCAGGAAGAGTGGTAACGCGTTGCGCACCATCCACGGATGGTGGTTCTCGAGGTGCCAGATCGTGGCCGCGATGGCCTCGCGGGCCTCGCGCGCGGTCGCCTTGATGAGCACGTGTCGAATGCCGAGATGCGCCGCGACCTCGGCGGCGGCGCCGGAGTCGGGAGCGCCCTCGAGCGCGATGGTGTACGCGGTCACGTCAGGACGAAGACGCGCCGCGATCGCCGCCACCGCACTGCTGTCCACGCCCCCGCTCAGCAGCACGCCGCACGGGCCGTGGGGCGGCAGGTGTGTTCGCACCGCTTCCTCGAGCAGCCGGCGCAGCGGCGCGTGGCGACGGCGGCGCGGCGGCGGACGATAGTAGCGGCGCAGACCGTGCCTGGTGAGGTAGTGGCCCGGCGGCACGAATCGCAGGGGTCCGTCGAGCCCCGCGAACGCCTTCATCTCCGACGCGAAGGCGTAGCCGTCGCCGAGCGTCATGACGTACAGCGGCTTGATCCCCAGCGGATCGCGCGCGGCGATGAAGCCGCCGCTCGCCAGGTCGACGAGCACGAACGCGAACATGCCGCGCGCGCGCGACAGTCCCTGCGGACCCGCCTCGGCGATGAGCGGGAACAGCACCTCGCCGTCCGTTTCGGTGCGGAACGCGTAACGGCGGAATTGCTCGCGGAGGGCGCGGTGGTTGTAGATCTCCCCGTTGAAGACGAGAACCCATCGTCCGTCGGCGCTCATGAGCGGCTGTCGGCCGCCAACGGGATCGACGATCGCGAGCCGGTGACAGCCGAGCCGGACCCCGCGGTCCTCCAAGCGATGGCTCCCGTCAGGGCCGCGATGCCGAAGCGGCGCGAACAGCGCGTCGAACACCGCGGCGTCCGCGATCCCCGTCGTCGCCGCGATCCCGCACATCACCCCCCTCCTCGCGTGCCGCCCGGTGCCGCGTCGGCCGCGGCGGCGAGATAATCCTGCCGAAGCAACGAGAGCAGAATCCGATCGACCCAGTGACTCTGCCGCCACGCATCCTCCCGCAGGTGGCCTTCGATCGCGAAGCCCGCTCGTTCGTGAATCACGCGCGAGCCGTGGTTCGGTTCGAGGTAATCGGACGTGATCTTGCGCAGCCCGAGGTTCACGAAGCCGTGGCGGACGACGGCCTTGATCACCGCGGTGCCGAGCCCGCGATTCCACAGCTCCTTGCGGCCGATCACGATGAAGAAGCGGGCGGCGCCCCAGGAATGGTCCGGATAGTTCAGCCCGGTCACGCCGGCGAACGCGCCGTCGCACTCGATCGCCCACCGACACCACGCGTCGCCGAGGAGAAACGCGGCGACCTCCACCTCGAGCACCGGACGCTGACAGCGATCGTCGAGCCACAGCGCGACGCCGGGATCTGCGAGGAACGCGGTGTAGAGCGGCACGTCGGCGGGCCGTGGTGCCCTCAGGACGAACGGGTCCGGGCTCATGCGGGCGTCGCTCCTCCGGAACCGAGCGCGCCGTCGAGGCGCAACGCGAGGGCCGGCAGCGCGTACTCCGCGCGCGCGTTGAGAAAGACGTCGTCGGGTCCGATCGTCGTCTGCACGGGGCCCGTGTTGACGAAGATCACCGGGACGCCGCGACGGCGCGCCGTTGCGACGAGCGTCATCGCCGACGAGACCGCGAGCTGCGTGCCGACGACGACGAGCGCGCCGCATCGCGAGACCGCCTGCTCCGCGGCCGCCCACGCGTCGTAGCGCAGGTCTTCGCCGAACGCGACCACCGCTGGCTTGAGAAAGCACGCGCAGTGCTCGCAGAGGACATCGGCGGTGCTCCACGCTTCGACCGTCGGCCACGGCCGTGACGTGCCGCATCCGAGACAGTGCACGCGGCCGATGTTGCCGTGCAGCTCGATCACCGTGCGTGACCCGGCGGCGTGATGGAGACCGTCGACGTTCTGCGTGACGACCGCGTCGATCCAGCCGGCGCGCTCGAGCGCGGCGATCGAGTGGTGCGCCGCGTTCGGCGCGGCCGCGCGCGCGTGCTGGCGGAACCGCTCGCAGGCCGCCCAGTACGCCTCGCGGCACGCGCGCGACGTGAGGTACCGGTCGTAGGCGTAGTCGGCGGCGGGCCGCGTCGAGTCGAGCCATGCGCCCGAGACGTAGTCCGGAATGCCCGAGGCCGTGCTCACGCCGGCACCGGTGAGGACGACCGCCGGCGTGGCGCGTCGCTGCGCATCGCGGATGATCGTCGCCGCGCGGCCGACGACGGGATCGAACGCCCCGACACCGAAGCGCCGGACGACGGCCCACAGGACGAGGGTCGTGCCGAGCACGAACGGCGCAAGCACGGGCGCGACGATATCCGCGAGCCCCGACGCGACCCACGTCATCCAGACGAGCGTCGCCACGACGGCCGCGGCGGCGCCCATGACGAGCCCGATCCGCGATCCACCGAGGAACACCGCGGCGACTCCGAACGCGGCAGGAGGAATCGTGAACGCCCACAGTCCCACCGGGCCGAGGCCGGGCCGCATCAGCACCCAGTGCCACACGGCGATCGCCGCTGCGGTCACGAGCGCGGTGAAGACGGCGGCGCGCGGGGCCGTCCACAGCGTGCCGATCGCGACGAGCACGATCGCGAGCGCGACGCCGAATTCCCCGATCGGCAACAGGCCCGGATGCCTCCAGAGATCGTCACCGAGCGCTTCGAACGTCCAGGCGGATGCCCACACGGTCACCGCCGCCGCCGCCGAGAGCGGCGGCGTGCCGAGGCGTGCGAACAGCCGGCGCATCGGATCGTCGAGCGCGAGCACGGCGCACAGCGCGAGCGCGAAGAGCGTGGCGGGCCGGTCGTGGCGCGCGAGCACGCCGCCCCACGAGATCCCGACGATGACGGGGTTGTAGCTCGTCAGTCCGGCGCGCCACGACGCGGGGTCGACACCGCGGCGGCGTCCGACGGCGGCACCCGCGAGCGCGCCCGCGAGCGCTCCGACGGCACTCCAGGGCGCGACGACGGCCGTCGCGGCGAGCACGAGCACGCCCACGGCGGGACGATCCGCGAAGATGACTTGCGCGAGGCCGCTGAGCGCGACGCGAAGCACGATCAGAACGCGTCGGCGGCGCGACGCAGGCGGTCGGGAACGACGTCGAGCGCGAACACGTCGCGCCACGTCTCCCGGCGGCGCACGACCTCGGCCTGTTCCTTCCCGAGCAGGACGACCGCCGGCCGCGGCTGGATGAATTGCATCGACTGCGAAAGGCAGTAGGCGCCGACGTTCGAGAGGACGATCGGCGTGCCGACCTTGAGCGGCGGCAGCGGTGCCCGGTCGCGCACCACGTCGATCTGCATGCACAATGGTCCGTAGATTCGTGTCGGCCGCGGCTCGCCGACCGTCCGATCGTTGACGATCGCTTCCACGGGATGGTCGTACCAGTACGCCGTCGGCAGGATGTTGACGCCCGCGTCGATGACGACGGCCGGCCCATGGGACGGCTCGTTTTTCACCGCGACGACCGTCGATGCGAGAAATGCCGCGGCGTCGACGACCGCGCGGCCCGGCTCGAGGATCAGCGTCGGTGTTCCGCCGAACACGTCCTTCGCGCGACTCACCGGCGTGAGGACGGCGTCGGCGTATTCCGCGAGGCCGTTCGTCTCGGCACGGCGCCCGGGGGTGTCCCACGCGGGTTTCAGGCGGTTCGACGACGGGAAGCCGCCGCCGACGTCGATGATCGTCGGGGCCAGATCGAGCCGGCGCGCGAGTCGCGCCAGCTCGATGATCGCCTTCACCGAGCTCGCGTAGATGCCGGGATCGCGGTTGAACGTGCCGCTGTGACTGTGCAGCGCGACGAGGTCCAGATGCCGCGCGCGCGCGATCCGTTGCAGCGCACGCCGCGCATCGCCCGCCTCGTACCCGAACCCGAATTTGGTCCAGCCGTGCGCGCCGTGCCGCACGCCGACGCGGACGCCGATCCGCACCTTGCGGCGGAGGCTTCGCGCCACCTGCTCGACGGCGTCGAGCTCGTCGAACCCGTCGATGTTGACGAGCGCGCCTTCGCCCATCGCGGTCTCGAGCTCCGCGTGCGTCTTGTACGGGCCGTTGAAGACGATGTGAGCGGGCGGCGTTCCGAGCGCGCGCGCGAGCGCATACTCCATCCCCGACACGACTTCCGACCACGCGCCCTCGTCCGCGAGCACGGCGCAGACCGCCGGCAGGTAATTCGTCTTGTACGAGTACGCGACGCGCGTCCGGATGCCGGGCGCCGTGAACGTGTCGCGAAAGCCGCGGTAGAGATCGCGCAACACGTCTTCGACGACGAGGAACACGGGGGATCCGAACTTCTCCAGCAGCGCCGCGACGTCCCAGCGCGCGTCGAGCGTCGGCGCAGCCAGCACGTCGAGGACGCGATGCTTCCCCATCCGTCCGACGGAGAGGCGTGTCAGCTGCGGCGGCTGGTAGGGCGGCGTCTCAGGCATGGGTGATCATCCCGTTCGTGACGAACGCGGCCAGCGTCACGGTCGTCACCGGCACCTCGCGGCAGTTCCGCATGAACAGCGCCTCGCGGTCGTCGTTGCCGATCTCCGGCTGGTCGCCGAGCGCAACACGCACCGCTTGGCGCGGCAGGTTGACGCCGGCATCGGCGGAGAACCCGATCCAGGCGGGGAAGCGAGGGTTGATCTCGAGCAGGGACAGGCGCTCGCGAAATACGTCCCGGATGAACTCGGCCTCGAGCGGGCCGCACCATCCGATTTCGCGCGTCATGGCGTCGAGGCTCGCGACGACATCGGGCAGCGGTACGACACGCGCGGCCCACGTCTTGCCGCGCTCGCACTGCTTCAGCTTCTTGATCGCCGTCGACGCGACCACGCGATGCTGCGCGTCGCAGACGACGCTCACGGCGAATTCCTCGCCGGCGATGTGGCGCTGGACGAGTACGTCCCGCTGTCCCTTCTGTCGGAGCCGTCGCCACGCCGCCTCGGCGGAGTACCGCGAATACACGGTCTGCGGCGGCGCGCTGCCGCCCTTGAGCACGAGCGGAAATCCGATGGCGAGCGCCGAACGGCTCATCGCATCGGTCGTCCGCACGACGACGGTCTCGGGCACACAAAACGCCCCCCAATCGCGCCGCCCTCCCCAGCGTGGCAGGGCGCGATGCTTGTCCACCGACGCCAGCGCTTCCCGCGACGGCAGCAGGGTGCGAATGCCCATTCGTGCAAGCGTCTCGCGGAGCCCGACGAACGTGGCGACATCGATATCGGTGCACGGGATGATGAGGTCGAGGCCCGTTTTCGACTGGATCTCGCGGATGCGCGCGAGCAACGGTTCCGGTTCGCCGACGGCGGGCATCCCGAAGACGGCGTCGAACAGGTCGGCGCGGTACGCGCCGGTGTCATACGCGCTTTGGCCGAGGCCGTACACCGCCGCCACTTCGGACGCCTGGCGGAGCGCGCGCGCCACGCCGAGCCCGGGAGCCACCTCATGGAACGCGCTGATGCCGGTGACGGCCACGCGCGCCCGTGGCCGCGCGCGGCGCGCCCGGCGCCGTGCGGCGCACGACGCAACCGCCGCGGAGCCGAAACGACTCAGCGCCTCGACCGTTCCCTCCGGCACGACGATCTCCTCGACATCGCGGACGTACGCGGTGCCGGGACGCGTGCGGAGGCGGCCACGCGGCCTCAACCCCATCGCGTGCCGCACGAGGGCCGCCGGCAGATTGGAGCCGGCCCAATGGGAGAGAAGGATCCAGTTCGGGAAACGATTGTTCATCTCGATCAGGTACAGCCGCTGATCCTTGTGGCTCCGGATGAACTCGAGCTCGAGCGGCCCCCGCCATCGCAGCGCGTTGAGGATGCGCCGCGCCTCGTGCGCGAGGTCGGGATCCCGCACCACCGCGCCGATCATCGACTTGCCACGCCAGTTCACGCCGAGCTTGCGAAGCGTCACGAGCCCGAGGCACGTTCCGTCGCCGCGCGCGACCATCGCCGCGTTGTACTCGTCGCCGTCGATCACTTCCTGCAGGAGCACGCCCCCGCCCCACAGATCACGGAGGCGCATGGCCTCGGCGTAGGCGTCGTCGCGGCTGTCGGCGCGCGCGGCGCCGGCGACGAGACCTTTCACCATGACGGGATAGCCGAACTGGTCGGCGTGGAACGGGACGTCCTCGACGTTCGTGACGAGCACGGTCCGCGGCGTCGCGATGGCGTTCGCGTAGCAGAACAGCGGCAGCGCCGCTTTCGTCACGCGCGCCACCTGCTCCGCGCCCGGCAACAGCGTCCGGATGCCGGCATGAGCGAGCCGCTCGGCGAGTCGCGCATACACGAAAATCTCGAGGTCGAGACACGGCATCAGGACGTCGAAGGGCGAGGCCGCGTGGATCGCGAGGAGTCGAGCGAGCACCGCGTCGTCGCCGCGCGCAAGCGGAACGGTGAGGTGGATCCGATCGACCAGCCCCGGGGAGTACGCGCCGGTGATCCAGGGATCGTAGCCGAGCGCTTCGATCGTCAGCGACCCGGGCAAGCCGAGCCGTAACGCGCGCGCGACCGGAGTCCCCGGCTCCGGATTGTCGAGTCCGCCGAATCCGGAAATCGCGACGCGGTACTTAGGCTCCGACATCCAGCAGACCCATCGACCGAAGTTGCCGCGTGAAGACGGCAACGTCGTGACTGGTCGTCACCTCGGCGACGTCGTACCGCGCGGTCAGCAGCCGTGCAAGCTCGTCGGCGGTCGCGCCGCGCTTGAGCGCCGTGAGCAGGTCCCACGCCGCGTCGTTGCAGACGCACAGCGTCGCGCTGTACACGTCGACGAGCAGTCCTTGTGGGTGGTTCGGCCCGCGCTCGAGACGCACGCGCTGCCGCAGCTTCAGGCGCGGCGCTTTCTTCACTTCGCCGTCTTCAACGTCGCAAGCCCGCGGTTGGCGTCGGGATAGGCGGGCGAGACCTGCAACGCCGTGCGGAACTTCTGCTCCGCGTCCTTCAGCTTGTTCTGCGCCGCGAGGGTGTAGCCGAGCCCCGTGAGCGCGTCGACCCAGAACGGGTGCGCATCGAGCACGGCGCGGAACTCTGTCTCGGCGCGCGCTGGCTCATTCGTACGGTAATAGAGCCACGCGAGCGTGCTTCGCGCGTTGTACACGATCGGCCACCGCTGGGCAGTGCCGGGCATCGACACGAGCTCTTCGATGCCGGCCAGCCCCTTCTTCTCCTCGTCGGACGCCGCGGCTGTCAGCTCGGGCGCGGCGTCCTGATAGCGCGCGAGCCGGAAGAGCGTGAAGCCACGGCCTCTACGCGCGTTCGGATCGGTTCCACCCGCCTGGACGTACCGATCGAAGCGCTCGAGCGCGGCGGCGTGATTGCCGGCGAAATAGAGGCCCCAGCCGAGGGCCTGATAGGCGTCGCGCGCCCGCGCCGCGGGCAGCGCGAGCTGATCGAACACGGGATGGATGTAGGTCGGCGCGAGCGTGGCCGCGCGCACCGCGCGCGCGGCCGCGCCGGTCTCGTCGCGCAGGCCGAGCAGGGCCTTGGCGAGCAGCCACTGGACGTCGGCAGACACGGGATAGACGCGCTCGCCGAGCGTGAGGATGTCGCGCGCTTCCGCGAACTGACGGGCCTCGAGGAGTTTCGCGGCCGGCACCGTGTAGCTCGCGAGAACCTGATAGGGACTGCGCGTGAGCGAGGCCGTGAGCGCCTTGACCGCGCCGGCGAAGTCCTTGCGCTCGAGGGCGATGTTGCCCAGCCCCTTCTGCGAGAGGTAGGCCTCGGGCGTGGTGGCGAGGACCTGACGGAAGGCCTTCTCCGCCTCGTCGTAGTTCTTGCGGTAGTAGGCCACCCACCCGAGCCCGTCGGCGACGAGCCACTGCTTGTCGCGCTCCAGTTCCGGGCCCGCCCGGCGGAACATCGCGGCCGCTTCGTCCAGGCGGCCGGCGTCGAGCAGCGCCCAGGCCTGCCCGTAAAGACCGAGGCCGGCCTGCTGCGCGGCGATGAGTCCGCTGTCGGAATAGAAGAACGCTTTGTCGATGGCGAGCGCGGCGCGGAAGGCAACGACGGCATCCTTGGGGCGACCCAGGCCGAGCAGCGCCCAGCCGCGGCAATCTTCGGCGGCGGCGTTGCCGATGCGCTTGGCCTCCTCGCGCTTGCTCTCGCACGCCTT
>Ga0194121_10002791_pt1 | contig 27259 bp, 23 predicted proteins | sample TA2MahCa50mmetaG_FD_148609 | JGI IMG/M metagenome (GOLD analysis project Ga0194121, IMG submission 148609) | Freshwater microbial communities from Lake Tanganyika, Tanzania - TA2015020 Mahale Deep Cast 50m | ecosystem: Environmental > Aquatic > Freshwater > Lake | place: Tanzania: Lake...
GTTCGCCCTGCCAGGCGACGCCGACGGTCGCGGCGAGCTCGATCGCGGCAGCCGGCGCGGCGACGGCGGGCAGCGGCTCGAGCCACCAGTCGTGGGCCGCGGCCGGCAGCGCCAACGCGAGCGGCGCGAGCAGCGCGAGGAGCGGGCGCAGCCGATTCACGGGTACTCCTTCGAGGAGGTGCGAAGTCAGGGAGGTGGAAATCGCCGACCCCGCCCGCGCCGTGGGCACGTCCCCCGTACGCACGGTGCGGGGCAGGGTCGGCGCGGGGCGCCGGGAGGGGCGCCCCGCCAGGTCAAGGCAAGGTTGCGGCTCGTCGCCGCAGCGACCGGTGCCGATGCCTCGCTTCACGAAGCGCTCCCCGCGGTCGACGACAGCTCGCGGGGGCGGCGCTTCGGCGGAGCTCGATCCAGGGCTTCGTCTCTCAACCGTTCGGCGAGCCAGGGTGCGGCGGGTTGCAGTACGGGAACGCGTCCGCGAAGTGCGTGGCGTCGACGGTGGCGCCATCGGTGTAGGGCAGCTGGCCGTCCGGCGCGACGCTCGCGTCGAGCAGCACCCCCATCACCGCGCGCAGCGAGATGTCGACGACGTCATCGCCGAGGCGGCGGCCGTTGGGGTAGCCGGCGAGGTCTCCGCCGAGGACCCCGAGGTTGCTCTGCAGGGCGCGCGGCGTGGCCGGGATCGCGGTGTTGAGCCGCAGCATCTCGCCGACCCCGCCGTTGTGGGTGAGGCCGTCGACGCCGGTCACGAAGATCTGCACCAGGTCGGCGCGCGGGAACAGGTCGGGCGCGCGTACGCCGAAGAGGATCTCGAGCAGCTCGGGCAGCGACGGGTGCGTCACGTAGTCGAGGAACTGCGCGTCGTCCTTCGGCTCGCTGGCATTGAACCGGTCCTTGTCCTTGAGCCCGATGACGAGTTCGTTGACCAGCGGGCTCGACAGGCGGGACACCTGGCTCCAGCCGCCCTTCAGCCCTTCCGGCTCGGCGAAGGTCGGCGACTTCTTGCGCTTGCTCTCGGTCTTGAGCGAGGCGGTGGTCCAGCCGCCGAGGATCGAGCCGTTGCCGCCGGTGAGGTAGGCGACGGGCAGCTCGAGGATCAGCGACGTGACGTTGTCGTCGGCGATGATGTCCTCGGCCCCGTCGGGCGGGCCGAGCGGGTTCAGGTTGAACAGGTCGAACGCCTCGCCGAGGTTGACCACGAACGGGTCGTCGCGCTGGCCGACGAACATGCGGCCGACCGAGCCGTCGGGCAGCTGGATGTCGAAGGTGCGGGCCGCCGCGTAGGCGTCGTAGTCGGGGATCGACTTGTTGCCGATGTTGTCGACCGGCTTCTCGAACACCTTGGCGCCGGTGGCGGCGTTGACGACCGCGGCGGACTTGCCGGTCCGCCGATTGCCGGTGACCACGTTGACGGTGTAGGTCTCGCCGACGTTGAGGTTCCCGGTCTGGGTGGCGTCGATGGAGCCGATGTTGATCAGCGGCACCGAGATCGTCTTCTGCGCGCCGGCCGGACCGATCGACAGCGCGAGGTCCTTCAGGTTGCTGGCGAAGTCGAACTGGAAGGTGAGGTCCTCGATCGCGTCGCCGTTGTTGTCGATGTGGATCTCGTAGAGCGCATCGGGATCGAGCGCGAAGTAGTTCGGGCCGCCGTAGGCCGCCTGCAGCGGCAGGTAGTTGGCGACGATGGTGACGAAGCCGTCGCGGCCCGGCTCGTAGCTGTTGAACAGGTAGAAGTCGGTCGCATCGACCTTGGGGGTCTCGGTGATGAACGGCGCCTCGCGGTGGCTCGACGGAACGAGCGCCAGCAGCGCGACGGCCGCCATCCCGGTCAGCCCGGAACGGATCGGGAGCTCGGACATGGGACGGATCCTCGGGTGGTGATGCGCGAGCGGTCCGGGGGACCCTCCGCTCGGAGGCGACCGGTGCAACCCGGCTCGTCGTCCCGCTCGCACACCCCCCCTACGGACCGGTCCCCGTCAGCGGATGACCATGGCCCGGAATCCGCTCACCGCCGGGCGGCCGACCGCCGGCCCCGGACCGAGGTCGCGGCGACCCCGGGTCGGCACGGGGACGCGCGCGGACGGGGGCGGCGGCTCAGAGGAGCTGGGTGAGGGAGGGCAGCTGGGCGAGGCGCGAGGAGATCGCGACCCCGGCCTGCAGCACCAGCTGCGCCTGGGACAGCTCGATCGACGCCTCGGCGAAGTCGACGTCCTCGAGGCGCGACTGGTTCGAGGCCAGCAGCAGGTCGAGTTCGTCGGCGCGCGAACGCGTGGTCTCGGCCAGACGCAGCCGCGCGCCGAGGCTCGACAGGTTGGCCAGCAGCCGGTTCTGCCCGTCATCGAACTCCCGGAGCGTCTCGCGGACGCGGACGAGCTGCGTCTCGGTCTCGTCGCCGTCGACGTTCTTCAGGCTGTCGCGCAGCTCGATCAGCGCGGCGAACAGGTCGTAGCTGCCCCCGAACCGCAGCACGTCCACCCCCGCCCGCGTGATCCCGCGCGCGTCGACGAAGATGCTGCCGCCGGTCTCCGTGTCGACGACCAGCTGATCCGCGTCGGTGAAGTCGATCGCCGTCGTGGTCAGCCCGCCGTCGAGCGACAGCGTGCCCTCGCCGGTGGCGCCGACCGTGCCGTTGAATCCGGCGGTCACGCCGCTCAGGTCGAGGTGGACCACGGTGCCGTCGGGCGCCGTCACCGCGAGGTCGCCGTCGGCCGCGGTCCAGTTCACGGGCGCACCGCCGCCGAGCGAGACGGTGCCCGCGGCCCCGGTGCCGCTGCTGTCGACCAGGGTGAGGCTCCAGGCGCCGGCCGCCCCGAGCAGCGTGTCGCTCGCCGCCGACGACGCGCCCGGACGCAGCCCCGATGCGGAGTCGCCGTCGCCGCCGAGCACGCCATCCCCCAGCACCGTGCGCACGTGCGCCACGGTCAGGCGATCGGTCCCGCGGGCGCTGTCGTTGCCGCTGCCGGCAGCCGCACCGGTGGCGCCGCCGTAGCGGGTCGTCCCGCGCACGCCGACGCCGAAGATGCGCGAGCCGGGCACGTTGAGCTCGAGCTCGAGCGAGTCGCCGAGCTCGACCACGGACGTGGAGCTGTCGCCGCGATACACCACCACCGGGCCATCCTGCGTCGCGATCTCCTCGAACGGCAAGGTGTGGGTCAGACCGCCGGCGAACAGGTGCCCCGTGAGTCCGCGCGTGTTGCCGAGGCTGAGCATCTGCCGCAGGAGGCCGTCGACCTCGATCGCCATCGCGTCGCGGTCGCCCTGGTTCAGCGTCCCGCTCGCGCCCGCCACCGCGATCTCGCGCGCCCGCGCGATGATGTCGTTCGCGTTGCGGAGGATGCCCTCCGCGGTGCCGAGCTCGGCGGTCGCCAGCTCCGCGTTCTTCCGCACCTGCTCGAGCCGCCGCCGCCCGGCACGCACGTCGAGCGCCGGCCGGACCGACGCCGGGTCGTCGCTCGGCTTGTTCAGGCGCCGCCCGGTGGTCAAGTCCTGCTGCACGTCGAACAGCCGCCCGTAGGACGCGGTCAGCGAGTCGGCCTGCTGCCGGAACAGGTGCTTCTGGGTGATCCGCATCGCCGCCTCACAGGATCGAGAAGAGGGTCTCGGTCATCTCGCTGACCGACTGCAGGTAGCGACCGGCCGCCTGGTAGAGGTGCTGGTACTCGAGGAGCTTCAGCATCTCCTCGTCGGTGTTGACGCCGGCGATCTCCTCGCGCCGCGACTCGAGCGACTGCAGCAGCTGCCGCTGCGCCGTGGCCGCGGTCGCGTTGGTGCGCACGTCGAGGCCGACGCCCGCCACCAGTTCGCCGTACCCCTGCGCGATGGTCCGCCCGGACAGGACGTCGAGCGGCAGGTCGCGCAGCGTGATCATCGAGAGGAACGCGCTGGCATCGCCGGCCTCGCCGGTCGCGCTGCCGGCGACCTTGCGCGGATCGAAGGCCAGCTCGCCGTCGAGCTCGAGATCGGCGGCGCCGCGCCCGGTGAAGAACGCGCCGATCTGCAGCGCCACCAGCACGTCCGCCTCGTCCGGTTCCGCGACCAGGTCGAACTCGAAGACGTCGCCCGCCGCCGCCGAGACGCTGCCCGGGGTGAGCGTGAGCGCGACGCCGGGAAGCAGTTCGATCGGGTCGCCGGGCACGTAGCCGGAGCCGGCGTCGAAGGTGGCGATCTGCGTGCCGGTCGCATCGAACAGCCCGACCTCGAGGCCGGGCGTCAGGCCGATGACGCCTTCGCCGAGCGCGCGCACCGTGTAGTGGCCGGCGGCGCCTGCGGTCGGCGTGCCCTCGAGCCGCACCGCCACGGCCTGGTCGCCGCCGAAGTCGGCGGTGCCGGCGGCGAACAGCGCCGGACTCGACGCCGCCGTGACCGTCAGCGAGCTCGCCGCCCCGACCGACGCCGAGCGCAGCACGAGGCGCCCGTCGACGACGTCGGTGCTGATCCCCGGCGCCTGCGCCTCGATGACCGCGGCGACCTCCGCCGCCGTCGCCGCGGTGATGTCGGCGAAGTCGCCGGCCAGGAACGTGATCGTGATCGGCGCGCCGCCGTCGACGGCGAGGTCGAGCGTGTCGCCCGCCGCCAGGGCGAACGGGCCGGCGGCGCTGGTCAGCGTGGCGTGGTCCGAGCCGAACGCGCCGGCGTCGTCGGGGTCGACGTCGAGTCGGCGGCTGAAGTCGAAGCCGTAGCCGGCGGCCGCGCTGACGCGCAGGCGCCCGACCGAGTCGAGGCTGGCGGAGAGGTTCGGCAGGGCGTCGAGCGTCGCCGCCAGGTCGCCGAGCGTCATCGCATCGGGATCGATGTCGACGAAGTGCTGCGCCACCGATCCGCTGGCCGCCTCGACCACGTTCACCAGGAGACGCCCGGTCCCGATCGGGAACGGCAGGTCGAGCGCCGACAGCGGCGACGTCAGCGCGCCCGCGTCCACCGTGACCGCCGCGGTGAGCTGGGTGTGCGGTCCGCTGGCCGGAACGGCCGTCGTATGGCGCTTGTTGACCTCGTAGATCAGGGCGCGTGCCACCTCGTCGAGATCGGCCTGCCGTTGCGGCACGGCGCCGTGCGCGAGCGCGAGGTAGCCGGCAAGGCGTCCCCCGCGCACGGTGATGTCCTGCTGTCCCGGGAAGATCCGCACCTCGACCGTGCCGTCGCCCGGATGGCGCGTGGCCAGGCCGTTGGCGCGATTGCCCGAGACCAGCAGGAGCCCGTCCAGCAGGACGTCGATCGTTCCGTCGGGGCGATCCAGCACCTGCGGGTCGGCCCAGTCGGCGAGCGCCTTCACCAGCTCGTCGCGCGCATCGAGCAGGTCGCTCGGCGTGGTGCCGAACGTGCGCGCCTTGATGATCCGGTCGTTCAGCGCGGCGATCTCCGCGGTGATCCCGTTCACCACCTCCACCGCCGAGTCGACGCCGCGCCGCGCCTCCTCGCCCACCGACCCGACCTGCGCCGCGACCTGGCGGAAGCCGGCGGTCAACGTCAGTGCCGACTGCACCAGTCCGTCGCGCGAGGAGGAGTCGTCGGCGCTGCGAGCGACGTCGGACAGCGCGTTCCACAGGTCGTCGAGCCGCGCGGCGAGGCCGGATTCGCTCGGCTCCTGGAAGAAGCCCTCGAGCTGCCCGAGGAGGGCGCCCTGCGTCTCGAGGTGGCCCAGCACCTCGCGCTGCTCGCGCAGGCGCACGTCCAGCAGCGAGTCGTGGATGCGGCGCAGCTCGCGCACCTCGACGCCGGTGCCGAGCGAACGGCCGTGCGCGAGCGTCGGCGACGACGCCGAGAGGACGGTGAGACGCCGCGAGTAGCCCGGCGTCGACGCGTTGGCGACGTTCTGACCGACCAGGTCCATCCCGACCTGCGCGGCGCGCAGCGAGCGGAGCCCGATGGCGAGGCCGAGCATGTCACGCCTCCGCCGCGAGCTGGTTCGCGGTCGCGCCGGCGTGGACCGCGCCACGCGTGTAGGTGCGCGCCTCGGCTCGCGGCGCGCCACCGGCGACCGCGGCGAGGAGGTCGTCGAGGAACAGCACCGAATGGCGCAGCAGCAGGGCCACCCGGCGGTTGGTCTCGCGGATCCGGGCGAGGCACTCCTTCAGCTCGGTCCCGCGGTCGGCCAGTGCCGCGGCAGCCGCGCCGGCGGCCGCCTCGATCCGCTTCAGCGTGACCTCCTTCGCCGGGATCCCGAGCGCGTCCCCCGCCTTGCCGATCAGCACCAGGCGCTCGGCCTCGAGCCGTCCGCTCTCGGCCATCCCGCTCTCGGCCGCCGCCAGCACGTCGCCGAGCTCGGCGGCCTTCCCGCGGAGCAGGATGTCGAGCTGGCGGTCGAGCAGGTCCTGGATGCGCAGCTGCACCGAGAGTTCGCTCTCGATGTTGCGCTCGAGGTCGCGCAGGATCGCGGTCATCATGGCTTCTTCTCCTCTGCAGCTGCGAGGAACGTCCGCAGCTGCTCCGCCACCAGGCGACCGACGCCGAGACCGCCGCCCTTCGCGAGGTGGTCGGCGAACTGCGTCTCGAGCATCCCCTGCAGCACCGACGCACCCGGCCCGCTGCCGGCGAATCCGGCGCCCTGCAGCGGCTTCATCAGCTCGGCGACCAGCGTGCCGGCGAACAGCGAGTCGAAGCCTTGCTCCACCTTCCCGAGCTTCGCGAACGACTCGGGGCTGAGCTCGCCGCGCCGCAGTTCGAGCGTCCGCGCCGCCGCGAACGCGCCCGTCCCCGCTGGTTTCGCGCCGTCCATCACAGGATCTCCAGCCGCGCGTGCAGTGCGCCCGCCTTGGCGAACGCCTGGAAGATCGCGACGAGGTCGCGCGGCGCGACTCCCATCCGGTTCAGCGACGCGGCGAGGTCGTTGACGCTGGTCGCGCCTGGGACGACCTGCAGGCCGCGCTTCTCGACGTCGGCGTTGATCGTCGTGCGGTCGACCGACACGGTGTCGCCGGAGCCGAACGCCTCGGGCTGCGACACCTCCTCGGTCTCGGCGATCGAGATGGTGAGGTTCCCGTGCGTGACCGCCATCTTCGAGATGCGCACCTTGGCGCCGGCCACGACCGTGCCGGTGCGCTCGTTGATGACGACGACCGCCTCCTGCTCGGGAGCGACCGACTGGCCGTTCAGCGCCGCGAGGAACTCGACCGCATCTTCCGGCGCGCGGTTCTTCAGCATCACCCGCACCGTGGCCGGGTCGAGGGCGCGGGCGACGAGGCCGGTCGAGCCGGTGATCTCCCGCGCGATGCGCACCGCCGTCGCGTAGTTGGGCGTGCGCAGCTGGAGATGGACCGCGCCGTCTGCGGCCACCATCGACATCGGCACCTCGCGCTCGACGATGCCGCCGCCGATCATCACGCCCACCGTCGGGTGGTTCTGCGTGACGCTCGCCGCCTTGCCCGACGCGGTGAAGCCGCCCACCGCGATCGATCCGGCCGCGACGACGTACACCTGCGAGTCGGCGCCGTAGAGCGGCGTCTGCAGCAGGTGGCCGCCGAACAGCGACGTGGCGCCGTTCAGCGTCTGCACCGAGACGTCGACCGGCGTGCCGACCACGCGGAACGGCTCGAGCCGGCAGGTCACCGACACCAACGCGACGTTGCCGATGTTGACGGCGGCGTCGGGGACGTTGAGGCGGTTGTTCTTGATGAAGTTGGCCAGCGCCTGCTTGGCGGCGTTGCCCTTGTCGCCGGTGCCGTTGAGGCCGGTCACGAGACCGAGTCCCTGCAACTGGTTGTCGCGCACGCCGGCCACCGTGACCAGATCGGAGATGCGCACCGCGACGGCGTCGTCCGGCGACGTCGGCTCGGCCGGCTCCTGCGGCCGCGTCGCGATCTCCTGCGTCCGCAGCGCGGCGCTGGAGGGCGGGATCTCGGCGGCCGGCCGGCGCGCGGCGTCGGCGGCGATCGGCGGCACCACCGGCACGACCACCGGAGCGGTCGCGACGGGGTCGCCCTGGAAGGCGAGCGCGAGGAGTGCGGCGTAGAGCGAGAGGCTCATGCGTGGTTCTCAGAAGGGCCAGAGGAAGTCGAGCGCCCGCTCGAACCAGTTCTTCTCGACCGCCTCCGAGCGGCTGCCCTCGGCGTCGTAGCGCACCTCGGCGTTGGCGATCCGGTCGGACGAGATCGTGTTGTCGCCGGCGATGTCGATCGGGCGCACGAAGCCGCGCACCCGCATCTCCTTCAGGTCGCCGTCGATGTGGACGGCGCGGCGCCCCTCGATCAGCAGGGTGCCGTTGGGCTTGACGTCCTGCACGACGGCGGTGAGCCGCGTCTCGAACTTGCCCTTCTGCGAGTACTTGGTCTCGCCCTCGACCGCGCGGGCGCTCGAGTACTTGAGCGCCGGCAGCGTGTTGAAGGTCTCGGGCTTGAGGTCGAAGATCTCGAGCGCGGAATCGAGTCCCGATTCCTTGCTCACCTCCATCTTGCCGTCGTCCTGGACCGTCTGCCCTTCGCTGACGATGACCGTGACGATGTCGCCGACCTGCGCTGCGACGTGGTCGGCCAGCGTCGAGCGCGCCGCGCCGGCCTCGCCGCGCAGCCAGAGCGAGTTGCCGGAGTTGGCGGGCGCCTGCGCCGACGCGACCCCCGCCGGCAGCCACTGCGCGAACAGCGCGACCGCGACGACCGTGATCCGCCTCGCCGCCATGCGTGTCCCTCCCGTGCGCCTCACCGCACCACCGCCACCGCCAGGCCGGCGGCGTTGCGCGCCACCAGCTCGGCCTGGATCACCTTCTGCGTCGTCGGGTTGATCACCGGCACGACGTCGCCGCGGCGACCGCCGCGCTGCGCGGTCCCGACCAGCGTGATCTGGAGCGCGCCGCTCTTCAGCAGGATCTGCACCGAATCGCCCTTCGCCGCCAGCTGTGGCGGCTCGATCAGGTCGCGCGTCAGCGCGGTGCCTGCGACCAGATCGCGCACCGCGACCATCCCGGCGAGCTCGGTCTCGGCCATGACCGGCAGCCCCTCGATCGCGGTCCACTCGCCGTCGCTCGAGAGCACCTGCACCGGCGCGATCGGCTCGCCGCGGCGCACGTCGGTCAGCAGCCGCAGCTGCCGGCCGAAACGGCGCACGCGGAAACCCACCTGCCGGTCGCCGACGACGCTGCCGCCCTGGCTCACCGTGACCTTGACCTGCACCTGGCGCGCGCCCTGCGACTTCTGCACGAAAGCGCAGTGGAACTCGGCGTCGCCCGCGCCGTCGAGCAGCGGCATCGGCGCCGGGCGCAGCGCGCGCTCGAGCAGGATGCGATCGCCGAGCTCGGCGCTCTGGGCCAGCACGAAGCGCTGCGCCTGCTGGAACAGCTCCTCGCTGGAGAGCTCGTTCCAGTTGGCCGTCACCTCGACCTGCGCCGCGCCGACCAGGCGGTCGGCGTCGAGCGCCATGCCGGCGAGGCGCGCGGCGAGGCACACGCCGGCGGCCGACACGAAGCGCGGCTTGCCGGCCGAGGGCGCCGGGCAGATCTCGAGCTTGCCGAAGCGCGCGACCTCGGTCGGCGGCCCGAGCAGATCGGCCACGTCGGAGAGGAGCACCGGCGAGCGGGTGACCGCCGCCTTCGGCCTGAGCTGCACCAGCAGCTTCTCGGGCGCCGCGTCCTGCGCGAAGCCGAGCAGCGCGGCCAGCAGCGCGAGCAGCGTGGCCATGTCAGCGCACCAAGTTCGACGCTTCGGACAGCATCTCGTCGCCGGCCTTGATCGCGCGCGAATTCATCTCGTAGGCGCGCTGCGCGGTGATGAGGTTGACCAGCTCGTTGACGACGTTGACGTTCGAGCGTTCGAGCATGCTCTGGCCGAGCGTGCCGGTGCCCGACTGGCCCGGGTTGGCCAGCGTCGCCGCACCCGACGAGGCCGTCTCGAACATCAGGTTGCCGCCACCGGAGCGCAGGCCGGCCGGGTTGGGAAAGCGGGCGATCTGCAGCGTGCCGAGCGTGGAGGTCGCTCCGGTCAGCGTGTCCTTCACCGTGATCGTCCCGTCGGGGGCGATCGTGATGTTCTTGTCGGCCGCGTCCTCGATGTTGATCGGCGGCGAGATGCGGTTGCCCTGCGCCGTGACCAGCGCGCCGTCCCCGTCCACGCGCAGACCGCCGTCGCGGGTGTAGCCCTTCTGGCCGTTCGGCAGGTCGACCTCGAAGAAGCCGTCGCCGAGGATGGCGACGTCGAGCGCGCGTTCGGTCTGCTCGAGGACGCCCGGGGTGAAGACCTTCGTGGTCGACACCAGCTCGGCGCCCGAACCGATCTGCACGCCGGACGGCGTGGTGAAGCCGCCGGCGCCGCTCTGCGCGCCCGGCTCCTTCAGCACGACGTAGAGCAGGTCCTGGAAGTCGGCCTGCGTGCGCTTGTAGCCGGCCGTGTTGACGTTCGCGAGGTTGTTCGCGATCACGTCGACGTTCACCTGCTGCACCTTCATGCCCGAGGCTGCAGTGAAGAGTCCCTTCATCATCGGCGCGGTCTCCTTCGCGTTTCGGTGCCTGCGTGCGGCTCGCTCAGCCGGACAGCTCGTTCAGTCGCTGGCGCAATTCGCTCTCGGTGGCCAGCGCGCGCTGCGCGGCCTCGTACTGGCGCTGCACCACGATCATTTCCACCAGCTCCCGCACCGGGTCGGTGTTGGAGCGTTCGCGGTAGCCCTGCTGCACCAGCGTCCCCTGCGCCGCCACCAGCTCGATGCCGCCGGGCGCGACGAAGCGGCCGCCGCCCTCGCTCTGCAGCTGCGTCGGATCGACGAAGGTCACGACGCGCAGCCGGCCGACCGGTTCGCGATCGGCGACGACGGTGCCGTCGGGCTGCACCGAGACCAGGGCGGCCTCGGCCGGCACCTTCACCGGTCCCGATTCCCCGAGCAGCGGCATCCCCTTGCCATCGACCAGCGTCCCGTCCGGGGACTGGAGCAGGCGGACGCTGCGGACGAACCGGACCTGGGAGTCGACCGCGATGGCGAAGAAGCCCTCGCCGGAGAGCGCGAGGTCGGTCGGATCGCCCGACTCGACCAGGTCGCCCTGGGTGAAGTCGCGCGTCAGTTGCGCGCCGAGGCTGGCGCCGGCTTCAGCGTCGTCGGTTTCTGCCGAAGAACCATCCGGGACCGCGATCAACCGCTTGTGGCCGGGCGTCTCGACGTTGGCGAGGTTGTCCGCGACGACCTCGAAACGACGCTCGAGCGTCTGCATGGTGCGCGCGATGGCGCGCGCCGTCCCGCGTGGATCGATGGTGGTGATGCCATTCATGGTCACGGCACGCTTGGCCAACCGCGTGCCGCCGCCGCTGCGTTCCACGACGTGAACGGAACCCATTTACCGGCAATGGCTTCCGTTAGATAGTGCGGATATCGATCAGGCGGCCGGTCAGACTCCGGTCGGCACCGCGTTCCGGGTTGCGGCGGTTTCCCGCGAACCGTTTTCGCACTCCGCCAACAGCGCCCCGACGGCGCGGTCGAGCGGGCAGAGGTCGAGGTAGTGACGCGCCAGCACCACCGCCTCGCGCCGTCGATCGAGCGCCGCGGCCGCCTGCGCCGCCAGCATGCGGGCGTCGAGATCGCGCGGCTCGCGCTCCAGGGCGACGCGCGCCAGCTTCACCACGTCGCGCCAGCGCCCCTGTTCGGCGAGCAGCCGCGCCAGCATTCCCGGATCGTCCCGGTGGCGCTCCGCGAAGCGGCGCAGGTTCTCCTGCTGCTGCTGCGCGAGGTCGATCGCGAGGGCGCGGAACGTGCGATTGCCGAAGTGGTGGACGTAGGCGTCGCGCGCGATCAGCAGGCGGCGCCCCTGGCGCCGCAGCGTGCGGCAGAGTTCGTCGTCCTCGAACGTGCCGCGCCCGTAGGCGTCGGCCAGCCCGCCGATCGGCAGCAGGTCGGCGCGACGTGCCGTGAAGCAGAATCCCGACAGGAAGGCGACGTCCTCGCTGTTCCCGCGCTCGTGCGCGCACCACGCAGCGGCGCGCACGCGCAGCGTCGCCACGTCGGGCAGCGGTGCGCCGCCGCCGAGGTCGATCTGCTGGCGCCCCTTGGCGTAGCTGGTGACCGGACCGGTCAGGCCGATGCGCGGGTCGGCATCGAGGCGCGCGACCTGCGGCGCGAGCCAGCCGTCGGTCAGCAGCGTGTCGTTGTTCAGCACGCAGACCAGCTCGCCGCGGGCGGCCGCGATGCCCTGGTTGACCGCACCGGCGAAACCGCGGTTCTCGGCGTTGCGGATCACCCGCAGCCCGGCGTGGTGCGCCAGGACGGCGGCGGTGCCGTCGCTCGAGCCATTGTCGACGACGATCGTCTCCAGCACGCCGTCGCCACGGAGCGCGAGCTCGTCGAGCACCTGCGCGGTGTAGTCGGCCGCGTTGCAGACCGGGATGACGACGCTGGTGCGCGCGGCGGCGCGCGCGACCGCCGGTGCGGACGGAGCCGCGGCGGCGGCCGGCGCTGCGATCCGCGGCCGGGCGACGAACAGCCACTGGTGCTCGCGCGCCTCGGCGGCCAGCGAATCGACGGCGAGGCCGGCGGCGCGCGCCGCGGCGATGAACGCGGCGGGCGCGCCCGCCTCGTCCCAATGCACGCCCTCGCAGCGTTCGACGTCGAACCCGGCGGCGGCGAGCAGGCGCAGCGCGCTGCTGCGGGTGAAGAAGCGCAGGTGCGTGCGGTCGAGGATCCCGGCCGCCTCGTAGCGGAACTCGCCTTCGAGCAGCTGGCGCAGCACCGACCAGTGGCGCACGTTGGGCAGGCTCGCGACGACGGCGCCGCCCGGCGCCAGCAACCGGCGCGCCTCGCGGAGCGCCTGCTCCGGTTGCGCCAGGTGCTCGAGCAGGTCGGCGAAGAGGATCGCGTCGAAGCTGGCGTCCGGCAGGGCGCGCAGCCGTTCGACCGCGTCGCCCTCCGCGACTGCGTCGAGCAGCGTGCGCGCCCGCGCCGCCGCCCGCGGATCGAGCTCGATCCCGGTCACCATGGTCTCGGGCCGCTCGAACTTGAGCGCCGCGCCGAGCGCACCGGCGCCGCAGCCGACGTCGAGCACGCGTCGCGCGCCGGCCGGCAGCAGCGCCCGCACTTCCGGCCGCTCGTGCTGGTAGTAGCCGAGCGCCTGCTCCTCGTGCAGCCGCGCGAGCGGCCGCTCCACCGCCAGCACCGCGTCGAGCGCCTCGCGCGCGACGTCGCCCCAGCTGCGCGCGAGGCCGGCAGCACGCCGCCGGCGCCGGAGCTCCTCGTCACGCTCGCCGAGCGCGGCCCCGACGGCGGCGACGAAGCCCGCCGCGTCCGTGGCGAAGCGGATCAGCTCGCCGTGGTCGCGGGCGCCGGCCACCGGCGTGGCGACGATCGGCTTGCCGCTGGCCAGGTACTCGTTCACCTTCTGCGGATCCATCGCATCGGTGAGTGGCGAGACGACGTGGGGCAGCAGCAGCGCGTCGGCGTGCTGCAGGAACGCCGGCACGTCGCGACTCGGCAGCGCACCGACGAAGCGGACGTTCGGGCAGTCCGCGAGCTCCCGCGCCAGCGCTTCGCCGCCGACCCCGGCCAGCAGCAGGGTCGCCTGCGGCCAGGCGGCCGCCACGGCGCGGAACAGCTCCGGCCGCAGCCACAGGCGCAGGTTCCCGGCATAGGCGAGCCGCGGATGGGGCACCTCGCGCAGCCAGCCGGGCTCCGCGGCCGGCTCGCGCCACGCCGCGACGTCGATGGCGTTGCGCACCAACCGGCGCGCCGGCTGCAGCTCCCCCCACTCGGCCAGCAGTCGCGGGTTGTTGGCGATCAGCACGTCGCCGGCGCGCACCAGCCGCTCGTAGCACTTCTGCAATGCGAGCCGGCGCGCGCTCCGCGGCGGCGCGTACTCGCGATGGTCGTCCTCGACCTCGGTCAGGATGCGGCCGAAACGGCCGCCGAACGCCGCCACCAGCCGGTCGGCCAGCGCCGAGGGCGCATCGACCCAGAGCACTCCGTGCGGCCCAAACGCGCCCGCTTCCTCGAGGAACGCCGCCACCTGCGCCAGCACCTGCCGCCAAGGATCGCCGGCGCCGGCGCGGAACGTCGGCGTCAACTGCCAGCGCCGGCCGTCGCGTACGCCGGCGGCGCGTCGGCGCGCGCTGGCCACCACGGGGTCGTCCGCGGCGCCGGCGGCAAGCCGCTCGGCCGGCAGCGGTGGCTCGAGGTGCACCACGCGCCCCACCCGCGGATCGTCCGCCAGCGCCCGTTCGACCTGCTGGTCGCGCAGCCCGGTGTCGGCCGGATCGTTCTGGTACCAGACCTTGGTGACGATCAGCGGCTGCATGCGGCTTCCTCGCGCGCCGGCGTCGCCGTCGCGAGGCGGTAGCCCTTCCGCACCAGCCGGTCGAGCAGCGGCCCGGCCTCGCCGCAGTCGCCCTCGACGACGTCGCGGCGCACCGCCACCAGCGCGCTCGGCAGCTGCGCGCAGGCACGCGCGGTCGCCAGCGCGGCCGGCTCGCCGTCGACGGTGCAGGCGCCCACGCGCGGCAGCGTCGCCAGCGTCAGGCGCAGCGCCTCCCACTCGCTTCGCGTCGGCACGCTGCTGCCGTCGAGCAGGACGAAGAAGTCGGCGCTGGTGCCCTCCAGCAGCGCCCGCTTCAGCTGCGGCGCCGTGGCGACGCGCGGCAGCTGCATGCGCCGGAGGCGCGGATCGGCGGGCAGCCGCGGCTCGGAGGCGCCTTCCGGCAGTCCGACCAGCAGCTCGGCCCACGCCGGCAGCTCGCGCAGCGCGATCGCCGCCGCCTGCACGCAGAGGTCGTTGGCGAGGACGATCACCGCCGCGCCGCGCTCGGTGCGCACGGCGCAGCGCTCGAGCAGGTCGCGCCCGCCGCCCGAGAGCGAATGGACGAAGCCTCGCATCAGCTCGTGGCGCGTCACCTGCAGCAGAGTCACGCTCAGGTCGGGCAGGAGCTTCGCCATCGTCTCCGCGGCGCGCTCGGGCCGGCGCGCCAGCATCTGCTCCATCTCGTGCAGCGACTCGCGCAACGCGCGGACGCAGCGGGAGTGGCGGTCGGCGCCGGCCAGGAGCCGCGCCAGCAGCGCCTCCTGCGCCCCTTCCTCGAGACCGACGTCGCGCAGCCACGTCGGGGGCGCCGAGTCACCGTGCAGCCGCCGCAGCTCGGTCCAGTCGCCGCCCATCGCGCGGCAGCGCGTCAGCCACTGATCGAGGTCGATCACCGGCGTCCGCCGCGCGGCGATGGCCGGGTCGAGCGTGATGCGCCACCCGGCGGCGGCGAGCCGGACGCCGAGCTCGGGACCGGCGAACGCGGCGAGGCCGACGTGGACTCCGCCGGCCGCGAGCAGCGCGGCGCGCGGGAAGCTCGCGTGGGCGAGCGTGAGGCATTCGGGCGGGACTTCGCCGGAAGCCTCGACGCCCGCCTGGCAGCCGAGCAGGCCGAGCGAATCGAGCGCCTGCGCCAGCGGCCGCAGCGACAGCCCGTCCCACTCGACCGCGCCGAGCACCGCCTGGCGCGGCCCGCCGCCGGCGTGCGCCGTCAGGTGGCGCCGCAACGCGTCGGACGGGAGGCGCAGGTCGTGCGCGACGAAGAGGATCACCTCGCCGCGTGCCGCCCGCAACGCGGCATCGCACGAAGCGGCATCGTCGCGATCGGCCAGGATCGTCTCGTAGCGCGTGGCGGCGATCGACTGCGCACGCAGCGACTCGAGCGCCGGCGACGCGGCCGCCGGCGCGGGGACGCCCAGCACCACGACCGACAGCTCGACCGGCCCGCCCGACCCGCCGGCTGGAATCGCTGCGCTCGCGTCGGCCGTCGCCAGACCGTCGGTCGCCCCGGCGGTGCTGGCAGCCGCGAGCTGGCGCGCCACCTGCGGGTCGATCTGCGCCGTCAGGAGGGCGAGGTCGCGGAGCACGCGCCGCGCCAGCGCCGTCTCGCCGGCGGCGCTCGCGTCGTTCCAGAGCTGCTCGAACGCCGCGAACGTCCCGACCTCGGCACCCTGTGCCGCCAGGCGCCGGATCTCCGCGTAACGCTGTTCAAGCTTGGACTGGCTCATGACGTCTCCTCTCCTTCGCCGGCTTCGCGGACGCGTCGACGCGCTCCCCGCTCCGCTGGATGACGAACACCGTGCCGCCCCGCCCGTGGGTCTCCAGCGTGGCGAACCCGCGATAGAAGCCCGGGCGCGCGCCGTCGAGGACGTGGATCGCCTCGCTGTGCCGCGGCCGGGTCGATTCGAATTGGATCAGCAGGCCGTCGCTGCAGCTGCCGACGACGCGTGCTTCCACCTGCGGGATCGCCTCGCCGATGACCTTGTCGGAGAAGCGCTCGACCAGTTCGACGCGGACGGTCTCGTCGACACCGGTCCAGGCGATGCGGACGCGCGCCGCGACCTCGGCATCGGGCCGGTCGACCAGCAGCTGGAGCGACTGTCCGGTGGCGCGACCGCGGATGCGGACGCGCGCCTCGGTCAGGCGGCGATCCCGCGACACGACCAGCTTGACCGCCTGCCCGACCTGCAGCGCAGCGTCGAGCGCGCCGTCCACCGTCCCCGGCTCGAAGGCGAGCTGCAGGCCGTTCGGCAGCACCGCCACGACGAACGCGCGGCCGCTCAGCGGCGCCGCACCGGCCAGCACCAGCCAGAGCTCGACCGCATCGCCCGGGACGAACGCCGGTGCCTGGTTCGGGCGGGACTCGAATGGCACGCGACGCCGCAACGAGAGCGCCTCGGACAGGACGTGGCGCCGCTCGGCCACGCGCTGGCGGGCGATCAGCGCGGCGCAACCCTCGTCGAACACGCTCCGCTGCCGTGACAGCAACGGGACGGCGCCCGATCGCACCACCTGCGCGATCCGCCGGAACACCTGGACCTCCTCGGATTGCAGCCCTGCCGCGATGAGGCGCGACGCGTGGTGCGCGATCCAGCGCGTGCGCCGCAACCGCCGCCCGATGCACAGCGCCGCCCATACGAGGAACAGCGCGCACGCCAGCACCAGCGCGATGTCGGACAGCGAGACGCGCAGTCCGCCGCCGCGCTCGATGCCGCGCGAGGCGGCCTCGATGCGCTCGGCCACGGAGAGGCTCGCCTCTTCGCCGAATCCGAAGACATGGATCGCCGCTGCCACGCTTCGCCCCCGCTCAGACGATGTTGACCAGCTCGTTCAGCAGTTCGTCGGCGACCTTGATCACGCGGGCATTGGCCTGGAACCCGCGCTGCGCTTCGATCAGTCGCACGAACTCCTCGGCGACGTCGACGTTCGACGACTCGAGCGCGCCGCCGGAGATGCCGCCGGCGCGGCCGGTGCCGGCCGCCTGCAACTGGGCGACGCCGGAGTTCGACGACTCGATGAAGAGCGAGCTGCCGGAGCGGACCAGGCCGCCCGGGTTGGAGAAGACCGCCAGCGCGATCTGCTCGAGCGCCTGCTGCTGGCCGTTGCTGTAGGAGCCGGTGATGACGCCGTCCGAGTCCACCGCCATCGAGACCAGTTCGCCGACCGCGTAGCCATCCTGCGACAGGGCGCGGAAGCTGGTCGAGTCGCCGAGCTGCGTCACGCCGTCGAGCTGGCCGCTCGTGCCGAACGCCAGCCCGATCTGCTGCGTCGCCGCGAGCCCGTCGAAGATGATCTCGATGTCGCCGTCGCCGTTGCCGACGCCGGTCGCGGCGAAGAAGGAGCCGTCGGGGTTGAAGCGGATGCTCTGGACGGCGCCGTCGACGACCTGGTCGGCCGGGTTGTCGGTGACGACCGCGAGGTTCCACTCGTCGGAGCTGACGCGGGTCATGGTCAGCGTGAGCGTGTGCCGCAGGCCGCGCGAGTCGAACACGTCGAGCGACGTGCGCACCTCGTCGGGTCCGGTGCCGGCGGTGGTCACGGTCAGGCCATGGTTGGCGAAGCTGGTCTGGCCCGTGCTGGCGGTGTCGTCGACGAGCGACAACGACAGGCTCGCCTCGCCGGTGGCATCGGCGGTCATGACCATGTTGCCGGAGGCGTCCAGCGCGATCGTGGCGTCGGTGAACAGGCTGTCGGCGAAGGTGACCAGCTCGCCAAGGGTGGTGCCGTCGGTGCCGAAGACGAAGGTGCCGGAGATCGCCTGTCCGGCGCTGTTGGTCCCGCTCACTTCGATCTGGTCGCCGGACTGGTAGTCGGCCAGGTTGTCGGCCAGGTCGTTCAGCTGCGTGGCCGCGGTGGCCGGGGACGACACGCCGCTCGCCAGCGTCGACGACAGGCCGAGCACGGCGGCCGGAGCGCCGATGGCGTCATCGATCTTCAGGTGCGAACTGTCGCCGGTCCGGTCGGAGGTCAGCACCACGCTGCCGGAGGAGCCGTCCGCGGCGGCGCCGGTGACCTGCGCCGAGATGATCGCCGCCACCTCGACCGCGGTCGCGGCGGCGATGTTGCCGCCGAGATTGGCGAAGTCGGTGGCGCGGAACGTGACGGTCTGCGCCGCGCCGCCGTCGACGCGGACGTCGAGCGTGTCGCCGTCGGTGAACGCGAAGGGGCCGGTGGCGCTGCCGCTGATGACGGCGTGCGTGCCGCCCTCGAACGCCGCAGTGGTGGTGAGCACCTCGGCAACCGGGCCGCCGACCCTGGCCGGCAGGTTGCCGCCGAGCCGCAGGCTCGAGGTCTGCTGCGCCGCCAGCAGCGAGTTGAGCGGAAGGTTGATGTCGGCGCCCGAGACGCTGCGCACCTTGAAGCCGGTGGCGGTGTCGACGAGGAAATTGCCGCTGTCGACCCCGAACGTCCCGGCGCGAGTGAAGACGTTGCGCGCACCGGAGTTCAGCACGAAGAAGCCGTCGCCCTGGATCGCGAGGTCGAAGGGTCGGCCGGTGTCGTCGAGGATGCCCTGCGCGCCGTTGATGTCGACCGAGTGGATCTGGACGCCGAGCCCGATCTGCACCGGGTTCACTCCGCCGAGCGCGGAGGTCGGACCGGAGCCTGCGCGGATCGACCGCGACAGCACGTCGGAGAAAGTGACGCGCGACGCCTGGTAGCCGACCGTGCCCGAGTTGGCCAGGTTGTTGCCGACGACGTCGAGGAAGAACTGGTGGACCCGGAGGCCCGAGAGAGCGGAGGTCAGTGCGCTGGACATCGGTTCACTCCTGCTCGCGGATGGAGACGAGGTTCGGCAGCGGAACGGCGGCGCCGCCCACGTCGAGCGTCACGAGGCCGTCCACCACCCGGATCGCGTGCACGGTCCCGGTCGCCTGCGCGCCGGTGTAGGGGTCGACGTAGTCGACGGCCTTGCCGATCAGCGACGCGCTCTGCGTCATCTGCTGCAGCGCGGCCAGCGACTCCTGCAGCACCACCGACGTCGCCAGCAGGTCGTTGGTCTTCGTGCTGGCCTCCAGCTGGCTGTACTGCGCCAGCTGGCTCTGGAACTGCGCGTCGTCGACGGGGTTGAGCGGATCCTGCGCGCGCAGCTGCGCAGTCAGGAGCGTGAAGAAGTCATCGGTCCCCATCAGGTCGCCGACGGGCGACTTCGAGGTGCTGCTGCCGGTCGACGCCGAGGCGCCGAGTTCCGCGATGCCGGTCATCTGCTGCGCTCCTTGTCCGAGAATTCCCGGATCGGGGGCGCGCGCCGTCGCCTGCTCACGCGAGCAGATCGAGCTGGCGCGCCTCCTCCGATCCGGCCCCACCCGCGCTGCGCGACGCCGTCACGGCCACGGATCGCTCCGCCGCCCCGACCGCCGCCGCGCCGCGCGCCTGCTGCCTGTCCGCCGCCTGATCGAAGGCGAACGAGGCTCCTCCTCCCTGCTCGCGCAGGTCGTCATCCCATTGCGAGAACAGCCGCGCGAGCTCGCGTTCGACCTCGCGGTCGTCGCAGCGCGCGTCGATCTGCAGGCGCCCGCCGTGCGACTCGATGCGCACGTGGATCGCGCCGAGTTCCGCCGGATCGAGGCGGATCTCCGCCTCCCAGTGGCCGCCATCGCGCTGCAGGCGGACCACGCCGTCGCGCGCGGCGCCGAGCAGCTCCGGCAGCTCGGCCAGCGTGCGTGGCGCCGGCGCCGCAGCGACCGCGGCGGACGTCGCGACGGTCTCGAGCGACCGCGTGAATTGCCCGCCCGCCAGTTCCTGCAGCAGCCGCTCCGCGAACGGCGCGGCCGCGCCGTCGGTCGGAAGCGCGTCGGCTCCCGAGCGAATGCCCGGCAGCGCGTCATCAGCATCGCCTCCATCCAGCGCGAGACTGCCGCCGCCATGAGCAGCGGTGGAGTCCGCGATCAGCGTCGCTTCCTCGATCGCGCCGGTGAATGCGAACGGCTCGTCGGCGGCGTCGACCAACACGACACCGTCCGCCGTCGCGGCGGAGCCCGCGCCAGGCAGCGCCGCGTCCGGCTCGAGCCCGCCCGCTCCGACGGCGAGCGGCAGGACGACCGGCGAAAAGACCGGCGCGTCGATCGGTGTGTGGACGGGAGGCTGCGGCGGCGTGGTGACCGTCGGCCACGCGCCGGCCAGCGCCGCCAGCAGCTGGTCGAGTTCGGCGAGGTCGCCGGCGGAGTCGTCGGCGAGGTCGCCGTCGTCGTCGGCGGAGTCGCGGGCGTCGTCGGCGGTCGCGGCGGCCGTGTCCGCGGCGGGCTCGCGGGGTGCGACGGAAGTCGTCGGCTCGCGCGCGCTCGCTTCGGCCAGCAGCGACGCGAATCCCGTGTCGTCCCAGCCGTCCGCAGGCGCAGCGGCCTGCGCCAGGGCGGGGATCACGGCGGTCGAGACTTCCGCGAGAGTGGGCGACAAGCGGGCGGTCCTGTGCGGACCGGGTGCCCGATGCACCGGTCGGCGACTCCCCGTTGGCAACCCGGGTGCCACCCGCAGCCCACGCCGGAACCGGGCCCGACCGATCGCTCCAACCCTTTTCCAGGAATGGAGTTGCGAGCTCCGCCTGCGGCCGGACCATGGCTGCGGCCAGCGCGACGGCGCCGACTGCCACGAAGCGCTTTCACGGAAACGAGGAGCGTGACCGGCAGCGAGTTCCGACTCGCTGACGCGTCACTCTTTCCTACCGCGGGGTTCCGCTGAGGCCTTTTTTTCCTAAGGCGACCGCTCAAGCCGGTCGAAGAGGACGCTGCGGCCCTCGAGGGCCTCGGATGCTTCGCAGTGAGGCAGCAGACATGGACGTTCCTCCCCTCCAATCGTCGACCCTGCAGCGACCGGATGCGGCCGGCGGCGGCGTCGGACCCGGTCGCGCGCGGCGGACCGCTGGCGCGAGCGGCGCCACGTCCGGCGTCCCGGCTCCGCTCACGAACGACCGGCTCGAACGCACTCCGGAGCTCGAGCAGAAGCTCGCCTCGCTGCGTCAGGCGCTCGATCGCGCTCCCGATCCGAATCCGGTCGACCTCGATGCGCTGCGCGAGGAGATCACTCGCTCCCGCCTGAACACGCGCGACACGCTGTTGCGCGCGGCGGACGGCATCCTCCTGGGCGAACTCTACTTCCAGCAGCAGGCCTGATCGGCTTCGCTGACTCCCGACCAGGCCGCCTCCTCGATCGAGGAGGCCGCGGGGCGGGAGTGGGCCCGCCCCGCGGCGCATGGTCATGAAGTCGGCCCTTCCCGGAGACGGTGGCCGAGGCAGCGCAGGTGGAGGGGCTTCGCGTCCCCACGCACGCCGACTCCGGGAACGACCGGCCTGCTGTTTCGCTTACTGCTGCAGGAGGCTCAGCGCGACCTGCGGCTGCACGTTGGCCTGAGCCAGGATCGAGATCGCGGCCTGCTGCAGGATCGAGTTGCGCGTCAGCTGGGCGGTCTCCGCGGCCACGTCGACGTCGCGGATGCGCGATTCGGCGGCCCCGAGATTCTCGATGTTGACGCCGATGTTGGTGATGGTCGACTGCAACCGGTTCTGCAGCGCGCCGAATTCGCCGCGGGCCGAGGCCACCGCATCGATCGCGCCGTCGATGGCGCTGATCGCCGTGGTCGGCGCCCCCGCCGACGAGATGTCGAGGGTGTTGATGCCGAGGTCGCTGGCGAGCACCGACTGGAGCGTCACGGAGATGGTGTCGACGCCGGAGACGATGTCGGACCCGACCTGGAACTCGATCGAGGCCGTCGAGCCGTCCAGCAGGTTGACCCCGTTGAACTGGGTCGACAGCGAGATGCGGTCGACCTCGGCGATCAGGTTGTCGAACTCCTGATCGAGAGTGTCCTTGTCGTCCGCCGAGTTGGTGCCGTTGTTGGCCTGGATGGCGAGCTCGCGCATCCGCACCAGGATGTTGCTGAGCTCGTTCATGGCGCCTTCGCCGACCTGCACCAGCGAGATGCCGTCGTTGGCGTTGCGCTGCGCCTGCGTCAGGCTGCGGATCTGGGCGCGCATGCGCTCCGAGATCGCGAGGCCGGCCGCGTCATCCGAGGCCGACACGATCCGAAGACCGGTCGACAACCGCCGGAAGCTGGACTGCAACCGGTTCGTGATCACGTCCAGGTTGCCGCGAGCGTTGATGCTCGCCACGTTCGTATTGATGAACAGACCCACGGATTTCCTCCTCCACCCTGTGAGCGCAGTGGATCGCGCTCGCAGGAATTGTTCGGAGGATCCACCCGGCGCTTGAGCCGTTTTCCGGGAACGAATGCACCGTTCCCGGGCGGATGGGAACGGAATTCCCGGAAGACGGCTCCGTCTCAGCGCTCCGGGTCGCCTGCTTCCGGCAACTTGCGGCCGGTCCCGGGATAGAGCGTGCGCACGAACGACACGGCGGCGAAGCGGGCGAAGCTCTCGGCCGGCACCTGCGCGACGTCCTCGGTCCCCGCACCGCCCGACTCCGCCTCCTCGGCACGGAAGCGCAGCAGCGAGTGCCGCGTCGCCGGGATGCGGGCGTCGATCGCGTCGCGCGCCGTCCACAGCAGCGTGCCGTCGCGCGCATCGACGAGGCAGAGTTCGAGACCGACCGCCGGTTCGCCGTGCGCCCGGCTGAAGGCGACACGGCCGGCCAGCACCGCGTCGCATCCCCACTCGCGATGGAGCCGGATCAACGCGTCGACGTCGCGGACGCGTCCCTTCTCCAGTTCCTCGCGCGACGTCCGCGGGATCTCCGCGGCATCGGGCGCCACCACCTCGAAGCCGCAGGTGGCGCGCAGCACCTGGGCGAACGCCGTCTGCAGCAGCGCCGGATGGCTCGGCGGCGCGTTGCCGGCGGTGAAGGGCAGCACCAGCACGCGCCGCACCGGTTGACGGGGCGGCTGCGGCGACAACGCGCCTTGCACGTCGTCCCATGGCGCAGCCGCCTCCACCGACGACTGCACGCAGCCCCCGCCCAGCAGGGCGGAGGCCAGCGCGGAGGCGCACACGGTGCGGCGCAGGCGGGACGTCAGGTCACGGCCCATCGCTCGCGCTCTCCGCCTCGGCCACCTTGGCGAGGATCAGCTGCCGCTCGATGCGCACGCGCTTGATCCGCTCGGCCAGCAAGTCATCGGCGAGCTGCCGCGAGCGCAGCTCGAGGTCCTTGATCCGCGCCGTCATGTTCTCGAGCTCGCCATCCACGACCGCGCGCGACTCCTGGCTCTGTTGCGCCAGCTGCGCCAGGTTCGCGTTGTCGCGCTTCAGCTGGTCGACGACCGCCGTGAGCGCGGCGACCTCGCCGGAGAGCCGCCGGTTCTCCTGGTCGAGCTCGCCGGAACGGCGCCGCGCCGCGTCGAGCTGCTCGAGCACGGTGCCGGCGCCGCCGATCGGCGCATCGCCGACGCCGGTCACGGTGGCGGCCGCCGCCGGATCGGAACCGCCCTTCGGCGCGGCGGCGGGCTCGCCATTCGCACCGCTCTTCGCGGCGCCGTCCTTGTCGGCGACGGTGCCGCCGCCCCGCTCCGTCGACGGCGCCCACGGGTCGCCGCCCACCGAGTAGCTCCCGCCATCGCCCATCCGCAGCGGTGCGCACGCCGCCAGCGCGAGCAGCGCCGCGGCCGCTCGACCACACTCAAGGATCCGCCTCATGTCCCACCTCCACCTTCCGACTTCGTGCCCTCGGGCAGCAGTTCGAGCTCATGCTCGCGCCCGCAGCGGCAACGCAACTTGATCGCGGCCACGACGCCCTTCTCGCGCACGACCACCACCTCCGCCGGCGGGGCGTCCTCCACCGGCGCGTGCGGCTCCCACGCGACCGCCGCATCGCGCGGCGCCACGCGTCCCGCCTTGATCACTCGTCCACGCGATGCCGTCATCGCGCCGCCTCCTGCTCCGTCGCGCTGCTGCGACGCGCGACCCGCTGGTTCAGCTGGACCAGCGCGTTCTTCAGCAGCTGCGACACCCGCGACTCGGTGATGTCGAGCAACGCGCCGATGTCGCGCAGCAGCAACCCGGCGTGGTAGTAGAGGAGCACGACCTGTTTCTCCCGCGGCGGCAGCTCGTCGATCGCGGCGGCGATCATTTCCTTCGCCTCGTTGAGCTCGGCCTGCCGCGCCGGATCGTCGCCGGCGTCGGTGGCGAACGAGCCCGGGTCGACCCCGGTGCACGCCTCGCCGGTCCCGGCCAGGCTCGAATCCGACAGCGCCCGCGCCCGCAGCACCTCCTCGAGCTCCGGCGCCGAGAGACCGAGCTCCTCCTGGATCTCGAGGAAGGTCGGCTCGCGATTGTGGCGCTTCGACAGCTCCTGGCGCGCCTCCTCGAAGGCGCGCACGCCGTCACGGCGGCCGCGCGGCAGGACGTCGAGCCGGCGCAGTTCGTCGAGGATCGCCCCCTTGATCGCGATCCAGGCGAACGTCTTGAACGAGGCGCCGCGCTTCGGGTCGAAGTTGCGGGCCGCGGTCAGGAGGCCGAGGATCCCGATCGCCTCGAGGTCCTCGCGCCCCACTTCGGGCGGCAACTGCACGGCGAGGCGGCCGACGACGCGGCGCACCAGCGGCAGGTGCGACTTCACCAGCAGGTCGGCGGCGTCGGGGCGCCCCTCGCGATAGGCGGCGAGCAGTTCGGTGCTCATCGGCGCGCCTCCGCCGCGACGGGGCGGGCCTGGCGCGCGGCGGCGCGCGACGGCGGGGCGGCGACCGTGCCCGCCGTCGGTGCCGGCGCCGCGGCGGCGGCCCCGTTCGGGGTCGGGGTCGGGGTCGCGGCCGCGGCCGGCGTCGTCGCCGCGCCCGTCGACGGATCGGCGACGGCGGCGCTCAGCGTCTCCCACTCCTCGGCCAGTCGCGCCAACACGATCCGCTCGAGCGCGAAGCCGATGCCGGCGCCGCCCAGCGCTCCGGCCAGCGCGGCGAGCAGCGCCGAGCCGAGCCGCGCACGCGGCGCGACGTCGCACCAGACGCCGGTCAGCCAGGCGCCGGCGAACGCGATCAGGGCGAGGAGCGCGGCGGCCTTGCGGCTCATGCGGCGACCCTCCCGTTCGACTCGGCCAGCGTGACCACGGCGGCGGGCTCGACCTTGCGCGCGGCGGCCGCCTCGGCGTAGCTCAGCACGACGACGCGCGGCGCGACGCTCTTCAGCAGGTCGCGCAGGAAGGTGCGCGCCTCGGCGCGGACCAGCACGATCGATTCATGGCCGCGGTCGATCAGGCGGCGCACCTCGGCGAGGATCCGATCGAGCGCCGCCTTCACCTGGGTGGCGCCGTCGCCCGCGTCCTGGTTCTTGGCGACGTCGACGAAGGCGCGTTCCAGCGCCGGATCGAGCGTGATCACCCGGAGCGTGCCGCCGTCGTCGAGGAACGGCTCGACGATCGTGCGCGCGAGGCGTCGCCGCGCCAGTTCGGCCAGCGCATCGGGGTCCTTGGTCTGCGCCACGCTCTCCGAGACGACCTCGAGGATGGCGGCGAGGTTCTTGATCGAGACGCGCTCGGCCAGCAGCGCGCGGAGCACGCGGTGCAGGTCGCCATAGGTGAGCTGGTTGGGGATCAGTTCGTCGACGACGGCCGGGGCGTCCTTGCGCACCGCCTCCACCAGCGTCTTCACGTCGTCGCGGGTGAGCAGCGGACCGGCCTGTTCGCGGATGGTCTCGGAGAGATGGGTGACGAGGACCGACACCGGCTCGACGACGGTCAGGCCGGCCAGTTCGGCATCGGTGCGGCGCGACTCGTCGATCCAGAGCGCCGGCAGCCCGAACGTCGGCTCGCGCGTCGCCTTGCCCGGGAAGTCGAGCTTCGCGCCGCCCGGGCTCATCGCCAGCAGCGAGCTGGGCTCGAGTTCGCCCGACGCCACGACCTGGCCGCGGACGAGGATGCGGTAGCCGTTGGGCGCCAGCTTGGCGTGGTCGGTCACGCGGATCGGCGGGACGATGATCCCCATCTCGCCGGCGAAGCGCTTGCGCACCTGCGCGATGTGGGCCAGCAGCCCGCCGGCGCGGCTCTTCTCCACCAGGTGCAGCAGCCGGTAGCCGAGCTCGACGTTCATCGCGTCGACCTTGAGCAGTCGCTCGATCTCCGCGGACTGCTCCTCGCTGCTCGCCGCCGCGCCGTCGGCGCCGGTCGCCGCCGCTCCGGCCGCCGCCGCCGCCATGGCCGGGCGCCGCCGCCGCGCCAGCAGCAGCAGCGCGGCGCCGAGCAGGGCGAACGGCAGCAGCGGCAGCCCCGGCATCAGGCCGATGCCGCCGACGACCGCGCCGGCCATCTGCAGCCCGCGCCTCTGCCCGGTCACCTGCGCCGTCAGCTGGTCGGCGAGGTTCGACTCGCTGCTGGTCTTGGTCACGATGATCGCGCCGGCGGTGGCGACGATCAGGGCGGGGATCTGCGACACCAGGCCGTCGCCAATCGACAGGATCGAGTAGGTGTGCACCGCCTGTTCGACGTCCCAGCCACGCATCAGGCCGACGCAGATGCCGCCGATCAGGTTGACCGCGGTGATGATCAGCCCGGCGATGGCGTCGCCGCGGACGAACTTGCTGGCGCCGTCCATCGCGCCATGGAACTCGGCCTCGTTCGACACCTCGGCCCGGCGCGCCTTCGCCTCCTCCGGCGTGATCAGGCCGTTGTTGAGCTCGGCATCGATCGCCATCTGCTTGCCGGGCATGGCGTCGAGGGTGAAGCGCGCCGCCACCTCGCTGATGCGGCCGGCGCCCTTGGTGATGACGACGAACTGGATCACGATCAGGATCAGGAAGATCACGATCCCGACCACGAGGTTGCCACCGACCACGAACTCGCCGAACGCCTGGATCACGTCGCCGGCAGCGCCGTGCAGGAGGATGAGCCGGGTCGACGCGACGTTGAGCGCCAGGCGGAACAGCGCGCTGAACAGCAGCAGCGTCGGGAAGGTCGACAGCTCGAGCGCGCGGCCGCTCGAGAGCACGAGCAGGAGCATCAGGATGCTGGAGGAGAGGTTCACCACCAGCAGCAGGTCGAGCAGCCAGGTCGGCAGCGGGACCAGCAGGATCATCAGCAGGCCGACCAGCCCGAAGGCCAGTCCGACATCGGCGTTGCGGAACGCACCGCCCGGCGTCACGGCGTGGGCGGCACCCGCGGGAGCGATGGCGGCCGCCGTGCCGGCGCGGCCGGCCGGACGGGTCGCCG
>Ga0194121_10002792_pt1 | contig 27254 bp, 35 predicted proteins | sample TA2MahCa50mmetaG_FD_148609 | JGI IMG/M metagenome (GOLD analysis project Ga0194121, IMG submission 148609) | Freshwater microbial communities from Lake Tanganyika, Tanzania - TA2015020 Mahale Deep Cast 50m | ecosystem: Environmental > Aquatic > Freshwater > Lake | place: Tanzania: Lake...
GCGCGGCCCCGAGCAGGTAGAAGGAGAGGCCGAGCGGGCCGGCGCGCGCGGCGAGCGCGTCGACCACGAGGCGGCCGGGGGCGCGCCCGGGGAGCGGGTCGCCGAGGATGCGCGAGGCCACGAGGACGCCCGTGCCGTCGGGGACGACGAGGTCGGCCTCCGCCGCGATCCGCGCGAGCTCGGCGTCCCGCCGCGCGAGCATCACGAACTCGGGGTTCGCCGTGATGACGACGGTCCGCTCGCCGCGGCGCACCCGGTCGAGGATCGCGCTCACCGCCGCGGGCAGGTCGACGCGGTCGAAGCCGACGCCGAGGACGTCCACCCGCGACACATGTGGATCGTATAGACGCTCGGACTCAGTGACTCGTGATGAGGCTCCGGCGGAAGAAGTCGAGGTGCTCGAGCGCGAGGCCCGTGCCCTTCGCGACGCAGTAGAGCGGGTTCTCGGCGACGTAGCAGGCAACGCCCGTCACCTGGGTGAGGAGGCGGTCCATGTTGCGCAGGAGCGCGCCGCCGCCCGACAGGACCATGCCCTTGTCGATGATGTCGGAGGCGAGCTCCGGCAGGGTCTGCTCGAGGACGCTCTTCACCGCGTTCACGATCTGCTGCAGCACCGGCTCCATGGCCTCGGTGACCTCGTTGCTGCCGACGGTGATCGTGCGCGGCAGGCCGGCGATGAGGTCGCGGCCGCGCACCTCCATCGTGAGCTCGGGGTCCATCGGCAGCGCCGAGCCGATCTGGATCTTCACGTCCTCAGCGGTGCGCTCGCCGATCATGAGGTTGTAGCGGCGGCGGATGAAGTTCGCGATCGCCTCATCGAGCTTGTTGCCGGCGAACCGCACGCTGCGCGACACGACGATCCCGCCGAGCGAGATGACGGCGATCTCCGCCGTGCCGCCGCCGATGTCGATGATGAGGTTCCCGCTCGGCCCCGAGATCGGGATGTTCGCGCCGATCGCCGCGGCGAGCGGCTCCTCGATGAGGTAGGCGGTGCGCGCCCCGGCGCGGATCGCGGCGTCCTTCACCGCGCGTCGCTCGACGCTCGTCGCGCTCGACGGGACGCAGATCATCAGCTCGGGCTGGAAGATGCGCACGCTCCCGGCGACCTTGTTGATGAAGTGGCGCAGGAGGTGCTCGGTGATGACGTAGTCGGCGATGACGCCGTCGCGCATCGGCTTCAGGGCGGTGATCGTCCCGGGAGTGCGCCCGATCATGAGGCGGGCCTCCTCGCCCACCGCGACGATGCGGGGCGCGCCCTTGGGGTCCTCGCCCTGCGCGATCGCGACGACGGAAGGCTCGGTGAGGACGATGCCCTTCCCGCGGACGTAGACGATGACGTTCGCCGTACCGAGGTCGATGCCGATCTGCTTGGTGAAGATGCTCCTTAGGGTACGGGCGCTACTCCCCGGGCGCAGGCGGCGAGACGGGGAACAGGAACGTCCGGCGCACGAGCGCGCTCACGCGGTCGATGAGGATGACGACCGCCAGTGTGAGGAGCAGGCCGGTGAGCAACAGGTCGTAGCGGAGCAGCTCGAGGTAGCCGATGAGGTAGAAGCCGATGCCGCCGGCGCCGACGAACCCGAGGATCGACGACGCGCGCACGTTGTACTCGAACATGAACAGGAGCTGCGCGAGGATCCCGTTCGCGGCCTCGGGCAGGATCGCGTAGCGCGCGAGCTGCGCCCGCGACGCGCCGACGCTCCACACCGCCTCCACGACCTCGGGGTCGACGCCGTCGAACGTCTCGTACAGGAGCTTCCCGAGGTAGCCGAGCGAATACAGCGCGATGGCGAGGGCTCCCGCGGCGGGGCCGAGCCCGACGACCACCACGAAGACGATCGCCCAGAAGAGCGACGGCACCGTCCGGATCGCCGCGAGGAGGAGCTTCACCGGGCCGGTGACGGCCGGGCCGAAGAGGATCGGGCTCGCGAGGAGCGCGAGCGGCACGGCGAGCAGCGAGCCGAGCGCGGTGCCGACGAACGCGATCTCGATCGTCTCGAGCATCGCCTCGGCGAGCGTCGGCAGCGTGCTCGGGTCCGGCGGGAAGAGCGCGCGCAGGAACTCGCCGAGGTTGCGCACCCCGCGGCCGAGCCGGCCGACGTCGAACAGGCCGACGTCTGCGAGCGCGAGCGCGAGCGCGGCGAGGAGCGCGACGAGGACGATGCGGCCGCTGCCGCGCGGCATCCTCATGCGCGCAGCGCCTGCGCGATGAGCGCCGCCTCCGGCGCGCCGCGCACGTCCAGCGACACCGCCCCGCCGCGCAGCACGACGACGTGGTCGGCGTGCTCGCGCACGACGTCCATCTCGTGCGTCGTCATGACCACGGCGGCACCCTCGGCCGTCGCCTCGCGCATGAGCGACATGATCTCGGCGCTCGTGAGCGGGTCGAGGTCGGAGATGAACTCGTCCGCGAGGATGACGCGCGGCCGCTGCATGAGGGCGCGGGCGATGGCCACGCGCTGGCGCTCGCCGCCGGAGAGCTCCTGGACCGGCTCGTCGGCCTTGTGGGCGATCCCGAGCCGGCCGAGGAGCTCGCGCGCGTGGCGCAGCTCGGGCTCGGGGGGGATGCGCATCAGGCTGGGCAGCGTGCCGATGCGCGAGAGCGCCCCGACGACCGTGTTGTCGAGGGCGCTCAGGCTGCGCACGAGGCCGAGCTGCTGCGGGATGTACGCGACGCGCGGGTCGAGCCGGCCCCGCCGCGGCGCGCTGACGCGCGCGCCGAGCACGCTCACCTCGCCGGTCCGCGGCGGGAGGAGACCCTTCACGAGCTTCAGCAGCGTGGTCTTCCCGCTGCCGCTCGCGCCGAGGATCATCGTCACCTCAGCGGCGAGCGCATGGAACGAGACGCCGCGCAGCACGGGATGGGAGCGCGCGTACGAGAACGATGCGTCGCGGACGCGGAGCGCGGGATCGCCCACCGGGGCTAGCGGAGCGTCTCTACGAAAGCGAGGTTCGTCGCGTCAAGATACTTGCCCAGCTGGGCGAGGTGCTCGTCCGCCGTCGTCGCCCTGAACCCGGTGAAGATCCCGGAGATGAACTTCCGCATGAGCGGCCGGTGCTCGGCCTTCCCGAGCTCGAGGAGCGCGTCCTTCAGCTGCTGCTTCGTCGCCGGGTCGAGCTGCTTCGCGAACGCGACCGCGTGCGAGGGGATGGGGCCCTGCTGCTCGACCACCTTCGTGCCCGCGAGGACCTCGCGGTAGAGCGCTTCGCTCACGTCCCCAGCGATGATGGCGGCGTCGACCTGGCCGGCCTTGAGCGCTTCCCAGCCCTGCTGGTAGCCGCCGGCGAACTGCACCCTGCCGAAGAAGGTCTTCGGATCCGCCTCCCTGCCCGCCGCCGGCTTGGCGACGAGGCCGAGCTCGACCAGCCGCGCGAGCGGCGCGACGTAGCCCGAGGTCGAGAGCTGGCTCGGGAATGCCACGCGCTTCCCCCGCAGGTCCTCGAGCTTCGTGACGGTGCTGTCCTTCTTCACCACCCAGTAAGAGAAGTAGAAGGTCTCCTCCTTCTTCTCCTGGCCGATGACGACCTCGCGGACCTCGGCGAGAGCGACGTCCGCACCGGCGACCTTGTTCGCGAGCCGCGCCGGCCAGGCGCTCAGGAAGGCGGCATGGGCGTGGCCGAACCGGAGCGACTCGATCGTCCCGCTGAAGTTCGTCGGGAACACGAGGTCGACCTCGCGGCCAAGGCGCCTCTCGAGGAATGCGTCGAGCTCCGTCACGCTCGCGCTCAGGGTCTCGGGCGTCGCCGTGGGCTGGACGGCGATGACTATCTTGTCCTTCTTCGGCTGCGTCGCGGGTGCTCCGGCGCCAGCACAGGCGCCGGCGATGGCCGCGACGAGAAGGGCCGCGAGCGCACGGGCGAAGGTCATGTCTCTTGCTCCCTGGTCGTCTTCGGCAGTCGCTGCCAGTTTGTTAGGTATGCCTAACGAATTCCGACTTGTCAAGTAGGGAATCTGTGGCGGCGCCTACCATCCACCCGTGGCCACCCCAGCCAGCGCCCAGCCGACCTCTGGCGCCGAGGAGTACCTCCAGGCGATCTGGACGCTCCTCGACGAGGGCGGGCCCGTCACCAACGCGCAGCTCGCCGCCTTCCTGCGCGTGTCGCCGGCGTCGGTCTCCGAGATGGTCCACCGCCTCGAGCGCGAAGGCCTCGTCGACCTGTCGGAGCGCAGGGAGATCCGCCTCACGGAGCGGGGCGACGGCCTCGCCCGCCGCGTCGTGCGCCGCCACCGCCTCATCGAGCGGATGCTCGTCGACCTCCTCGGGTACGAGTGGTGGAAGACGCATGACGAGGCCGAGCGGCTCGAGCACGCCATCTCGCCCGAGATGGAGGAGAAGCTCGCCGAGCGGCTCGGCGACCCGGACAGCTGCCCGCACGGGAACCCGATGCCGGGAACGACGCGGCGCCGGTGGTCGCAGCCGCTCGAGAACGCGCCGCCGGGCGATCCGATGGTGATCGAGCGCATCCCCGACCAGTTCGAGCACGAGCCGGGCTTCCTCGAGTACCTGGACCAGCAGGGCCTCCGGCCCGGCACGACCCTGCGCCTCGTCGATCGGAGCGCGGACGCGGTCGTCTTGGAGATCGACGGCACGCGCCGCAGCGTCCGGCCGGACTGCGGCCTCAAGGTCTGGGTCAGGCCCGCGTCCTAGCCCGCTGCCGATCCGCGGAGCGATGACGATCACCCCGCGCACCTGGGAGGTCGCGCGCGTCGCGCTCAAGCTGGGCCTCACCTCGTTCGGCGGGCCGATCGCGCATCTCGCCTACTTCCGCGACGAGTACGTCGTCCGCCGCCGCTGGCTGAGCGAAGCGACGTACGCGGAGCTCGTCGCGCTGTCCCAGCTGCTGCCCGGGCCCGCGAGCAGCCAGCTCGGGATCGCGATCGGGACGCTGCGCGCCGGCATCACCGGCGGCGTCGCGGCCTGGCTCGGATTCACGCTCCCCTCGGCCGTGGCGCTCATGCTGTTCGCCGGGATCGTCGGGAACACGGATGTGAGCGGCGCGCCGTGGGTCCACGGGTTGAAGCTCGCGGCGGTCGCGATCGTCGCACATGCGGTCGCGATGATGTGGAGGTCGCTGGCGGGTGACGCGCCCCGCAGCGTCATCGCCATCGGCGCTGCGCTCGTCGCCGTCGTCGCATCGACGCCGCTGGTGCAGGTCGCGCTGATCGCCGCCGGAGCGCTGGTCGGACAGCTGTTCCTTCGCGCACCGGCTCCGACCCGCAGTGATCCGCTGCGCTCACCTCTGCCTCGACCCGCCGCCGCGCTCTTCTGTGGCGCGTTCGTCGCTCTGCTGTTCCTCCTGCCGGTCGCGGCGACGATCACGCGCGCGCCGGCGATCGAGGCGGTCGAGGCGTTCTATCGCAGCGGGGCGCTCGTCTTCGGCGGCGGGCACGTCGTCCTTCCGCTCCTGCATGCCGCCGTCGTCCCGAGCGGCTGGGTGACCGACCACGCATTCGTCGCCGGCTATGGCGCGGCGCAGGCGGTCCCCGGTCCGCTCTTCGCCTTCGCGGCCTACCTCGGTGCCGTCGCCTCGGTGCCCCCGGGCGGAGCGCTCGGCGGGATCGTCGCGCTGGCCGCGATCTTCCTGCCTTCGTTCCTCCTCGTCTGGGGCGCGCTCCCCTTCTGGTACGACATCCGTCGAAGCTCGCGGGCGCGCCACGCGCTTCTTGGCACGAACGCGGCCGCCGTCGGGATCCTGCTCGCCGCCTTCTACGACCCCGTCTGGACGAGCGCGGTCGCATCCGTCGCCGACGCCGCGATCTCGCTCGCCGCGCTCTCGCTCCTGCTCGCACGGCTTCCGGCTTGGTCCGCCGTCGTCGCGTGCGTCGTCGCGGCCGAGGCCGTCCGGCGGGTCTCGTGAGCGGCCGGCGGGCGCGTCGCGCCGGCGGGGTCAGGCCGGCGTCGTAGCGAAGGCCGCGCGCTCGACGGCGTCATCGTCGCGCTCGTCGAAGGGCACCGCTCCACGCGCACGCGCTCACGCGCCTAGCCCGCCATACTCGACCCCGATGCGACTGGTCAGCTTCGAGGTCGACCGCGTCGCCGCGGTGGGCGTCGTTCGCTCCGACGGAAGCGTCGTCGCCCTCGCGGACATCGTCCGTGGGGCGCCCGCCACGATGCTCGAGGTCATCCGCGCGTGGCATGACGTCGGGAGGCGCGTCGCGGACGCGGACCTCCGCGCCGCCAGGAGCGCCCCTCTCGCGCGGGTGCGGCTGCTCGCGCCGATCCCCCGCCCCGCGCGCAACGTGCTCTGCGTGGGGTGGAACTACGCCGACCACTTCGCGGAGGGCAAGGCCTTCCGCGGCGCGAGCGCTCCCCAGGAGATCCCGCCGCACCCCGCGCTCTTCACGAAGAGCGCCGCGAGCGTGGTCGGCCCGGACATGCCCGTGCTGCACCCCGGCCCGCACTCCGACGAGATGGACTTCGAGGCCGAGCTCGGCGTGATCGTCGGCACGCGCGGGCGCGACATCACGCCGGAGCGCGCGCTCGACCACGCCTTCGGCTACACGGTCGGCAACGACGTCTCCGTCCGCGACGTGCAGCGCTCGAAGCACGGCGGCCAGTGGTTCAAGGGCAAGAGCTTCGACACGCACTGCCCGCTCGGCCCGTGGATCGTCACCGCGGACGAGATCCCCGACCCGCAGGTGCTCGGGGTCTCGTCGCGCATCAACGGCGTGACGAAGCAGTCCTCGAACACGAGGTACATGGTGTTCGGCGTCGCGCGCATCATCTCGGAGCTCTCGCAGGGCATGACGCTCGAGCCGGGCGACGTCATCCTCACCGGGACACCGTCCGGCGTCGGCTTCGCGCGCACGCCTCCCGAGTTCCTGCGGCCCGGCGACGTCATGGAGATGGAGATCGAAGGCATCGGCGTGCTCCGCAACCCGGTCGTCGAGTACTCGTGACCACCATCTACGTCCGCGAGCAGGGCGGGAGCTGGCTCGCGAGCATCGCCGAGGCGCCGGGGTGCATCGCGCGCGGAGCGACGAAGGACGAGGCCGTGGCGAGCGTGCGGCGCGCCTTCCCCGAATACGCCGCGCTCCTCGCCAGGTACGGCGTCGCGTCGGAGCACTGGAAGGCGCTCGACCCGGCCCGCGCCGAGGTGCGCGAGTACACGGCGGAGGACTGGTTCGGGGACGACTTCACGCCGATGGAGGAGCACGAGATCCGCGACCTCCTCCACCAGATGGAGGGGTCCCGCGGCGCGCTCCTCGCCCTGGTCCGCGAGCTCTCGCCCGACGACACGGAGCGCAAGCCGACGGCGGAGACGTGGAGCGTCCGCGAGGCGCTCGAGCACGTGCTCAGCACCGAGGCGGTGCTCCTCTCACGCCTCGAGCGCTGGCCCGAGAGCCTCGCGACGCTCCAGGCCGTGCACCGCATGGCCGTCCAGCGCTTCTCGGTCCTCGAGCCCGACGACACGAAGCTCGATCACCGCGTCTTCGGCCAGCGCTGGAGCGTGCGCCGCGTGATGCGCCGCATCCTCGAGCACGAGCGCGAGCACTACGAGCACGTCCGGGAGATCCTCGGCCTGCTCGGCGGACGGCGCGCACCCGAGTAGCGCTCCGCGCGGCCGCCGCTCGTCCTCGCGCGTCGGCCTGCGGGTCGCCGCTCTCGGCCTCGCTCGGCCATGGCGCTAGTAGGGCTCGACCTTCGTGACCGGATCGGTCCGCGGGTCGATGCGGACGCGGTAGCGCGCGCGGTCGAGCACGAAGTCCACGACGACGTCGCCGCCTCGCTGCACGTTGACCGCTCGCGGCGTCCCCGCGCGGAACACCTCAGGCTGGCTGCGCTCGATGGCGATGTAGTCCTCGTCGGCGCCGTACTGCGCCGGCCCGCCGAACGTCCCGACGGCGAGGACGGCCCCGAGCAGGAGGACGAGCCCGACCGCGAGCGCGCGGAGCGGGCTCACCGGCCGCGCATCAGCTCCGAGCGCAGCGACGCGTCGGTCGCGATGCGCACCGCGGCCGAGGCGAGCACGTCGATGACGGTGAGGGCGTTGCGGTGCGCGAGATCGCTCGCCGACGCCTCGCGCATGACGTGCGAGTGCCCCGGGATGGGCTGCGCGTTCACCGGGAAGCCGATGTAGTCCGCCGGGACGACCTGGGACACGTTGCCGAAGTCCGTCGACGCCATGACGACATCGCCCGTCTTCGGGTCGAGACCGCGCTGGCGCATCTCGTCCATGAGGAGCTCGGCCAGACGCGCGTTCGGCTTCGTCGGCGCGTAGAGCCGCATCTCGTCGGTGATGGCGACCTCGGTGCCGGTCTGCAGCGCGGCGCCCCGCGCGATGTCGCCGAACATCGTCTCCATCCCGCGGAGCTCCTCGATGGTCCGCGCGCGGAGGCCGAACACGGCTTCGGCGAACTCGGGGACGATGTTCTGGGCCGCGCCGCCCTTCGTGACGATGCCGTGCACGCGCGCGTCGCCGGGCAGGTGCTGGCGCCAGCCGTCGACGCCGACGAAGAGACGGATGACGCCGTTCAGCGCGTTGCGCCCCTCGTGCGGCGAGTACGCGGCGTGCGCCGCCGCGCCGCGGAAGCCCGCGCGCTTCACGACGACGCCGAGGCTCGTCGTGCCGCACTCCCACGCGATCCCCCCGCTCGGGTGCGACGACAAGGCGGCGACGGTGTGCCGGAAGACGCCGCTGTCGATGAGGTCGATCTTGCCGCCGCCGCTCTCCTCCGCCGGCGTGCCGACGAGCTCGATGCCCACTTCGAGCCGGTCGGCCTGGCGCGCGGCGACGAGGAACGCGCCGGCGTTCGTCATGGCGATGAGGTTGTGGCCGCAGGCGTGGCCGATCTCCGGGAGCGCGTCGTATTCCGCGAGGAGCGCGACCGACGGGCCCGGCGGGCCGACGCGCGCGCGGAACGCGGTCCCGACGCCGCCGAGCGAGAGCTCGACCTTGTGCCCGTTCCGGCCGAGCACGTCGGCGATGCGCTCGACCGCGCGGCGCTCGTGGTACGCGAGCTCCGGATGCGAGTGGATGTCGCGCGAGAGCGCGAGCAGGTCGTCCTTCAGCGAGCTTGCGATGTCCCGGCCCTCCCTCGCGCCCACGCTATCGCCTCCGCGCTGTGGCGCTCGATGTAGCCGCGCTGGTCGGCCCGCATCGGCGGCAGCGCGGACGGCGGGAACTCCGCGAGCTCGAGGACCTCGCCCGAGAGCACGCGCTCGCCGCCGGTGACGCGGTACGCGTACGCGACCTCGACGCGCGCCCAGCGGTGGCCGGTGTTGGCCTCGAGGATGGGGCCGATCTCGACCTCGAGGCCGGTCTCCTCGCCGATCTCGCGCCGCAGCGCGTCCTGGAACGACTCCTCGCGCGCGATGAACCCGCCGAGGAGCCGCCACTGCGGCGCGCCGAAGCGGTGCCGCGCGAGGAGGACGGCGCCGTCGGCCGTGACGCCGAGCCCGACGACCCCCACGAGGAAGCGCGGGTGGGCGCGGTCGAGGATGCGCCGCTGCCAGCGAACGGGCACCCGGTTGAAGATCGTGGCCAAGAGCTCAACGAACATCGAAGCGGGCCCGAGTCTCCGCTTCGGAGGGTCTATCTGCCCAGCGCGTTCCGCGACGTATCAGGGCAGTCCGACCGAGACGATGCCGTGCGCCCTCGGCACGGCGATCTTCTGGACGATCTTGCGCGTGTTCCAGTCGATGACGTTCACCTGGCCGTCGACGTTGCTCGTGATCATCACGCGCTCGCCGATCGGGTCGTAGGTCATGTGGAACGGCTGGATGCCGAGCGGCGTCTCGTCGATCACCTTGCGCTGCTTCCAGTCGACCCAGAGGAGCGCCGACCCGTCGCGGCCCTTCGCGGCGCTGTAGTGGCTCGAGAGCAGCATGATCGACTCGTCCTTCGGCCGGTACAGGCCGTCCTGGAACGCCTTCAGGGTGTGGAAGGGGTAGCGGCCGGGCAGCCTGATCTCGGCCTTCGCCGCCTTCTCGACCGGGTCGTATACGAGCATCCGGTCCGACGGCTTGTCGAGGAAGCCGGACGACGACGACCACACCTCGCTGTAGTCGGGCGTGAAGTACATGTCGTGGACGTCCACGGCGCCCTTCACGTGCGTGATCTTGTTCGTGTTCAGGTCGTACACGCGCAGGTGGTCGGCGACCCGGTCCATCGTGACGCTGAACCAGAGCTCGTGCGGGCGCTCCGGGTGGATCGCGAACGTGTGCTGCTTCACGCCCACCTGGAGCGGCGGGAGCGTCTTCCACGTGCCCGCCTCGAGGCGCGTGATGAAGTTGTCGTGCTCGGCCCCGACGTAGAGGACGCTCGAGTCGGGCGCCCAGATGATCCCGTGCGGCTGCTTGCCGACGGCCACGCGCGAGACCTCCTTCAGCGCGGCGGGGTCGACGATGCTCACCTGGTGGCTCGTGCGGTTCGCGACGGCGACCCACTTCCCGTCCGGCGAGACGCTGATGTTGTGCGGCCACGTGCCGAGCGGGATCTTCGCGATCACCTCGAGGTTCGACGTGCCGGTCGTCTCGAGGACCCAGAGCTCGCCGTTGCCGCTGTAGTAGCTCGCGCCCTCGGCGGCGACGAAGACGCGGAGCTTCGAGAAGAGCTTCTGCTCAGGCGCGCGCGTCGGCGCCGCCGTGATGACGGGCGCGGGAGCGGTCGCCGCCGGCGCGGCGGGGACGAACGACGGCGGGACGGTGAGCTGCGGCGTGGTCTGCACGCGGTCCTGCGCGTGCTGACCGCACGCGGCGATGAGCGCCCACACGATCGCGAGCGCGGTGATGCGAAGCACGCCCCTCATGTCCCCCAACTCGATCCGAACGCTAAATGAGCGGAAGGCCGCTGGCTAGGTCCGGCGGCGTCTCCGTTCGCTGACACGCAGACGAACGAGCGCCCGCTGGAGCGATGCCCGAGCGATCGCTTCCTCTGCCGCCGAGAGCGGCGCGGCGAGCGTCCGCTGCGCCGTCTCGCGCGCGGCCCGGGCACGCTCCTCGTCGATCTCCTCGGAGCGCTCCGCGGCGTCCGTGAGGACGACGACGTGGTCGCCGCGCACGTCCATGAACCCGCCGAAGACGGCGAGGACCTCCTCTTGGCCGCCCTTCTTCACGCGGAACTCGCCCGGCCCGAGGGCCGTGAGGAGCGGCGCGTGGTGCGGGAGGATGCCGAGGTACCCGTCGCTCCCGGGCGCGATGACCATGTCGACGTCGCCCTCGTAGACGGTCCGCTCGGGCGTGATCACCTCGATGTGAAGGGGCATCAGGAGCTCGCCATCTCCCCCGCCTTCTTCCGGGCGTCCTCGACCGTGCCGACCATGTAGAAAGCCTGCTCGGGGAGGTCGTCGTGCTTCCCGTCGAGGATCTCCCGGACGGAGCGGACGGTGTCGGCGACCTTCACGTACTGGCCGGGCAGGCCGGTGAAGCGCTCGCCGACGAAGAACGGCTGGCCCATGAAGCGCTGCAGCTTGCGCGCGCGCGCGACGAGGAGCTTGTCCTCGTCGGAGAGCTCGTCGATGCCGAGGATGGCGATGATGTCCTGGAGGTCCTTGTAGCGCTGCAGCACCCGCTGCAGCTCGCGCGTCGTCTCGTACTGCTCCTTCCCCACGATGGCCGGGTCGATGGCGCGGCTCGTCGAGGTGAGCGGGTCGACCGCGGGATAGATGCCGAGCTCGAAGACGCCGCGCTCGAGGCGGATGACCGAGTCGAGGTGCGCGAACGTCGTGACCGGCGCGGGGTCGGTGTAGTCGTCGGCCGGGATGAACACGGCCTGCAGCGACGTGATCGACCCCTTCTTCGTCGACGTGATGCGCTCCTGCAGCTCGCCCATCTCCGTGGACAGGGTCGGCTGGTAGCCCACGGCGCTCGGCATGCGGCCGAGGAGCGCGGAGACCTCGGAGCCAGCCTGCGTGAACCGGAAGATGTTGTCGATGAAGAGGAGGACGTCCTTGCCCTCGGCGTCGCGGAAGTACTCCGCGATCGTGAGGCCGGTGAGGCCGACGCGCAGGCGCGCTCCCGGCGGCTCGTTCATCTGGCCGAAGACCATGGACATCTTCTCGAGGACGCCGGCCTCCTCCATCTCGCCGAGGAGCTGCGTGCCTTCGCGGGTGCGCTCGCCGACGCCGCAGAACACGGAGTAGCCGGCGTGCTCGATGCCGACGTTGCGGATGAGCTCCTGGATGACGACCGTCTTGCCGACGCCGGCGCCGCCGAGCACGGCGGCCTTGCCGCCCTTCAGGAAGGGGCAGACGAGGTCGATGACCTTGATGCCCGTCTCGAGGATCTCCGCCGCGGAGGTCTGGTCCTCGAACGACGGCGGCGCGCGGTGGATCGGGTCGCGCCGCGCGACGCCCTTCACGGGGCCCTTGCCGTCGATCGGCTCGCCGACGACGTTGAAGAGCCGGCCGAGGGTGCCCTGGCCGACGGGCGTGCTGATCGGCGCGCCGAGGTCCTCGGCCGGCATGCCCCGGCGGAGACCGTCGGTGCTCGACATGGAGATCGCGCGCACCCAGTTGTTCCCGAGGTGCTGCTGCACCTCGGCGATGACCTCGGTGCCGTCGTCCGCACGGACGCGGAGCGCGCCATAGATCCCGGGGAGCTTCCCCTCCTCGAACTGCACGTCGAGCACCGGGCCGATGATCTGGACGATCTCGCCCGTGTTCGTGGCGGTCTTCGCCGTCGTCGCCGTTGCCATGCCCACTACCCCTTCGCCAGCGCTTCCGCGCCGGAAACGATCTCGAGCATCTCCTTGGTGATGCGCGCCTGCCGTGCCTTGTTCGCCGCGAGCGTGAGCTCCTGGATGAGGTCCGCCGCCGCGTCGGTCGCGTTGCGCATGGCGATGAGCCGCGCGGAGTGCTCCGACGCGATGTTCTCGAGCACCGCCTGGTACACGGTCACCTCGATGAGCCGCGGGAGCACCGCGCCGAGCACCGTCTCCGGGTCGGGCTCGAAGAGGTACTGGATCGGCGGCAGCGCGTCGATGTCCTCGTCCTCCGGCACGAGCGGGAGGATTCGGCGGAACGTCGGCTCCTGCTTCATCGTGTTGACGAACCGCGTGAAGCTCAGGAAGACCTCGTCCACGCGCCCGCTGAGGAACTCGTCCTGGAGGACGGCGCTGATCGGCGCGGTGTCCGCGCTCGTCGGCCGGTCGCCGAGCCCGCTGAACTCCGCGATCGCCGTCTGGCGGAAGCGGCGCAGCTGCGCCATCCCCTTGCGGCCGACGGAGATCCACGAGGCCGCCGGGAGCGATCCGGCGTGCCGGAGGGCGGCGCGGACCATGTTCGTGTTCTGCGCGCCGACGAAGCCGCGGTCGCTCGTGATGAGCACGATGAGCGACCGCTGGACCGGGCGGCGCGCGAGGAGCGGGTGCGTCTCGGCCTCGGCGTAGGGCGCGAGGTCGTTCAGCACCGTCCGCAGCTTCTCCTCGTACGGCCGGGACGCGAGCGTCGCCGCCTGCGCCCGGCGCATCTTCGAGGCGGAGATCGTCTGCTGCGCCTTCGTCACCTGCTGGATGTTCTTGACGCTCTTGACTCGTCTCCGGATCTCGCGTTCGGTCGCCATGCGCTACCGCGCCCCCGCCGTCGCGGCTGCCTTCTCGGTCTGCGCCGCGTACCCGTGCGCCTTCTTGAACTCGTCGAGGAGCTTGGCGAGGCCCCCCTCGACCTCCTCGTTCCAGTCGGCCTTCGTGCGGATGCGCTCGCCGAGCTCGCGGAACTGCGTGTCCATGTATCGGCGCAGGTCGCGCTCGAAGTCCGCGCACTTCTCCTTCGGCACGTCGTCCATGTAGCCGCGGTTCGCGGCGAACAGGATCGCGACCTGATGGCCGAGGCGGACCGGCTCGTACTGCGGCTGCTTGAGGATCTCGCTGATGCGCTCGCCGCGGCGCAGGAGCGCGAGGGTCGCCTTGTCGAGGTCGGCGGCGCCGAACTGCGTGAAGGCGGCGAGCTCGCGGTACTGCTGCAGCTGCAGCTTCATGCCGCGGACGACGCGGCTCATGACCTTGCGCTGGGCGTCGCCACCGACGCGCGAGACCGACAGGCCGGGGTTGATCGCCGGGCGGAAGCCGGCGTTGAAGAGGTCGGCCTCCATGAACAGCTGGCCGTCGGTGATCGAGATGACGTTCGTCGGGATGTACGCGGAGATGTCGTTCGACTGCGTCTCGATGATCGGGAGCGCGGTGAGCGACCCGCCACCGTGCTCCTGGTCCATGCGCGCGGCGCGCTCGAGGAGCCGCGAGTGCAGGTAGAACACGTCGCCGGGGTAGGCCTCGCGGCCGGGCGGGCGCCGCACGAGGAGCGACACCTGGCGGTACGCCCACGCGTGCTTCGTGAGGTCGTCGTAGACGCAGAGGGCGTCGCGGCCGGAGTCGCGGAAGTGCTCGCCCATGGCGCAGCCGGCGAACGGGGCGAGGTACTGCAGCGTCGCCGGGTCGGACGCGCCGGCGACGACGACGATGGTGTGGTCCATCGCGCCGTGCTCCTCGAGCGTCGCGACGATCTTCGCGACCGAGGACTCCTTCTGGCCGATCGCGACGTAGATGCAGATGAGCCCCTGGCCCTTCTGGTTGATGATCGTGTCGATCGCGACCGCGGTCTTGCCGGTCTGGCGGTCGCCGATGATGAGCTCGCGCTGGCCGCGGCCGATCGGGAACATCGCGTCGATCGACTTGATGCCGGTCTGGACGGGCGTGTCGACGTTCTGTCGCGTGATGACGCCCGGCGCGACGACGTCGACGCGGCGGGTGCCGCTCGTGCGGATGGGGCCCTTCCCGTCGAGCGGGCGGCCGAGCGGGTCGATGACGCGCCCGACGAGCTCGTCGCCCACGGGGACCTCGATGACGCGGCCGGTCGTGCGGACCTCCGCGCCCTCCTTGATCGCCTCATAGCCGCCGAGGACGATCGCGCTGACCGTGTCCTCTTCGAGGTTGAACGCGAGCCCGTACGTATCGTGGCCGAAGTCGAGGAGCTCCGAGGCCATGCACCCCGCGAGTCCCTGGATGCGGGCGATGCCGTCGCCCACCTCGACGACGGTGCCGACGTCGACGGCCGCCGCCTTCCCCTCGAACTGCTCGATCTGCGCGCGGATGATGTCGGTGATCTCCGAGGACGTCGTAGCCACTTTTGCGCTCCCTCTAACTAGCTCGCGAGCTGCGCGCGCATCGCATCGAGCTTCGCGCGGACCGAGGTATCGATGAGGCGGTCGCCGAGCTGGATGCGCGCGCCCCCGAGGAGCGCCCCATCCACCGCGAACGCGGCGCGGACGCGCTTCCCGCTCGTCTGCTCGAGCCGGCGGACGAGGTCCTGGCGCTGCCGCTCGCCGAGCTCGACCGGGGTGGTGATCCTCGCGTGGACGATGCCCTCGCGCCGGTCGACGAGCTCGCCGAACGCGCGGGCCACCTGGGGCAGGAGCCCGATGCGGTCCCGCTCGAGGAGCATGACGAGCACGGCGCGCACCGCCTTCGGCTCCTCCTTCGCGGCCGCCTCGAGCGCCGCGCGCCGGCGCTCGAGCGCCATGCGCCGGTCGCGCAGGGACCTGACCTGCTCGGGCCCGATCGCGCCCGCGAGCCGCTCGAGCGACGCGCGGTACGCGCTCACGCTCCCGGACTCCGTGGCCACCTCGAGGAGGGCCTCGGCGTAGCGGCGTGCGCTGGACCCGGAGAGCGGCATCAGTTCTTCCGCACGTCGGCCGCGGCCTCGTCCATCGAGCGCTCGATGAGCGCCCGGTGCTGCTCGGGGCCGATCTCCTTGCCGAGGATGCGGGACGCGGCGAGGACGACCATCGAGGCCACCTCGCTCCGGAGCCGCGCGAGCGCCTGGTCGTGGAGCTGCTGCGCGTCGGCGCGGCCCCTCTCGCGGATCCGGTCGGCCTCGGCCCTCGCCTCGGCACGGATCTGCGCGGCCGCGGCCTCCGCCGCCTGCGTCGCGCGCTCGCCGAGGAGACGCGCTTCCGTGCGTGCCTCCGCGAGGAGCCGCTCGACCTCCGCATGCATCTGCTCGCGCTCGCGCTTCGCCGCCTCCGCCGCGTCGAGGCCCTCGCGGATGCGGTCCGCGCGCTCCTTGAGCGTCCACATGATCGGACCCCACAGGACGCGCTGGAGGATGAACAGGAGAACGAGGAAGTTGACGATGGAGACGAGCACCCAGAAGGGCCGGACGATCAGCCCTCCTTCAGCGGCGCCCTCCGCGAGCGGCAGACCGAAGAGCATCGCTAGACCGTCTTGCCCTGGAGCAGGAACGCGATGACGAACGAGAGGATGCCGAGGCCCTCGGCGAACGCCGCGAGGATGATGGCGTTCGTGCGGATCGGGCCCTGCGCGTCAGGGTTGCGACCGATCGCCTCCGCCACCTTCGACCCGACCATGCCGACGCCGATGCCGGCCCCGAGAACTCCGAGCCCGACGGCGAGCCCCGCGCCGATCCATGCGAGATTCATGCGTGCGCTACCTCCATTTTTTCGCTTCGCGAGTTCGAGCCATCTCCGCCAGAGCCGTGTTCTTGCGGCGAGTGGCCTTCTTCGTGCCCCTCGTGGGACTCGAGAGCCAGGACGATGTAGACGAGCACGAGCAGCGAGAAGATGAGCGCCTGGACGAGGCCGACCAGCAGCTCGAGCCCGATGAACGGGAGCGCGAACGCGGGGACGACGAGCAGCGCGCTCATCACCGCCAGCGAGACCGCGCCGCCGAAGATGTTCCCCCAGAGACGAAGCGTCAGGGTGAGGGTGCGAAAGACCTCCGAGAAGATCTCGATCGGCCCGACGAGCACGAGCATGATCACGCCGGTCAGCGGGCCGTCCTTGAACCCGCTGAAGTTGATGAACTTGCTGAAGTACCCGGGCCCGAGCTTGCGGATCCCCTGGAACTGGTACGCGATGAACGAGACGAGCGCGAGGGCGACGGTCGTGTGGTAGTCCGCGGTCGGGCCGTGGAGCGGCTCGACCTCCTCGCCGCCGATGCGCAGCGGCTGCCCGACGAACGGCACGAGCTCGACGTAGTTCGCGAGCAGGATGAAGAGGAAGAGCGTGCCGAACAGCGGGACGAACCGCACCGCCTGCTTCCCGCCGACGCTCACGACGAAGCTCGCGAGGCCCTGGACGACGAGCTCGACGAGGTTCTGGATGCCGCGCGGCCGCATCTCGAGGCGGCGCGTGGCGAGCCAGCCGAGCCCGATGAGGGTCGCCATGACGATCCACGACGTGAAGTGGGTGTTCGCGATGGAGATGTCGTCGCCGGCGATCTTGAAGAGCGGCGTACCGATGGTGTGCGGCGGGTGGATATCCGGCCACGGCGGGAGGAACCCGAAGGCCGCGGCGAGGGCGAGAGCGGCGACGTTCGCCGCGACGACGACGATGAGGACCTGCCTCACCGCGCCTCCTCGTCCTCCCCCATCTCGCGCTTCCGCTCGGCCTCGCGCAACTCCGCCTCCCACTTTCGTCCCGCTTCGCGCGCGCGCTCCGTCACCGGCCGGTCCGGGTTCGCCGCGAGGTATCGCCGGAGCACGACGTGCATGCCCAGCCCCGCGACCACCAGACCCGCCATGACGATCGCCAGCTGCGTCCCGGTGTCCCGCGTGACGTTCTGCGACAGCCACGCGGCCCCGAAGAGCGGCGCCGCGACGGCCGCCGCGATCTGCCACGTGATGGCCAGGAGATCGCCGGCGATCCCACCCGAGTTCCGCTCAGGCATACCAACACTCCGGACGTGAGCGCTTGTTGGATGTCTGGCCCAGGATCGCCGCGTTCGCACGCGCTCCACCCGAGCTGCGGGGCTCGGCCAAGACAGGGCGAGTGTAGGGGCGGTCCGGGGGGCCTGCAGGGGCGCCTCGCCTAGGCGGCGAAGCGCTCCACGGTCTCGACCAGCTCGTCCGCGTCGAACGGCTTCTGCAGGTACGCCTCGGCGTCGCAGCGGTCGGCCTCGTGCTCGGGGTCCGGCGCGGCGGTGACGACGACGAGCGGCACGTGCCGCAGCGACTGGCGGAGCTCGCGCGCGAACGTCGGGCCGTCGAGCCCCGGCATCTGCATGTCGAGGACGATGACCGCGGGCAGCTCGCCGCCGATCGCGCGCAGGGCCTCGTCGCCGTCGCGCGCCAGGACGACGCGGTGCCCGCGCTCGGCGAAGAGCTGGCGCTCCATCTCGAGGATCGACTCGTCGTCGACGAGGATCGGCCGCGCGCGGTCCTGCTTCGGGTCCGGCAGCGCGTAGTACGAGGCGTCGTTCTCGACGAGGGGGACCGCTCGGCGTACCAGCGCGGCCGCGCCTCCGGATCCTTCGCTACCTTCTCCGGGTACCAGCCGCTCGCGAGCAGCGTCGGATCGGTCCACGAACACGTTCCGAGCTTGATCGATCGCGACGAGCTCACTGCGCTCGCTCGCGGCGAGCCGCTCCGCTCCTATGGGCTCGCTCGGACCGGCAGAGCCGGATCCTCACTCAAACCGCTTCGGATTCCGGCATCGCGATGGCGAGCAGGCCGAGCAGGACCGCGAAGCCGACGAAGGTGGCGATCTGCGCCGCGCCGTCCATGACGAACGTGAGCGCGGCGAGGCCGAGCGTGAGCGCGTAGATGAGCAGCACCGACTGCGCGTGCGTCAGCCCGAGGCCGAGGAGACGGTGGTGGAAGTGGCCGCGGTCGGGCGCGAACGGCGGCCGGCGCTGCAGCGTCCGGCGGATGAGCACATAGAAGGTGTCGAGGATCGGCACGGCGAGGACGAGGAGCGCCGTCGAGACCTTGGCCGTCCCGAAGATCGAGAGCACCGCGAGCATCGTGCCGAGGAACGTCACGCCCGTCGTGCCGAGGAACACGCGCGCGGGGTGGAAGTTGAAGAACAGGAAGCCGGCGACGGCGCCCGAGAGCGTGAACGCCATCCACGCGACGAACGGCTCGTTCACCTGCGGCAGCAGCGACGTCGCTCCGAGCGCGAGCGCGGCGATGATCGCCACGCCCGCGGCGAGCCCGTCGAGGCCGTCGAGGAAGTTCAGCGCGACGTTCATGCCGACGACCCAGAAGGCGGTGAAGCCGACGGCGACCATCGGGGCGAGCTCGAGGAGCGCGCCGCCGGCGAGCGGGTCGGTGATGAACTCGATGCGGATGCCCGCGGCGATGACGACCGCCGCGATGAGGAGATGGCCGAGCAGCTGCCAGCGCGCCCGCAGGTCGAAGATGTCGTCGAGCAGGCCGACCGCGAGCCCGACGGCGGCCGCGAGCGCCGTGAGCGTGAAGCGCGGCGAGCGCACCTCCTCCGGGATGAGGAATGGGCGTCCCGCGAGCTGGTCGATCGCCCAGAAGATGAGGATCGCGCTGCCGAAGGCGAACGCGATGGCGAGGCCGCCCGGCCGCGGGATCGGATGCGGGTGGCGGCGGCGTCCACCCGGCACGTCGAGCACCTGGAACCGGCGGGACAGCGCCGCGACGAGCGGCGCGGTCACCACGGCGACGAGGAAGGCGAAGACGGTCGACCCGACGAAGAGCAGGAGGACCGGGGACACGTCAGGACGATACCCGTAGGCTGCGCGCCGAAGATGAGGCTGAAGCAGCGCGTGGCGGTGATCACCGGCGGCGCGAAGGGCATCGGCGCCGAGACGGCGCGCGTCTTCGCGGCCGAGGGCGCGCGCGTGACGGCCTGGGACGTGGCGGGCGGGTCGCCAGGCGACGGCATCGCGTTCCGCGAGGTCGACGTGACGGACGCGCTGAGCGTCGGCGCGGCCGTGAGCGCCGCCGTCGCGGCGCACGGGCGGGTCGACATCCTCGTGAACAACGCCGGGATCCTCCGCGATGCGCGCCTGGTGAAGGAGCGCGACGGCGACTGGGCCGGCATGAGCGACGCGGAGTTCGACTCCGTGATCGCGGTGAACCTGAGGGGCGTCTTCAACTGCACGCGCGCGGTCGCGCCGGTGATGATCCGGCAGGGCTACGGCCGGATCCTCAACGCGTCGTCGGTCGTCGGGCTGTACGGGAACTTCGGCCAGACGAGCTACGTGGCGACGAAGGCGGCGGTCATCGGCATGACGCGCGTGTGGGCCCGCGAGCTCGGCCCGCGCGGCATCACCGTGAACGCGGTGGCGCCGGGGTTCATCGGCACGGAGATGGTCCGGCAGATGCCCGAGAAGATCCTCAACGACATGGTCGAGCGCACGCCGGTGCGCCGCCTCGGCGAGCCGCGCGACGTCGCGCTCGCCTACCTGTACCTCGCCTCGGACGATGCCTCGTTCGTGAACGGCGCCGTCCTCAGCGTGGACGGCGGTGTGGTGGTCGGTACGTAGCCGGTCGCTACCGCCCGTACAGAAAAGTGCGCGGATTGAACGCGTACCAGCCGAACCAGTAGGCGATGTGCCCGGGCGCGCGCTCCAGCCGCGCCGACCCCGCGATGAGAGCGTCCTCGGTCACCCGCCACCGCGTGCCGCGGCCCTCGACGAGCGCGTCGGCGGCGATGGACCTGAACGAGCGCTCGCCGCGGCGATAGGCCCGGACGGTGCGGCCGCGTCCATCCGCGACGAGCACGACCGCTGTCGCGCCCACGGTGTCGTTCACGACGCGCTCGCGCTCGAGGGCGTCGAGCGGGTGGGCCTTGGGCACGCCGTCGAGCGTGACGGCGCAGACGAACGCCTGCGGGGCGAGCGCCGCGCTCCGCGGCTCCACCGGGAACAGCGTGTCGGGGCTCGCGTAGTACCGGCCGTACGCCGCGTCCGGCCGGTAGCCCCGCGTGTAGCCCGTGTCGAGGCCGAGCGCCTTCGTGCCGGGATGCGCGGCGCGCCACTGCGCCCACGTGGAGACGACCACGGGCAGCTGTCGCAGGCGCGCGCCGCTGTACGCGAGCGCTCCCACCACCGGCTCGCCGGTGAGAGCGTGCCAGAGGCTGTTCGTGCGCCGGTCGTACGTGAGCTTGTTGCTGCGGTAGAGGAAGCCGGATGAGCCGAAGATGGCGCGCTCGCCCTGGTCGGAAGCGGCATCCACGATGCCGGCCTGGCAGAGCGCTCAGTAGGACAGCGCGATAGGCACCCCGCCGACCACGTCGTTGGCCATCTCGTGCCAGTCGAGGATGCGAAGAGGGCACGCACGCGCATCGCCGCCGATGGCGACCCCGAGGACGAGCTCGTCCGCGGTGAGGTACGTCGCGGCCGCGGCGTCCACGAAGCGCGGGTCCACGAGCGCTGGGATCCCGTCCTTCCACACGCCGCCCCAGACGATCTCCTCCAGCCGGATCCGGGTCGCGATCCCCTCGTACAGGAAGAGCCGGAGGCCCGGATCGATGGCCGCGAGGAGGTCGGACTTCCAGGCATCGAAGCCCGGCGCCGGGACTGAGCCGCGGCGGCCGCCGGCGAGGGGACCGCCGCGGGCGCCTGGCATCCGCCGAGCAGCGCGAGCGCCAGCAAGGGCGGCCTCACCGCAGGGTCAGCCCGTACCGAACTGGCGGTCCCCGGCGTCGCCGAGGCCGGGGACGATGTACCCCTTCTCGTTCAGGTGGTCGTCGAGCGCGGCGACGTGGATGGGCACGTCGGGGTGCGCCTTCGAAAGCGTGGCGACACCCTCGGGCGCGGCGATGATCCCGACGTACTTCACGCGCTTCGCGCCCCACTTCTTCAGGACGTCCACGGTGGCGGTCGCGGAGCCGCCCGTCGCGAGCATCGGGTCGAGGACGAGGCACACCTGCGCCGTCGCCTCGGACGGGAGCTTGTTGTAGTACTCGATCGGCCGCAGCGTCCGCTCGTCGCGGAAGAGGCCGATGTGCCAGACCTGCGCCTCGGGGAGGAGGTCGAGCGCGGCCTCGACCATGCCGATCCCGGCCCGCAGCACGGGCACGAGCCCGACGGCCTCCTTCAGTCGCGCTCCCTCATATGGAGCGAGCGGAGTGCGGATCTCCGCGTCGGCGAGGGCGAGGTCCGCCGTGGCCTCGTACAGCACGAGGGTCGCGATCTGGTCGACGAGGTCGCGGAAGGCCGTCGGCGGGGTGCGCTCGTCACGCAGCCGGGTGAGCTTCTCGCGCACGAGCGGGTGCGACGAGACGTGGAGCTTCGCGGTCACGCGCGGACCGGCTCGCGGCTCACGCCCGGGACCGGGAACCGTGACGTGAGGTCGATGACCTCGGCGGCGATGTCACGCAGCGCGGCCTCGTCCTTGGACGCGCGCAGGGCGCGGGCGATGAGCGCGGCGATGCGCTCCATCTCCGCCTGCTTCATGCCGCGCGTCGTGACCGCCGGCGTGCCGACGCGGATCCCCGACGCGACCGCGGGCTTCTCCGGGTCGTACGGGATGGTGTTCTTGTTCACGGTGATGTTCACGGCGTCGAGCGTCCGCTCCGCGGCCTTGCCGGTGAGCCCGAGCGGGCGCACGTCGACGAGCACGAGGTGGTTGTCGGTGCCGCCGCTCACGATGCGCAGCCCGTCGCGCGCGAGCGCCGCAGCGAGCGTCTTCGCGTTCACGACGACCTGCTTCGCGTACGCCCTGAACTCGGCGGTCGCCGCCTCCTTCAGCGCCACGGCCTTGCCCGCGATGACGTGCATGAGCGGGCCGCCCTGCGCGTACGGGAACACCGCCTTGTCGATGGCCTTCGCGAGGTCGGCGGTGCAGAGGATCATCCCCGAGCGCGGCCCGCGCAGCGTCTTGTGCGTCGTCGTCGTGACGACCTGGCAATGCTGCACGGGGTTGGGGTGCTCCCCCGCCGCGACGAGCCCGGCGAGGTGGGCCATGTCCGTGAGGAGGATCGCGCCGGCCTCGTCGGCGATCTCGCGCAGGAGCTTGAACTCCCACACTCGCGGGTACGCCGTCGCGCCGGCGACGATGACCTTGGGCTTGTGCCCGCGCGCGAGGGCGCGCACCTCGTCGTAGTCCACGTATTCGGTGTCCTTGCGGACGTGGTACGCGACGAACTTGTACAGCTGTGCCGAGAAGTTCACGGGCGAGCCGTGCGTGAGGTGGCCGCCCTGGTCGAGCGCGAGGCCGAGGAACGTGTCCCCCGGCTTCGCGATCGCGGCGTACGCTGCCATGTTCGCCTGCGCCCCCGCGTGGGCCTGCACGTTGGCGTGCTCCGCGCCGAAGAGCGCCTTCGCGCGCTCGATCGCGAGCGACTCGGCAACGTCCACCCACTCGCACCCGCCGTAGTAGCGGCGGCCCGGGTAGCCCTCGGCGTACTTGTTCGTCAGCACGCTGCCAACGGCCTCGAGGACCGCCTCGCTCGTGTAGTTCTCGGATGCGATGAGCTCCACCTTCTCGACCTGGCGCTTCTCCTCGCCGCGCATCGCCGCGAACAGCTCGGGGTCGGTCCGCTCGACGTGCCTCAGGTCGGTCATGTCGTTCGCTCCCTCTCCAATGCGGCGATCTGCTCGCGGCGGCGCGCGTGGCGCCCGCCTTCGGGCCGCGCCGCCAGGTACGCGTCGACGATGCTCTTCGCCAGCTCGGTGCCGATGACGCGCTCGCCGATCGTGAGGACGTTCGCGTCCACGTGCGTCACGGCGTCGCGCGCGCTCCATTCGTCGCTCGCGACCGCGGCGCGCACGCCGGCCACCTTGTTCGCGGCGATCATCGGCCCGATGCCCGAGCCGCAGGTGAAGATCCCGCGCTCGACGTCGCCCGCCGCCACCGCGCGCGCGAGCTTCACCGCGTACTCGGGGTAGTCGACGGGCGCCGTCCCGCTGCTCCCGAGGTCGACGACCTCGTGCCCGCCATCGCGGAGGTGCGCGCTCAGCGCGGCCTTGAGCGCCTGCCCGGCGTGGTCGGCCGCGAGGCCGATGCGCATCTAGGCCAACGCCTCCTGGAGGGCGCGCTCGATCTCCGCGGCGCTGACGGCGCCCTCGCGCAGGATGCGCACCTCGCTGCCGCTGCAGTCCACGACGGTCGACGGGACGCCGCCGGGCGTGCGCCCGCCGTCGAGGACGAGCGCGATGCGGCCGTCGAGCTGCGCGAGCGCCTCCTCGGCGGTCCGCGCGTCGGGCTGGCCCGAGAGGTTCGCGCTCGTCACCGGGAGCCCCCCGCCGCTCGCGGCGATGAGCCGCCGCGCGATGTCGCTCGCGGGCACGCGGAAGGCGATCGACCCGCGCCGCGGCGCGGCGAGCACGATCGACAGCGGCCCAGGCCAGAAGCGCGCGGCGAGGGCGCGCGCGGCCGGCGCGACGATGGCGCTCGCCTCGAGGTGCGAAGCGTCCGACAGCAGGACGGGGATGCGCTTGCCCTTGGGGCGGCCCTTCGCCTCGAACAGCGCCTTGATGTGGCCGTGCCCGGCGGCGACGCCGTAGACGGTGTCGGTGGGGAACGCGACGACCTGGCCCTGGGCGAGCGCGGCCGCCGCCTCCTCGACCGCGCCCGGCGCGTCGGCCTTGATGAGGCGGGTCTTCACGTGGCGAGGATAGACCGGCGACACTCGTCCGCCGATGTCGCGATGGCGCGCCCTGACGCTGCTCGCGATCGCCATGGTCCTCTCCATGAGCACCCTCGGCGGTCTCGACCGGCGCGCGGTCGTGGGATCCACTTCTCCAGATGCAGCGGGTAGCCCCCGCAGGCCGCTTAGGCCTCGATGAACTTGACTGCTCTGAGCGTGGGGAGGAACGGCCGCGCGTCGTACGCCGAGAGTGGCTCGATGTGGAGGGTCCCGGTGGGGCGGCCGCGCAGCGGGCCTCGCGGACCGAACATCGCGGTCATCGTGCCGATGGCGGAGCCGCTCGTGATCAGCAGAAGGCGAGCGTCGCGGGGACGGTGGTCCCGCTCGTACCGGAGGATGCCGGCGAATCCCGGCGTCGAACCCGTCAGGTACGGGATCTCATCGAGTACGACGACGGTCGGCTGCTTCGCTGCGAGATACGACTAAAGATGGATCGATCCAAGTTCCGAGCCACGACTTGCGCCGGAGCCGCCTCGTCGCTTGACGTCAGGCCATGGGACCTGCACGGCCGGCCGCTCGAGCCGCTTGAGGATGGTGTCCACGGTGTCGTTGATCGACTGCGTGCCCGTGTCCAGGACGACCCAGCCCGCGGAGGGCGGGCGCTTCGCGAGGAGCTCGCCGTGGAGACGGGTCGCGACCGGCTCGAGGATCTTCGTGTCGAACGTCTTGTTCATGCGGTGCGAATTGCGGCGGTGCACCACGAAGATCGACGGGCTGAGGAGGACCTTGCGCGGCGCGGCCTGGCCGATGTGGCCGGCGAGCTGCGGCAGGTCGCCCTCGTGGACGACGTCGTCGATGACGACGGTGAAGCCGCTCGCGACGTAGTCCGCGGCCATGCGCGCGGCGTTGCGCCGCGCGATCTCGAACTGCAGCGCGGTCTGGGCGCTCCACTCGAGCGGGCTCGCGATGCCGGACCTCACGAACGCGCGGACGTCGTCCATCGCGATGTGCGCGCCCCGCGGCTACTTGCGCGCGAGCGCGTCGGCCACGCTGCTCTTCCCCGAGCCCGGCACGCCGGAGACGAGCCAGAGGAACCCCGTGGCGGTCGTCCCGATCACGCGCGCTTCCCTTCCACGACGCGCGGCGATCCCGCGAGGTCCCGCAGCACCCGCGTCGTGGCCGGGAGGGTACTCCCGAGGAGGGCGGCGACGGTATCGGCCTGGGGTGGGTCGCACTCGAAGTAGGCGGCGCCGCCCGCCGCGAGCCGCTCCGGGAGCTGGGCGACGGCGCGCCGGATGACGTCGAGGCCGTCGGGACCGGCCACCACCGCGAGGCGCGGCTCGAACGCGAGCGGCGTCCGGTCGCCGGAGAGGTGCTCGACCGCCTCCGGCCGCAGGTACGGGAGGTTGGCCGTGACGACGTCGACCTCCTCCCGGACCGGCGCGAGGAGGTCGCCGCATCGCAGCTCGACGCGCTCGGCGACCCCGTGCGCCGCGGCGTTCGCGCGCGCCACCTCGAGCGCGTCGGGCGAGATGTCGGTGGCGATCACGCGCGCGCCGGGCGCGGCGGCGGCGATGGCGACGGCGATGGCGCCCGACCCGGTGCCGACGTCGGCCACGAGGCGGCGGCCGGTCTCGCGCAGGAAAGCCAGCGCGGCCTCGACGAGCACCTCCGTCTCGGGGCGCGGGACGAGCACGCGCGCATCGACGGCGACGCGCAGGCCGAAGAACTCCTTCCACCCGCGGAGGTACGCGACCGGCTCGCCGGCGGCGCGGCGCTCGACGAGCGCGCGGAGCGTGCGGAGCGCACCGTCGCCGATCGGCTCGTCGAGGTGCGCGTAGAGGGACTCCTTGCTCACGCCGCACACGTGGGCGAGCAGGAGGTCCGCGTCGAGCGCCGCCGTCGGATCGCCGGCGGCCCGCAGGCGCGCGGCGGCCTCGGCCCGCGCGTCGGAGCGCTCCGTCACCGCCGCAGTATCGTCGCCACGGTGCCGCAGACGGTTCGCCTCGCGGACGTCATGTCCGCGCGCCGCGTCGTCGATCGGTACCTCCCGCGTGCGCCGCTCGAGCGCTCCCCCCTCCTCTGCCAGGAGCTCGGCGCCGAGATCCACCTGAAGATCGAGACGTTCAAGCCCACGCGCACGTTCAAGGTCCGCGGCGCGCTGAACGAGATCGCCTCCCTCGACGAGCGCGCCCGCGCGCGCGGCGTCGTCGCGGCGTCGGCCGGGAGCCACGCGCAGGGCGTCGCCTACGCCGCGTGGGCGCTCGGCGTGAGCGCGACGGTCGTCATGCCGAACGCCGTCTCGCCGCAGATCGTGAGCGTGTGCCGCTCGTACGGCGCGACCGTTCGTCTCGAGGGCGACGTCTACGACGACACCCTCGCGCTCGCGCAACGCATCGAGACGGATGAGGGCCGCACGTTCGTCCACCCGTACGCGGACCCGCTCATCGTGGCCGGGCAGGGCACGATCGGGCTCGAGCTCGCCGAGGATCTCCCGGGAGTGGAGACGGTCGTCGTGGCCGTCGGGGGCGGCGGGCTCATCTGCGGCATCGCCCTCGCGCTGAAGCACGCGAACCCCCGCGTGCGCGTCATCGGCGTCGAGCCGGAGGGCGCCGACGCGTTCGGCCGCTCGCTCCGCGCGGGCCGCCCCGTGGAGCTCGAGCGGCCGCACAGCATCGCCGACAAGCTCGTCGCGAAGAGCACGCAGCAGCTGAACGTCGACCTCGGACGCGAGCTGGTGGACGATGTCGTCACGGTCACCGAGGAGGCGCTCGCGGACGCCACGTTCGAGTACCTCGACCGGCACTCGATGCTCGTGGAGCCCTCCGGCGCGGCGTCGCTCGCGGCGGTGCGGACCGGCCGGGTGGACGTGGCCGGCCAGCGGGTCGTCCTCGTGGTGAGCGGAGGCAATGCGGCGCCGCCGCTGCTCGCGCGCATCGTCGCCGAGCGCACCGGGCGGCCGGCGGCGGCGACGTCGCGGTGATGGTCGCCCGCGCGCGCGTCGAGGTG
>Ga0194121_10002798_pt1 | contig 27237 bp, 12 predicted proteins | sample TA2MahCa50mmetaG_FD_148609 | JGI IMG/M metagenome (GOLD analysis project Ga0194121, IMG submission 148609) | Freshwater microbial communities from Lake Tanganyika, Tanzania - TA2015020 Mahale Deep Cast 50m | ecosystem: Environmental > Aquatic > Freshwater > Lake | place: Tanzania: Lake...
AAGCACACCGGCACAAAACCAATAGAAAATCAGAGCCGTCCAGAAAACGAGAGACAAATAAACTGAGGCCTTTACCAAAACAAAGGTAAGCAAAATAAAGTACGGTATATACTAAAATAACTGCAAAACACCATCTAGCTAAACAAGGTGCAAAGCACCACCGGTAAAAAGTCAAAGGTACAAAGGTTACCACCGGATAAACTAGACAGTAAACAATAGTATGATGGAATAAATGCCAAAAAGAACTGTCTAAAAAAGAAACAAGAAAACAACACCGGTAGAAGATAAAAGGTAAATCCTATCACCGGAAGGACTAGAAAAAAAAATCGGTACTGTAAACAGACAAAATTGTCTATTAAAATCAGCACTAACAGTCTTAAATAAAACTACCCGTCAAAACTAAACGACAATAAATGGTGTAGTTAAATGATTACCAAAAGGAGAGGTAACTGTCTAGCATAAAAGGTATGAGCCAGACCACCGGTACCAATTAGAATGATAAAAGTAAAAAACGGTAAGCCAGACAAGGTAAATAATATGGTAGTCATGGCTGAAGTGCCAAGGCAATTAACTAAGCACGGGAGGATTACTCACTCCCCATCAAGGTGACCATCAAACAGCCTTGATTACAGGTAACTAGTGCAAGGTATCAATATTCTGAGGGGCAAGCATGCCACCCCTCTTATCAGACATGCTGTTAGTCTAGGCACATCAGCTCTACTTGCATGACAAGGTACACGGGAGGAAAATAAGTAGTGGTCACTCCCAATAATAATAATAAGGTACGCCACAACACAGTCAGGTAAAACAGCCATGTAAAAAATAATTGCCATGTTTCGAAATTAAAGAGTACTCAAATTAATCAAATGGTGTGAAGGTTAAGTTAAAATCATAAGCAAAACTCATTAATAAGCCAGAAGCGGCGTGAGTGCAAATTGAAATATTCCGTCCAAAAAGAGAATTGAACATATGCTGGGCAGCATTGATTTCAGAGGGTAACTTGCCTCTGAAACAGGCACCCGGCACCCAACTAGCAAAAGGGGCTGAATATAGGCAATGCGAGAGTGTGGAGGAAAGGTGCGTGGTTAGCGGAATGCCGAGTCAAGGCAGTTTCGTTGGCAAACTCACTACAGAATCAACACATTCGAGCATTTGTTCAACTCGCTGTTTGTCAGCAGAAACGATTCGTCGACCATCTGAATATCATTCGAGCACTTGTTCGAAGTTATTCAGCTATGGAACTATGATGAACGTATTCTCGCAGGCAAGCCAGTCGTAATAGTGGTACACATCACAAATGAACTTAGCCAAACTAACATTGATCAACGCCATAGATCATGAATAAATTCGAAGAAGTGCTGGAATGATATTCAGACGGTCAACGAATGGTTAATGTAATCGAGAGCATATGGCACATATTCCCCAAGTAATTAAGCTCAAGGAATACTCATAATACCCTACGGATTGAGAATAAATAAATTTGGACTCACACACGCTAGAAGAAAATTCAGAAGGTCAATAAAATAAACTCAAAAGAGGAGAGAACTTCATAAAGGCAAACAAATATAAAATAAAATTTTAGGTAAAAAAATGAGTCAAAGGGAATATTGAATAGCTAAGCTGAAAATAAGTTAAGAAACATGGGTAAAACATGGCTGGTAAAAATATGAATATCGTATTAACAGCACTATATCATCGTGGCACAGTAGGTATGTTCGTGCCAGTAATAATTCGTGGTAATCGTGAGGTAGCAGCAGGGTAACTTAATTGTCTCGTATTCGCCACACATGGGCTTTAGTTTATTCCTCTGCTTATAACAATCGTCAATGGTATTACGCCGTGGCCCTCGCCACCATCTCTCTTCAACACGGCACAACTTATTTGTGCCAGCACGTAAGTAATCCTTGGCACCACATCTGTGCCACGTGCAGCGTAATAAGTCATAAGCACCGCACCTCCACTACGTGATATAGGTACAGTAGCATTCTTGAGCTACCGACTCTCAGGCCAACTATAAGGTCTGTACCGCCAAAAAGTTTTCGTTAACAATGCACACCGCCGTATAAGGCGCTGCCTCAGGCAAAGCCGGAGTAGAACGAAACTCGGTCAAATTCAGTTGGGCCTGTAACCAAAGAAAAGAAAAACCAACTATAAAACTTAAAGGCCAAAGGGGTAAGTTTAAGTTAAGCAGAATGAAATAAAACTAACCTAAAGTCAAAGTACAAAACACCAAAGTTACTAACTAGAAGTCAAAAGAAGTGAAAACATGGCTAAAGAAAAAATAAAATTTTCAAAAATAATCACTTCAAAATACTCGTAAAAACATTAAAAGTAATCGGCAATAACTAAAACTTAAGTTAAAAGAAGTTATCAAACACGTGGTAAAAAATTAAAAGAGACCACGTGGTAACGCCGACCCGAGGAGCGTGGAGTAGCTATAGGTGTTCCTACCTCGGCAGCTGGCCGCGGACTGAAGGAGGAGAGCCGTCCCCCGCCCCCCACAGCAGCCGTGTCACGTGACTCAGCCAGCATAGCCGGTGCACCCTCCGGGGGTACCTCCTTAAGGGGGATAAGCGGGCTAAATTGAAAAATCAGGCGTGACGGTACCACCACCCGCCAGGGCAGAGACTGGGCGGGCCGGTACGAGTAGAATCGCAGGCAGCGTGGGCAGAACGGGACAGAACGGACTAAAACGGAATCAACCCCCTCAGCTAATCAGCACGGCGGGCCGGTACCACCAAGCGGGACAGTACGATATGACGTCACACAGCTACACAGGCAGAAACCCGGTCGGGCCGGTACGAGTATAAATAACGGTTCAACACAAGGGAACAACGCAACAGGTTCTATATCCGCCCGGATGGACATAAAATCAAAAATAATCCGCATGACACGGAAGTCAAAACTGGCAAATTCAAATTAAAGGGCGGGAAACTAAAAATATTATTAAAATCACTAGAACTGCTACGGGTTAACACAGTATAAGTTAAAAACCAAAGAAAAAGCCCGGCAAGATTAAAATATTAAAAATTCAATTATACTGCATAAATAATAACCCGATAAGACTGGTTACAAGCAACATAAGTCATTAACTAAAAGTACCATTTAAAAAAAATTCCGCTCAAGGCAATAAAATCGAAAGAATTTAGAAACGGTTAAAATTAAGTTAAGTCATTAAATAAAAGTACCATTAAAAAAAAATCCGCTCAAGGCAATAAAGTCGAAAGAATTAAGAAGCGGTTAAAATTAAGTTAGGTCATTAACTAATAATGATATTACAAAGTATGGGCCCGGTAAGCCAAGTTAGTAAAATAACTACAAGAACGTAGATTAGAAATAAGATACCGTGCGCCCAGCTAAAGAAAGTTAAAAACAAATTAAAGAGACATAGTCACAAGATCCTACCAAAAAGGTAAAATAAATATAATTACCTCCTTAAACACCCAAGAGAAGGTGTCAAGATCTATCAGGGATCTAACAGGGGTCAACCGCCTCTTCCTCACCAACTTCATGATGACAACAATAATGACGACTGCCAAAACGGTTACCACTAAACAGGGGAAGGGTAAAATTAGTTACCGACAACACTAATTGATCTATTACTTGCCTAGGAGGAGAAAACCAGCAAGGGAGAGGCCAACCCAAAGAGGAAGACCAGAAGGAGAAGCCAACTTACTCTCACCCAGGTAACTGGTATTAAGGGGACCAGCACGGGTAACTGAGTCTACAAAGCGGTAACCACCACCCGGGGTAACATGTTCACTGACTGGAGAACCTACCCTGGGGACAGTAGCATCAGTAGAGGGGAGGAAATCAACAGTGGGGAGCACATAATCACCCTGCACACAATACACAAGGTAAAAAAGGGGAACTCTTCCAAGCAGTTACCACACAAATGGGTAAAACTAACCTCATAGTAACTGTAGTTACCACCGGCGTCAAGAGGGGCAGTCACAGTAGAAGGGGAACTCACTGGAACAGTGAGGGAAGCCAAGGTAACAGGTGCTCCAGTCACCTCAGCAGGTTGAGTAACAGTCATGGTCATCATCGTGACAGGGGTAGTAACAGCCAGAGTGTCATACAAATCACTCACGTACTCCTCCTCGACATTATTAAGGGGAGTAGTGCTGTTGCTTACACCAACAGATAAATAGTCAGCCAGAAAGGTGGCCACTTCATCAGGGGGAGGAATGTCACTGACCCCCAACACACTGTCACTGGCAGGAGAACTATTATCAGGAGCACCGGAAGCATTAGGAAACGCTTCAGTGACAGGAAAGGATCCCACAGCGTCACTAGTAAACTCACGAGGGGTATCACTAACCTCATAGTCACCAATGTCACTGGGAATGTCACCAGAAGGCTCACCAATGATACCAGCATCGTTAGAGGAGACCTCAGGGGGAACAGCAGTACCCAGCACAGCACTAATGGTAGAGTCAATAAGTGCCTCAATCAAACTGGCACTCGTAACAGTGACACTGTCACTGCCACCAATTTCACTACCAGCATCACCCATAGGGATGAATGACTGCCCATAAAAGTGGTACCTCCCCATATCATCAGGGACATCACTAGCAGTCTTATCACTGTCACCAGCAGCAGCAGCACCAGGAGAATCAACACCCAGCGGGTCACTGGAATCACTGGGATCATGTTGATCAACAAACTCACCCCCGCTGACCTCCCCAACGGGAAAATCTCCCAGAGAAGTAACCTGATACTCACGGGAGGGGGAGGAAGTGTTCACACTTACAGAGCTATTAGCATCAAGAAAACTAGCAGCAGTGACAGGATGACCAATCACTGAAATGCCCCTCGGTAAGTCAATACGAGAAACACTCACTGGGTCATCCGTAGGGACCTCCTCAGCATCGAAATCGGACAGGGCAGGAGGGCTAGGGGTGAAAGAGTAAATCAAGCCGTTATCACCCTCACCAATGTCACTATCACTCGATGAAGAATCACTGTAAACAGGAGGATGAGTACCCACTGAAAGATTATAGAGTTGAGTATTGTAATAATTATTGACAGCAAGCTGAACTGAGTCAACTGAGGATTCGTAATCAGAAGAGAAGGAAACACTATCATCCGAATCACCTGTCTCATCACTGTCATCAACCCAAGGAGGCACAAAAATGTCACTCAAATTAAAGTCCTCATCAACTAGAGCTAAGGGGACACGGTGGCTAGGCATAACAGAACACAACCATAGCCACGGGGCATTTACAGCACACTAAAACAGGGACACTGGCTAGTGCCCTCATCCCGTGCACGCGGGTCATCCGACACCCATGCCCAACACACGCCCCACAATGCATACGAAAGGAAAGGGGTGGGGGTGTTAGAAAGAATATTCCCGCTGTCAAAATACTGATAATACTGGCACCACCAAGCCAGACAGCCACAGATAATACTGGCACCACCAAGCCAAACAGCCAGAGAGTACTAAAATAATACTAATATAAATTCTAATTTCAGGACAGGAATTAGAGGACAAGATGTCGGACAACACCACAGCAGACAACAACGTGGACAACCAACGAAAGGATCCATGGAGCTATCTATATAGAGATCCGGCACTACTACCCAGAGGAGAGCTCAGCACGTATCAGCTCAACTTTGCAGCACGTGTAATACAGCTACAAAGATATCTATCTATCAGACCACATGATATAGATATAATACGTGCCACCGGCTGTGCCATAATGGAGAATCTATTAATGGCAGTAAATATGTTAGGGGCACCAGAACCCTACGAAAAAGATCCATTAGAAGACCACATCAGCCAGGACAAACGTGAAATAATGCACGAGATAGGAACTAAAGCCGTCACAATAATCGTGCACATGAACTCAATCAACCCGAGAACTAGAGCTGACATTCTTCCTGAGCTCATCACAGAAACCACAGCCATGGTTAATCTCCTCATGAAGATCAGTGAGCTGAAAAATCTGGATGACGTTCTAAACTTCAGAATTCCAAACAGAAAGTTTGGTCTGCTGTTAGAATTGCAAAAAGCAGATATCCAGCGGAAGAGACCATATCTGAGCTACGAATTAGACAGGAGGTCAATCTACCCAGTCAAGCTCAGTCTAATAGGAACCAAAAGTGAAAAACTAAGGAACTTACTAGTAGAGACAAAGACAGATTATGATCCTACTAGAAGTTACACTCTAGCGAAGCTCACTTACCTGCTAAAGGACAGCATAAATGAGCTACAATTAGTGAGAAAAATAGACGGACCAAGCATTAAAAGGACTGTCGCAGAAGCTACACACTCACGCTACAAAGATGTAGACATCTACAGCCACAAGGCGTTACAAACTATAATTATCAACGCCGTGGAAGCAAAACCGTTCTCTCAACAGTGGAACTTCCACCACAACAAGGTACTAGTCCTACCACAAGACCAATACCTGGAGGACGCCTTGGCAAACGAGTTCAACCGCATAGTCCACACTAGGAGCCGGTACACCCCTCCACCTCAGCCACAACCAGAACCACAAGCACCCAAGAAGGAACCAATTGCAGCAGCAGTGGGAGCAGAGAGGACAAACAGCTGCAAGAGGAAGCTGGAGTTCCAGGGAGAAGTGAAGGAGGAGTACCAGGAAGAGGAGGACGAGTACGAGGACAACAAGGAGAACTACCCAAGTTATCAACTGTGGAAGTCAGGAGCCACACAGGGGAAAAGGAGAATACTGGGAGAAAATATCGGATAGTAAGTAAACTATGAATAATACTGATAATGATTCAGGATATGGTTCAAATCAAGATCTCAAAGAAAGATCTCAAAAGCAAAGTAAACAAAAGCAAAAGAAAAGCAAAGTAATAAAAGCAAGATGCAAAGAGATAGCATTAGAATTGCTAGCAGTTTTCTGTATGTAAGCAAGAAAACTTTTTCTTGTTTTTTCCTTGTTTACGGGAGAGTGTACAAGTGCACCCCACTTGTAGCACGGTAAAATCCGCAAAATTCAAAAACCCAAAAATCCGCAAAATACAAAACCATATCCTAGTGTAAATGTAAACCACATGTAACCTGTAATAATGTTAACATTGTGAAATATCGTAATTATCCATTGACCCAGATCTAAAGACAGGAAAAATCAGGCACAATAATTAAGCATAATTAAGGCCAATTAACTCCAATATTACCAAGCTAATAACGGTAATTAAGACAACAGTCTCCAATTAAGAAAGAATAATTGGGAACACATTAGGAGGTAGAAGTAGGTCACAATAATCATTGGAAGCACCACCGATTAGGACAATTATTAGCTAATCAAGCCAGCTAATAACAGCACTTAAACCAATTATAAGCAAGAGATAATTGGAAGGTAATTGAGTTCCACATACTAGGTCAGCAGACTAATTGGAGGCACCTGCTCATCATCCTCAGCCAATCAGCATCAAGTAGGTTAGATTCCAGCCAATTAAGAAAAGGTGTGTCACTAGGCCATGACCAATCAGGAAGAATCAGGTCACCCCCCACCATACTTTGCAGTCAAAGTAGCAGCGCACCTTGCGCACCAGGGCGCCTATAAAAGGCAGTGTCACAGCACCAAATATCGGAAGTAGGGGACCTACCAACCAGTAGTTAGGAAGTGGAAAAATCCTAACTATTGCTAGATGACTGGGTAAGCATAACATACAGTACACGAAGTAAGAAACAGGCATAACACTTAGAAGAATAGCAAGTAAGGCTAGAATAGAAGACTTAGAGTAATACTCTCCATTCTTCACATACCTATTCCTGCAGATTAGCAAAGTTAAGCTAAGTCACGGCAGAGGTCACAGGGACAAGCAAACACCTACAAACGTGATAAGAAAGGAGAATTCTTGATCACAGTGTGCAGATAGCATAGCACCAAACACACAGCCAAAGTAAACATACACAGGCCAGCAGTAAGTACATAAGAGCAGAATATTCCAGATACTGCAGCAGGGTACAGAATCTGAAGGAGTAGAGTGCACTGGAGTTGATAAGAAAAATCATCCCAGAGTTCCACCTGAACAAATCCGAGACGTCTTGTGGACTACTGCCATACAATCAGAAGAACTTAGTAGATCTTAGGAAGCACAGTTAAGACTAAGTTCTAAGTAGACTTAGCTAATCCAACTGGTAGACGACTAAGACTAGGCATAAGTTAAGGACATGCAATAGGATCAGCATTACAGGATCTGGGTCATTAAAACTTAAATAAAGGATTACTGTAAACTGTAAAGTAGAACTTGAAAAAAGATAGAAGTTCGAAATAATCTTGTGTTGTATAATCAATAGAACAGTTCAAATAAATAATCGCTGAGAGAACTGCGTCTTATTGAAACAGAACAGTGGGAACCAAAGGTCACAAAATAATACTAAAGGAGACAAGTCTGAGGAAAGTAAACTTTATTAAAAGGAGGCATAAGAAAAAGGTACTGTGCAATAAGCCTCTGAGAAGGTATAAAAATAACAAATAGGCTGTAGAATAACTTGAGATAAAATAAAGGTTCTTCTCCACCACTGAGACACTTACAGACAACATCCTGTAAGATAAAAGTAACAATTAGTCAAAATAACTAACAAGAGAAAAAGGTCATAAAATAATACTTAAGTAAAACAATTGCATGATAGAAAAATCATAATCAGCTAAAAGGTTAAAATAGCAACAACTACAAGAAGCCCAAATCAATCTATAGCCAGCAAAGCACTTCAACTTAAACATAAGACAAAAGGTGCACATAGCTAGTAAGTAATAAGTAACCTCAGCATAATTCTCCTAAGAATACTACTGACAGTAATAGAAGTAATAATCCTAACTATCATAGCAATAGTAGCGATCTTCTATTGGCTAAGCAAAGAACAGATTATTAGTTGGGTAAACAGCATACATTACTTACTGGGGAAGCCAAAAGAATAGAAATACAAGTAAATCCAGTGGTACCAACGTAGTAACTTAATTATCCGGAAGGGCAGCTAAGTTTGAATCAAACTACCGCGTGGCCACTTAAGCATCAAGCTAAAGTGAAGGGCGAGCATTCAAATCAACAAAAGGCTTCAAAAGAGGGACAAACAATAAAGCTATTGCACCTAGGGGAAGCGGATTGACTTGGGTAAAACCGACGACACGTGGACCTTAGAGTAAGGTACAAGGCCTACGTACTAGAGTGTTATATTGAGTAAGAATACCTAAATAACAGGAGTAAAACCAACTGACTGCAACTCCCTCTATAAACTAAGGGCATTAGGTACTTGCAATACACCTAAGAATAGAAAAGTAATATAAGTAAATAGACGAGACACCTAATAACTCCTGTAACAAATACTGACTAAATTAAGGTAACTAAATATAACTGGGTGCTCTAGATACGTAGTGGAAAGTGTGAAAACTGGTATACCGTCTGTACCAGGAATAACACAAAAGAGTAATTAAAATTACAATCTTAAATTCACACTCTTCCAATTGACGATAGACTGTGCATTGGTATACTTGTGTGAGTGACAATATAAGAGGAGTAAAATCAATAAGTAATTACCAACACCAAGTAAAGCATAAAGGGGGTAAAACATAAACAAATAACTAAGCCAAAGGTATCATTAAGATAAAAAGCAGATATTCCTCCACACTACTAAATCCAAGTAAACAGGGTTAATCAACTTATTGAGCAAGAACAATACAGTTGCCAAAGACACTACTCACGTACAGTACACCTAATACAAGCATAAAACACCACAAGTGGTATATTGACAATACAGGTCCAATTACACACTAGGTCCATCGTCAATAAATCAAGCGCAAGCACCACACATGGTGCATCGTCGGCCTTAAATTAACTACTACGTATTAATTACATTAAAAAACTTCCTTAAGGGAGGGAGTCACTGCGTGCCACTGGTAAAATAATTACTGTCAACAAAACGGTACAGTAAAGGGATAATATTCCAAAAAAAATATCACTGGCTATAAAAAACTTAACAAAACTTAAGTAGACCCACTAGATAAGGTTAGGTTAAGACTAAGTTAGAAAAGTTACAAGTGAAAGTAAGCCAAGGCAACAAACAACCCACACTCCACATCTCTTAGGCATAAAGGCAAAATGTTCAGCAGCAGAGCTAACAGTACAGGAAGCCTAAATGAAGAGCCTATATACTCTCGTGAACCACGTCACGACCCTCTAGAAGACCAAATACATGGTCCAGAGGTAGCCGCAAGCATACAGTTCACCAAAGAGCACCCAATTGGTGCCATATTGCTAAAATTAGCAAAAGATAATACTGCCCTAGCTACTAAAGCCAACCTAAAAGGCGTAGCTACCAAGATAGAAGACTTGTGCACGAGCTTCCATGCAGCAATCCAGATGGAAAAAGATGAGATCAACAACAGACTCAACAGGACAACAGAAGAGATAGAAAACTCAATCATCCTGAAAGATCTCAACAGCCACACACTCAACAGCTCAGTGAATCCACCAACAGTCTTCAGCCCAACACCAGTCATCACTAGCCCGGCCAAACTAACTGAAGTACTGAAAATCTTCCCAAGACAAGTGAAATTCAGTGGATCGAAACAAGATACAAACATGGCTGTAACAGAGTATCTTAACACACTAAAAGCAGCCCAAGAGCAATGCAAGCTGTCAGAGCAAGAATTCCTGGATAGAATGCTAGCAGCCTCAACAGGCCTAGCACATGAGCTGATACTACAGTGGAAAACAAATGGTGAAGACATTCCCACCATATACCACAACCTGCTGGTCAACTTCGACACAAGAGTCACAGCAGAAGATGCCAGGTCCCAACTCAACAGATACAGAGTTGAGAAGTCCTCCACTCTAGCCAAGGCAGAGTCACACATAATGCTATTAGCTGGAAGGGTAGCATCAGCCCTACCAGAGGGACCTTCAAGAACTGCTTATTACAACCTGGAAGCAGCAAATGCCCTTATCAGAGCCCTGCCATCGAGCAGCAGCACAGTGGTGAACAATCTGTACAACCAGATATCAGCAAGGTTAGGCAGGGCAGCCACCTTCGCAGAATTATCGCGCGCACTGAATCTATACCGAGTCGGCATCGACAGAGATATAAAACAAGCTGGCAGCACATACGGAGATTCAGAAAGAAGAAACGGAGTAAAATCTTCCTCAGCAATGAAGAGATTCTCAGCATATCAAATATCAGCAACTGGCAGAGAGGATGATGACCAGCCAAAGGAGGATTCTAGACACTTCCGCACAATGCAAGTCAGCTTCACCCCAAGACCAGTCAAGCGGATATTCAACAAAGAAAATATAAGAAAACCATGGTTTGGCAAAAGAACAGCCAACAAACAAACTCCGAGCGGCAACAATAACAACAACAACAACAAGTATGCTAGAAACAAAGGCCCCAGTCAACAATCTGGATGTAGCCTATGTGGTAAGACAAACCACCAATCAAAATCCTGCAGAAACATCGTGGATAACAATGGTAAGAAGATAGATATAATCCCTACCTATGGAGTGTGTGAGAGATGTCCTTCCCATGTCCAGCCTCGGCTTCACCACCCAAGTGGTCTCTGCCCGTACAGGCCAGGTGGTCCCCTAAATAAGAAGTGACTAGGTAAACAAACTGATCAATCGGATACCTTAAACATAACCTATGAAACAGGTCATGGCAACTGGAACAATATTACATTGAGCAATGATGGCTACTCAATACTAATAAGCAATGAAAAAGAAATTGAACTCTTACCAAAGGAATCAAAAGAAATAGAAACTCAAATTAAAATACAAATTCCTACCGGATATGTAGGGTTAAACCCAGGCCCTCTTTCTATCTATCCAACTTATCGGCTCAAATTACAACCGAGTCTGATAAGCCCAAACAGCAACAATACCGTGAAATGTAAAATTCAAAATCTTACTGACAAAAATGTACAAATACCGCAGGGGTATAAAATTACAATATTCATAATTCAAAGTAACCAACTATTCTCAACAGAGATATGGAAATTAAAACAGAAAGGTGAGGAATTTCACGGACAAATAAATATAAGTACAGTAACAGCAAAGAAACTGGATGAGTTAGAAAAGAGAAAAATAAGGCTAACAAAGACGGTTCCGGTACAAAACTCAATTGATACAAGCTTAATAAACTTAGCCACACCACCAGAAATATCTGCCACTGCCTGTATGGTAATGTTAGGTGATCAGTTAAAGGAAACATTACAGTGTTATGCAGTAGATAATGTAGTCTACAAAGAAGGTATAGATAGGAAAACCTACTTCCCCGTGATAATCAACTCATACAGAGTTATCGCTTGTGCCGACAACGGCAGCGATCTCACGTTAATGCAGCTCAGCCTATTCAAGAAGTTATTCTCCAACTTCAGGCAATTACTCAGTAAGAGTACGGAGATGAAAGTAAAGAGCTACTCCGATGATGCAATTACAGTAATCGGCATGGTCCAGGTAACATGCAAATTCACTAAAGGAGGTCATACAAAAACCCTCATGATTACTGTCATAAAAGATATAAACGGCAATGTACCCCTATTCCTATACGGAAATGACTCACTGAGATCAACCCTAGCCACACTGAGCTACAGAGGAGATAAGACCAATCCAGTTCCAGAAATCAAAATAGAAGATCCTCAACACCTCACTCTCAACACCTACTACATCTCCCCCCGAGAGTTGTATACCTGCACAGGAGAATATGAGCTGAGACCATATGAAGGCAGAGAAGTAAAGATGTATCTCCCATCAGCAGCACCTGTAATCAGACAGGATGAAATTATAATAAGCCCACTAAAATGGCAACACGCACAAGTCATGCCAAGTAAGTCAGACCTATTATATGTGGAAGAAAAGGATTGCTTTGAAGCAAAGGCCTACGTAGTCAACTTAACAGACAGAGAGATAAGAGGAACAATAAGTGCAAGATTCGAGATAATGGGGCCAGCCATCAGCTACCCAATCAGCAGAGAGAGCAAAACACAAGTTCTCAACATAATGCTGCGCACACCACCACAGCGAGAGATCCTGGAACAAGAGTCAACTCAAGAAATAAATCTCAACCTGCCTACAGTCTTCAACATAGACCTCAAACCAGGAGGAGGAAACTGGATAAAGGAAGAAGAAATAATAGAGTCAGCAGGAGGTAACAAAGTATCCTATACAGGAACAGCCGAAATAGGGCCACTAATAATAGAGGGAGGATTAGAATTACCAACGGTCATATACAAAACGCCTAAAGAGGCTCTGAACCTAAATGAATTCGATCCAGAAATAAGGCCCTATATAGAGAAAATCTTCCTAGAAAAATATCCAGAAACTATAGCACTACACAGCCTAGACAGTGGAGATGTATCAAAAACCTTAGGATACACAGCATTAAGGTTAATACCAGGAGAGACTCTACCCAGACATAGAAGAATCTACCAACTGTCACCACAAGATAGCCGCTACCTGGAAGAACTCTTAGAGCAGTTCATCAGATTCAACTACGTCAGAAGAGCCCCAGCAGATTCAACAAACATCCATCTCTACGGAATGTCAACATACTTGGTACCCAGAAAGAAACTGACGGACATAGCAAGGTTAGTAATAGACTTCTCACCACTAACATCAATAATACAGTCTCCACCATCAATAGTACCGGATATCTCTGCATCACTACAGCAGCTACAAGGTAAAGCCCTATATACAGTAATGGATCTAAAATATGCCTATTTGGCCCTACGAATTGATGAAGAAAGCAAACCACTAACTACATTCCTAACACAAGGAGGAGCCTACCAATGGTTGTCAATCCCAACTGGAGCAGCCTGTAGTCCTGCCTACTTCATAGATGCGGTAAATAGAATACTTCACTACAAACCTGTCCTAGACAACCATGGGAATCCAATATATGAAAGCAATAATAAAGTCAAACTAGAAAGAGACATCCTACCAAATTCCTTCCACTACTTCGATGACATCCTATGTTCCAGTGAACCAAAGAAGACCTACAAAGAAACACTAGACTACCATTTCCAATGCCTGGAGAAGATAATCTACCGATTAGCCTTCCACGGAGTAAAACTAAGTGTAAACAAATCAGAATTCGCCAAAAGTAAAGTACTTTTCCTAGGATGGATTGTAAGCCATGATTACATAATCCCAGATCCAAGAAGAATGGAGAAAATCAAGAATGCAGAATTCCCCAAAACCAAGAAAGAAGTAAGAAGCTTCCTAGGACTAGTGAACTCAATCAGAAGAGTAGTACCATTTGAAGTAATAAAAGAAATCCAGATCCTCACACCTCTAACCAGCTCAACAGCAACATTCCAAGTCACAGCAAAACATCGGTCAGCATTCGAGAAGATAAAAGGTTTACTACTACAAGAACCACTCTTCTGCAACCTAATAAAAGAAAATGCAACTAAGTACCTGTGGGTAGATGCCGCCTCCAGCAGTGGATGTCTTGGAGCAGTACTAGCACAGAGAATCACACCAGGGGAAGATGAAGACTACCTACCAGAAACAATCAACTTAGAAGATAAGGTACACAGAATAATATACGACCGAAAATTGCCATATGAGCCAGGTAAACTATACACCAACTTCCCAATACAAGTAAGCAAAATAACCTTACCAAAAACAAGACCACCTGATACCAATGAAATAGACGAATATCATGGATTCAATGAGAAAAATGGAAAAGATTCACTGTTCTGGTCAATAATATCACTAATGGTGCTCTACAATTGCAAAATACCAACTGGAATATCTGAATTAAGAAAACTAGCAGTAACAGAACTGAAGAAAGGAGTACTAGCAATCAAACTAAAAGACATGGCATTCAACAATGACCACAGAGCTTACAGGAACTACCTACAAGAATTCGAAAATGGAGAACATGAACTAGATGACCACAGTCTACTCATCCAAGCACTGGCTAGAGGACTACATCGATGCTTCATCATACTAGATTCAACAGCAGAAGAGGTTAGTAAGAAAATAATCAAATACAATACAGAAAGTACTAAGCCACCATTAATCTTCGGATTATACAAAACTAAAATAGGTAACATCTACACTCCTTACTTCCATAACAAGAATCTTGAGTTCAACATAAGCAGCTTAAAGGGGAAAATTCAAATCATAGCATACTTAGCAAAGTCAGTACCAGAAGCATACAAATCACGTTCCATACTAGATCTAGAAGCACTAGCAATACTCACTGCCCTACACAGTCTACAACGCTACATTTCTAACACTAAATGCTACTTACTAACAGACAGCAGAGTCCTATACTACTTATTCAGTCAACGAATAGCAGATTCAAGCACTAAAATCAAAAGATGGGTATTAAAACTATTATCAGACTATCCGTTAGTCAAGCTATACTTCGTGAATACAAATGCAAATCTAGCAGATTACTTAACTAGACAAGGACTACCAACCGGAGATGTAGAAAAACTAAACTTAAAGCACATAGAAATCAAAGACATGTACAAACACTTACCCAAACATGAATTCACTCTAGCTGAATGGTCAAAATTCTGTGAGGATCACCCAGAATACTTAACTATCAACCAACCATCACAAGTAAGCACCACCGTCGACACAGCCATCAACCACATCATCAGAGAAGAATTACAACCAGAAAATACTAGTAGCTACAACATTGGGTTAGAGAACATCCAAGATCTAACTACACCACTCACCATACTAAAGGAGAAGTTGGAGAGGTCAAATATCATCAAAGCACAGAAACAGGAACTGAATGAAATCTACAGCAACTGCCTAGCCTCAGACGAATTCAACTACAAAGAAGACAAAGGTACAGAATATAAATTGGTTACAGATCTACTAATGATAAAAGTTCATGAAGGCTACAAAATCTACATACCAGAATCACTCATAGGACCACTACTCTCACACACACACCTACTAGGTCACCAAGGGTTAACAAAAATGTTAAAAAACCTAGAGTCATACCACTTCAACCAAAAATATGCTAAAGTAAAACGATTCGTATCATCATGTTACGCCTGTTTCATGTCACATGGTTCCAATAAGAAAACAAAATTAGGAAATTACCCAATACCAGAATACCCATTTGAAGAAGTCTCAGTAGATTTGGCTGAATCTCTGAATACTGTAGCAGGACTGAGTCACCTACTCATAGTGCAATGCGTACTGAGTGATTTCATACTAATCTACCCCCTGAAGACAAAATCAGCACAAGAGGTATGTAAAGTATTCCTATATAATGTACTACAATCCTTTAATGTAGCACGAGTACATCAAGACAATGGACCCTGTTTCAGAAATCTACAATGGCTACAACTGATGGCAGCACTCAATATCAAGATTGTCAACAGCTCAGCACTTAACCCGTCAAGCAGAGGAAAAGCAGAGAGAGCAGTAGGACAAGTTAAGACTCTAATGAAGAAACTACTATCTACAGCCAGCTCTAACACACTCAACTGGGAACTACTACCATTCCTGGTATCCAAGATTATGAACCACACCATCACACCAAGGACAGGATTCAAACCAGCAGAACTAATCTTTGGAAAGGATCAAATGGCACAGAGCTTCCTGGATAAAGACAGGTTAGTACCAGCACATCACCTGGTAATGAACAACAAACAACAAATTGAAACTCTAACCAAAGAACTGAATACAATGGCACAAACTACAAGACAATCACTAATACAGCTGAGACAAGAAACTCATGAAAAGATAAATCAAAGCAGACCAGAAAAAGGTAAAAACTTCAAACCCAACGACATAGTATTCGTACTAGACAGGTATAACTTACCAGGAAATACAAGACCCCTAAAGACCAAATTCTACCCATCACCCTACGTAGTATTAAAACCCTACTTCACCACCTGTTTAGTAAGACGACTAGCAGATGGATTCACAGCACTCTACAGTATGGACGACCTCAAAAAGTACCAAGGTACCGATCCAGTATTCAGCACATTACCACCAGAAGTCAGCAAAGTACTACTGCACGAATTTAAAGAACTAATAGATACTGATTTCAAAACACTAATGCAATATGACCCATTGGATATACCAACAGGAATACAATTAACCGACACAGTAGATCCAGAACATCCAGACCATCAAGAAATCTTCCCAGCACGACAACTAACAGAACTAGAAGACGAGTTCTACAGAGAGACAGAACAAGAACAACCCCAATCAGGACCAAACGAACAACAGATAATTGACAAACAGAACTCACCTCAGAGTCGACAAGCCCAAAAGAGGACTGGGCCGATGACGAGAAGCAGAAGAAGACACCAAGAAGACGAAGATGACATGGAACCAGAACCACAACCTTCAACAGAGCCCCAGACAGATAACAGGAACCTAAGCACAGAAACAACAGGTGAAAACAATAAAATAAGTAAATTAGAAGGGTCAAGAAATTTGGGGATAATAGATGAATTAGAAGAATGGCAAGATATTGAGGGGAACAATGAACAAGAATAAGAGGTTGGGTGAATATTAACAAAACTCAAGAAAAAGAAAAACCAATATACTTAGAGTAAATGAATTGCACATCATTAATCAGGGAGAGAACAATTAACCGGTAGACAAATTAAGGGGTAATTAACCACGCTAATTACAGAGGGAGAACTAGGACACTATTAAGTCTAACCATCAAGCATAATTACTGACATTTTACAAATAATTATCCCCACAATTATAGAAGGAATTGATACCAAAAGAGGGTTAAAATACTGATAATCACAATGAGATGAGAATAATCAGGCCAAGAAAATTGGGAAAGCACTTAAACTCCCCCTTCCCTCACTACAGTTCCGGCGCCTATAAAAGGGGGTACAACCGACACAATGAGATTGACAGGTCAGTCAAAACAGGGAGCTCAACCAGAGCAGACCTACAGTGACATAACAAAAGGGATAAGGGCACAACCGGTAAAATCTAGAGTAAAAAATGGGAACAAAAGTATTGGGGAACAAACTCTAAAAGCATTAAAAACAAGGGGCTAATAAGTTCAGCAAAGCAAAAATAACGGACCCTATTCATTTACAGAAAAAATCACCAATGTACCTGGGGTCACACTGTCACATGTGAATAAAGGTCCAGGAGACTTCAACACATCCAGCCAGCGGACTGCCACATCAGAGGACAGCTCACACCTACCAACAAGGAATAAAAAGGTTAGTCAAATTAATAATCAAATTGCAGTTAAACTCGTGACAACATAATGTCTCTCATCAATCAAAAGTGTACTAAAAATAAGGTCACCGTCAGATTTAATGAGCACAATATTCAAATAATAAATGATCCGCCACACCTAGCTGTAGAACTAGCAAGTTACAGAAAGAGTGACTGGGCAGAAAGGTACTTAGATAGGATTAGAAGAGAAAACTTATTAAATCCAATAATCGAGAAGCATGTTAGAAAGGTCAAAGAGGGGTTAACTAGTCAGGAATAAAATTAAATGACAAACTACTTACAGGTAGGAGTCAAACAGAAAGAATAATGGGAATATTCCTAACCACCCTGAAGTCAAGACTAGGGCAGATGTTCAACCAAGGACAAAATTACCAACAGTTAAAAACAGAATTAACTAAGCCCACAAATAACGAAAATATGTCGTCAGAAAATAATCCGGGATCAGTCTTACCCAGTCGACATGAAGCTGAAAGTAATCAAGATTACAGAATAAGACAAGAAAAATATTCCCTAGAACTATTCAGGAGAAAGCTAATTAAGGAAGCAGAAAGGGACATAGTGCACTTCATTAAGAATAGAAGAAAATTGGATAAATTGGAAGAAAAATATATACTGTCACAAAAGGACAGTATACTTAGAATTATACAAAAGGCAGATGAATACAAGGCTAGTACAATAATGACAGAGTCAGAAGTTCCCAGGGAAGTGAACAGTACTAATAATAGCCAAAATACGGATATCAATAAGAAAAGTGATAATCCAGAATTACTTCCACAAATAGAAGAGGAAGTACTCCCCCAAGATAAAAAGGGGATAAATCTAGCCATAAATAAGGGCGTTCCTACGGAGTATAAAAGTAAGACTACTGTAGAAGATAATGAAAGAATAGGAGATTGGCACGTAATCAATAGAAAGGATTATGACATGTATTTCGGGGGAATACCAAAGAATAACTCTCTACATTTAGAGGGAGCCACTCCACACTTCCCCAGACACTTTATAGGACCATTACCTAAATTCTCCTATTATCAGGAAATACTCAAGTGGATAGAAGAAAATACTGACCTGGACAAGATGGCAGCTGAAGTTGCAGAGATGATCCCGCCAGCAGGAGAGAAACCCCCCAGCAGCTCAGGAGGGGTAGATGTGCTCAATGAATTAGCACTAGCTGGGCGATATGGCGCACACCCTCATGGGGTTATGAAACCTGAAAGTAAAGAAAGGTTAAAATTGATCATCAAGAAAGCAATCAAGAGAAAAGTTGGAACACCAGACATCGTGCCAGGTCAGCCCACCTATGAGTCAAGAATAATAATCAGCACTGAAACACCTAGGAAGATAATAGAAAGGTCAGCTGACACAGGAGAAACACTGATAAGCACCCTACCTGATCAAGTAGAGGAAAAAGGAGAACCAGCAAGAAAAACAACTGAAGAGAAGATGACGCAAACGTCAACTCAGCCCAACAAGAGGAAGAGCAACATGGTCAAGCCTAAAAAGTGTAAAAGGAGGACTGCCAAGAAGCTGCAGTACCAGAATAGGGAAGAAGATTCAGACTCCACCACTGAAGAATATACAGAGGAAGAAACAAAAGGAGCTGGAGAAACTGGAGGGAGCCTAACTTACCCACCAGAGGAGAGGAAACTTATCTACAGCGCCCCAGCACTGAGTGTAGAGTTATGCAGCACTGGAAATATCCATCCCAAGCAGGGGCCTGCCCAGAAGCAGTGCAGCCGTGATCCGGACTGCCGCATTCAACTACATCAAGCAGAAGGAATACTGTGTAAGGAACATCCTCACCAACTATCGCCATACAGATTAGGAATCAACTACAGCCTAATGCTAAGAACCACACGTGACTGTCCAGACATGAGAAAGGAATGTCTAATCTGTGGAGCCATAAGGATGAAAGGAAATGACATCCTCCAGCATAGCAAGGGCCATGCAGGAGAAATGGGAAGATACATCCGATTCTTCGACACAGTTAAGGAGAAGTTGAACAACATCACTCAAAACAAAGATGACCAAACAGCCAACTGTGACGAATGCCACGCCATCTTCAAGACTCCAGCTGGACTTATTATACACAGGTTCACCAATCACCATGAGTTCTATCAATACCCACTGGTGTGTGAACTGTGCAGGTATCCCCTACTGGAGGACACCTTTGATGAACACTTCGAGAGGTTCCACTCCATCAAATGCTGTGGAGAGATGCTGAAAACAGCGGGAAAAATAATGGAGCACTCAATACTGTGCCACCCCAGAAACCTGGACAACCTGTTGAGTACTGGAGATCTACACACCCTGATGTTGTGGACCAGGCACAACCCAACAGACATGAAATGCCCTTGGGGAAATCTCAGCAGAATGATAGGCCAAGATGGGCCAGAGAGGTACCCAGAAACAGAGGAACTCTCCACACCAGCCCTAAGGTCACAGGAGTTCAGGCAGCTGTATGAAGAAGGAGAAAACCAATCAGCAGTCAAGGACATACTCATACCATATCCAGAGAAGTGGATCATCCAAATCAGCCCCCATGAAACACATGTGGAGAAAGTCATGGTAGCAGCCGAAAGGTTAATGACCTACAGGTTAGCAGTAGCCATGAATAATTACCTGGACAGACTGATTCTGATCGATCAGGAACCCAGCAAGGAGGAGTTACAACAAGGAGATGCAGGCTGGTGCAACACATGCCAAGAGCAAATCACACACAGGAGTGATGGACTCTGTGTAGACAAGAGACAGCTAAGGTCTCTGTCACATCTGTACCAAGAAGGATGGCTAGAGTCACCGCAAATGGAGAAGTATGCGGGAGTACTAATCGGCATAGAGCAAGGTAATTATGGCCTTACCCCAGTAGGTCAATACAAGTACCTGAATCTGTCCATGAGGACCTGGGAGCCGCTCTATACCACAGGACACGAAAGAGGACAGCCAGTATATGTGAGGAAATCTGGCAAGCACATCAAACTTACCGCAGCTGATGACTACTTCCAGCACGTGAGAATGATAGTGAAAGCCCTACCAGCAGACTACATGAAGCCAGTAGTCCTGGAACTGTTCATCCCTAAAGAAGAGTCAAGCACTGAAGAAGAGGTGGAGGCGGTGATTGAAGCCTACTACAGGAATGTGAATGATCTGAGAAACTTCAAGAGACTGCCCTACGTGATCATCACCCCCATCATAGATTATGATGACGACTCAATCAGGCCAGACCAGTATGCTATCAAAGCCAAAAGGGCAGCATACATCAACAGAGTTGCAGCTGCCTTCAGCATAAAACTACAACTACCCACCTTTATCCCAGAGGGAATCATCACCAGCATGCCCCTCACCCTCAACGGCAAGATCCAGTGGACCAGAAGTGTCAACTGTAGAGGAGAACCACTGGTAGACAGAAACTTAGTCTACACCAGGGAGTACATAAGGAGAGTGGGACAAATGATGGACATCATCAATGAAGCCTATCAGTCATCTGTCAAGGACATCATCAACTGGCCAAAAGGAGACATGAGAAATACCACAGATGAAATGAGGCCAATCACAGAGATCGTGAAAAGAAAGGGAGAACAGGAGGGCAGGGCTAACAACAAGCCAAAAACTAACTTCAGGTCAAGATGGGAATCCTACCTTGGAGATGGAGCAGCCATGGAAGCCGAGTCCACAGAGGTCCACCCCACAGAGATGGAGGAGCAGATCACCGAGAAGGACAGGCCAGCCACAGAGGACTGCCACACCATGGACAGGTAAGGGCGCCTTCCCATAAGGGCACCAGAAGGCTAGAAAAAAAATAATAATTCAAGTTACACATAATTATAACTGTAAACATTCCATTAATGGTATCACATTTCAGCCCAGAAAATTACGAGACCATCATAGTCACACCGGACATCCACTACCCACCAGAACCAAGAGCACCAGAGGTATGCAATCACAAGCATACCATATATCTACATAATGGCCTACCTAAGGTTAAGTGCTCGCAGGATGGAGAGGTTGAGGAAGAAGAAGAAGTTCCTCATCCCGAAGGGGACAACCCAACAGCTGAGGACCAGGAGTCCACTGAGGTTGTTGAAACCATGATTGAAAACTGCACCCCCGCGCGGGGCAGGGGAGGCGAAGATGTTGAGCCGCCTCCCCCACCCGGATGTTGAAGGCGCAGAGATGTGGGGGCAGCCACCTGCAAATGTAAAAATTGTATAAATCGCATTATCAAAAGGAAGGGGGTGGAGCTGGTAAAGAAAAATCAAAAGTAGGTTAGTGCAATTAGTACAAGGAACAAGGGGTAATTGTTTAAAAATTAAAATAGGTCAAACCAATAAAAAACTGCTAAAAGGTAATTAAAAGCAATTATCTCAATGGGGGATAAAAAGGGCTATTACTTAAAATAAAAGCAGTAATTAAAAGGCAATTAAATTAAAAGGAGGATAATTAAAAAGGGGTTATTATTTCGAAAATAAAAGTTAATTGACCACAAATATTTCAGAAGAAATACCAAATATGCAACAATTAACTCAACTAATTGGCCTTAAGTAGATAATTACCTGGAAGACATTTGGGAGGGGATTGGCCACCCGCCAATTACAGGCGGGGTGGTTTAATCACCCCCTCCCGCTCCTCAGGCGCCGGCAGGTGTTCTATGCCGGGACCTAAAACAAGATAAAATTAGGCTCACCAGCAATTAACATACCAGTTAACCACCAGCCGTCAGACCACCAACAATTACCGAAACTGTAATTAGACACTCTATTACAGATAAAGGAAAATGTGCCACTGAGAGCAACAGCTGCAGGAGAGGACAAGTACTCATAAGAAAACCACCACAGCCAGCTCTACAAAGGTAAAAATACAAATTACCATGTTAAAAATCAACTTAATTATGGCAACATCACTAATCTACACTACAACAGGACAGCATCATCGCTTGGGATTGGTACAGAGAGTCAGAGAGATAGAAGTCTCAGAAGGAAAAAATCTTCAACAGGTAACCTCATTTATACCAATAACCCACTCATACTCAGATTATGAATCAGAGCTGAATGCCATCAATACTGAGATAGATAAGTATGCAGAAATACCAGTCTTCAAGGTAACACCAAGAACTGCAGCCTACAAAACCATAGGGCATCTTATCACCGAAGTAGGACAACACTTCCAAGCAATTAAAAAGGGCCTAGGAATGATACCACAATACCGAGACACAACAGACACAAGTAGTTATACCAACACATGTCTGCTGGAATGGAAGCAGATAACTCCAACAGAGGTAGGAGAAGTGGCCAAGGAAATAACTGTCTACAACCAGGCAGTTAAGATGGACTCTACCCAGGAGAGCTTCACCACCACACCAAAGGACTACTACAACACCGCGGAGGGGATAGGAAAGGTCAGGCAGACCCTACACAGGCTTAGGGAAAGGATAACAGACCGCCTGATGCTACTAGAGGACCTCACGCATGAAAAGGTAAATGCAGACCTAGCACTAAGCATACAAACACTAGGCTGCGTAGAAAGTAGTAAAATGGAACAGTTAAGCATAGGAATGTGTAACAAAATAGGTACTGGGTTATATTGTACTGTAAATGTAGAATACTTAGTAAACAGTAAGCAGTACACCTGGTACATACCCGTGAATTATAACGGTATTCAATGGTACGGTGAGACTGCCACGGACATATTAGTACATACCAACCAAGGACGGTGGGGACTACTAAAGTGCGAGGATAAGGACGGTAGACCGGACATATTTGACTACTGTAAATTCACTGACTACAATAATGACTGCAGTAAGGAATTCTCAAACACTAAAATAGACAAAATGTTAACCCACTGTAACTTTAGCAGATCAGAAGCAAAGTTATCGACACTGACAGAGTGGGGATACTTGGTACAAGGACAAGGACTAAGAATAAAGACTAGAGATACTAGGTCAGGGACGTATCAAGATCTGAGAGAACAGACACCAGTATTACTGCGCACCCCTAGAGAAATAATAATCCAAGACGGGGAAAATACTGTGACTTTAAAACCAGCATTCACTGAAACAGACGAAGTAATAAATTACTCGTGGTTATCAGATAAGGACGTAACAGCCTTAGAAGGACAAGTATCATATACTGAATTCCAGGCAGAAATAGACTCAGAGGACTATATAGATTTGGTACTGGTAATACTAATGAGTATAGTAGTACCAGCCATAGCAGTCATATGTAAGAAGCAGTGTCAGAATATGGACCAATGGGAAGAAAAGATTAATCTAGCTAAACTAAAGAAAATTCAAAGGAGAAACCTAAAGGACAATAGAAAGGTAATGAAAGTAACCAGGGTATAGTAAAGAGTAACTTAAGGGATACCTGTAACCTGTGTACATAAAAATATCAAAGTACTTACGGTCAGATGGTCAGCGCCGGCTGGGCCGGGCAGGACCAGCACCCCTCGCAGTACGCTGGCCGTTAGCCCGGCCACGACCCGCAGCAATAGCTGGAGAGCCGCGCGCAGGCACCATCTGCCGCTGCTGCCCCACTGCCTGGGGCTGAGCGTTGACCCGAGCTTCAGCGGCCATCTGTCGCTCCTGTCTCTCGATAACACGCTAAAGAAATAAAATAAAATTAATTAGCAAACTAACATAATTAAAACTTCAGGTATCCCATATAAAAATACACACTCACTTACCAAAATACAAAACAAATAAAAGCTAAAGCAAAATAAAACACCAAAAAAGGGAGATTAAATGGTTACACTTACTTATTACCAAAATCAAATGATGTAAAAAATCAAAATAATGAGCTAACAAATTGAGCTAAGAGGAGAACAATGAGTTAAAAAATAATAATAGTATCAAATAACTCACTTGTGATCTCCGGACTGTCAGTGGAGTAGCGGGGAGGGGATCAGCGACCCCCTGCACCCCCGCCAGAGACGGCCGGAGAGGACTAAACCCCTGAGCGCCGCCAGCGTCGAAGCGGACTGCCACGACGCCAGGCTGGTCACCCACATCCTCACGGACTTGCTGCTGGAGTTCAGGGACGGCTGGATTGCCGGACCTTAGTTCTGCAGCTGTGGGGACAACAAGCAGCTCAGGGATGATAACGGTATCGTCAGTACAGTCCACACTCCCAGGTGGCTCCAGGGAGATGGACGACTGAAAGGACAGGAGCTCTTCATCTACTTCAGGGAGAGCTTCAAGATCAGCATTTCTGCCAGGACGAGGAGTCGACGCCATCCTGCGGACATGAGGTGTAGAAGGGCGGGCAAAACTGGAGGGGGTGAAGACCTCCGACTCCAGGATGCGCAGCCTGTCCGACAGGTTGAAGGGGCTCACCGCGTGATCCACCAGGCGCTCCACCACCCCGTCCACTCGGTCGAGCAGACGGTAGAGGGCGGCGGTAGCAGACCTGGCACTGCGGGGAGACTCAGCCGACTCGTCCCAAACAGAGTTGAGGTGACTGGTTACAGGCATAGGAGAGGGCACAGGCGGGGTGTTTGTGGGCAAAACAGCAACCGCAGCAGGCACAACACTCTCTGGCAAGCCCTCACCAGCCACATTGCTGACATCAATGCTCTCCAACACCCGACGCTGGAAGGTAGTCACGAGTTCTGCCAGGGCAGAAGCATCCTCTGGTACGGAAGACTGCTGGGAGAGATCCGCAGGTAGAACAAGGGCTGGTCGCACGTCTTGATCTCCGCGCTCCTCAGCAGGAACAGCACCAGAGTTGTGAACCTCACACAAAAACTAAGGTTAGTAAATAATAAAACAAATGGTCTGTCCTAATTAGTCTTACAAGCTGCCAAACAAAATAAAAGGAAAGGATCAGACCTGAATAAACAAAGAAAATAAGTCCAAAGTAAAGCCGCTCAACTTTAGCTCACAAAAAAAAGGATTACAAAAAATAAGTCCGAATAAAAAAAACTCCGCATAAAATTTGCAACAACCAAATGTACGTTAATAAAAAATAAAAACAGAATAGGATCAAAAGACAAATACAATCTCCCAAAGAGAAATAAAAAACTGCACCGCCACCTAGAATAAAAATGAAATGAAAGACGGCAAAAAGGGGTGAAAAGGAAAAAATACGTAAAGGAGAAAGGACCGGTCATTAAGATTATCCGGATCCACCACCAGATAAAAAATTGTGCAGAAGGTCCTATATAAAAAATTCTGATTAATTAATCCCAGGTTCAGCTTCTAAAAATAAAAAATGGTATTAAATGAAGTACCGCGACCTATTAAAAAAAAAGAAACTCATAATTTAATTCAGATCATGCAAATCGCAAACCTCCAACGACGAGGAGACCTCTCCAATCGGCAAGGCACTAACCACAAGCCCACCAGCCGGACCAAGCAGAGGACCATCCGAATCCATAGGATCAACCGACTGATCCCAATTGAGAACAGCCAGCTGTTCCGCAGGAAACATCCGGTTCACCGCAGGGACACGACCAGCAGTGAAAGACGGGGTCACATCAAGGGAAGGTGAGAGAGCCAACCGAGGTGCTGCGCCGACGGAATGTCCCACCAAAGGGGTGGACTCAGCCCGCCGGCTACCAGCAACCACGGCTACCTCAACCATCTCCACCCCAAGCGTCCCCGCCTCTACTTGAGGATTCGAGAGCCTTCCGGCTCCCTTGCGCCTACAACGGTGATACCATATGAACATAGGGCAACACAACTGCCTGATAAAAATCAGGGATAAAAACACAAGGTAAGAAAAACAAAATCTACCAAAGTAAGTGTTCATGAAATGGCAAAATAAAATAAGGATAAAAACCCAAGGTAAGATAAATAAAATCTACCAAAGTAAGTGATACTAAAATGGCAATATAAAATAAGGAAAGTACTAAAATCAAAATCACAAAATTGCCAACCAAAAATGAAGTAAAGATATCTAAAATTAACCCAACAAGGTAGTCATAGGTAATTTAAGTAACATAACAAAAAATAACCAGTAAGGATTAAGGTCACACTCAGAATTAGCCAGCAGTACCATTGGGGGCAAACTAAAAGTCAACAGCACACAGGTAAATAACTCACCGACACCATGGAGAGGCCTGCGC
>Ga0194121_10002808_pt1 | contig 27176 bp, 21 predicted proteins | sample TA2MahCa50mmetaG_FD_148609 | JGI IMG/M metagenome (GOLD analysis project Ga0194121, IMG submission 148609) | Freshwater microbial communities from Lake Tanganyika, Tanzania - TA2015020 Mahale Deep Cast 50m | ecosystem: Environmental > Aquatic > Freshwater > Lake | place: Tanzania: Lake...
CAGCCTGTCGAGCCCCTCAAACAAATTACATGACTACCGTCAAAGCCAAAATCCCCGCACTTTCAATTGCTTAGCTCGAAAATGGGGCAAAGTTCAGCCTAGAGTACCGAGACGTCGCGGTTCTTGAGTAGCCGGTGGACGAGCGCCAGGGGAACGACGGTAACCACGATCAGCAGCGTCGCCGCTGCCGAGGCGATTCCAGCGCTGGTGCCTTCGAGCGCCTGGAACATGACGACGGTCATCGTTGCCCACGGCCCGCTATAGAGGACGACGGTCGCGCTCAGCTCGGAGGCAACGGTGACCCAGGTCAGTATCGTTCCGCCGATCACGCCGCCGGCCATGAGCGGAACGGTGAGCTGGTAGAAAGTGCGCGCCGGAGACACGCCCAGATTGATCGAGGCCTCCTCCAGGCTCGGATCGATCTGATGAAGGATCGCCGCGCTCGCCCGCACGCTGAAGGGTAGCTTGCGCACCAGGTAGGCGAGTACCAGGATCAGCCAGCCCCCGGTCAGGATCAGCCAGCCGGAGTTGAACGAGATCACCAGGCCGATGGCCAGCACGGTGCCGGCGACTGCGAAGGGCACCATGGCGACCACGTCCAGTACATGGGAGAGCCCGGAGCGGTAGCGCGTCAGCACATAGCCGATCGGCACGCCGATCAGCGTGGCGCCGGCCGCGGCGGCGCTCGCCAGCATGAGCGTGTTGATCAGCGGCTGCTGCGAGCGGGCAAACAGCGTCGCGAAATTGTCGAGACCGGGCGTCCAGGTCAGCACGGGACCTCGGAACTTCATGAATGAGATGACGACGACCGCGAAGAACGGCACCAGGGCCAGCAGCACGACGCCCCAGCAGAACACCGCACTCGCCATTCGCCAGCCCCGGCCGACCGACAACAAGGGTGGCGCGCCGCGCGCACCGGTGGCAAAGCGCCGGCGCGCCAGGTAGTAGCGCTGGAGCAGCAGCGCGCCGCTCGTGCACGCGATCAGCAGAACGCCCATGACGCCCGCCGAAGCGGGGTTTGCGCCCATCTCGCCGATGAACAGCTTGTAGGCCTGGACCGCGAGGATCGGCATGTCCTCGGCCAGCACGAAGGGCACGCCGAAATTCTCCAGCGTCTCCATGAAGACGAGCAGTCCGCCCGCCAGCACGGCCGGCATGACCACGGGCAGCGTGACGAGGCGGAAGGTACGCCAGCGCGAGGCGCCCAGATTCTGGCCGGCCTCTTCGATCGACACGTCGACCGCCTTGAAGGCGGCAAGGGTCGGCAGCAGCACGTAGGGGAAGGTCTGGAGCGTGAAGACGAGGATCAGGCCGGGCTTGCCATAGATCGACACGCCGGGAACGCCGAGCCAGGCGAGCCCCTGGGAGACGATGCCGGCGCGGCCGAGCAGCAGGACCCAGGCATAGGCGCCGACGAAGGAGGGCAGCACCAGCGGCATGGTGGCGAGCGCCAGCAGCAGCGGCTTGCCCGGCACCGGCAGACGGGCGAGGCAGAACGCCATGGGCACGCCGACGACGATGGTCGCGATCGTCGCGGACACGCCGATGATCAGGCTGTTGGTCAGTCCGGCGCGGTAGAAGGCTGCCGACAGGACCTTGGCATAGTTGGCGAGCGTGAGGGTCGTGCCTGTCGGGTCGTAGAAGCTCGCCTTGAAGACGTTGAACAGCGGATAGAGCAGGAACAGGCCGAGGAAAGCGAAGGCGATGGCGGCGACGCCGAGTGGAAAGGCGGTACGCGGCGAAGCGAAGCGCATGGACTAGGCAAACACCGTGACGCCGGCGGGGTCATAGGCGACGCGCATGCGCTCGCTGCCGAGCGCTTGCGGCGGAAGCCCGATGGTCGCGACGCGCAACGTGCCCCCGCCGCCGAGCGCCAGATCGAGGCGCGTCAGCGCGCCGAGGAATTCGATGCGCGTCCGCTGGGCGTCGAGCACGGCCCAGCCGGGCGGCGCCGCTTCGCCTTCGCGCAACGGCCTGATTGCCTCCGGCCGCAGCGAGAACGACACGGCGCTGCCGATGGCTGCGCTGCTCGCGCCGACGAGGAAGTCCTGGTCGGCGACGCGCACGCGCGTCCGACCATCCACGGTGGCGGTGATCTGGCCGGTCAGGAGATTGGTCGTGCCCATGAACTGGGCGACGAAGGGCGTCGCCGGCCGGCCATAGATCTCCCAGGGTGCGCCGAGCTGCTCGATGTTGCCGGCGCGCATCACGGCGATGCGATCGGAGATCGACATCGCCTCTTCCTGATCGTGGGTGACGTAGAGCGCCGTCAGGCCGAGCGACTGTTGAAGCTGGCGGATCTCGCTGCGCATCTCGACGCGCAGTTGGGCATCCAGGTTCGACAGCGGCTCGTCGAGCAGCAGCACGCGCGGCTCGATGACCAGGCAGCGCGCGAGCGCCACGCGCTGAAGCTGGCCGCCGGAAAGCTGATGCGGCCAGCGTTCGCCATAGCCGTCGAGATGGACGAGCCTGAGCGCACGCCCGACGCGATCGCCGGTTTCTGCGGCTGGGACGTTGCGCGCCTTGAGACCGTAGGCGACGTTCCGCGCGACCGTCATGTTCGGAAATATGGCGTAGTTCTGGAATACCATGCCCGTGTTGCGCCGGTGCGGCGGCACGGTGTCGATGCGCTGATCGTCGAAGTGAATCGAGCCACGATCGAGATCGCAGAAGCCGGCGATCATGCGCAGCAGCGTGGTCTTGCCGCAGCCCGACGGTCCGAGCAGCGTGAACATCTCGCCGTCGCCGATCTGCAGGCTGACGTCGCGCACGGCCGCAACCGCGCCAAATGCGCGCGCCACCCCGGCAATGCGGATGGTGGTCATGACCACATCTCTCCCTCCCTCGCGCATAGCGCGGGGGAGGGCTGGGTTGGCGGCATATTCAAATGTTCAGGCATCGACCGCTTCGGGCCCCCTCCCGCGAACCGCTTCGCGCTTCACGCCTCCCCCGCGCTGCGCGCAGGGGGAGGAGAGCAGGTGGCGTCGCTTGCCCGTGCGCGGCCGTGGCGCCGACCACGCTCACCGCGTCTTGACGATGATGTCCTGGATCTTCGGCATCGTGTCGGGCCGTGCGTCGGTCCAGGCCTGCTCCTTGTAAGGCACCATCTTGATCGTGTTGAGCTGGGGCATGTTGCCTGGCAGCTTGCTGAGATCGATGTCCTGGCGCGTCGGCCGACGGAACGTCTTGGCCAGGATCGCCTCGCGCGTTGCCTTGGCGTTGACGAAGTCGACGAATGCTTTGGCAGCCTCGGGATTGGGTCCGCCCTTGATGACGGCGACACCCTCCATCTGCGCCATCGAGCCGTCGGCGGGATAGATCACCTTGACCGGCGCGCCGTTGGCGGCCCAGACATAGCCGGCATATTCGAGCGACACGCCGAGCGGATACTCGCCATTGCCGACGCCCTGGAAGACCAGGGACGACCGGTTGAGCACCTTGGCGTTGCGGAAGAACTCGGTCACCTTGCTCCAGCCGGCGTCACCGCCGCCGAACAGATCGACCATCAGGGTCGCCGTCGAATAGGCGGATCCGGAATTGGCCGGATCCGTGAAGGCGATCTTGCCGCGCCATTTCGGATCGAGCAGATTGGCCCAGGTCTTCGGCCCCTGGTCGTCCGGCAGGATCTTGGTGTTCTGCAGGATCACCATGATGTGCAGGTTGTTGCCGATCCACAGATCGTCGGGGTCGCGGTACTCGGCCGGAATCGCCGCCTTGTTGGCCGAGGCATAGGGCTGGAAATACTGCTTGTTGGCCTGCAAGAGCGAACGGCTGATGCCCCAGATGACGTCGCCCTGCGGACGGTCCTTCTCGGTCTGGACGCGCTTCAGGATCACGCCGGATCCGGCCTCGACCGGCTGCACCTTGATGCCCGTCGCTTTCTCGAAGTCCGTGAAGACCAGCTGGTGCAGCGTCGCCTCGTTGGACGAGTAGACGACGACCTGCTTGGACTGGGCGAGCGCGCTTGCGCTGGTTCCGATGAGCGCAGCCAGAGCGATCGCCGCCAGGCGATTGGTTTGCATGTTCAGCCTCCCCTTTGCGGACCGGTCGGCCGACCAGCCGCGATCCGTTCGTTGACTGTGCAACAGACTACACGCGGCCCAGGCGCCGAGACAACCGCCCCTAGGCCAGTCTCTCGCACGCCCGCTTGATGCGCGAGCAGGCGTCCTCGAGCTGGGCCATCGAGGTCGCGTAGGAAATGCGGAAATAGGGCGACATGCCGTAGGCCGCGCCGTGGACGACCGCGACACCCTCGCTCTCGAGCAGATAGAGAACGAAATCCTCGTCGGTCTGGATGGTCTTGCCCTCTGGCATGCGCTTGCCGATGACGCCGGCACATGACGGATAGACATAGAAGGCGCCCTCGGGCTTGGGGCAGGCGAGGCCGGGACACTGGTTCAGCATCGCGACCACGCGGTCGCGCCTCTGCTGGAACGCGGCGGCCCGCTGCTTGACGAAGTCCTGCGGACCGTCGAGCGCGGCGAGTGCCGCCGCCTGGCCGATCGACGAGGGGTTCGAGGTGCTCTGCGATTGCAATTTGGCCATGGCCTTGATCAGCGGCGCCGGCCCGCCGGCGTAGCCGATGCGCCAGCCGGTCATGGCATAAGTCTTGGACACGCCGTTGACGGTGAGCGTGCGTTCGTAGAGTCCTGGCTCGACCTCGGCCGGCGTGCAGAAGCCGAGGCCGTCATAGATGATGTGCTCGTACATGTCGTCGGTCAGCACGCCGACATGGGGGTGGCGCATGAGCACATCGGTGAGTGCCTTCATCTCTGCACGGGTATAGGCGGCACCGCTCGGATTGTTGGGTGCATTGAGAATCAACCATCGCGTCTTGGGCGTGATCGCCGCATCGAGATCGGCGGCGCGCACCTTGTAGCCGTTGTTCTGCGGGCACGACACGGGCACGGGCGTGCCCTCGGCGAGCACGACGATATCCGGGTAGGAGACCCAGAACGGCGCGGGGATGACGACCTCGTCGCCGGGCTCCAAGGTCGCCATCATGGCGTTGTAGATGACCTGCTTGCCGCCCGTGCCGACCGTGATCTGCTCGGGCGCGTAGGTGAGGCCGTTCTCGCGCTTGAACTTGGCGACAACCGCGCGCTTGAGCTCGGGCGTGCCGTCCGTGTTCGTGTACTTGGTCTGGCCCGCGGCCATGGCGCGCTGGGCGGCGTCCTTGATGTGGTCGGGCGTGTCGAAATCCGGCTCGCCCGAGCTCAGCGCAATGATGTCCCGGCCTTGGGCCTTCAGCGCGCGGGCGCGCTGCGATGCCATCGAGCTGGGCGAGGGCTTGATCCGGCCGAGGCGCGAAGCGATGTGGATCACAGGCTTTCCCCGTCCTTGAGCAATCCCTTGGCGCGCAGCGCCGGCATGAGCCAGGCCTGGTTGATCTCGCCGCGGTCGATCTCCTCCATGCGCTTCCTCTCGCTGGCGCTCTTCGCGGCCGACGCCTCGATCGCCTTCCCGGCCATCGCCTGCGGCACCACGACGATGCCGTCGCTGTCGCCGACGATGATGTCGCCCGGCTGCACCGCCACGCCGCCGCACGAGATCGGCATGTTGATCTGTCCCGGACCGTCCTTATCGGGTCCGCACGGGCTGATGTCGCGGCAGAAGAAAGCGACGCTCGAGCCGAACAGCTCGTCGCGGTCGCGCAGCGCTCCGTCGATGACGACCGCAGCGACGCCGATCTTCGCCGCCGAATGGGCCATCAGCCCGCCCATGATCGCCGTGCTCAGGTCGGCATGGGCATCGATGACCAGCACGTCGCCCGCCTTGGCCATCGCGAGGGCCGCGTGCGCCATGAGATTGTCCCCTGAGCGCACCTCGATGGTGAGCGCCGGCCCGCAGAAGCGGCGCTCCGGGTTGATCGGCTTGATCGCCGCATCCATCGTGCTGCGCCGCCCCAGCGAATCGCCGATGATGGCGACGGGGAAGCGGGCGAGCTTTTCCATCAAGTCGCGCGGCGGCCGATGCATTTCCGTATTGATGCAGAAGCCGGGCGCGCCGTGGATCTTTCCTGCCATGAGCTGTTCCTCTTGGTCGCGTGGCGAGTCGATACGTGTCGGTGGGGAGGGCCTTTCCAAGGCGCGGCTTGCGCCTGGCTCGCGAAGGGGCGGATATCAGAACTGCGCCGAATACTGCGCCGGATCGATGACCGCGCCAACCACCAGCGGGCGGTCGGCCGCCGGACCGGCGGCGATGACGCGTTCGAGCTCGCGGACATCGTCGACCTGGATGCCGTCGCAGCCCATGGACTGGCCCAGCTTCGCCATATCGGTCGGCTCGAACACCGTGCCCCAGCTCGGATACTGGCGCGCCATCTGCTTCAGCTCGATGCGGTTGAGCGAGTTGTCGCAGAACACGACCACCGTCATGCCCAGCTTGAGCGAAGCGGCGAGCCGCAGCTCGCCCTGGACCATGGCGAGACCGCCATCGCCGATGAAGCACACGACCGGTCGCGCGCGGTCGAGCAGCTTGGCGGTCATCGCCGCCGGCAGCGAGAAGCCCATCGAGGAAAGGCCGTTGGTCATCAGCACGCCGCGCGGCGCGTAGGTCGTCCAGCCCTGGCCGACCAGCATCTTGTGCGAGCCGACATCGGCGCTGACGACGGCCTCGCGCGGCAGCAGGCGTCGCACCACGTCGATCACATCGGTCGGATTGAGCCGGCCGGCGACGCGACCCTCGTAGTAGAGCGCGCTCAGCCTGGCATGGTGCGCGCGCAGCTCGGCTTCGCTCCACTTCGCCGCGCCGGCATAGGCGTCGTTTGCGGCCTCGAGGATGTCGGGTATGTGCCCGATCAGCTCGACCTCGGCGGTATAGATCTGGTCGGTGTTGGGAGTCGAGTCGATATGGATGGTCGGGACGGCGAGAGTCCACGGCTTGATCAGCTCGACCGCGTCGAACCCGACGGCAAGCAGCAGATCGGCGGTCCTGAGGAAGTCCCACATGAAGCCCTGGCAGGCCATGTCGAGCGTGCCGGCATAATAGGGATGATCCTCGGCGATGATGCCCTTGGCCATGGGCGCCACCACCACCGGGCATCCGACGGTATCGGCAAATCGGGTTAGCGCCGCCGTCGAATCGGCGCGCTGGGCGGAGATGCCGGCGAGCACGACCGGCCGGCGCGCCGACTTGATGCGTCGGCCGAGGTCGGCGTCGACGCCGTCGGTGGCCGCGACCTGCACGCCGACTGGCCGGACGCTCAGTGGCGGCAGGACGATCCGGTCGTCGGTCGCCGCCGCGCCGACCACGTCGGCCGGCGTCGTGATGTGCACCGAGCCGGGCCGTTCCGCTATGGCGACGCGCAGCGCCTTGCGCATGATGGTGCCGGCCGTGTGCGGCCCGATCTCGGTCGCCCACTTGCTGATCGGCGAGAAGAGCCGGTTGTGGTCGAGCACCTGATGGGTGAAAACGGGCGCGCGCTTGCCCTCGATCTGGCCTGACAGCGCGATCATGGGCACGCGGTCGAGCCACGCATTGGCAACCGCGTTGACCAGGTTCGACGAGCCTGGACCCAGCGTCGACATGCACACGCCCGGGCGCCCGGTGATCATGCCGTAGGCCTCGGCCATCAGGCCGGCCGTGCCTTCGCGCCGCGCCAGCACGAACTCGAAGCCGTCCTGGCGCGCCGCCTCCATGAACTCGATGTTGGGATCGCCCGGGTAGCCGAAGACGTGGCGGATGCCGGCGGCGGCCAGGTACTTGGCGATCACCTGCGAGGTGTTCATGCGACTCCGGCCCCTGGCCCATGCTACCGGCCGGCAGTGTCACAAGTTGCGCGTCGGCGTGTCAATCGCGTAGCCTCCGCCGCGATGGTGGACAAGGGCCTCCTTGTGGACATGGCGGACTATGCTGAGCGCGAGCGGCGCGCGCGGCTGTCCGCGGACGTCATTCATCATGCCAAGCGCGCCGTGATCGACTGCTTCGCCGCACTGCTCGCCGGCGGCAACGATCCGCCGGCGACGCTGCTGGCGCGCGCCTTCGGCGACAGCATCGGCCATGGCAAGGCGCTGCTCTATCCGTCGGGCCGCAAGGCGCCGCTGCGCCTGGCGGCGCTGATCAACGCCACGGCGGCGCACACCGCCGAATTCGACGATATCTTCCGCGACGCGATCTATCACCCCGGCGCGCCGACCATTCCGGCCGCGTTGGCCGCTGCGCAAAGCCGCGGTGCCGATGGCATGGCGTTCCTGCGCGCGGTCGTCGTCGGCTACGAGATCTCGACCCGCATCGGCCTGGCGCTTGGTCGGCCGCACTATCGCTACTGGCACACCACGGCGACCGTCGGCACCTTCGGCTCGGCGGCCGCCGTGGCGACGCTGCTCGGCCTCGACCGGATGCAATTCGCGCATGCGCTCGCGACGGCGGCCACCATGGCCGCCGGCCTGCAGCAGGCGTTCCGCTCCGAGGCCATGTCGAAGCCGCTCCATGCCGGCCACGCCGCCGAGGCAGGTGCGCTCGCGGCCGTCGCGGCAGGCGAGGGCGTCACCGGCGCGCTCGACGTGCTCGATGGCGCGGCCGGGCTCGGCGCCGCGATGGCCGGGGGTACGGACTGGTCGGGTACGGTCGTCGGCCTGGGACGCGACTACAACATCACGCAGATGACGTTCAAGAATCACGGCTGCTGCGGTCACAGCTTCGCGGCGATCGACGCGATCCTGGCTCTGCGTGCCGCGCACAACCTGACGGCCGAGAAAATCTCCAAAATCACGGTCAGGACCTACAAGACCGCGCTCGATGTCACCGGCAGCTACAAGGTGACGACGTCGTTCGAGGGCAGGTTCAGCCTGCCCTATGTGGCCGCCACGGCGCTCGTCCACGGCCGCGTGCGCATCGACGCCTTCGAGCCCAAGCGGCTTGCCGATCCGGCGGTGCGTGCGTTGATGCAGAAGGTCGAGCTTGCCGTCGATCCCGTGCTCGACGCCGGCTTTCCCGGACAGCGCGCGGCGCATGTCGAGATCGCCACGACCGACGGACGGCAGCTGCGCCACGAACAGCCGACACGAAAAGGCGATCCCGACCTGCCGCTCAGCGACGACGAGCTGAGCGACAAGCTGCTCGAGCTCGCGTCACCGGCGGTCGGCGCCGCGCAGGCGCGCCGGCTGCTTCAGCGCCTGTGGTCGCTCGACCGGGCGGGCGGGGCGGCGATGGCTATCGAGTCGGCGTGCTCCGCGCGGCGTGGGCACCAGACAGAGCGCCGGCGCAGTCCGAGCAAGCCAAAGCAGCCCAAGCGTACCCGCAAGACCGGCTCATCCCGTTGATCCTTCATCGCTGGCCGTGGCACATTGGCCGGGCGGCGCGCGCGAGCGCCGCGGGCGCGGTGGAGTAGGCCGGTGGCATCAGCACGCAAGCGGCTCCTGGTGACCGGCGTGACCGGCGTGCTCGGTTCCGCCTTTCCGGGCCTGGCGGCAAGCTATCCCGCCTACGAGTTCGTCTTCGCCGAACGGCGCGATCTCGACCTCACGGAGTTTCCCCGGGTCGTCGACTTCCTGCGCCGCGAGCGGATCGACCGCATCGTTCATCTGGCGGCGCTGAGTGGCGGCATCGAGTTCACGCTGAAATATCCGGCGCAGATCCTGCGCGACAACATCCTGATGACGCTGAACGTGCTGGAGGCGGCGCGCTTCCTCAAGCTCGACAAGGTCGTGCTGACCCTGTCCTCCGGCATGTATCCGGAGAACGCGCCGCAGCCCTATCGCGAGGAATCGATCCACGCCGGCGAGCCCCATGGCTCGAACTACGCCTATGCCTTCGCTAAGCGCATGATCGAGCCGGCGATCAAGGCCTACCGGGTCCAATATGGCCTCAATGCCATCGGCCTCGTGCCGTCCGGCATCTTCGGCGAGAACGACAACTACAACGTCGCCGACGGCACCTGGATCGCCGGGCTCATCCGGCGGTTCTGCGAATACAAGCCGGGCGACGGCAACGTCGTGGTGTGGGGCGACGGTTCGCCGCTGCGCGAGCTGACCTACTCGGTCGACATGGCGAAGGCCTATATGTGGTGCCTGGACAACTACGAAGACGCCCAGGTGCTCAATGTGGGCTCGACCCAGGAATACACGATCAAGGATGTTGCGCTGACGATCGCCGACATCGTCGGCGTCGATCGCGCGCGCGTCAGCTTTGACACGTCGAAGTCGCGCGGCATGCATCGCCGGGTCACCGACAATTCACGCTTCATCAAGCTCTCCGGCTTCACCTTCAGTCCGCTGCGGCCGTGCCTGGAGCGGACCATCGCATGGTATCGCGACAAGCTGGCGAGCGACCGGGCAGCGATCCGCACGGGTCCTCGCGTGCGCGCCGAGGCGCCCGAGGCGACGCCCAAGGCGATGCCGTCGGGCAAGCGGGACAGCATTGGCTAAACTGGCCGGGGCTGGACCAGCAGCGGCGGCTGATCGCCTTTTTGCTGCCGGCCTCGCCGATCACCAAGCCGGTCGGTTGTCCCAGGCCGCCGAGACCTATCAGCAGGTCATCCGGCTGCAGCCAGAGCATGCCGACGCTCTGCACCTCTTGGGCGTCGCTCTGTTCCAGCTTGGCAACACCGGGCTCGCTGCGCCGCTCATCCGGCAGGCGCTGGCGGCGGCACCCGGGCATGTGGAGGCAGCCGCCAATCTCGGCGTGGTGCTGAAGGCCCAGGGCGAGCTGGCCGCCGCGCGGATCAGCCTGGCGCGGGCGCTGGCGCTCAAGCCCGATCACGTCGAGGCGCATGTCAATCTCGCGGCCGCGCTCAATGCCAGCGGCTTGCCCGAGCATGGCATGGCGGCGGCCGGCCGCGCGCTGGTCTTTCAGCCCGATCACGCCGAGGCCCTGATCAACCGGGGCAATGCCGCGCTCATGCTTGGCCAGCTCGACCAGGCACTGCGCGACAGCCGCCGCGTCGCCCAATTGCGCCCGGCGAGTGCCGATGCGCAGTTCAATCTCGGCAATGCCTGCCAGTCCGCGGGTCACTTGGACGAGGCGATCGCGTGCTATCGGCGCGCGCTCGAGATGCGGCCGGATTTTACCTCCGCGCTGAACAATCTCGGCACGGCGCTGCAGGCGGCCGACCGGTCCGAGGCGGCGCTTGCCTGCTTCGAGCAGTTGAGCCGCGCTCTGCCGGCCGATGCGGAGGCCGCCAGCAATCACGGCATTGCGCTCAAGGACCAGGGCCGGCTCGGCGAGGCGCGCCGCCGCTTCGACCGCGCGCTGTCGCTTCGGCCCGACTATGCCGAGGCGCACAACAATCTGGGCCTTGCCCTGATGGCGCAGGGCGACCTTGACGGGGCGGTCACCAGCTATCGCCGGGCGCTTGCGCTCAAGCCCAACCACGCCGCGGCGCACAGCAATCTCTTGCTCAGCCTGCAATATGACGCTGCGGCGAGCGGGGCCGATATCCACGCGGAGAGCCGGCGCTGGGCCGAGCGGCACGGGAAATGGCCAATGCACGCTGCGTTCGCGAACACGCGCGAGCCCGGCCGGCGCCTCAAGGTCGGCTACGTGTCGGCGGATTTCCGCACGCACTCGGTCAGCTATTTCTTTGAGGCTCTGCTGGCCGCGCATGACCGCGACGCGGTCGAGACGGTTTGCTATTCGGACTCGGCCATCACCGATGCCACGACCGGCCGGCTGCGCGCCGCCGCCGGGCAATGGCGTTCGATCGTCGGCCGACCCGATAGCGAGGTCGTGGGCATGGTGCGCGCCGACGGCGTCGACATCCTGGTCGACTTGGCCGGCCACCTCGGCAATCGCCGGCTCGGCGTCTTTGCGCGGCGTGCCGCGCCGGTCCAGGCGACGTGGTTGGGATATCCGGGAACCACCGGCCTCGACACCATGGATTGGCGGATTACCGACGGCTTGGCCGACCCACCCGGTGCGGCCGATCGCGAGCACGGCGAGCTTCTGTGGCGATTGCCGGGGCCGTTTCTCTGCTATCGGCCGCCCGACGACGCGCCCGCGATCGGGCCCCTGCCGTCGAGAGTCAAAGGCCAGGTCTGCTTCGGCTCCTTCAACAACCTGCCGAAGCTGACCCTGCCGACCATCGCGCTGTGGTCGCGCATCCTGGGTGCGCTGCCGCAGTCGCGCGTGCTGCTGAAGTCGGCATCATTGGCCGATGCGGACACGTGCGCGCGCGTGCGCCGGCTGTTCGCCGATCACGGTATCGCAGCGGCGCGCATCGAAACGGTGCCGTGGGTCCCGGCCTCGATCGGCCATCTCGGCCTCTACGGCCAGGTCGACATTGCGCTCGATACTTTCCCGTATCACGGCACGACGACGACGTGCGAAGCCATCTGGATGGGCGTGCCGGTCGTCAGCCTCGCGGGCGAGCGCCACGCTGCGCGGGTCGGCGCCAGTCTGCTGGATGCAGTCGGACTGCAGGACCTGGTGGCGCATTCGGCCGACGAATACGTGCGCATCGCCACGGAGCTGGCGACCGATCTGCCGCGCCTTCATGATTTGCGCTCCCAGCTGCGCGCGCGGCTGGCGTCCTCTCGCCTGTGCGATGCGGGCCGCTTTGCCCGTGACATGGAGACGGCCTATCGCGGCATGTGGCAGGCGTGGTGCGTCGGCGCGTGACTATTGCGCTTGTCCGTTCTGCGCCATCGACCGGTGCTCGTCCGGTTCGTAGACGATGATGCGGCTGCCGTCGCGGCCGATCTCGACCGGCACCGGAATCAGCTTGCCGAGCGCCTTGATGACGCTCGGACGCTTGTCCGGTTCGACGAAGAACAGCATGAAGCCGCCGCCGCCGGCACCCAGCAGCTTGCCGCCGATCGCGCCGGCCTTGCGGCCGGCCTCGTAGATGTCGTCGATCGTCGAGGACGTGATCGATGCGGCGAGCTCGCGCTTGAGCTGCCAGCTGTCGTGCAGCAGCTGGCCGATCTCGTTGATCGAGCGGCGCGGGTTCTGCAGGATCGCCTGCGCCTCGTCGACCATCTGCACCATGGTGCGGATCTGCTGCGCCTTCTTCTCCAGATTGGCGATCTTGTCGCCGGCGATCGTCGAGGCGTTGCGCGCCAGGCCGGTGAAGAACAGCAGCATCGATTCCTGCAGCTGATGCCGCTTGCGGTCGTCGGTGATGATCGGCACGACGCCGATCGAGTCGTCGGTGCGGAAGTTGATGCGGTTGAGGCCGCCATAGGCCGCCCACACCTGGTCCTGCGAGCCGACATTCTCCTTGATGACGTCCTGCTCGATGCGGATCGCCTCGTCGGCGAGCCGCTTCTTGCTCATCATGCGCCCTTCGTAGGCGTTGAGCGCATTGAGCAGCCCGACCGTGAAGGACGAGCTCGAGCCGAGGCCGGAGCGCGCCGGCAGGTCGCCGTCGTGATGGATCTCGAGCCCCTCGCGGATGTTCATCTCGGTCAGCACGGCGCGCACCGAGGGGTGGTCGATCTCGCTCGTGGTCTTGACCAGCTCGATACGCGAATAGACGATGCGGTGCCGGTGCTCGAAGAAGGGCGGCAGCGGGCGGATCGTGATGTAGCAGTACTTGTTGATGGTCATACCGAGCACGGCGCCGCCGTGCTGGCGATACCACGGCGGATAGTCGCTGCCGCCGCCGAACAACGAGACCCGGAAGGGCGTGCGGCTGATGATCATCGTGACCCCGCGAGCACGGTCGGCGCCTCGCCCAGCGATTCGGGCGTGCCGATGTCGATGAAGCGGCCCTCGGTGACGACGGTGCGGATCGTACCGGTGGGCAGCGCTTCGAGGATATCGCGCTCGATCGAACTCGCCGTGCCGCCGGCGATCCGGTCCAGCAGTGGCCGGCCGAGCAGGTAGATGCCGGCGTTGATCGTTCCCTCGCCTGCGGCCGGATCCTTCTCGATGAAGCGCGACACCGTGTGGTCAGGACCGATTTCGACGCGGCCGTAGCGGCCGGCGTCGGGCACGCGCACGCACAGCATGGTCGCAATCGCGCCCGAGGATTGATGCGCCGTCAGCATATGGCCGAGATCGGCGTCGACGAAGGTGTCGCCGTTGACCACCATCGCAGGATCGCTGGTCAGGCGCCCGCGCGCAAACCGGATCGCGCCGGCGGTACCCAGCGGCCGCGGCTCGACCACGCAATCGATGGTCAGGCCGGCATGGGGATGCCGGGCGACGTGCTCGCGCACGCGCTCGGCCAGGTGGCCGAGACAAAGCAGAACGCGCCGCGCGCCCTGGCCGGCCAGCCAGTCGAGTAGGATGTCGAGAAACGGCCGGGTCGCGCCGTGGAGCGCGATCGGCGCCATCACCTTCGGCGTGTCGCCGAGCACGCCGCGAATGCGCGTGCCCAAGCCGCCGGCGAGTATGGCGATGTCGATCGACGCCAGGCTCAGTGGCGCGGAGCCGGTCATGACCGGGCGCCCTCCCGCTGCGAATCCGTCGGCCAACTCAGGCGACGCGCTCCTGCCGCGCCGTCTGCCGTCCGAGCGCATCAATATATCACTCGTAGGTCCGCCTGAGGCCGTCGCGCAGGTCGATGCGCGGCCGCCAGCCCATGGCGAGCAGGCGGCTGGACTCGAGCCGCTTGAGCGGCATGCCATCGGGCTTGTCGGCGGCGTAGCGGAAGCCGCCACGGTAGCCGACGGCGTCACCGACCGCCTCGGCCAGCTCGCGGATGCTGACATCGGTGCCGCCGCCGACATTGACGATCTCGCCGGACGAATAGGTCTCCATCAGGAAGACCAGCGCGTCGGCCGCGTCATCGACATAGAGGAATTCGCGGCGCGGCGTGCCGCTGCCCCAGATCTCGACCGGTCCGCCGCTCTGCTTCGCCTCGTGGCACTTGCGGATCATGGCCGGCACGACATGGCTGGCCGCCAGATCGAAATTGTCGCCGGGCCCGTAAAGGTTGGTCGGCACGACCGCGATGAAGTCCCTGTCGAACTGCCGGCGATAGGCCTGGGCCAGCATGACGCCCGCGATCTTGGCGACCGCGTACCACTGGTTGGTCGGCTCGAGCGGGCCGGTCATCAGGCCGTCCTCGACCATGGGCTGGGCAGCCAGCTTGGGATAGATGCAGGACGAGCCTAGCACCATCAGCTTCTCGACACCGCCGCGCGCAGCGGCCTCGATGATATGGCCGACGATCGCCAGGTTGTCGTAGATGAACTCCGCCGGCCGCGAATCATTGGCGAGAATGCCGCCGACCGTGGCCGCGGCGATAAACACCGCCTGCGGGCTTGCCTCGGCGACGAAACGCTCGACCTCGTCCTGGCGGCGCAGATCGGGGCGGCGCGGCACGGTCAGCACCGCGGCGCCGGCCGTCTCGAGCCGGCGCACCAGCGCCGAGCCGACCATGCCGGTGTGCCCGGCGACCCAGACTCGCTTACCCTTGAGCGGGTAAGCCCGGTCAGACATTGCCGTAGATCGAGTTCTTCAGCATCGTGTAGCCCTTGATCAGCTCGACGATGCCGTCATCGAGCGAGTACTTGGGCATGAAGCCGGTCTGCTCGATCTTGCGATTGGACACGATGTAGTCGCGCTTGTCCGGATCCTCGCCGATCGGCGCCTCGACGAAGACGAAATTGGGCACGCGCTTCTTGATCTGCTCGCACAGCTCCCATTTCGACAGGTTCGCGTCGGACAGGCCGACATTGTACGCCTCGTCCTTCATGCTCTCGAAATTGTCGATGCCGTGCATGAAGGCTCGCGCCACGTCGCGCACATGGATGAAGTTGCGCTTGAAATGCGGCTCGAACAGCACGACCGCGCGGTCGTTGACCGCGCGGTAGACGAAGTCGTTGACCAGCAGGTCGATGCGCATGCGCGGCGACATGCCGAACACGGTCGCCAGCCGGAAGCTGATCGCATTGCCGTGGTCGAGGGCCGCGCGCTCGGCGTCGACCTTGGTCGTGCCGTAGAGCGAGATCGGCCGGAGCGGCGTCTCCTCGGTACAGAACTTGCCGCTCTCGCCGACCCCGTAGCCGCTATTGGTGATCGGCATGAGCATGCGCTGCGACTTGCTCATCAGCTTGGTCAGCGTAACCACGGACTCGAAATTGGTGCTGACTGCGCCGATCTTGTCGCGGTCGCACAAGGGCGCGCCGACGAGCGCGGCCAACGGAATGACGATGTCGGCCGTCTTGAGCAGCGGCCTGATGACCGCCTCGTCGCGCGCATCGCCGCGCGCCGCGGTGAAGTTGGAATCGATGCAGACATGGGCGAGCGGCGACTGCCGGAACATGAAATTGTCGAGCACCGTCACCTTGTGCCCGGCCGCCAGCAGGGCAGGGGCCATGATCGACCCCAGGTAGCCGGCTCCGCCGGTGATCAGGATGGATTGTCCGCCGGCCATGCGTGTCATCGCTCCGTCAATTGCAGGCTCGATCCAGGACCTCGCGCAACTTGGTGATCTGCGGCGTCAAATCGTATGGATGATTGCCGACGAAGAAGCCGTGATCGTGCGCGGTATAGGCGTTCTCGATCTTACCGACGATCTCATAGTCGTAGTACTGGATTGCATCGTGGCGCAGGAAGCAGCCGCCGGTGATGATGCGGTAGCCGATATCCGCGTCCTTGAGCGCGCGGAACACGCGTTCGCGGTCCAGACTGCGCTTGGGATTGAGGATGATGGTGAAGCAGAAGCTCGAGCTCTTGCCGTGCTCCCGCTGGATGATGAAGCGCGGATCTCCGGCGAACAGGTTCTGGAACAGGGCCATGTTCTTGCGCCGCTGCGCGGTCATGGCCGGCAGCTTCTTGATCTGCTCCAGGCCGATCGCGCCGCTCAGCTCCATCGGGCGAACGTTGTAGCCGGGCAGAATGAAGCGATAGGCTTCGTAGAAGTCACGGTTGGTGCGCTCGTAGAGCGGGCTGTCGTGCGGCAGGTCGCGCGTCCAGCCATGGGCGCGCATGGCCCGGCACAGGTGAGCCAGCTCCAAATCGTCGGTCAGGACCATGCCGCCTTCCATGGTCGAGATGTGGTGCGAGAAGAAGAAGCTGAAGGTGTTGAGGTCGGCGAAGGTGCCGGCCTTCTTGCCGTTCAGCTCGGCGTCCATCGACTCGCAGTTGTCGTCGATGAAGTAGAGGCCGTGCTTGTCGCAGAACGCCCGCATCACGTCGAAGGCGCACGGGTTGCCGAGAATGCTCACCGACAGCAGGGCGCGCGTCCGCGGGCCCAACGCTTTCTCGAGCTGGCTCGTGTCCATGTTGAGCGTGTCGAGCTCGATGTCGACGAACTTGCACTTGAGCCCGTATTGCTGGAGCGGATGGTAGGTCGTGGCCCAGGACAGGGCCGGCACGATGATCTCGTCGCCGCGCTGAAGCGGCTTGTCCTTCTTGTAGAAGAGCGCGGCCACGGCGACCAGATTGGCCGATGAGCCCGAGTTCACCATGATGCCGTGCTTCATGCCGTGGTAGCGCGCGAACTCCTGCTCCATGCGCAAGACGTTCTCGCCCATGGTGAAGCGGCCGGACTTGATGACGCGCTGCATGGCGTCGATCTCTTCCTGACCCCAGGACGGGGCGGCGAGCTCGTAGAACATTCAGATCTGCTCGTGAATCGGAGGGGCGGGGAGGGGCATGCGTCCTAGAACGGACCGCGGAACTGGCGCTGATATGCGAGCACGGCGCGCTCGGGCGCTGGCGACCAGGCTTTCGCCTTGGGGCGCACAAGCGAATGGACGGCCGAAGCGATCGTCGCCGGGTTGGGATAGAAGGTCTGCTCGAGCGCCGGCGTGGTCGGGCACGTGGTCGGCGCGAAGCCCATCCTGCGCATGACGATCGGCTTGGCATCGCCGCCCGACGTCGCCTCGGCTAGGCGCGCGATGATCTCGGCGCTGGCGCCGCATGTGGTCCACGCGTTGTCGACGACGAGCACGCACCCGGTGCGCCGGGCCGAAGCGAGAATGGTGTCGAAGTCGAGCGGCACAAGGGAGATCGGATCGAGCACTTCGGCCGAGATGCCGACCTCGGACAGAAGCTCTTGCGCGCGCAGGCACTCGACCACCATGTTCGACACGCCGACGAGCGTGATGTCGTTGCCGGGGACGGCGATGCGCGCCTTGCCGAACTCGACGGTGAAAGGCGCCTCGTCGACGAAGGCTTCGGTGCCGTAGAGCAGGCGATGCTCGACGAAGATGACCGGGTTGTCGTCGCGGATCGCGGCGATCAGGCAGCCCTTGGCGTCGTGCGCATTCGAGGGCGCCACCACCTTGAGCCCGGGCACATGCATGAACATCGAGTAGAGGCCCTGGCTGTGCTGGGCACCCTGGCCCCAGGACTTGCCGATCATGCTGCGCACCACCAGCGGCACGGTGACCGTGCCGCCGTACATGTAGTGCATCTTGGCGGCCATGTTGACGAGCTGGTTCATGCACAGCATGAGGAAGTCCATGCGGATGTGCACGTGGATCGGCCTGAGCCCGGCGATCGCCGCGCCGATCGCGACGCCGGTCATGGCGTCCTCGGAGAGCGGCGTGTTGAAGATGCGCTCGGTGCCGAAGCGGGCCTGCAGGCCCAAGGTCGAGCCCTGGATGCCCTTGTGGTCGTCGACGTCGAGGCCGAGCACGAAGACCCGCTCGTCCGCCTCCATCTCCTGGGCAACCGCCTCGCGCAACGCGTCGACGTAGCGGAGCAGTCGTCCGCTCTCGCGACTGACCGCGGGCGCCTCAGCTCTGGCCGGCGAAGACATGGGTGTGGAGCTCCTCGGGCGGCGGGAACGGGCTCTGATCGGCGAATTCGATGGCCGCCGCGATCTCTTTCTCGATCTCGATGTTGATCTTGCCGCGCGTCGTCGCGTCGAGCAGCGCGCCGACGCGCTCCAGCTGGTCGGTTGCGCGCCAGGTTTCCATGTCGTTGCGGTCGCGGTAGCCGGCCTCGTAGTCCTCCATCGGTCCGACATGCTCGCGCCAGCGATAGGTGTGGCACTCGAGGAAGATCGGCCCGGCGCCTTGGCGCATCTCGGCGACGGCGTCGGCGACGATGCGCCGGATGGCAAAGACGTCGGAGTCGGTGATGCGATGGGTGGGAATACCGAAATTGGCGACCCTGCCGCACAGCGCTTCCGATGCCCATCGCTTCGTCAGCGGCGTGTGGATGGCGTAGAAGTTGTTCTCGCAGACGAACACGACCGGCAGCTTGTGCAGAGAAGCGAAGTTCAGGCTCTCGTAGAACACGCCCTCCTCGGTCGCGCCGTCGCCGAAGAACGCCGCCGCCACTCTGCCGCGTCCTTCGCGCCGGAGGGCCAGCGCATAGCCGACCGCCAGCGGGATCGTCGTGCCGACCACCGCGGAGGCGCCGAGCACGTTCTTGGACATCTCGACGAGGTGCATCGAGCCGCCCTTGCCGCGCGCGCAGCCGGTGACCTTGCCGAACAGCTCGGCCATCATCGCGTTGAGATCGCCGCCCTTGGCAAGATAAGTCGCGTGGCCCCGATAGGTGCCGGACACGACGTCATCGCCGGTGAGCGCATCGCACACGCCGACCGCGACGGCTTCCTGGCCGATCGAAAGGTGGACCGGGCTCTTGATGCGGTCGGAGGGATAGACGCGGGCGATCTCCTCCTCCGCGCGCCGAATCAGGCGCAGTGACCGGTAGATTCGCCTGATGTCTTCGCTCGTGAGCTTCGCGGGGCTGGGCATCGCTTCATGTGGTCGGCACCGGCCGTGTCGCAGGAATCTTAACTACCAGACAAATCGCAGAACGTACAGGGCGAAGGCAAAGAATCCCGCGATTTCCGGCGCTTGTCCCCACTCCGACCGCGATGGCTGCTCGACCGGCGCGTCGGCCACCGGCCGGTGTGCGCACCGAAGCGACGGCTGGCACGCGACCACAAGTCGCTTGGCAACTTGCACGCCGATGGTTCAATTGGCGCCCCGCGGCCGAGGACGCATTGGCATGACAATCCCGTTTTCCGAGTACCGTGAGACGATCGACCAAATGCTGAGGACGGCCGCGCGTGCGCGGCCGGACTTTCCTTACTGCCGGTTCCAAGGCGAGACCGTGACGATCGGAGAGCTCGAGGACCGCGTCGCCAGCCTGGCAGGCGCGTTCAGCCGGATCGGCATTACGGCCGAGGATCGCGTGGCGATCATGCTGCCCAATCATCCCGCCTACGTCACGACGTTCCTGGCGCTGGTGCGTCTCGGCACGTGCCAGGTGCCGCTCAACACTCATCTGCGCGGCGAGGGCCTGGCCCACCAGGTGCGCCAGACCGAGCCAGCCGCCGTGATCGCCGCCTGGCAGGCGCGGGACCAGCTCCTGCCGGCCATTGCCGAAGTCAATCCGCGGCACCTCGTCTGGTTCGGCCGCGACCGGTCGGCTCCGGGCGGCACCGGGCCGGGGACGCACGACCTCGAGGACCTCCTTGCGGGACGCGATCGCATCGCCGAGGCGGCCGGCGCACGCGACGATCGCGTCCTCATGATCATGTTCACGTCGGGGACGACAGGTCCCGCCAAGGGCGCCATGCTGACCGACAAGATGCTGCGCGCGTCGGCTTGGGCCGCCGCGGTCAGCTCCGATGCGCAGCCGGGCGACGTGCTCTTCCTGTGGGAGCCGCTCTATCACATCGGCGGCTGCCAGGTGCTGATCACGGCGCTCAAGGAACAGGTTTCGATCGCGCTCGTCGAGCGCTTCAGCGCGTCGAATTTCTGGCGCCAGGTGCGCGAGACCGGCAGCACGCAGATCCATTTCTTCGGCGGCATTCTCGCCATCCTGCTGAAGGAGCCGCCGAGCGAGCGCGACCGTGACCACAAGGCGCGCGTGGCATGGGGCGCCAATTGTCCGCCGCCGATCTGGCGTGCATTCCAGTCCCGGTTCGGCACGCGCATGCGCGAGGCCTACGGCATGACGGAGGCGTCGAGCTTCACCAGCATCAACACCGATGAACGAATCGGTTCGGTCGGCCGACCCTTGCCCTATTTCGAGGTGCGAATCGTCGACGATGACGGACGCGACGTCCCGAGCGGCGCGACCGGCGAAATCTGGGTGCGCGGCCGGCAGCCGGGCCTGATCACGCCTGGCTATTTCCGCAACGCCGACGCGACTGCGGCCGCTCTCGCGGGTGGCTGGCTGCACACGGGCGATCTTGGCCGGTTCGACGACGAGGGGTACCTGTACTTTGCCGGGCGCAAGAAGGACAGCCTGCGCCGACTCGGCGAAAACATCAGCGCCTTCGAGGTCGAGCGCGTCTTCCTGGAGCATCCCGACATCGCCGAATGCGCCGTCGTCGGGGTCGACAACGACATCGGCGACCAGGACGTGAAGCTGATCGTTCGGCTCGCCGCGGGCCGCCCGCCGGACCCGGGCGGCATCATCCAGTGGTCGCGCCCACGTCTGGCCGATTTCCAGGTGCCGCGCTACGTCGCATTCATCGACGAATTTCCCAAGACGCCGACCGAGCGGATCCGCAAGGAATTGCTGTCCAAGTCGGCCGAGGGGTGTTGGGACGCCGGCCGGGCCGCCTCCTGACGGCCGGCTTCGGCCAGCCGCGTGGGCTCATTTTGCATACCGACACGCAAGGTCCGTTAACCCTTCTTTAACTGGCGGCTATGTAGGGTGGCGCCGGGTCGCCCGCCTACGCGGCTTTGCTAGCCGGCCGCGGGGCTGCGGAAATAACGATAAGGCACTGAAATGCTCGACGGAACTGTACCTGTGACTGTACTGGACGAAGCCCGGGCCGAACGCCTGGCAACGCGCTTGCCGTTTTCGCCGGGGCGCCCGACGCGCGCCGACGCCGAGCGCGCCGTGGCAACTCTGCTGCGCTGGGCCGGCGACGATCCGGCCCGCGAGGGTTTGCGCGACACGCCGGGCCGGGTGGCGCGTGCCTTTGAGGAATACTTCCAGGGCTACGAGCAGGATCCCGAGGAGTTTCTCGCCCGCACCTTCGAAGAGGTCGAGGGCTACGACGAAATCGTGCTGCTGCGCGACATACCGTTCCAGTCGCATTGCGAACACCAGATGGCGCCGATCACCGGCGTGGCGCACGTCGCCTACCTGCCGGAAGGACGCGTGGTCGGCATCAGCAAGCTGGCGCGGGTCGTCGAGCTCTACGCGCGCCGGCTGCAGATCCAGGAAAAGATGACAGCCCAGATTGCAAATGCCATCGACCAAGCTCTGAAGCCCCGGGGCGTCGCGGTGATCATTTCAGCGACTCACGGTTGCATGACTGCACGCGGCATCAACAAGATCGGGTCGGCACTCACGACCAGCAAGATGACCGGCGTGTTCCGCACCAGCCCCGACACGCGACGGGCACTAGACAACCTCCTTTTCATGCAGAACCCTCATGCCAGCAAGTAGAGGTCTGGCGATCGACCGGGCTATGGGGTCAGCGGCCGAGTCACCAGCTAGCAGCTTCGCGAGGGCCGCGACATCCGAGGCATCGGTGATACTGCAGAGGCAATAAGGCCGCACATGCAGCCTTGGAGAGACAGATGATTAGCGGCGTCTACATCGGCGGGGTAATCCCGTCCTCCAGCTTTGCCAGCTACAAGTCGGTCTTCAGCGACAAGTCGAAGGCGTTCGAGAAATTCGAGCAGAGCCCTCAGGTCCAGAAGGCGATCGCCGACTTCAAGGCGAGGGTCGGCAAGGTCAAGGACGTCGACGAGCTCCTCAAAGACCGCAAGCTGACCGAGTTCGTCCTGTCGGCGTTCGCGCTCGACGAGGAGATCAAATTCCCCGGGCGGCTCAAGAAGATCCTGACCGAGGATCCCAACGACAAGGCGTCGCTGGTCAACAAGCTGATCGACCCGCGTTACAAGGAGATGGCGAAGGAGATTTCCATCGCCGGCCTGGGCGGCATCGGCAAGCTGTCATTCCACTTCTTCCAGGACGAGCTGGCCAAGAAGTTCGTCACCAACGAATTCGAGAAGAAGCTGGGCGAGCAGGATCCGGCGCTCCGCGAGGCGGCCTATTTCAAGCGCAATGCCGGCAAGATCACCAAGGTCCTGGACATCCTCGGCGACAAGGTGCTGCGCTCGGTCGTCACCTCGGCACTCGGCATTCCGCCGCAAGCGGCCATCCAGTCGATCGAAAAGCAGATGTCGTTGATCACCGACAAGATCGACGTCAAGAAGTTCGCCGACCCGGTTTTCACCGATAACTTCCTGAAGAAGTTCCTGATCAAGAAGGATGCGGAAGGCGGCGGTGGCGGCGGGACGGCACTGACCGGCAAGAGCGCGGCGCTTCAGCTTCTGCAGAGCGCGGGCAGCAGCAACAGCCTGGTCAACCTGCTCGTCTAGCCCGTCGCGTCAGGCCTTTCCTCGCCGCCCGGCGCGGGGGTGCGGCCATTTCGCCGCGACACGATCCGGACCAATATGTTAACCTGTTAATCTTCGCCGAGATCGTCGGCCTGATCGGATTCCGCGTGCAGCGACGTGCCTGACAAGCTCGACATTCTCTTCATCAATCCGGGCGAACCCAATCAGATCTACCAGGGCCTGAGCGACGAGTTCTGCGCCTTCGAGCCACCGGTGTTTTCGGGTTTGTTCGCAACCTACGCGCGGCAGAAGGGTGCCAGCGTCGCCATTGTCGATGCGCCGGCGATCGGGCTTCGCGCGCCGCAGGTCGCCGAGGTCGCGACCAAGATCTTCGATCCCACGCTCATCGTGATTTCGGTTTACGGCTTCCAGCCCTCGGCTTCGACCCAGAACATGACGTCGGCAGGCACGATTGCTCGGCTGATCAAGGAAGCCAATCCGCGCGCGCGAGTCTTGATGACCGGCACCCATCTCGCTGCCTTGCCCGAGCGCAGCATGCGCGAGGAGGCGGTCGATTTCGTGTGCGACCGCGAGGGGCCGGTGACGATCTGGCGGACGCTCGAGGTGCTGCGCGCGGGCCGCGACGACTTCTCCACGGTGCCCAGCTTGTGGTGGCGCCAGGACGGCCGGATCGTCAAGCCGCGCGAATCCGAAGTCTTGCTCGATGATCTCGACCGGGAGATGCCGGGCATTCCGTGGGACCTGCTCCCCATGGACCGCTACCGTTCGCACAATTGGCACGCCTTCGATCACATCGACGATCGCGCGCCCTATGCCGCCATCCACACGACTCTGGGTTGCCCCTATCGTTGCAGCTTCTGCTGCATCAACGCCCCCTTCGGCAAGCCCAGTTACCGCATGTGGTCGCCAGAGGCCGTGGTCAAGGAGATCGACTTCCTGGTCGCAAAGTACGGCATCAAGAACATCAAGTTCGTCGACGAAATGTTCGTGCTCAACAAGCGCCATGTGCTGGGCATCTGTGATCTGCTGATCGAGCGCAACTACGATCTGAATATCTGGGCCTATGCCCGCGTCGACACGGTGCAGGACCAGTTTCTCGACAAGCTGCGCAAGGCCGGGTTCCGCTGGCTCGCCATCGGCATCGAGAGCGCCAGCGACATGGTGCGCGACGGTGCGCAGAAGAAGTACGGACAGGAGGAGATCTCCGACACGGTGCGCCGCGTGCAAAATGCCGGCATCCACGTGCTCGGCAACTTCATCTTCGGCCTGCCCGACGACAGCCACGAGCGCATGCAGCAGACGCTCGACATGGCCATCGACCTGAACTGTGAATTCACCAACTTCTACTGCGCCATGGCCTATCCCGGCTCGGCGCTGTACACGATGGCCGAGCAGAGCGGCGTCGCGCTGCCGGCCAAGTGGCATCATTACTCGCAGCATGGTTACGAGATGCTGCCGCTCGCCAACAAGCACTGCAGTGCCGCCGAGATCGTGAAGTTTCGCGACGAGGCCTGGCAGACCTTCTTCACCGGCGCGCGCTATCACAGTCTGGTCGAGCGAAAATTCGGACCCAAGGTCCTCGCCCACATCCAGCGCATGACCAAGACGCCGCTGCGACGCAAGCTCCTGGAAGATCGCCTCGTCACGGCTTGACCCCGCACATGGACGGGGTTGCCCGCGCGCTCTCCCTCGCTTTCCAGCTCTTTGACGCCGGTCGCCGCGTCGAGGCGGCGTCGGTGTGCCAGAGCGTCCTCGCGCTGGCTCCCCACCACCCCGACGCCTTGCATCTTCAGGGCGCGCTCGCGCATGTCGGTGGCGAGCCGCAGCGCGCCATCGGGCCGATCCTGCGCTCGGTCGCGCTCGCCCCGGGGCGCGCCATCGTGCACAACACGCTTGGCTGCGCCGAACTGGCGATCGGGCGGCCGGTTTTGGCCGCGGCCAGCCTGTCGCGTGCGCTCGCCCTCAAACCCGACCTTGCCGAAGCGGCGAGCAACTTGGGCATCGCGCGCAAGCAGCTCGGCGATCCGGACGGCGCGCTCGAGGCCTGCCGGCGCGCCGTCGCGCTCGCGCCGGACCATGTGAGCGCCCGGGTCAATCTGGGCGCCGTGCTCGAGGAGCGCGGCGACTACCAGGAGGCGGCCGCGGAATTTCGTCGCGCCATCGGGCTCGATCCCGCCTCGGCCGCCGCTGCCTTCAACCTCGGCCGTGCGCTCGTGCCCCAGGGCAGGCTGGGCGAGGCGGCGGCGAGCAACGCGCGCGCGCTGGCCCTCGACCCATCGCATGCTGAGGCGCATCTCAACCTGGGCACGGCGAAGTTTTCGATTGGGGCGTTGGACGAGGCAATCGCCTGTGTGCGCAACGTGCTGTCGCTCAAGCCCGATGATGCGCCCGCCCACAGCAATCTGCTGTTCATGATGTTGTCGCATCCCGATGTCGGTCCCGATGCTCTGTTCGCCGAGGCGCGGCGCTGGGAGGATCGCCACGCCCGCCCGCTCTACCGCCTGTGGCGTCCGCACGACAACGACCGGGATCCGGAGCGTCCGCTGCGCATCGGCTATCTCTCGGCCGATCTGCGCCAGCACGCCGTGACCAACAACATCGACGGGCTGTACACGAAGCTCGATGCGACCGAGTTTCGACTCTACGGCTATGCCGAGGTCGCGCAGCCCGATGCGGTGACCGAGACATTCCGGCGGCGCGCCGAGGGCTGGCGCTTCATCGTGGGGCTGGGCGACGAGGCTGTCGCGGAGGCCATCCGCGCCGATCGCATCGACATCCTTGTCTGCATGGCGGGCCACACGGCCGGCAACCGCCTTCGCATCTGTGCCCTCAAGCCGGCGCCGATTCAGGTCAGCTTCGGCGATCTCACGACGACCGGGCTCGAAGCCATGGATTACTGGGTGAGCGACCCGATCGTCCATCCGCTCGACACGACCGAACGCTTCACCGAGACGCTTCTGCGCTTGCCATCATTCGAGACGCACCGGCCGCCGGCGGGCGCGCCGGATCCGGGCCGGCCGCCCTCGCTCGACAAGGGATATGTCACGTTCGGCTCGTGCAGCAACCTGTCGAAGATCAATCCCTCGGTCGTGGCTCTGTGGGCGCGCGTGCTCCATGCTGTGCCGGGGGCACGCCTGTTGCTCAAATACGTCAACCGTTTCGCCGACCCGGCCGTGCGTGGCCGCTTCGCCGAGCTGTTCGCCAGTCACGGTATCGGCGCCGATCGCCTGGATTTCCGTTTCGAGGTGCAGGCGCGCGTCCACCACCTCGGCGTTCTCCACGATATCGACATCGGCCTCGATCCCTTCCCCTTCAACGGCTGCACCACGACCTTCGAGGCGCTGTGGATGGGTGTTCCGGTCGTCACCCTGTCGGGGCAGCGCTTCGTGGGACGGGTGGGGGAGGGCATCCTCCGCCGGGTCGATCTCGGCGACTTGGTGGCTCGCGACGGCGACGAGTATGTGCGCATTGCTGCGGCCCTGGCTGCCGATTCTGGCCGATTGGCAGAGCTGCGCGGGTCCTTGCGGCCGCGCACCGCTGCGTCCGCGCTGTGCGATCATGAGGGCCTGGCGCGCGCGACCGGTCAGGCCTTCCGCCGGATCTGGCGCGACTGGTGCCGGAGGCAGGCGGCCTAACCTCCTCGATTCCCGGGTTTTTCTGGCACGCCCTTTGCTTTCTTGTCAGGTCGACCGATCTGGGGCAAAATTTCGCTACCGGTTGTCCCAAGGGCTTTCGTGGCCCGGTGTGGGCGGCAATCCAGGTCAAAACGTCCTGGAGCCCGCGCTAAGCAAGGGGAGTAGAAGGTACCATGCCGGATCGCCTGGACGATTCCCGTCCCGACGCCGCTTGCAAGCGCGTCTTTTTCAACGAATTCAACGTACGCATGGGGCGGATGTGCTATCTGCCCCTGGTATCCGGACTCTTGCGTGCGCATGCGGAGACGAGCGACGCGGTCTCCGCCGCCTTCCGATTCATGCCGTTCCTTTACCACATTGATGCGCCGGACAGAATCCTCGCCCAATACGACGCGCCCGATGTCGCCGC
>Ga0194121_10002817_pt1 | contig 27129 bp, 27 predicted proteins | sample TA2MahCa50mmetaG_FD_148609 | JGI IMG/M metagenome (GOLD analysis project Ga0194121, IMG submission 148609) | Freshwater microbial communities from Lake Tanganyika, Tanzania - TA2015020 Mahale Deep Cast 50m | ecosystem: Environmental > Aquatic > Freshwater > Lake | place: Tanzania: Lake...
ACGCCGCCGGAACCTCGGCCCTGTTGCCCATGTTGTCGCTGGGTGTGCCTGGATCGCCGACCGCTGCGGTGCTGTTGGGCGGTCTGTTGATTTGGGGCCTGCAGCCGGGTCCGCTGCTGTTCGTCGAGCAAAAGGACTTCGTCTGGGGCCTGATCGCCAGCATGTATCTCGGCAATATCGTGGGCCTGATCGTGGTGCTGACGATGGTGCCCTTCTTCGCTGCCATCCTCCGCGTGCCGTTCGCGATCATCGCTCCCATCATCTTGGTGGTCTGCGCCATCGGCGCCTACACGGTGCACAACAGCACTTTCGACGTGGTGATGATGCTGGTGTTCGGAGTCGCTGGCTATCTGTTCAAAAAGTGCAACTATCCATTGGCGCCCTTGGTCTTGGCGATCGTGCTGGGTGACAAGGCAGAGGAGGCCTTCCGCCAGTCGCTGCTGATCTCCCAAGGAGGGCTTGGGGTGTTTTTCTCCAACGGCCTGGTTGGCTCGATCATGGTCCTCGGTCTGGTCGCCCTGTTCTGGCCGGTGCTGTCGAACTTTTACAGCCGCCTGCTCACGTCCCGCCGTGCTTGACTGGGTGCCCTGTGGCGTAGCGGCCACAGGGCGACGGCCTTGACTAGGAATTCAGCGAAGCGTCCTTGCCTCCGGACGCTTCGAGGCATAGGTTGCGCGCCCTCGATGCAACCCCAGCCAGGGAGACGTTGATGATTTCCATCATGCTCAACGCCATCGCTCCCGCCGGCTGCGTGTCGGACCTCAGCCGCTTCAGGCGCTAGGGCCGGGTGCGGCCGCTGCCGAGCGCGCCGCCTGCTTCCTCGTTTCTGACAATTCACGTCGCCAGACGTTGCCGGTTCATCCGGCGAGCGATCGAGCGACCTCTTGAGGAGCCATCGCCCTAACGTGGGTGAGGCATCGAGCAATGACTTCCTACAGAACTGACCACGGGAAAGACCCGTTCCTCCGCACGATCCGATTCGTCGCCGATCGCTGGCGCCGGCAGTGGCGCCTGGCATCGGCCATGGCCGTCGGCTTGGTACTCATCGCCGCTGCCGAACTCGCCCTGCCGCTGTTTGCTGGACACCTGGTCGACGCGCTGGCCGGCGCCGCCGGGTCACACGACGCTGCATTGTCGAGCGCGCTCGCCGCGTTCGCTGCCATCGGCGGACTCGGTGTCGCCCTCGTGGCGCTGCGCTACGGCGTGTTCAGAGGCATCATATGCTTCACCTTGCGCATGATGAACGATGTGGCATGCGAGTCCTTCTGGCGCGTTCAGCGCTTCTCGACCGACTGGCATGCCAACAGCTTCGCTGGCTCGACGGTACGTAAGCTGAGCCGCGGCATGTGGGCTTTCGATCTTCTTAACGACACGGTGCTGGTCGCGTTGTGGCCATCGCTGATCGTGCTCCTTGGCGCGACGTTCTTGTTCAGCTGGCATTGGCCGCTGATGGGCCTCGCCGTCGGCACCGGAAGCCTCCTCTACGTGCTTGCGACGGTGAAGTTGTCGCTCGACTACGTCACGCCCGCAACACGCAACTCCAATATTTGGGACAGCCGCCTGGGCGGTGCGCTGGCCGACGCGGTGAGTTGCAGCCCTGTCGTCAAGGCTTTTGGCGCAGAGATCCGCGAGGATGCGCGTCTTGGCCGTGTTCTGGCACGCTGGCGCACGCGCACTTGGGTGAGCTGGAACAGGCACGTCGTTACGGGGGTCGCGCAGCAAGCAATCTTGATGGTACTGCGCGTTGTCGTGATCGGGCTCGCCATGCTGTTCTGGTGGCAAGGCGAAGCGACACTAGGCGACGTCACCTTCGTGCTCACCGCCTATGGCGTGATCAACGGCTATCTGCGCGATGTCGGCTACCACGTGCACAACATCCAGAAGTCGACCAGCGACCTGGAGGAACTCGTCGAGCTGCACGTGCAGCCGCTCGGCATCGACAACCGTGCAGGTGCGCGCGAGATCGCGATCCGACATGGCGACATCGAGTTCGAGCAGGTTCGCTTTTGCTACCCTGCACTCGACCGGCAGGTATATGACGGACTATCGGTCCGGATTCCGGCGGGCCAGCGCGTCGGCCTCGTCGGGCGATCCGGCTCGGGCAAGACGACCTTCGTCAAGCTCCTGCAACGGTTGTACGACCTTGATGGCGGGCGAATCACAATCGATGGCCAGGACATCGCCGCCGTCACCCAGGAGAGCTTGCGGTGCCAGATAGCGATCGTGCAGCAGGAACCGGTGCTGTTCCACCGGTCGCTCGCCGAGAACATCTCCTACGGCCGCCCCGATGCGACCATGGCGGAGGTCGAGGCAGCGGCGCGGCTCGCTCACGCCGACGTCTTCGTCGAGCGTTTGCCGCAGCGTTACGCCACTTTGGTCGGCGAACGCGGCGTCAAGCTCTCAGGTGGCGAGCGCCAGCGTGTCGCGGTTGCGCGTGCTTTCCTTGCCAATGCGCCGATCCTGGTCCTGGACGAGGCGACCTCGAGCCTCGACAGCGAGTCCGAAGCCCTGATCCAGGATGCCATGCACGGCTTGATGCAGGGCCGCACGACGCTGGTCATCGCCCACCGCCTGTCGACGGTGCGTGCGCTCGACCGAATCCTGGTCTTTGACCGGGGCAGGATCGCCGAGGATGGCAATCATGCCGCCCTGATGCGCCTCAAGGGTGGCATCTACCGTCGCTTGGCCGAGCGGCAGGCAGCGGGCACACGCGACGATCTGGCGGCGTAGCGACCAGCCATCGCGCAACAATATGTCACGGCGGACCATTGAACGATGGTCCGGCGTGGTATTATGAATAATGTATTCGGTTAGCGCATAAGAGGGGACGCCGTTTCTATGAGCGAAGCGCGCTTGGTGGTCGCTCCGATCGACAATCGGGAGACGTTCAAGGACAAGGCATATGCGGCCTTGCGCAACGTCATCACGTCGTCCGACATCTACCGCTCACGCACCGACATCCGGCTCGACGAGCGCCAGCTCGCCCAGGATTTCGGCATCTCGCGCACGCCGGTGCGCGAGGCGATGGCGCAGCTCGAACGGGAAGGCTTCGTGCGCTCGGTGCCGCGTCGCGGTGTCTATGTCGTGCGCAAAACCAAGCAAGAGGTGATCGAGCTGATTCAGGCCTGGGCGGCGCTCGAGAGCATGGCCGCGCGCCTGATCACCGAGCATGCCAGCGACCAGGACATCGCCGGCCTCAGGCGTATGTTCACGACGTTCGAAGGTGACAAGCTGCATGCCAAGCTCGACGAGTATTCAGAGGTCAACATCAATTTCCACCAGAGCATCATCGAGCTCAGCGGCAACCAGGCGCTGATCCGGCTGGCCGAAAACCTGTTCACCCACATGCGGATGATCCGAGGCGCCACGATCGGCGAGGACGACCGCGTCGACCGCTCGATCCGCGATCACATGAACATCATCCAGGCACTCGAAGCGCGTGACACCGAGCGCGCCGAAGACCTGGTGCGTCAGCATGCACTCGGCCTCGCCGAGCACGTCGCCAGGCACGCCGACTATCTGGACTGAGAGAGAAGTTGCGGGAGGAATCAATGGCCGAGGCAGCAGTCAAAGAAACCGAAGACGAGACCCAGGAGCTGACAGACGGCTTCAGTCTCGTCATCGACTCCATGAAGCTGAACGGTATCGATACGATCTACGGCGTGCCGGGCATTCCCATCACCGACTTGGGTCGCCTGGCGCAGGCCGCTGGCATACGTGTTTTGTCGTTTCGCCACGAGCAGAATGCGGGCTACGCGGCGGCGATCGCTGGCTTCCTGACCAAAAAGCCGGGCGTGTGCCTGACCGTGTCGGCACCTGGCTTTCTGAACGGCCTGACGGCGCTCGCACATGCCACGACGAACTGCTTTCCGATGATCCTCATCTCGGGTTCGTCCGAGCGTGAGATCGTCGATCTGCAACAAGGCGACTACGAAGAGATGGATCAACTCGCGATCGCCAAGCCGTTGTGCAAGGCGGCGTACCGCGTACTTCATGCCCAAGACATCGGCATCGGCTTCGCGCGCGCCATCCGCGCTGCGGTCTCAGGCCGCCCCGGCGGCGTCTACCTCGACCTGCCTGCCAAGCTCTTTGCCCAGGTCGTGACTGCCGACACCGGCGCCAAGTCGTTGGTGAAGGTGATCGATGCGGCTCCGGCGCAACTCCCCTCGCCGGCCGCCGTCAAGCGCGCCCTCGACGTGCTGAAGGCCGCCAAGCGCCCTCTCATCATCCTGGGCAAGGGTGCCGCCTACGCTCAGGCCGACGAGGCGATCAAGGCGTTGGTCGAGAAGAGTGGCGTGCCCTTCCTGCCGATGAGCATGGCCAAGGGCCTGTTGTCGGACATGCATCCGCAATGCGCCGGAGCGGCTCGCTCGACGGTGCTCAAGGACTCCGATGTCGTCATGCTGATCGGAGCCAGGCTCAACTGGCTGCTATCGCACGGCAAGGGACGGACTTGGGGCGATGCGCCCAAGAAATTCATCCAAGTCGACATCGAGCCCCGCGAGATGGACAGCAACGTCGAGATCGCGGCTCCCGTGGTCGGTGACATCGGCTCCTGCGTCGCGGCGCTGCTCGAAGGCATGGGTGGCAACTGGCAGCCGGCACCAACCGACTGGACCGGTACGGTAAAGGCCAAGCGTGATGAGAACGTCGCCAAGATGGCGCCGCGTTTCATGAACAACAAGTCGCCAATGGACTATCACGGTGCGCTGGGTGCCCTACGCACCATCATCAAGGAGCGGCCGGACACGATTCTGGTCAATGAAGGTGCCAACACCCTCGATCTCGCGCGAGGCGCGATCGACATGTACAAGCCGCGCAAGCGGCTCGACGTCGGTACCTGGGGCGTCATGGGCGTCGGCCTGGGCTCGGCCATTGCTGCCGCGGTCGAGACCGATCACGCCGTACTCGCGGTCGAAGGCGACAGCGCCTTCGGCTTCTGTGGCATGGAGATCGAGACGATCTGCCGTTACAAGCTGCCGGTCTGCGTCGTGGTCTTCAACAACGACGGCATCTATCGCGGCGACGGCGTCAACACCGGTGGCGGCTCGGATCCTGCCACGACGGCCTTCGTGAAGGGTGCTCGTTACGACATGATGGCCGAGGCCTTCGGCGGCGTCGGCGTCAACGTCACCACACCCGACGAACTGCGGCGCGCCGTCAACGAGGCACTCGACTCGCGCAAGCCGACCCTGATCAACGCCGTCATCGACCCGGCGGCCGGCGCCGAAAGCGGCCGCATCGGTAACCTCAACCCGCAAAGCAAGCTGCGCAAGAAGTAGCGCCTGCGAGAGATCGGAGAAGGAACATGGCGAAGAAGAAAGCCCTCAAGACGAAGAGCAAGGCCGGGGTGCCAAAGAAGACAGCCAAGGCAGCGAAGAGGCCGGCTTTGAAGGTCGTGGCCAAGAAGGCTAGCGGCAAAGTCGTGCCCAAGGTATCCACCAAGCCTTGGGGCAAGGACGGCAAAGCGCTCGACGGTGTCAGGATCCTCGACTTCACACACGTGCAGTCGGGGCCGACCTGCACTCAGCTCCTGGCCTGGTTCGGCGCCGATGTGATCAAGGTCGAGCGTCCCGGCACCGGCGATATCACGCGCGGGCAGTTGCAGGACGTACCCAATGCCGACAGCCTCTATTTCACCATGCTCAACCACAACAAGCGGTCGATCACGCTCGATTCCAAGAGCAAGGAAGGCATGACCGTGTTGGAGCGCCTGGTGAAGACCTGCGACGTGCTGGTCGAGAATTTCGCTCCAGGTGCCCTCGATCGCATGGGCCTGACGTGGGAGCGCATCCACTCTTGGAACCCGCGCATGATCGTCGCCTCGGTCAAGGGTTTCGGTCCTGGTCCTTACGAGGACTGCAAGGTCTACGAGAACGTCGCGCAATGCGCCGGCGGCTCGGCCTCGACGACCGGCTTCCTCGACGGGCTGCCGCTGGTGACTGGCGCTCAGATCGGCGATTCGGGCACCGGCCTCCATCTGGCGCTGGGCATCGTCTGCGCCCTGATGCAGCGCAATCGCACCGGCCGCGGCCAGCGCGTGCTCTGCGCCATGCAAGACGGCGTGCTCAACCTCTGCCGCGTCAAGCTACGCGACCAGCAGCGGCTGACGCATGGTCCGCTCAAGGAGTACACGCAGTACGGCCAAGGCATCCCGTTCGGCGAAGCGACACCGCGCGCTGGCAACGATTCCGGCGGTGGCCAGCCCGGCGTCATCCTGAAGTGCAAGGGCTGGGAGACCGATCCCAATGCCTACATCTATTTCATCACCCAAGCGCCGGTCTGGGAGAAGATCTGCGACTTGGTCGGCGAACCCAGCTGGAAGACCCATCCCGACTATGCCAAGCCACCGGCGCGCCTGCCGCGACTCAAGCAGATTTTCGAGCGCATCGAGCAATGGACCGTGACCAAGACCAAGTTCGAGGTCATGAACGAATGCAACGCCCTGGACATTCCGGTCGGCCCGATTCTGTCAATGAAGGAGTTGGCGGAGGAACAGTCGTTGCGTGAGACCGGTACGGTCGTCGAAGTCGACCATCCGACGCGAGGCAAGTATCTGTCGGTCGGTAACCCGATCAAGCTCTCCGACAGCATCACCGAGGTGAAACGCTCGCCCCTGCTCGGTGAGCACACCGACGAGGTCTTGAGCAAGGTGCTGAAATTCACGCCGCGTGAGATCGCGACCATCAAGGCTTCCGGTGCGACAGGCGCGACCCCCAAGGCACAGGCGGCGGAGTAGGCCATGCGCATCGTGGTTCATGGCCAACAGGCCTTCGGCAAGGCCGTGCTCGAGGCTCTGCTCAAGCGCGGCGAGAACGTCGTTGGCGTCTACGTGGCACCCGAAAAACCTGGCCAGAAAGCCGATCCCCTCAAGGAAGCGGCACTCGCGGCCAAGCTGCCGGTGTTCCAGCCGGCCTCATACCGCAAGCCTGAAGTATGGGAGCAATTCAAGTCGCTGAAGCCCGACTTGCAGGTCATGGCCTTCGTAACCTTGTTCGTGCCCGAGGAGTTCCTGAACATCCCCACGCACGGCTCGATCCAGTATCACCCCTCGCTGTTGCCGGTTTATCGTGGAGCGTCAGCCATCAATTGGCCGATCATTCTCGGTGAGAAGGAAACGGGCCTGTCGATCTTTTGGCCCGACAATGGGCTCGATACTGGCGATGTCCTGCTCCAGAAGACGACGCCGATTGGACCGAAAGACACGCTCGGCAGCGTTTACTTCGACCGCCTGTTCCCGATGGGCGTCGAGGCCATGCTGGAGTCGGTCGACCTCGTGAAGACGGGCAAGGCGCCACGCATCAAACAGGATCACGCCAAGGCGACCTACGAAGGTCGCGCGACCGCCGAGATCTCCCGGATCGATTGGGGCAAGTCGTGGCGTCAGATCGACCCGTTGGTACGCGGCTGCAATCCAGCACCCGGCGCTTGGACGACACTTGACGGCAAGACCCTGCAGATCTTCGACATCGAGCCTATCCCTGCGCGCGATCCCAAGGGTATCGGCGGCAAGTACGGAGAAGTCGTCGATGTTTCAGCCGACGGATTCACCGTCGTGTGCCCGGACGGCCGAATAAAGGTGACGCGCGTGAAACCAGCCGACGGTCCAAAGGTCGGTGCAGGCGACTGGGCGGTGGCGGCCAAACTTTCGGTCGGCGCACGGCTCGTCTGAGAGAAGAAAAACACTCTTTGGGGGAAACATCCGATGCCGGCGTCACAACACACTAATCCGAAGTCCGACATCCAGATCGCGCAGGAAGCTCAGAAGCGGCCGATCATGGAGTTAGCCCGCGAAAAGCTCGGCATCGCGCCCGAGAACCTCGAACCCTATGGCCACTACAAGGCCAAGGTATCGATGGACTACATCAAGTCCCTGAAAAATCGCCCCAACGGCAAACTCATTCTGGTCTCGGCGATCTCACCAACACCCGCCGGCGAAGGCAAGACCACGACCACCGTTGGTCTCACGGACGCGCTGAATCATATCGGCAAGAAGGCGATGCTCTGCTTGCGCGAGCCATCGCTCGGACCGTCGTTCGGCATGAAAGGCGGTGCCGCTGGCGGCGGTTACGCCCAGGTCGTTCCCATGGAGGACATCAATCTCCACTTCACCGGCGACTTTCACGCCATCGGTGCGGCTCACAATCTGCTCGCCGCCTTGATCGACAACCACATCTACTGGGGCAACGCGCTGGGCATCGACGGTCGCCGCGTCGCCTGGCGACGGGCTATTGACATGAACGATCGCAGCTTGCGCGAGATCGTGTCTTCGCTGGGTGGTGTAGCCAACGGCTTCCCGCGCGAGGACGGTTTCGATATCACCGTCGCCTCCGAGGTGATGGCGATCTTCTGCCTCGCCGGGGATCTCGACGATTTGAAGACCCGTCTGGGCAACATCATCGTGGCCTACACGCGCGACCGCAAGCCGGTGCGCGCCGCCGACCTCAAGGCGCATGGACCGATGACCGTACTGTTGAAAGACGCGCTTGCACCCAACCTGGTACAGACGCTCGAAGGAACGCCAGCCTTCATTCATGGTGGGCCATTCGCCAACATCGCCCACGGCTGCAACTCGGTGTTGGCCACAACGACGGCGCTAAAGCTCGTCGACTACGTTGTTACCGAAGCGGGCTTCGGTGCCGACCTGGGCGGCGAGAAGTTCATCGACATCAAATGTCGCAAGACCGGCTTGAAGCCCGACGCTGTCGTCTTGGTGGCGACCATCCGCGCCCTGAAGATGCATGGCGGCGTCAAGAAGGAGGACCTCAAGACCGAAAACCTGAAGGCGCTCGAAGCGGGCATGTCCAACCTACAACGTCACGTCGAGAACGTGCAGAAGTTCGGTTTGGTACCGGTCGTCTCGATCAACCGTTTCAGTGCCGACACCGACGCCGAGATCGCTCTGGTGAGGTCGGCCTGCGCCAAGCTCGGTGTCGAAGCGGTCATGGCCGACCACTGGGCCGAGGGCGGCAAGGGCGCTGCCGACGTCGCCCGCGCCGTGATCAAGGCGATCGACAGCGGCAAGAGCAGCATGAAGCTCCTCTACGCTGACGACATGCCGCTGGTCGAAAAGATCCGCACCATCGCCCGGGAAGTCTATCGCGCCCGTGACATCGCGATCGCCAAGCCGGTACAGGACCAGCTTGCCGCGTTCGAAGCCATGGGCTTCGGCAAGGTGCCAGTTTGCATCGCCAAGACCCAATACAGCTTCTCGACCAACCCCGATGCCAAGGGGGCACCCACCGACCATGTCGTCACGGTGCGCGAAGTTCGCCTGTCGGCTGGCGCGGAATTCGTGGTTGCCGTCTGCGGCGACATCATGACGATGCCCGGCCTGCCCAAGGTGCCGGCGGCCAACGCCATCGATATCGCTGCCGACGGCAAGATTGTCGGCTTGTTTTAGGCTAGGCTCTCCTCAGCAAAGACCGAGGAGAGCCCAATGAACGTCATGCCCATGAAGCCCGCCGCCAAGGGGCGGCCCGACCTGGACAATCTCGAACTCAACAACCTCGCCATGTCCAAGGAGGCGCAGCCCCTGTACGACGCGGTGGCGAGGCACATCGAAGAGAACGTTGCGCCCATCACGGAGAAGTTCTTCAAGCTGGGTGAAGGCCGCAAGGACCGCTGGAGCTGGGCTCCGGGCCAGCTCGAGCTGCTCGAGGGCGCCAAGAACAAAGCCAAGGCGTCGGGCCTCTGGAACTTCTTCCTGCCCGGCTCGGAGATCGGCCGCGGCCTCACCAACCTCGACTATGCCTACATCGCAGCCGAGCTCGGCAAGCAGCCGCTTGCGTCGGAGTCGCTCAACTGCTCGGCGCCTGATACCGGCAACATGGAAGTGCTGGAGCGGGTCGGCACGCCCGAGCAGAAGGAGAAGTGGTTGAAGCCGCTGCTCAACGGCGAGATTCGCTCAGCCTACGCCATGACCGAGCCCAACGTCGCTTCGTCCGACGCCAAGAATGTCGCCACCCGCGCCGTGCTCGATGGCAAAGACTGGGTGATCAACGGCGAGAAATACTTTATCTCCGGTGCCGGCGACCCGCGCTGCAAGATCATGATCACCATGGTGAAAACCAGCCCGGACGCCTCACCTCAGTTCCAGCAATCGCAGATCCTGGTGCCCATCGACACGCCGGGCGTGAAGATCCTGGGACCGATGGAGGTCTTCGGCCACGATCATGCGCCGCGCGGCCACATGCATATCAAGTTCGACAATGTCAGGGTCCCGAAGGAGAACATCCTGCTCGGCGAAGGCCGTGGCTTCGAGATCTCGCAGCTGCGCCTAGGGCCTGGCCGCATCCACCACTGCATGCGTTCGATCGGCGCCGCCGAGAAGGCGCTCGACCTCATGGTCAAGCGCGGCTCGACACGCCAGGCGTTCGGCAAGAACCTGATCGCTCTCGGCAAGAACCTCGAGCTGGTGTCTCGCGCCCGCATCGAGATCGAGGCCATGCGGCTCATGGTGCTCAAAGCCGCCAAGGCAATGGACGTGCTGGGCAACCGCGAGGCCCGAATCTGGGTCAGCATGGTCAAGGCCATGGTGCCTGAGAAGGTCTGCACGATCATCGACCAGGCGATCCAGATCCACGGCGCCACCGGCATCTCGCATTGGACACCGCTCGCCGAGATGTACATGAACCAGCGGCATCTTCGTTTCGCCGACGGTCCGGACGAGGTGCATCACATGGTCGTCGGTCGCGCCGAGCTGAGTCGGCACTGACTTTGAGGCCATTGGAAGGTGGCGGCTACGCCGCCACCTTCTTTTCATCTGCGAGAATGCGCTCGTATGCGGGCAAAGTGAGGAACTCCTCGAAGGTCGGCCGCTCGACCAACTCGATCATGAGCTGGGCGGCATCCTCGTAGCGGCCGCGGGCGTAGGCTTCCTCGCCGATTGCCGCTCTCACTTTGCCGTTCTCTTCACCTACGATCTGACGCACCAACTCCCTGGTCACCGGCTGGCCGTCCTGAAGCGCCCGTCCGTGGCGGACCCATTGCCACACTTGGGCACGGCTGATCTCCGCGGTGGCCGCGTCCTCCATCAGGTTGAACAGCGGCACGCAACCGACGCCGCGCAACCAGGCTTCGACGTAGCCGATCCCCACCGCTACGTTCTGGCGTAGGCCGGCCTCGGTCATGGTGCCGGTCGGTATGGCGAGCAAGTCGGCGGCGCTGACATGGACGTCCTGTCGCTTGCGGGCGACCTGGTTGGCGTCCTTCATCACCGCGTCGAACTCCGCACGGGCGACCGCCACCAGGCCAGGATGGGCAACCCAGGTCCCATCGTGTCCATCGCTTGCCTCGCGCTTCTTGTCGGCCCGCACGCGATCCATCGCCGCGTCATTCGCTCCCGCGTCGTTCTTGATCGGTATTTGGGCTGCCATGCCGCCCATCGCATGGACTTCGCGACGATGGCACGTCTTGATCAGCAGCTGGCTGTACGAGCGCAGAAAGTGCGACGTCATCGTCACCTGCGCCCGGTCGGGCAATACCGACCATTGCTGTTCGCGGAACTTCTTGATGAAGCTGAAGATGTAGTCCCAGCGACCGCAGTTGAGGCCAGCAGAGTGGTCGCGCAGCTCCCAAAGGATCTCGTCCATCTCGAACGTGGCGAGAATGGTTTCAATCAACACCGTCGCCTTGATCGACTTCTGCGGCACGTCGAGCGCCCGCTGGGCGTAGACGAATACGTCGTTCCACAGCCGAGCTTCGAGATGGCTCTCGATCTTGGGCAGATAGAAATAAAGACCGCTGCCGCGAGCCAGCAACTCCTTGGCGTTGTGGAAAAAGTGAAGGCCGAAATCGAACAACGAGCCGGACATCGCTTGGCCATCGACCGACATGTGCCGCTCCGGCAGATGCCAGCCACGCGGTCGTACGAACAGCACGGCAGTCTTCTCGTTCAACCTGTAAGCTCGACCTGACTGGGCGTCGACGTAGTCGATCTCGCGGCGTACCGCGTCACGGAGATTGAGCTGGCCGTCGACCATGTTGGTCCAACTGGGCGTGCTGGCATCTTCGAAATCGGCCATGAAGACGTTGGCGCCGCAGTTCAGCGCGTTGATGATCATCTTGCGGTCGACCGGCCCGGTTATCTCGACCCGGCGATCCAGGATGTCGCGGGGGAGCGGCGCCACGGTCCAGTCGTTGTCCCGAATCTGCGACGTTTCGGCCAGAAAATCCGGCTTTTCCCCGCCATCCAATCGCCTCTGCCGCTCGGTTCGAGCGGCCAACAACTCTCTTCGGCGGCCATCGAATTGCCGATGCAGATCGGCCACGAAGGCCACTGCTTCCTGGGTCAGAACCCTTTCGTAGCCCGGGTTGACGACACCGTCGATCGATACGCCATCTGGAAGGTCCAACGCCACTATCTGCACTCCCTCAAAATCGCTAGCTTGGTTCGCGGGAGGAGCGCGATTTACAGCCTTGAGCCCACCTCAGGCAAGGCGCTACGACACCGCATGGATCTCGCTTTCGTCGTCGAATGGCTCAATCTGGTACTGCGCTGGGCCCATATGATCGTGGGCATCGCCTGGATCGGCGCTTCTTTCTACTTCATCTGGCTGGACAACCACCTTCACCCCCCACTCGACCCGGTCGACGCCGCCAAGGGGATTGCCGGCGAGGTTTGGGCGGTCCACGGCGGCGGCTTCTATACCGCCAAGAAGTTCGCCGTGGCGCCGGAGAAGCTTCCACCCGAGCTGCACTGGTTCAAGTGGGAGGCCTACACAACCTTGATCACCGGCTTCTTCCTGCTGTGCCTGGTCTACTACTACGGCGCCGAGGTGGCGCTGATCGACCCCACGGTGATGCCGCTCTCCAAGGTCGAGGCGATCGCCATCGGGTTGGGCTTTCTCGTTCTTGGCTGGTTGGTCTACGACGGGCTGTGCCGCTCGGCCTTCGGCCAGGACGACGCCCTGCTGGGCGGGCTGCTCATGATCTACTGCGCCATTGCCGCTTGGGCGCTTTGCCATCTCTTCTCGGGCCGCGGCGCCTACATCCATTTCGGCGCGATGCTGGGCACCATCATGGTGCTCAACGTCTATTTCGTGATCATCCCCGGCCAGCGCGAGCTTGTGCGCGCCAAGGAAGAAGGGCGCATCCCCGACCCACGATTTGGCCTGATGGGCCGCCAGCGCTCGGTGCACAACACCTATTTCACCTTGCCTGTCCTGTTCACCATGGTCGCCAACCACTATGCCGGTCTGTACGGGCATGAGTGGAACTGGCTCCTGCTTATCCTGATCTCGGTGTCGGGCGCGTTGATACGGGTCTGGTTCGTCCAGCGCCACAAGGGCAATCAGAACCCGCTGGTGCTGGCCGCCGGCTTGGTTGCGCTCGCTGTCACGGCCCTACTGTCCCTGCCGCGACCGGCAGTCGATATCGGTCCACCCGCCTCGTTCGCCGAGGTTGCGCCGATCTTCCGCGAGCGCTGCCAATCCTGTCATGCCGCCAAGCCCACGCAGGAAGGCTTTGCTGCGCCCCCCAAGGGCGTGATCCTCGAGACGCCGGAGGAAATCCGCAGTCGAGCCGCAGTGATCAACCAGCAAGTCTGGACGACGCGCGTCATGCCGCCCGGCAATCTGACCCATATGACCGACGCCGAGCGCCGCATGATTGCGCGCTGGTTTAAGAGCGGCGCACAATCGCAACCATGAAAAGGCATCTGGGACGACTGCCCTGGCGCCGCCTGCTGACGGCGGCGTTGGCGGCCGCCGCCATCTTGGTCTACTGGACCCACATCGTAGACAGGAACCACCGCGATCTCGTTCGCACCTCGTCCGCAAAGGATGTCGACACGCCGACAGAGGTGCATGGCTTTGGTCGAGGCGTGGGTTTTGCCGATCAAAGACGCCTCGATGAGCACTATGAGAAGCACGGCGCCGAGTTTGGCCGCATCACCAAGCAGGACTACCTGCGTCAGGCGCAGCTTTTGCGCGACGCCAAGGTGGGTGGGCCGGTCCTCGAAGCGGTGCGACGCGACGGCGTCATAACACGTTACGATCGCGACACCGGCGCGTTCATCGCCTTCAACCCCAACGGGGTGATCCGCACGTTCTTCAAGCCGAACGATGGCGAACGATACTGGCGTCGGCAGGCGGAGCGTGGTCAATGAAGCCGCCGCCACCCGGACCACCCGATATCGCCGACCTCCGCGAGCTGATCGATCAGTGGGCGGAGTTCACGACGGATCTCTCCGGGGGTTATAGCTTCGACCTCGACAACTGGCTGAACGACGTGGATGTGCGTGAGCTCATCCTCGAGGCATTGCCGATGTTTGGCCGCGAGGAGATGGGGGAGCTTACGCAAAAGCTGGAGCAGGCCGACCGGACTTTCATGGCGGCGACACGCGACTTCAAGAAGTGCGTGTGGGGCAAGGGGATAGCCCGCAAGGAAAAGTGGACGCCGCAGAAAAACTGGTGGTATTTCCGAACGCCGCTCCGCTCGAACGACCAGCTCGAAGATGAGCTGACGACAGTCCGGTGAACAAATCCGATGATATCGCCGAAGATCCTTGTCGAAACCGTTGGCCCAGTCACCACCGTCGTCATCAACCGGCCACGAGCCCGCAATGCACTCGACAACGAAGCGGCCCACGCACTAGCCGCAGCGCTCAAAGAGTTCGATTCCGATCCGGCCGCGCAGGTTGCGGTACTGACTGGCGCCGGCGGCTCCTTCTGCGCCGGCGCGGATCTCAAAGAGTTGAGTTCCGGCGCGGACTACTTCCCTTGGGCGGGCAGCGACGAAGGACCGCTGCGGGCACCCTTGTCCAAGCCGGTGATCGCCGCGGTCGAGGGTCATGCCTGCGCCGGTGGGCTGGGCGTGGCGCTGTTCTGCGATATCCGCATTGTCGACGACACGGCGACCTTCGGCGTGTTCTCGCGTCGCTGGGGCGTCCCTATGAGCGACGGGACCACCGTACGCCTGCCGCGCATCGTGGGGCAGGGCCGCGCCCTCGACATGTTGCTGACCGGCCGCGCCGTAGGCGCCGACGAGGCGATTGCGATCGGCCTGGCCACGCGCAAGGTGGCACGGGGCACCACGCGCGCCGAAGCTGAGACGCTGGCACGCGAGATCGCAGGCTTTCCGCCGATCGCCATGTCCTCGGACCGCCAATCTGCCTACGAGAGCTTCGATCGCGATCAGGCCAACGCGATCAGGCGCGAGATGGAGTTGTCGCTGGCTGCACGCCGCCAGGAAGCGCAAAGCGGCGCCGCGCGCTTCGCGAAAGGCGAGGGCCGCTCCGGAAAATTCCCCAAGTAGCTGTCGCTCCTGCTCTCTCGCATGGAGCAGTTGCACGTCACCCCAGCACGAAGTCCGGCCGCTCGACAACCGGCATCGAGTCATAGGCCTTGACGATCGCCTGCTCGGGCGTACGAACCACGCCGCTGTCCCAATAGATCGCCTTGAGCCAAAGTGCGGGTTCAATCCACTGCGGCGTCCAACAGAAGTATGGCAGCAAGCTTGCGCGCAGCATGGCTGCCCCCCCTCGCAACGAACTCAGCATCCCGCTTGCTGCCGGCCACCAGATGACCGCAGGCCCACTGGCCGAACTCCAGCACCGGCACCTCAAGATCGGTCGGCTCAAGTCGGCCGAGGGCAGCAACAGCAGCGAAGGTCTTCAAGCCCATCTCCGGCTGCCCGGCGGATAACGCCGTCGCCAACCGCTCCGTCAGCGTGAACAGCTCTTCGCTTGGTTCCACAGCTATACCCACCCTTGCTGCATGCTCCCACCCCTCCCAATCCGTCTTTATCGCCCTAGCGAAGTCTTCTCTCGCAGCGTCGGCGCGGCTGAGCCACTTACAGAGTCCGAGCATCTTGTACCAGTTGAAGCGTGAATCCCACGAATGTCGCCAGTGATAGTCTTCTTCTGGATATTCATCTCGACGAGGCTCCGGATGAGTCTCGATCCAGTGAACGATCTTTTCTAAGGTCGGGTGAACGTGATCCGCTAAACCGAGCAGGTGTGCCTCGACCAAGTCATTGAGCAAAGCACTCAGATGACCCGGCTGGGCCTGACGGTCGAATTTGTGAGCGGCAAACGTCGTCATGATAGGCTCGAACCTGAGCCAACTCGCGCGACGGACGATCGGATCGAACTTTGCCAACACCATCACTTGCTCCTCGTGTCTGCATATCTGCCGTTCTGCACCGATCTCACCACGCCACCATGAGCATTTCCTGTTCCTACAGTGATAACAAAGAAGTTTCTATTAGTTGCATTCTCGACAGCTCTTTGACCAGCCTCGGGTAACAAGCGTCCAGACTCGACTGCTTGCTTTACTTGGTCGCGCACCGCATTCACTACATGTTCTAACGACTTGTTTTGCTCGTGACCGCTCCTGCTGATGAAACGAGGTTCCGTTCGCCATTTTGAGTCCCAAACACGGATCGTACCGTCGGGGCCAATGGAAGCGACGTCTGGACCACGCAGGCCAGCCGCCATGCCGTAGTGGATGACGACCTCGCCCGGCAAGGCCGTCACGATCCGGTTGGCGAGCTTGAGCTCGCCGACGTAGCCGCTGCGGAGATGCCCGGGAGGAGGATTGTGCTTCCAGCCGGCCGACGGTTCGGGCAGACGCCGGTCGACGAATACGCTCACGCCGGCTTCTTGGCCATTGGACTTGTCGTACCCCGGATCCGGCGCTTCCCCGCTCGCCACCCTCGCGAGTTGCGGCCATGCTTCCTGGCTCCGAGGATCGAGATACGGGTCGCCGCGGACTTGTGGCCGTTGTTCTGCAGCAGCGGCTGGGCCTGCCTGGTCCGGCGGCGCTTGATATCCAGCAGGAGGCCGTACGACTTGTCCGCCAGGCGAAGGCGCTGCAGACGGCGGGACAGCCGCCGGTGGTGCCGGGATACGGTCCGGCGGCGGGTTGTTGTCACCAATGCCCCGGTTGGGTGGGGGCGATGGCTTTTGTTGCGGGGGCGGGGGCGGCGGTCGTGGGCCAACCTGAGCAACCTGTCCGCCGGCCGGCGCAATGTACCGACGGTCGAACGCATCGCCGGCGAAGAAGCGGGCATCGCCTTCGAGCCCGCCAGGGAGGAAGCCATCACCGCGAAGGTCACGCGGTTGGGTGCCGCGATAGCCTTAGGTTCGCGCGACTTCGTCGAGGGCCTCCAGGACGCGCTTGCCCGGCGATGTCGGCAGACTGACGGGAGCATAGAAAGGAGACGCTGCCGGCTGGAACACCGTGACGCCAAGATCGAAGCGATCCGGGGAGACCTCGCTCGAGGTCGCCGCGCCACGATCGGCTTCGAAGCCGTCGGCTGCCCAGCCGATGGAGTACGGTGATGCCTCGTCGCTCAAAATCTCCGCATCGGCAGGCTCGACCGATGGGTCAGCTTGAAGTGCAAGGTCAGGACGGAAGAGGTGCAAGCCTGGATCGGCGGCAGGCTTTAAACGATGCAAGCCAGGGGGCGGCTCGGGCCGGAAAAGGTGCAGGCCGGGCAGCGGCCGCGGCTGTTCGACGGCCGTGGGGACGAGCGGCCCCAAGGCTTCTGGCGATACGCCCGCGTCGACAGGAAAGAACGGCGCAGGCGTGAGCGCATTCGCGACCTCCGCTTCGACAGGCTCGATCGAATGCTCAGAGTCCAACCCAGGGGTGGGGCGGAAGAGATGCAAGCCCGGGGTGGGAGCCGGCTGGAAACGGTGCAAGCCCGGTGTCGGCGTCGGTTGGCTAGCAACTCCGGGGACAAGCGGCCCGGCGATGTCGGGAAAGGCCCCCACATCGACAGCAAAGTGTGGCGTCGAGGTGATCCAGGTCGGCCATGGAGCCGCTTCTCCACCGGCCGGCAGATTTGGACTGTCGAGGTTTCCCTGGACTGGCATCCGACCGAGATTCGAGTAGTCGAAAGCGCCGCCTAGCTCGTCCTCGGGACTTGGACGAAGCGCGTACGGCCAGGAGATGTCTGGTCGCAAGGCGAACATCGCCGCTTCCCCAAAACCATGGGCAACCGCTCCTTGGCCGACCCGACGGATGGCAGGGGGCCGCGGAGCGCAAGGCGATATATAACATTGGTTGTCATCAAAGTCAATAACTAAAGTCGTTTATATAACAGAGATATCTGCGCCTCCCGTGCAGCGAACGAGCAGATGGGCAGCGGGATCGCCGCCCTTGCGTTCGATCGGCAGTTCGTCTGGTATCGCGGCCGAGACCGGATTGGGCGCCGTTCTCGCTGTCCCGGCCGGTGCCGGTGTTCGACCGGGCGAACCCTGGGCCGAGTATCGGCGGTGGCCATAGACGGCGCCCGCACCGGCTTTTTGTTGCGTTTATCAGCCTGGAAGCCTCATGCGCGCGCTCGTCTGTCATGCTTACGGTCCCATCGAAACCTTGAAAGTCGAGGAAGTGTCGCTGCCCGAGCCAAAGGCGGGCGAAGTCCTGATCCGCGTCGGCGCAGCCGGCGTCAGCTTCGCCGCCCTGTTGGGGGTCCAGGGCAAGCATCAGAACAAGCCGCCGCTACCTTATGTGCCGGGAAACGAATTGGCCGGTCACATCGTGAAGCTGGGGTCCGGCGTCACGCATTTGACGGTCGGCCAGAGGGTGATGACGGGCGTCAGCCAAGGCGCATATGCCGAGTACGCCGTCGCCATAGCCGCCAATGTCCTGCCGATTCCCGAGACTATGCCCTATGCCCAGGCAACCAACTTTCCGACGCTCTATCCGACGGCCTACGGCGCGCTGAGATGGAAGGCCGATCTGCAGCTGGGCGAGGTTCTATTGGTCCATGGCGCGGGCGGTGGTTCGGGCCTGACGGCGATCGAGGTCGGCAAGGCGATGGGCGCGAGCGTCATCGCCTCCGCCGGCGGCAGCGACAAGCTCGTAGCGGCGCGCGACGCCGGCGCTGACCATCTGATCGACTATCGCAAGGAGGATCTGCGGAGCCGGGTGCTGGACATCACCGGCGGCCGCGGCGCCGATGTCATCTACGATCCGGTCGGCGGCTCGGCCTTCGACGTTTCCCTGCGCTGCGTGGCGCCCGAAGGACGGCTGATCCCCATGGGATTTGCCAGCGGCACGGTGCCGCAAATTCCCGCCAACATCCTGCTGGTCAAGAATCTCACCGTGATCGGCTTCTACTACGGCTACTACAACGGCTGGGGCGGTCGCGGCGAACCATCATCGAAGGAATTGACCGCGCTCGCCAAGCGCCGGGCCATGGTCGCCGAGGCCCAGGCCGAGCTGATGCGTTGGTTCACCGAAGACAAACTCAAGGCGACCATCGCTGGCACGTTCGATCTCGCCAATTGGACTCAGGGCTTTAGGCTGATCGAAGACCGCACCGTCGTCGGCAAAGCGGTGCTGGTGCCCTGACCAGCGAAGCGAGGACGACGGATGAACGGCTACAGAACCTGCGGAAAGGTCGCGCAGGCCAGCCGGTCGCCGGGCTCGAGCCCATGACCTTCGATCGGCGGTGAAATCTGGCCGAGGCGCGCGGCATAGCGCGCATCGTCGCCGCACCAGCGCGTGGCCCAAGCGCGCCGCCGCCGCTTCGATGAGAGGTTGCCGGACGCGCCGTGCACGGTCAGGGCATGGAAGGCGATGACGTCTCCCGGCTCCATATCCCAGGCGAGAAACTCATGGTTGGATCGGTCCGCATCGAAGTCGGGCATCGCCTCGAAGCGCGGATCCTGCACGGCCAGGTCGACGCCGCCCTGTCGGAAGAACTTCGGTTGGAACCACCGTCCCCAACGATGCGAGCCCTTCACATACTCGACGCAGGTCGCGCGATCGACCGGATCGAGCGGCAGCCACAAGGAAACGATCTGCGCTCCATCGATCGGATAGTAGGGCTGATCATGATGCCAAGGGGTGCGCTCTCGCGTGCCCGGCTCCTTGACCAGCAGATGATCGTGATAGAAGACGACCTCGCGCGAGCCCATCAGGCGCGCCGCGATGTGTCGTGCTGGCGAGTCATAGACGAAATCCCGCGCCGCCGGGTGACGCTGCCAGAGCTGGAAATCCACGAAAAACAAGCCCGGCGCACCTTGCGGCGTGTTGAGGCGGACCATGGGGCCGGGATTGGCCATGTCGACATCGACGGCACCGCGCAGCCGATCGATCCACGCCATGGAAAAGGCGCCACGCAGACAGACCGCCCCATCGGCGCGATAGCGCTCGATCTCCGCGTCAGTCGGCAACGCCGTCATCAGATGTCACCGAAATTGCCGCTGCGCCCCTTGCCCGAGGCGAAGCGGGCGGCACCGGAGCGAGCCTCCGCCTGCAGGGCAGGTCCACCGCAGCGCGCTTCGTTGATCAGCGCCGCGGCGCTATCGAGACTCCACTGTTCATAGGAAGAGCGGCGATCCGACCGCAGACAGGTTTGGGGAAACTTCGCGAGCTGTCGTGCCAAGGCGACTGCTTCGACAAGGGCTTGACCCTCGGGCACCAGGCGATTGGCCAGCCCCCAGCCGAACGCCTCGCGCGCGCCAACCTCACGGCCGGTGAGAATCATGTCGAGGGCTCTGCTGTGGCCGATCAGGCGCGGCAGCCGTACAGTGCCGCCATCGATCAGCGGCACGCCCCAACGGCGGCAGAATACCCCGAACTTCGCGCTCTCCGACGCCACGCGCAGGTCGCACCACAACGCCAGCTCCAAACCGCCCGCCACCGCGTAGCCCTCGACCGCCGCAATGACGGGCTTGGACAGCAAGTGTCGGGTCGGCCCCATGGGGCCAGGACCCGTCGCGTTGTTCAGCGCGGCGGCGGCGCGCGCCGGATCGCGCGTCGCTGCAACCTTGAGATCATAGCCGGCGCAGAAGGTGCCGCCCCGACCAGTCAGGATCGCGACGGATCGGCTGTCGTCCGCGTCGAAGGCCAAGAAGGCCTCGCGCAATAGGCCCGCCGTCTCGGGGTCGACCGCATTGCGGGCCTCGGCGAACCGACCGATCGACACCACGGTGATCGGACCATCCTTGTCGACCGCCACCTTGGCCATCTCGACCTCCTCAGCGCCCCTGCATCATGCGCAACGGCGTATAGACCAGAACGGTCTCGCCCTTTTGGTTCTTCACCGCGTTGGTCGTCCGCACCAGGGCGCGCATCGGATCCTTCGATGTTGGCCGGAGCTCGGTGACCTCGATCTCGACATGGATCGTGTCGCCGACATAGGTCGGTCCCTTGATGTCGAACCCCATCGACAGAAAGGCGAGACCCGTTCCCTGCAGGGTGGTGGGGATCACCAAACCTTCCGCCATGGAATAGACGAGCGCGCCGGGCACCGGGTGGCCGCCGCGCATCGGCGCATGCGACTTGATGTATTCCTTGTTGGTGAACAGCTCTTCCGAAAAACCGCACAGGGTTACAAAGCTGAGCAAATCCGCCTCGAACAGGGTACGTCCAAAGGTGACAAACCGGTCGCCGACTTTTAGGTCGCGCCAGTTCCAACCTTCGCCAAGTTGCTTCATCGCCAGCTCCTAGTGGGCGTGGGCGCCGGCACGGGCGCCCTCCTGCAGGACGTAGAGCCTGCTGCAGTAGGGACATTCCACCCGTCCCTCTTCGCCAAGGTTGAGATAGACTTTAGGATGGCCCAAGGGGCCACCGCCGCCGTCGCAGGCGACCCGATCCGTAACGACAGTGATGACTTCAAAAGGCTCCGTCACGCTCCCTCTCCTTTCGCACCTGGCGATGATAGCGACCGCGCTTGTATCGGTCATGCTTTCCGCCTGTGCGCCTACGGTCGCACCGACGGCCATTCCTGGGGCCGCCATCGACCGTACACCCGCTCTTTCGACCGATCGCTACACGGCTGCCGATGGCACGGCACTGCCAGTCACCTTTTGGCCAGCCGAAGGCCAACCCAAAGCGGTCATTCTCGGCTTGCACGGTTTCGGCGACTATCGCAAGGCCTGGGACGAGCCGGCGCAGCTTTGGGCGAAGGAAGGCATCACGACGGTTGCCTACGACCAGCGTGGCTTTGGCGCCAGCCCGACACGTGGCCGCTGGCCGGGAACCGACGCTTTGGCAACCGATGCCAAAGCGATGGTGCAGCTTCTGCGTGCCCGCTATCCCTGCCTGCCGATCTACCTCGTCGGCGAGAGTATGGGCGGTGCGGTGGCCCTGGTCGCTGCCGACCGCGGCGCCGAGGTCGATGGTCTGGTCCTGCTCGCCACTGCGCTACGATCACGTGACACTATCGGACCGATGGCCAGTGCCAGCCTGTGGTTCTTCGCCCATACCCTGCCGTGGCTGCCCTCTGGTCCGACGTCGATCGACTACAAGCCGACCGACAATCCGGCAACTCTCGACAAGCTGCGCACCGACCCGATGATCCTGCGCCAGGTCCGGCTCGACATGGGTTATGGCCTGGTCGATCTGATGGACGATGCACGAGACTCGGCGGGGCGTGTCGGCAGTCCCTACCTGCTGCTCCACGGCCTGGGCGATCGCATCGTGCCGCAACAGCCGGTCCGGGCCGCCATCGAGATCATGCCTCCTCGAGCCGATTCCAAGCTCGCCTTCTACAAGGAAGGCTACCACCTCTTGCTCCGGGACAAGGCCGGCAAGACGGTCGCTGTCGACGTCGCCGCTTGGATTTCCGACCGCAACGCGCCGCTGCCCTCGGGCGCCGATGCGATCGGTTCGCAACCCGGCTTGGCCGCCTCGTGGGGCTCCAAGCGAACGCGTTAGCCGACCATCTAGCTCGCGCAGCGCACGACGACCGTGCCGGTGCCGCGTATTTCGGCGGCGTCGCCGCGGGTCGGCATGTTCTCCATGTCGAGGACAGTGTAGTTGCCGCGACACATCGCCAGGGCGCGGCTCTGGCATCCACCCGGCATGCCGCACGTTATCTTGATCGCCTGTCGACCGTCGGTCCAAGTGATCATGGCGGCGTTGGTATCCGTGCCGGAATCAGCCCCTGGTGTCGGCTTCGGCGCCTCACATGCCGCTACGAGAGCCACCAGGCCGATGACAAGCCCCAACCTAACCATCGTCCGTGCCACCATGTGCTCTCCTTGCTCCCTCGGGCTCGACGGATCGAGTGACAGTACCTTGTTGTCGCAACTTCGCATAGGGCACGCTCACTTGGTCCTCAGCTTGAAGTTCCGCCAGATCAGGACGCCCGAGACATTGTCGAGCACACTGCCGTCGAGCTGTTTCTTGAATTCATGCGCGCTCGGTCGCCAGATCACCGTCGCCTCGCCGGTCGCACCTGTCAGCCGTCCGGTGCCGCCGGCGAGCTTGAACATCCCTCGGCAGCCCAGCAGTTCGTAGCCCTCGCACGTCCACTCGCCCCAGGCAGTGGCGCCATCGACGTCGGTAAAGGTGCACGCTCCGTTGCCGACCTGCTTTCGGGCCGCCTGGTCGATCCTAGCCGACGCAGCACAGACGACTCGTCCGGTCGGGACCGGGCCGTCATCGGTCTCGACGAACAAGGGTCCCGTGAGCGTGGCGACGACCAGGAGCTGATTCTCGGCGGCGCGCACGATCGTGCCGTTGGCCGTAGACACGGAAAAGGCATTGAAAGGCGCCGGCTCGTCTTGCGCCGACACCGCGCAGGACAGTGCACCGGCCGCGCCAAGCCCCAACAGGATCGCCCGAAGGAAAGAATTCATGTCGGCGCACTCACTTGAAATCGACGACCACGGCGTCAGCGCCGAGCGCAACCGCAAGTCCTTGCCGCCGCGCCTTGAGGTTCATGTAGACACCATGCGGATTCTCCAGCCACAACTCACCTCTGCCCTTGTCGCCCGCCGCAACCCCATAGCGCGCCGCACCGTAAACGCCCGGGAATTGACTCAACTCACGCAGGTTGTAGACATCGCCGGTGGCCTCGAGCTTGGAGACGCCAAAGCCGCCGATGCCAAGTCCGCCGATCGAGAAGCGGTAGCTCTTGTCGCGATAGTGCAGCGTGCCGCCGCCGACGGCACCGCTGCCGATAAAGGCGATCTGCATCTGCTCGATGTAGACCGTACCGCTCTTGACCAGATTCTGCGCGGTCGCCGGCCGGCAAGCGAGGATCAGCCCTGCGGTGCCGGTCACCAGGGCGCGGCGCCGGCCTAGTCTCTCCACCATCTTCTCTTTCCCCACGATCAGCGTTCGACCACACCCATGCATTCGATCTCGACGACGAGGCCGGGCACCGCTAGGGCGCTCACGGCCACCAGGGTCGAGGTCACGACCGCTCGCTTGAGAGACTTGCTCAGCGCTTTGGTGACAGCCGCCATGTCGCGGATGTCGGTGACATAGATCGTCATCTGCGTCAGGTCCGACAGGCGGCATCCTGCCGACTTCAGCGCCGACTCGATCTTGCGCATGGTGACCATGGTCTGCTCGGCAGCGTTCTTGCCTTGGACCCGCCCCTTGGAATCGAGCGAAGTCGTGCCCGAAACGAAGACGAACGGGCCGCTGCGGATGGCCCGCACATAGAAGGGCGTGACCTCCGTACCGTCTGGAAAAAGCTTCTTTGCCACGAGCCACTCCCCTCTTTGGTCGAGACAATCTAGGCTGCCGGCATCCATTGCGCGAAGGAGTCTCATGTCGCTCGACCGCTATCGTACCGCCATCGTGACCGGCGCCAGCCGCGGCATCGGCACGGCGATCGTCCGTCAGTTGCGCATCGGCGGGCTGGAGGTCTGGGCGATCGCCCGGTCGGCCGACGAGCTCGCCGAACTGGCCCGCGAAACCGGTTGCCACCCCTTGGCCCTCGATATCACCCGTCGCGACGCCGTCCTGAGCGCGCTTGGCGGCCTCGACGCCGACGTTCTGATCAATAACGCGTCGGCGCCCGTGCAGGGCGGTACGTCCTGGGAGACGGCGCCGCACGACATCGACGTGCTGCTGTCGGTCAATCTCAAAGGCACCCTCAACTGCCTCGCCGCCATCGTGCCGGGCATGACGGCGCGCGGCCGCGGTCACATCGTCAACCTCGGATCGGTCGCCGGTCATTCTCCGGTCCCTGGCATGCCGGTCTACGCCATGACCAAGGCAGCCATCCACAATCTCGGCCAGACACTTCGGCTCGACCTGCACGGCACGGGCGTGCGGGTGAGCGAGATCGCTCCCGGCCGCGTCGAGACTGGCGCCCATCTCACGCTCTTGGACGATCGCGAAGAAGGCCGGCGGCGCTTCTACGAAGGCTTCGATTGCCTGCAGCCGGACGACATCGCCGAAGCAGTGATGTTCGTGCTGGGCGCTCCACAGCGCATGGACGTGAGCTATATGGAGGTCGTGCCCACCGACCAGTCTTACGGCGGCTCGCAATTTCATCGGAGACAGCTATGAGCATCAGGAACCTGGCCGCCATTCTCGATCCGGCCGCTCCGGACGAGCGGCCGTTGATCATCCAGCTTTCGCCCGACGGCGATGAAGAGCAGCGCCTGTCCTACGGCGAGGGTCGACGGCGCATCGCCGCCATGGCGCGCGGGCTGCTGAAGCGCGGCCTCGAGCGCGGCGAGGCGGTGGCGATCGTCGCGGCCAACAGCGCCGACTACCTGGTGCTCTACATGGCGACGATGGCGGCGGGCCTGGTGTCGGTCTGCGTCAATCACAAGCTGCCGCGCGACACGGTCGCCCACATCATGAAGGATTCGGCAGTCAAGCTCGCCATCGCCGACGGCGAGCGCGCACCGCTGGTCGCCGAGCTGGTGCCGACGATCGCCATCGATCGGCTGGACGACCTGCTCGACCCCGGTCCTTTCGAACCGATCGACATGGCGCCCGAAGAAGTGGCAATGGTGCTCTACACGTCGGGCTCGACTGGCCTGCCCAAGGGCGTGCCGCTCAGCCATGGCGGCTACCTTTGGGCGACCGGCGCCACGCCCGAGCAGCGGCCGGGCATCGAAGGCAAGAAGGCGATCATCGCCGCACCGCTGTTCCACATGAACGGCCTGTTCAGCGCCAAGATGGTGATGATCAACGGCGGCACCATCGCCTTGATGACGGCGTTCACTGCTCGGGGCTACATCCGCACCATCGATCGCCTGCGCGTCGACATGGTAACCTCGGTGCCGACCATGCTGGCTCTGGTGATGCGCGAGACCGAGGAGCTGGCGAAGGCGGACCTGAGCTGCGTCACCACCGCGGTCACCGGCTCGGCGCCGTCCACGCCGGAATTCTTCGAGCAGATGCATCGGCTGTTCCCCAACGCCGAGACCGCCAACAGCTGGGGCACCACCGAGTCCGGTCCGCTGGGCTTCGGCCCGCATCCCGACGGCGTCGCCAAGCCGATGGGTGCGCTCGGCTATCCACGCAAGGGCATCGAGGTGAAGTTCGTCGGCGGCAATGCCGACCAAGGTGTGCTGTACATCCGCACGCCTGCCCTCATGACGGGCTATCTCAATCGCGAGGCCGACACCAAGAAGCGCCTGGTCGACGGCTGGTACGACACCGGCGACGTGATGCGCCGCGACGAGAATGGCTTCGTCTTCTTCGTCGGCCGCGCCGACGACATGTTCCAATGCGGCGGCGAGAACGTCTATCCCGGCGAGGTCGAGAAGCTCCTGGGCCGCCATCCCGACGTCGCCCAGGTCTGCGTCGTGCCGGTCGCCGACGAGATCAAGTACCAGCTGCCGGTCGCCTTCGTCGTGCCGAAGCCCGGCGCCAAACCGAACGAGGACGCGCTGCGCCGCTTCGCGCTCGACAACGGTCCGGCCTACGCCCATCCGCGCGCGGTCTGGTTCGTCTACGAACTGCCACTGGCCGGCACCAACAAGGTCGATCGCAAAACGTTGGTCGACCGGGCGGCGGCCAACTATGCGCGCGACGCGACGCGGCGGGTCTAGATACGCGATCGAGCGCATGACCCTCGCCTCTCACGGCCGCTGCCAGGCAATGGCGGCGAGCAACTTGCGGCTGATGGCATAGTGCCAGAACGGGCCGGGATGGCCGTCGAAGCCCATGATGTCGTCCTGCACGACGGAGTCGAAGTCACGACGCAGCGCCGAGATGCGGCCGATCTTGGGGCTGAGCTTGGCCAAGGCGGGATTGTCGGGTGAGCCGGCGAAGTGCAGGAGATAGACCTTGGCCGCCGACGCCTCGGCGAAATGATCGACCAGTCCCGCCGTGACCGCGGCCATCTCCGACGGCGACGGGTCGGGCTGGCGGCAGTAGTCGCCGAGCGCAGCGCAGCGCTGATCGAGGTAACTGAACGCGAGCTTGCCGTGCGGGCCGAGCGACGCCTTGGGCAGCAGGAACG
>Ga0194121_10002820_pt1 | contig 27122 bp, 16 predicted proteins | sample TA2MahCa50mmetaG_FD_148609 | JGI IMG/M metagenome (GOLD analysis project Ga0194121, IMG submission 148609) | Freshwater microbial communities from Lake Tanganyika, Tanzania - TA2015020 Mahale Deep Cast 50m | ecosystem: Environmental > Aquatic > Freshwater > Lake | place: Tanzania: Lake...
AAGGCGCCCGCCAAGAAAGCCGCGAACGCCAACTTCCAGCCGAACCCAAGGAAGCTCAACCCGCCGCCCGGTGTCGTCGTGCCTGCGGACGTGAAGGCCGAACTCACCGCCGGAGCCGCCGCGCTGGGCAAGGAAATCGAGGCGCTCCGATCCTCGCTGAAGGACAAGCCCGCGTTGCTCGCGCTGCTGCCCGACGTGCAGATTTATCACAACGCCGTCCGCTACGCGGTCGAGGACGACATCTTCACCAGCACGAACCAGTTCAACTCCGCCCGCGCGCTGCTCAAGACCGGTTCCGAGCGCGCCGCCGCCCTCAAGGCCGGTAACGCGCCGTGGAACACGAAGTCAGGCCTGCTTGCGCTGAAGAAGGAACTGGAGTCCAAGGCCAAGACGCCGACCACGCTCACGCACCTCCCCGTGGTGCGCGGCTACGTGTCCAACATCGACGGATCCGTGCAGCCTTATGGACTGAAGGTGCCGGTCACTTACCTCACCGGCGATGACAAGCCCCGTCGCCTCGACTTCTGGCTGCACGGGCGCGGCGACACGCTCATCGAGATTGCCTTCATCGAGGGCCAGCAGCGCCCCACCAGCCAGTTCCTCGCCGACGACACCTTCGTGCTGGAGCCTTACGGGCGCTTCATGAACGCCTTCAAGTTCGCCGGCGAGACGGACGTGTGGGAGGGCCTCCACCACGCCGCGAAGCACTACCCGATTGACCGCAACAAACTCGCCATGCGCGGCTTCTCAATGGGCGGCGCGGGCGCGTGGCACCTCGGCGCGCATCACCCGGACCAATTTGCTTCCGTCAATCCCGGCGCGGGCTTCGTGGACGTGAAGAACTACCAGAAGCTCGGCGACAAGCTCGCCACCATCCCGTGGTGGGAACAGAAGCTCTGGAATCTCTACGACCCGCTCGCCTGCCCCATCAACCTCGTCAACACGACGCTCGTGGCCTACAGCGGCGAGGATGACGCCCAAAAAGCCGCCGCCGACCTCATGGAAGCCGCGCTCCTCAAGGAAGGCGTGAAGATGACCCACATCATCGGCCCCAAGACCGGCCATTCCTACGAGGCGAACGCAAAGCAGACCGTGGCGAAGCTCGTGGATGACGCGACGACCAAGGGCATCAACCACCAACCCAAAAAGGTCACGCTGGTGACGCACTCGCTGAAGTTCAACTCAGCCCACTGGCTCACAATGGACGCGCTCGACAAGCATTGGGACGAAGCGCGCATCGAAGCCGAGGTCGTCACGCATGGCGGCGCGGACGAACTCGTCGTCAAGACGCGAAACGTCTCCAGTTTCTCCATCAACATCGTGCCCGCCAACCTCGTCGGCCGCGGCGCGAAACTCACCGTAGACGGACAAAACCTCGGCTTCCGCAACATGGTCGGCTCGCTGCCGCCGCCAGGTTCAGGCGCACCTGCGAGTTGGTGGAGATTCTCCGCAATCAAGTCCGGTGGAAAATGGTCCGAGCGAAATCCCAGCCCGAGTGCAAACTCCGGCCTCGCCAAGCGCCACAACCTCCAAGGCCCGATTGACGACGCGTTCATGGACTCGTTCGTGATGGTCCGTCCAACCGGCCAGCCGTTGAACGCCGCCGTCAGCCAGTGGGCGAAAACCGAACTGGCCGAGGCCGCGTTCCATTGGCGGCGTTACTTTCGAGGCGGGCCGCGCGTGAAGGACGACTCCGCCATCACCGACGACGACCTCAAGAACAGCCACCTCGTCCTCTGGGGCGACCCGTCCTCAAACAAGCTCCTCGCCCGCATCGCCGACAAACTGCCCATCAAGTGGAGCGCGAAGGAAATCAAAGTCGGCGGCAAGACCTTCGACGCCACGAAAAACGTCCCCGCATTCATCTTCCCGAACCCGCTGAACCCGTCGCGCTACGTGGTCATCAACAGCGGCTTCACCTTCCCGCAGTTCGCCGCCGCGTCGAACTCGTTCCAGACGCCCAAGCTCCCCGACTGGGCCATCCTCGACCTGAGCGTGCCGCTCGCCGAGCGCGTCGGTGGCAAAGGCGTCGTTGCCGCCGACTTCTTCGGCGAGAAGTGGGAGTTGAAGTGAGTGCAGCCTGCGGTATGCGAAGTTCGGAATGGGGGACGCGCTCGTCGCGTGACTTTGGAGTGCGGCGGGAAGCGAAGAGCGACGCCGCTTTCGACATTCAAGTTGCGTTCGAAAAGCGGTGTCGCGGCTTCGCCCTGCCATCGCACTCCAAAGCGCTCGGCTTTGCCGCACTGCTCATTCTACTGCACACGTTCGAAGCGGGCCTTGCTGCCGAAGCGCCGCGCATCAATCCAGGTTTCTCCCGCGCCCCGATGGCGCTCGCCGCTCGCAGCGTGCAAGTGCCGCTCGACCCGGACTTTCACCTCGCCTTCGACACTGAACTGCTCCGCGTCCACACGGCGTGGCAAGGCGCGGCCGCGAGCCTGCCCGCGCAGCGCCGCGGACTTGAACGCTGGCTCGCCACAACGACGGGCACGACGCTTTGGGGAAACCCGCCGGTCCTCCCGTGGCGCGTCACTGACCTCGTCGAGAAGCGCGTGGTGGACGTGCCGTTTCGACATCAGTTCCGCGGTGTGAGCGCGAAGGGCGGCGCTTCGTTCCTCTACGAACTCGCGCCACGCGAAAACGGGCTCGTCCACATCCACGAGTCGCCGCGCCTCGATGTCGTGGATGGCGCGGTCGTGGTCGTCCGGCGCTTCGAGCTTTCTGCGGCCGAAGTCTGGCTCGAACTGCTCGCGCACGCAGACGTCGGCCGCATCATCGACCTTCCTGGCGCGCCTGCCGCCGTGCTGATCCAGCGCGAGACCGACGTGCTCCTCGTCGCCGCGCGCGGCCGGCCCGTGCTCACGTGGCAGACGAGCCTCGCGCCCGCGGACTACACGGTCGAGCGCATCTCCGACGACGACGACGGCTCGCCGCAACTCGTTCCGCAACGCGTGACCCGCGACGAGGCGCGCGCGCACGTCGTCATCCCGCCTCACGGTGGCGAAATCGCGTTCGAACTCTGCACCGCCATCGTGCGCTCGCGCGACGAGGCGGAACGTCTCGTGTCGAAGCTCGTGCCCGTCCGCGTCGCGCCTGCGCGGATGGACTTCGTGACGAGCGCCGCCAGGGACACCAACGCGCCGCCGCCGCTCGAGATCCAGTCCGGCGCGTTCGTCGGCGTCGCACCGAAGGACGAGCCGGAATTCAAGCGCGAGCGGCTCATGCTGCCGCCGCAATTCGCGGGCGCAGTCACGGGCATGGACTTTCTTCCCACCGGCGAACTCGCGGTTTGCACGCTGGGCGGCGACGTGTGGATCGCAAGACTTCCCGGCGCCGCGGGCGCGGCATCGAAGTGGCGCCGATTCGCGCGCGGCCTTCGCGCCCCGGGCGCGTTGAAGGTGGTGAACGGCGTCATCCATCTCGTGCAACAAGGCGAACTCACGCGGCTCGTGGATACCGACGGAAACGGCGAGGCCGACTTGCACGAGTGTGTGTCGCAAGGCTGGGGATTCATCGGTCACCCGGCGCACGTCGCGGCCGGGCTCGCGCAGGACGGTGACGGCGCGCTCGTGGCCGCGCTCGGCGGCTGGCGGGGGTTGCGCGAAGTGCCGTTCATGGGCTGGGCTGTGCGTTGCGCGACGAATGGCGCGGACTTTGAGGGCTTCGCGCGCGGCCTGCGCGCGCCGGGCGGCGTGGTCGCGTTCGGCGCGGGCCGGGACTTGTTCGCCACGGACACTCGCGGCGCGTGGGCCGGCGCGTGCAAGCTCGTCCACCTGCGCGAGGACGCGGTGTTCGGATTTCCAAGCACCACGCCGGCGCCGGAGGAGGAGTTCAAGGCGCCCGCGCAGTTCGACGCGCCCGCGGCCTGGCTTCCGCACTCGCTCGTGAAGTCCGCGGGCGGAGTCGTGGTGATCGAGGACGAGCGCTTCGGGCCGTGGAAAGGTCAGTTGCTCGTGGCCGACGCGGACGGCGGCGCGGTGCTGCGCGTCGCATTGGAGAAGGTGAACGGCGAATGGCAGGGCGCCGTCTGGCCGCTCTTGGGCAAACTCGGCGCGCGGTCTCTTGCGTTCGGTCCCGACGGCCGGCTCTACGCGGCGGGCGGCAGCGGCGCGGCGCTGGAACAGATCGAGTTCGCGGGCCGGCCGGTGGTCGAGGTGAAGGCGGTTCACGCAACGGTGGAAGGTTTTGATGTGGTGTTCACGCAGCCCGTGGATGCGGCGACGATTCGCGCGGCGAGTTTTTCGGTGCGGCAATTCGCCTGCGTGCAAGGGCCGGCCGAGGAGCCGCAGACGGTGGACCACGACGCGCGCGCAGGGAAAACTTCGACGTTGAAGGTCACGGCCGCGGCGGTGGACGCGGAGGGTCGCGTAGCGCGGCTTGCGGTCGAGGGGCGGCGGCCGGGTTTCGTGACAGTGATTCAAGCCGCGGGCGTGCGCTCGGCGGACGGACGCAAGCTGAGACACGACACGACACACTTCACCTTGAACCAGATTCCGAGGTAGCGTTGCCGCGCTGTCCAAGTGCTGCACTTGATTGATGGAATGAACACGGAACGCGGATTCTGCGCCCGGCTCGCACTCGGCGCTCTGGCCGCTTTCGCCCTCGCGGTGGACGCCCCGGCGCAGACCGGTCAGAAGAAGGAGCCAAACCCATTTCCCAAGCCCGTGAAGCCGGCGGGGCCGCGGCACGACCCGCCGGACATGCCGTTCCGCTACGCGCCGATGGGCGCGGCGACACGGAGCGTCATCATCCCGCTCTCGACGAACATCCACGTGGCGTTCGACACGGAACTGCTTCGAACGCACGTGGCGTGGAAAGGTGAGACGCTCAACCTCTGGAGCGCGGTCTATCACGGCGCGAAGGACCGCTTCTACTGCGACTTCAACGGTTCGGTGCTGTGGACGAATCCGCCGGTGTTCGCGTGGTCGGTCGGCGACAAGCCCGGCACGGCCACGGCAACTCCGCCTTCCGGCGCGCGCTATCTCGGCATCAGCACGAAGGGCGGCGCGACGACGTTGATGTATGAACTGCCGCTGCCCGGCGGCACGACCGTGCGCATCCACGAGACGCCGCGCGTGGAGAGAGTCTGGACAAATGACGTTGTCGTCCGGCGATTTGAAATCGGACCAAGCGGCGAGGCGTTGTCAGTTCACGTGCTGTCGCCGTCGGGCTCAATCCGCGGGGGTGTAGCAATCGGCGATCATATCGAGATGGTCGGCGAGAATGCGCTGCTCATTGCTGACGCGAACGCCGGGCGGTTGCAAGGTCCAGAAGATCAGACGGGGTTGCTGCACTACGTAGCTTCAAACGTTTCTTTCGAGTCGCGATGGTGGATCGAGAGCGCCAAATCCGACAGTGCCAGTCGGACCTCGAGTGTCGGCGGACTACAGCAGCGGGTTTACATCCGGATTCCACCGCACCGCGAGCCACTTGCCGTCGAGTTTTCTGTATCGCTCTGGCCCAGAGATCACGGATCAACTCCGGTGGTCGGTTACTTCCCGTCTCGCGTCGCTAGTCCCGATTTGGCTGACCGGTCCAAACTCACAGAAGTTCAGAGTCGCTCCCATGCGCCAGTCGTCTCCGGCGACAAGACCTTCCAGCTTCCCGGCGGCGATGAGTTTTATCGCATCGAGCGGTTCCCGCTGCCGAAGGAGATCGAGTTGCTCGTCACCGGCATGGACTTCCTGCCGAGCGGCGATCTCGCGGTCTGCACGTGGCTCGGCGATGTGTGGATCGTGCAGGGAGCGACCGGCGCGCCCGCGGCGGCGACGTATCGGCGCTTCGCGCGCGGGCTGTGCGAGCCGAACGGCCTGCGCGTGATCGGCGGCAGGATGTATGTCGTGCAGAAGCAGGAGCTCACGCGCATCACGGACACGGACGGCAACGGCGAGGCGGACCTGTTCGAGTGCATCAGCCAGGACTGGGGCTTCACCGGCAACTATCACGACTTCTCGTTCGGCCCGGTCGTGGACAAGGCGGGCATCTTCCACGTGCTGCGCACGGGCAACCGCGGGGTCTTCGAGATGCCGTATCAAGGCTGGGACATCGCCATCAACCCGGCGACCGGCAAGGCCACGCCCGTGTGCAGCGGGTTGCGCTCGCCGGATGGCTTCGGCACCTACGGGCCGGACAAGGACGTGTTCATGACCGACAACCAGGGCAACTGGATCGGCGCGAACAAGCTGAACCATCTTCAAGCCGGGCGCTTCTACGGCTTTCCGTCCACCACGCCGTCGTCGCGCGATGAGTTCGACGGCAAGCGCCGGGACGTCGCGCCGCCCGCGGTGTGGTTCCCCTACAAGCTGGTGAAGTCCGCGAGCGGCATCGAGACGATCAGCGCGGACAAGTTCGGACCGTTCACGGGGCAGATGCTCGTGGGCGATTTCCAGAATGCGATCGTCACACGCGTGTTCCTCGAAAAAGTGAACGGCGAGTGGCAGGGCGCGGTGTGGCCGATGGTGAAAGGCTTCGGCTCGGGCACGCACCGACTCGCGTTTGGGCCGGATGGAAAACTCTACGTCGGCGGGCTCAAGAACGCCGCGTGGGCCGCCATCGCGCCGAAGGAGACGTCGCTCGACCGCGTGTCGTGGACGGGCAAGGTGCCGTTCGAGGTGAAGGAAGCACGCGCGACACGGACGGGCTTCGAGCTGACCTTCACGCAACCCGTGGACGCCGCGACCGCAGGCAACCCCGAGGGCTACGACGTCGCGCAATACACCTATCTCTATCACCAGACCTACGGCTCGCCGGAGATGGACCACGACGGAAAGAAGGACAGCGCCACGCCGATCACGGTGAAGAAGGCCGTCGTGAGCGCGGACAAGCTCAAGGTCACGCTCACGCTCGAAGGCTGGCGCGCAGGCTACGTGACGATGGTGCGCGGGCTCGACGTGACGAGTGCCGAGGGGAAAAAGCTCTGGCACGACACGTTCTACTACACGCTGAACCAGATTCGGCAGTGAGCAGGAGGGTCGTGGCTCATTTCGAGATGTAGAGTCGGCTCTGTGAGCCGACCGGTTGGCGCAACGCGCCAACGCGACAACCAATTGAGCCACTACCGGTGGGCGAGCTCTCTATCCTCCCTCGCTCGCGACTTCAGCGTTGGTCAGGGCGTTGATGATCTTGAACTGCTCGGCGTGGAAGCCCGGCTCGGCGCGGAACGTGAGCTTGCCGAAGAATTTTTTCTCCATCTCGATGAGGATTTTCTCGTCCTCCTTTCGCAGGCGTTCGAGCACGGACGGGTGGACGACGATGCGGAGCTGGAAGTCCGACTCGTCGCGCGGGCGCTGGCGGAGGATGGTGGCGAGCTTGCGCTGGATTTCCACGCTCATGGTGGTGGGGCTCTTCACCTTGGCGCGGCCCTTGCAGTAGGAGCAGTCGTCGTAGGTGGCCGAGCGCACGCTCTCCGTGTGACGCTGGCGGGTCATCTCCATGAGCCCGAGTTGTGAGATGGGGAGGATGTGGGTCTTGGCGCGGTCGCGGCGGAGGCCTTCCTTCATCTTGTTGTAAACATGCTGCTGGTCGCGCCGGGATTTCATGTCAATGAAGTCGAGGACGACGAGCCCGCCGACATTGCGCAGGCGCAGGTGGCGGCAGATTTCCTCGGCGGCCTCGAGGTTGACCTTGAGGATGGTGGACTCGTGGTCTTTGCCGCCCTTGTGGCTGCCGGTGTTCACGTCAATCGCGACGAGCGCCTCGGTCTCGTCGATGACGAGGTAGCCGCCGCCCTTGAGATGGACCTGGCGGCTGAAGGCGTGTTCGAGCTGGCGCGAGATGCTGAAGCGGTCGAACACGGGTTGCGCCTCGTTGTAGAGCTTGACCTTGCCGACGGAGCGTTTGCTGATGCGGCCGATCATTTCCTTCATCCGCTCGAACTGCTTGGAGTCGTCGATGATGATGCGCTCGACGTCTTCGGTGAGGAAGTCGCGCACGGTGCGCTCGGTGAGGTCGGGCTCCTGAAAGACGCACACGGGCGAGGGCACCTTTTCGATCTTCTCCTTGATGCGATTCCATTCGTCGAGCAGCAGCGCGAGGTCGCGCACAAAGTAGCGGGCCTGCTGGCCCTCGCCCACGGTGCGAATGATGACGCCCATGCCGTCGGGGATGGTGAGGCCGCGGACGATTTTCTTGAGGCGCTGGCGTTCCTCGTGGTTTTCGATCTTGCGGGAGATGCCGGACTGGTCGGAGTTGGGGAGCAGCACGAGGTAACGGCCGGGCAGCGCAAGGTGTGTCGTGACGCGCGGCCCCTTCGTGCCGATGGGGCCCTTGGTGACTTGCACGATGAGGTCGGTTCCTTTCGGATAGAGGCGCGGAATGTCCTTTTGCGTGACCTTGGGCTGGTCGCGTTTGGGTTTCTTGTCCACCCGCTCGACGAGTTCGACCCCGCTGTCGAGGTTGCTGGGCACGATGTCCCAGTAATGAAGGAAGGCGTTTTTCTCGAAGCCGATGTCCACGAATGCGGCCTTCAGCCCGTCCTCGAGGTTGCGAATCCTGCCCTTGTAGATGCTTCCAACGAGGCGGTCGTCGTCGGTGCGTTCGATGGTGAACTCCTCGAGTTTGCCGTCCTCGAGCACGGCCACGCGCGTCTCGAGCGACTCGGAGTTGATGATGACTTCCTTGTGAACTTTCTTCTCGGGCTGGATGAGTTTCTTGACCTTGGTGACGATCTTGCTGGCGGCCTGCTTGATGGCGCCGACGATGCCCTTGGGCTGCTCGACGGGGACGGGCTCGAACTCCTCCTTCACCTCGTCGGGCGTTTCCAGGTTGGGGTCGCGGAACTTGCCCTGCTTGGCGTCGGCCTCGGCAAGCTCGGCGGCCTGCTGGGCGGCGTCGCCCTCGGGCGGCAGGCCCGCGGCGAGGTTTTCGGCGCGGCGGATTTCGTGCTCGTGGCGGTTGTCGGCGAAAACTTTGTCGCCGCCCTGTTTTTCGCCGAGCGCGCGGGCGCGGGCGTCGAGGGCGGCCTTGTCGGGCCGCATGTTGGGGTTGAGTCCGCCGCGCGGGCGGAAACGGTGCGTGCCGCGGCTGCGGCGGGAGGAGAAGGCTTTGTTGTCGCTCATAGGTCAGTAGGATTTGCGGTGCATGTAGATGTTCTGAAGGAGGCCCGCTGCGACGAGCGAGGCGAGCACTGAGGTTCCGCCATAACTTAACAGCGGCAGTGGCACGCCCGTGACGGGCATCAGTCGGATGTTCATTCCGATGTTGATGAGGACATGGCTGAAGAAGAGGGTGACCACCCCGACGGCCATGGTCTTGCCGAGGCGGTCGCGCGCCTGGCCGGCGATCCTGATCCCGGTGAACAGAATCACCCCGTAGAGCGAGAGCACGACGATGCTCCCGATGAAGCCGCTTTCCTCCGCGATGACGGAGAAGATGAAGTCGTTGTGCGCCACGCCGCGCGGCAGGTAGCCGAGCAGGTTCTGCGTGCCCTGCCGCCAGCCCGTGCCCGTGAGTCCGCCGGAGCCGACGGAGATGAGCGCCTGCTCGACGTTGTAGGAATCCGTGCGCTGCTGGAGCCGCGCGCGCTGCAACTGCGCCCGCGTCGCGTCGGGCGGCGCAAAGTCGCGATAGTCGCGGTTGAAGTAGACCAGCAGCCGCCGGCGCTGGTAATCCTCGAGCGGGATGCGCCACTTGGCCGGCGCGAAGAGCACGTCCACCAGCAGCAACGTCACGAGCAGGCCGACCCCGATGACGAGGTTGCGGATGTATCGGAACGGCGCGCCGGAAATGAACAGCATCACGAGCCCGACCGGCAGCAGCACGAGCGCGGAGCCGAGGTCGGGCTCCTTGAGGATCAGCACGAAGGGCAGGGCCATCAGCCCGAGCGCGCCGAAGAACACTTTCGGCTGTCGCAGCTCATCCGGCGGCCGGCTCAGGTAGTTCGCCATCGCGATGATGAACGCAATCTTGGCGAACTCCGACGGCTGGAACTGGAACGAGCCGAAGTCAATCCACCGGCGCGCGCCGAACTTGAGGGCGCCGATGTGCGGGATGAGGACCGCCACGAGCAGCAGGATCGCGCCCCAGTAGCCGACATACGACCAGCGCGCGAGCGTCTTGTAGTCCACGTAGCCGATGGCGGCGAAGCCGATGGTGCCCGCCGCATACCACGCGAGTTGCCGGCACCAGAGCTTGCTCCAAAAGTCCACGTGGTTGCTTTCGATCGCGAGGCGCGCGCTGTGGATGAACGCGGCGCCGAGCACCATCAGGCCGAGCAACGCGCACAGCAGCGACCAGTCGAGCTTGGGCTCGCGGCGGTTCAGCGGATGGTTGGCGGTGAACATGGCTTAGATGGGTGTGTTCGCCGCGAGGCGGGCCGGCTTCGGCGCGGCAAAGCGTTTCTGGATGGCCAGGTAAATCTGTTTCGCGACCGGCACGCACGTCTTCGCGCCGCTCGCGCCGCTCTCGACCATCACCACGACGGCGAAGCGTGGATCCTGCGCCGGGCCGTAGGAGACAAACCATGTGATGTGATCCACGATCTCGCCGCCCTGCTCGACCTGCGAGGTGCCTGTCTTGCCGCTGATGCGGAAATCGGGAATCCACACGTCGCGCCCGGTGCCGCGAGGGTCCTCGACATCCGCGAGCATCGCGTCGCGGACGACCTGGAGATTCTCCGCGCGGACGCCAAGCTCGGCCCGCAGCCGCGCGGGCGGGAACAGCGTCGGCGGTTCGCCGAACGTGGAGTCGAGGGGTTCGATGCGGCTCACGATCCGCGGCCAGAACACCTTCCCGCCATTGGCGACCGCCGCGGTCATCACGGCCATTTGCAGCGGCGTCACGTCGATGTCGCCCTGCCCGATGCACACGTTCGCGGTGTGGCCATCGCGCCACGCGGCGCTGAGCGCGTCGCGGGCCGACGGGAAATTGCCGCGCGCTTCCTGGCGCGGGAGCGTGTCCGTGCGCTGGCCGAGGCCGAGCTTCTGGCCGAGCTCGATGATCTTCTGCAGCACGCCGGGCTTGAGGCCTTGATGGATGAAATAAGTGTTGGAGGATTGCGCTAGCGCGCGGCGGAAGTCGTAGTCGCCGGGCGGCACGGTGTCCTCGATCTTGCGCTTGCCGACGAAGATGGCGCCGAGCCCGGGCTTGGTGGGGCTGGGCTCGACGCGGACTTTTTCCGAGGGGTCGAGCACGCCGGCTTCGAGCGCCGCGAGCCCGACGACGATTTTGAAAATGGAGCCGGGCTGGTAATTCTCCTGCGTGGCGCGGTTGACCTGCGGGCGGAGTTTCCTGTCGTCGAGGTATTCCCAGTGCCCGTGTGAAATGGGCCGCAGGAATTGATTGGGGTCGAACGTGGGCGCCGAGGCCATCGCGAGGATGTCGCCGGTTTGCGTGTCGAGCACGACGGCCGCGCCGCGCGTGTTGGTGCCGTGCGACGTGGTGAGCAGCGCGCGTTCCGCCGCGCGCTGCAACTCGAGGTCGAGCGTGAGCACGACGTTGTGCCCGGGCTCGGGCGCGTTCTGCAGCGCCTCGCTTTGGCGGTAGCCGAGCCGGTTGACCATCATCCGCTTGCCGCCGGCGCGGCCGCGCAGTTCGCGATCGAAGCGCGCCTCGATTCCCGTGAGCCCGCGCACGTCGGGCAGCCGGTAGTGGTAGTCGGAATCCTCGCCCTCCGCCGACCGGTCGTCGCGCTTCAATGTGCCGAGCACGTGCGCGGCCGTGGACTGGAATGGATAAACACGCCGGGCCTCGATCTCGAGCTCGACGCCCGGCACGCTCGCCGGGCGCTCGACGAATCGCGCGACCTGGTCGGGTTGCAAGTTGTGGAGCACCGGGAACGGCAGCGCCCGCTGGCCCTCGTAGTGGCGCGCGAAGTTCGTGGGATCGGCCAACCCCGGGTGATTCAGCCCGGCGCCAACTTGCACGATGATGTTGCTGACGACCTCGAATCGCGCCTGCCGCTCGAGGGTCTCAATCTGCGCGCGCGTGAGCCGGCCGGCCGGCCGGATGAGCCGGTATTGCTGGTTGAAGACTTTGGTGAGCTCGGCGAGATAGAGTTCGACATTGTAACTCGGGCGATTTTCCGCGAGCGCGATTCCGTTGCGGTCGAGGATCTGGCCGCGCACGGCCGGGATGCGCACGGTGCGCACGGCCTGATCCTTGAGTGTCTCGCGGTAGTGCGTCGCGTTGAGGATTTGGACATACCACAAGCCGGCGAGCAGCGTGACGAGTCCGCACAAGACGACGATCGCCAGCGCGCGGAGGCGGCGGTCGGCTTTGCGGAGTTTGTCGAGGATGAGCATGTCAGACTCGTCGCGTGCGTTTGATCTGGCGGTGCATCCGATACGTGTGCTCGGGCATCGGCGCGTAGGCGAACGTGCGGCGCAACCGGCCGAACAGCCAAAACCAAAGCGGGGTGAACGCGCCGCCCGCGAGGGTCATCACGAGCCAATGCCACGCCGTCGCCGCAGTGACGAGCGGCTTGGCCGCGGTGGCTGGCATGAGGATGAGGGTGGCCGCCGGCACAAGAGCGCTGGCAAGCAGGCCGAGCAGCACACGCGCATAGGCCTGGTCGCGAAGCACGAGTTCCTGATTCCGCTGGATGATGAACCCGATGACGAACAGCGGCAGCACGGAAATGCCAAGCGGATTCGCCGAGAACGAATCGAACCACAGGCCTCCAAACACCGCGACGAGCGCGACCGTGGTCACGTCCGTCGTCAGCGCGGCGTAAACGATCAGCGACGGCAGAAGGTCCACTTGAGCGCCGAGCATGTGCCGCAAGCCACCGGGCAATGACTCGACGAACACCGAAAGGAATGCGGCGGACAGAATCGCGAGGGCGTGGAGTCCTTTCATGGCGCACCTCCAGTGCCGGGCGTCGGCGGGTCTTGTGTCAGATGCCGGGAGAGGTGCGGAGCCTCCCGGCGAACGCCTGCACGTTTGAACTTTGGATTTTGGACTTTGGACTCTTTCATTCGAGCAACACCCACACTTCCTCGATGGTGTTCAGGTTGACCGCGAGCTGGACGCGCGCCTCGGTGTAGAGGCCGTAGCCCACCACGCGCGTGTCGACGACCTGGCCGATGTGCAGACCCTTCGGAAAGACGCCGCCTTGCCCGCTTGAGAGCACGGTCTGGCCGGGCTTGAGCTCGGTGCCGCTCGAGACGACGGCCTGGCCGGGCTTCGGGGCGCCCGCGCGGGAGAGGTAGTTGAGCACGACGAACCGCGAGTCGTCGAAGTGCGCGGGCATGGGCGAGATGAATCCGTTTTCACCGGACTCCTTGATGAGCGCGGAGACGCGGCACGCCGGGTCGCCGAGGAGCACGACTTGCGAGCGAAGCAACCCGACGTTTGAAATGCGGCCGACGAGTCCGTCCGGGGCGACGACAGGCATGTCGGCCTTCACACCGTGGTGGCTGCCGATGTCGATGAAGACGGTGCGCCACCAGTTGGCGGGGTCGCGTGAGATGACGCGCGCGGGCTTGAGTTTCCACCCGGTCTGCCGCGCCCACGCGAGCTGGTCGCGGAGGCGGGAGTTCTCACGTTCGAGCGCGTCCTTCTCTGCAAGCCGGACTTTCAATTCGCCGTTCTCCTTGCGAAGCGAGTCGAGTTCACGGATGAGGTCGCTGCGCGGGGTGACGGCATCGCCGAGTTTGCCCGCGGTATGGCTGGTCGCGCCGGCAATCCCGAAGAGCGGGAGAAAGAGGCTGCCGAGGGCAAGCTTGAGGCGCGTGGTCGTGGAGGCCGGGAGGTTCAGGAGAACCACCACCATAAGGACCACGAGGCCCACGACCACCAGATGCTTGCGTCTCTGCATTTGTTCAGTCCCGCTTGCGGGACTGGCAAACGCACGGTCAGGAATTGCCGCTTTGCGCGACCCGCTTGAGGAATTGCAGTTCGTTCAGGACCCGCCCCGTCCCTTCGGCCACCGCGGTCAGCGGGTCATCGGCGATGTGCACGGGCAACCCGGTGTCCTGCGACACGAGCTTGTCGATGCTTCGCAACAACGCGCCGCCTCCAGCCAGGACGATGCCGCGGTCAATCAAGTCCGCGGAGAGTTCGGGCGGGCAGCGTTCGAGGGTGAGGCGGACGGACTCCAAAATCTGCGACAGCGGCTCTTTGAGCGCTTCGCGAATTTCCTCGGAGCGGATCGTGATGGTTTTGGGAAGACCCGCGCTCAAGTCGCGGCCCTTCACGTCCATCGTCAATTCCTGCTCCAGCGGGGCGGCCGATCCGACCCGGATCTTGATTTCTTCCGCCGTGCGTTCGCCAATCATTAGGTTATACGTGCGCTTCATGTGCGCAATGATCGTGTCATCAAATTCATCCCCGCCCACGCGGAGGCTGCGGCTGAAGACGATGCCCGCGAGCGAGATGATCGCGATTTCGCAGGTGCCGCCGCCGATGTCCACGATCATGTTGCCGGCCGGTTCATGCACGGGCAGGCCGACGCCGATGGCCGAGGCCATCGGTTGTTCGATGAGGTAAACCTCGCGCGCGCCCGCATGCATGGCGGAATCTTTGACCGCCCGCCGTTCCACCTCAGTGATACCCGAGGGCACCGCCACCACCACACGGGGGGCGATCAGTTTTCGATGGTGAACCTTCTGGATGAAATGCCGAAGCATCGCCTCGGTGATTTCGAAGTCCGCGATCACGCCGTCTTTCATGGGGCGGATCGCGACAATGTTGCCGGGGGTGCGGCCAAGCATCCGCTTGGCTTCCTCGCCCACCGCCAGCACGATGGTCGTCCCTGCTTGGATGGCGACGACCGAAGGTTCACGCAGCACAATGCCCTGATCACGGACAAAGACGAGGGAGTTTGCAGTCCCCAAATCTATGCCAATGTCGTTGGAAAACAGGCTCTTAAGTTGCGTCAACATGAAGAGTGCCTAAGCACGGTCTCAGGCTACGTAGCAGCGGAAGCGAGGGCAAGACATATTCCCCTGTTGCAGATCGTCCCGGCACAATGCCCAACCCTGCCGCCGCGCGGGCCGGATGCGCGTCCGAGAAACGGTGCGACCGGGCGACTTAATCCACGAACATCAGTTCGTTCGAGAGCAGAAGCGCTTGCGCGAGCTTCGCCCACGGCGCGAGCGATGAGGGGCGCGTGGAGCCGGGTTGGTCTCCACTTGTGCGTCCGGGAGCATCCTGCGCGGCGATGAAATCCAGCGCCCACCCTGCTTCGTCGGGCAAAGGCGGGCGCTGATAGCAGACCTGAAACAGAAACCGTGCGCGCATCGCATCGGTCGGGTGCGATTTGAAGTCCGGACGCGCCACGATCGCCTTCGCCTGCTGCGCCACGAACGGGCTGTTCATCATGAAAAGCGCCTGTTGCGGCACGGTGGTGTAGAAGCGCTGCGGGCTCGTGGTGTCCGGGCTCGCGAAGTCGAACGTGCGAAACATCGCGGGCAGGTTCTGCCGGTCGATCAGTCCGTAAACGGCGCGGCGCGTGGCGAAGGGCTCCTTCACGAGGTCGACGGGTTGTCCACCCGTTGTCGTGTCGAGCGTGCCCGCTACCGCGAGCAGCGTGTCGCGCATCTGCTCGAAGTCCAGCCGCTGCCGGTTGAACTTCCAGAGCAGCAGGTTGTTCGGGTCCGCGGCGAGCGCATCCGCCCGGTCGTTGCCCGCCTGCCGATACGTCGCGGACATCACGATCAGTTTGTGCAGTTGCTTCACCGACCAGCCGCTCTCGATGAACCGTGACGCGAGCCAGTCGAGCAACTCCGGATGCGACGGCGGGTCCGCCCGCAAGCCGAAGTCGCTCGGCGTGCGCACGAGGCCCTGCCCGAAATGCCACGCCCAAATGCGGTTCACCGCCACGCGCGCCGTGAGCGGATTCCGCGGGTTTGCGATGGCCTGCGCCATTTCCAGCCGGCCGCTGCCTTGCGCGAAGGGCTTGCGCGCGGGTCCCGCCACAACTTCGAGAAACTGCCGCGGCACCTCGGGCCCGCGATTGCCCTGCTGTCCGCGCACCATCACATACGGGTTGAACGGCGAGCCGTTGTCCTGCAGCGCCATCGCCCGCGGCGGCGCGCCGGAGTGCGTTGCGTCCACTTCCTCGACCTTGGCGTGCAACTGCCGCAGTCGCGGGCGCACACCTTCGAGCAGCGAATCGTTTTCGGGGTCGGGCACGTTGGCCGGCGCGCCTTTCGCGCGCAGCACTTCGCGCAACTGCTCGCGCGCAGGGTCCGCGTGCGGCGTCGCGGCGTCGCATTCATTGAGCAATCGGGCGTATCGATCCGCGACCTGCCGGAGCGACACCGGCGGTTCGCCGGCGAACATCTTCGCGACGAGCGGATGAATCGGTTTCTCCCCGTCGGAGTTCGAGGCAAACTTCGCGGCGAGCTCCTTTGCCTTCGCCTCGAAGCCTTCCGCCGGCAGGTGCGTAAACGCCATCCACGGCGCGAAGCGCGGGTCGTTCGACTTTGCGGCGTCCGCGAGCCACGACTGCCAGCGCCGGAGCGTGTTGCCATCGAGCTTGCGCTCCGCGAGTGCGCGGTCGCCCCGCCCGGGGAGCGAACCCTTCAATTCGTGGGACGCGAGCAGGTAATCGCCCGTGCGCCGGCGCACGTCGGCGAGCGCCTTTGCCAGTTCCTTCTCGCGGAAGTCGGCGAGTTCCCGTTCTCGCTTTTCGCGTTCGGCGAGGTATGCCTTGCGCGCCTCCCCGGGCGGCTCGATGCCGAGCAGCGGCTTCTCCCGGGGCTCGCTGCAACTCGCGAACACGCCGTAGAGCGAGTAGTAGTCCTTCGCCGGAATCGGATCGTATTTGTGATCGTGACAGCGCGCGCACGCGACCGTGAGGCCCATGAAACCCCGGCACATGGCGTCGAGCCGGTCGTCAATGATGTCCTCCTGGTTGTTGAGGAAGCGCCGCCCGAGCGTGACGAACCCGAGCGCCGCAAGGTCGCGCTGCGCGATCGGGTTTTGGACATTGGACCCTTGGACCTTGGACTCCGCGATCGCCAAGTCGGCCGCCAGTTGCCGGATGATGAACTGGTCCCACGGCAAGTCCTCGTTGAACGCGCGGATGACCCAGTCCCGATACGTGTAAGCGTAGGCGTAGCGGCGCTGCTCGTCGCCCGCGAGGTAGCCCTTCGTGTCGGCGTAGCGCGCGACATCAAGCCAGTGCCGCGCCCAGCGCTCGCCGTAACGCGGCGACGCGAGCAGGCGGTCCACAAGCGCCGCATACACCGGCGGTGTCTCACGAGTCTGACTCGACTCCCGGACAAACTCTTCCACCTCTGCCGGCGTTGGCGGCAGGCCCGTGAGATCGAAGCAGAGCCGCCGGATCAGCGTGCGCGGGTCCGCCTGCGGTGAAGGGGCAAGTTTCCGCGATTCGAGCTTTGCGAGCGCGAACGCATCGATGGGATTGCGGATTGCGGATTGCGGATTGCGGACACGGGGGACGGGCGGGTCTTTCACCGGCTGAAAAGCCCAGTGGGATTTCACCTTCGCGGGGTCGGAGAGGGGCGGGTGATCCGCGGAGGTTGCCGCCGCGCCCGTTCGCGGGTCGGGCGCGCCCATCTTCACCCATGTTTCGAGGTCGGCGACCTGTGCAGTCGACAGCCGCTTGTTCTTCGGCGGCATCTGCAGATCGTTGTCCGCGTAGCGAACGGCGCGGATGAGCCGGCTCTGCTCGGGTTTGCCGGGCAGGATGACGGCGCCGGAATCGCCGCCTTTGAGCACGCCGTCGCGCGTGTCGAGGCGCAGGCCGCCCTTCACCTTGCCGCCCGCCGCGCTGTGGCACTCGTAGCAATTCTCGATGAGCAACGGCCGGATGCGCGACTCGAAGAACTCGACCCCGGCGGAGTCCCTGCCCGCCGCGCGCGCCGGCGCGGCTGCCGCGCCCGCAATCGCGGACGCGAGCAGCACAGCATGATACGAGGACAACATCACAACCGGTAGACTGGCTTCGACATGCGCCGCGCATTCAACCGCTCAGATCGACACAATTCAACACGGCCTTCGCCGCGCGGTTGCTCGCGCCGGGTGGGCCGAGCGAGGCGACGACCTTCGCGAGCTGTTCCTTCACGCTTGCCCGGCGCGAGTCGTCGCGAAGCAAGTCGAGCGCGGCGTGGGCGAGGTTGCCGCCGGTCGCAGCGTTCTGCACGAATTCCGGAAAGACCTCCCTGCCTGCAAGCAGGTTGGGCATCGCGAGAAAGTCCACCGTAACAAGCTGGCGGCCGATCATGTAAGTGAGCCCCGAGGTCTTGTAGAGCGCGACCGCCGGCACGCCGAACCACGCGCATTCGAGCGTGACCGTGCCGGTCGAGGCGATGGCGACCGTGGCTTCGCGCAGCGCTGCGCCGAGTCCACCAACCTGCATCGCAACGCCGAGCGCAGCCGCATGGTTCGCGAGTGGCTTGAGATCTTCACCCGGCAACACCATGCAGAAAGTCACCGCGGGCAGTTCGCGCCGGATGATGCGGACGGCTTCGAGCATGGGCGGAATGTGGCGTTTGAGTTCTCCCACGCGACTGCCGGGAAGCAGGAGGACGCGGGGCGTGGATGGTGAATGGCGCAAGGTGGATGGTGCAGAATCGTTGCTCGCATCCGTCGCATCCGCGTTCCCATGTCTCCCGACGATCGGATGCCCGACAAACTCCACGCGCAGCCGCGGCACGCGTTCCGCATACCATGGCTTCTCGAAAGGGACGATCGAGATCAGCAGGTCCACGGTGTCGGCGAGTCGCTGCGCGCGGCCCGGTCGGGAGGCCCACACTTGCGGCGAGACGTATTGCACGAGCTTCGGCCGCCAGCCCGCGAAACGGCGGCTCCGTTCCCGGACTGCGCGTGCGAACCGGCTGTTGAAGCCCTGATAATCCACGCACACGATGACGCCGGGCTTGCGTTCGCACGCGAGCGCGAGGAGTTGGTTGAAGAAGCGCCGGAACGTCGCGTAGTTCCGCACGACTTCCCAGAGGCCGATCACGGAATGCTGTGTGAGGTCGAACGCGAGTTCCACGCCGGCTGCGGCCATCTGTGGACCGCCAGCGCCGAAGAAACGCGGCGCGTCGAGTTTGGACTGCGGAATGGCTGCGGCCTCCGCGCGGATCGAACCAACCAGCTCGGCGGCGAGCAGGTCGCCGCTCGGCTCGCCGGCGATGAGCATGATCTCAAGCGGTCGCATCGTCGTGCCGAGTTTGCACGCTTCGGAGCCGCTCCGCCATCGCGTTTCCAGCGAGCCAGCCGGTCGTCCACGCCGCCTGGAAGTTGAAGCCGCCCGTGATGCCGTCCACGTCGAGCAGCTCGCCCGCGAAGAACAGCCCCGGACACACGCGGCTCTCCATCGTCTTAAAGTCCACCTCGCCAAGCGCCACACCGCCGCACGTGACGAACTCGTCCTTGTTCAAGCTCTTGCCCGTGACAGCGAACTCCGACTCGACAACCTGCCGCGCGAGCGCCTGAAGACGCGCGCGATCGAGCCCCGCCCACTGGGTCGTGGCGGAAACGTCAGCGGCCGCGACGAGCCGCTCCCACAATCGCGAGGGAATCGCACCGAGCGCGGCATTGACCACGCGCTTCGCGCCCGTGCGTTCGCGCTGCCGCTGGCCGAGCGTCATGACGTCCTCCGCCGTGGCATCCGCGAGCCAGTTCACGCGGAGCGGGAAGCGATAATCGAGCGCGTGCAGCTCGCGCGCGCCCCATGCCGAGAGCCTCAGGATCGCGGGACCGCTCAGGCCCCAGTGCGTCACGAGCACGGGTCCGGTCTCGCCGAGCTTGGATCCAGGCACGCTCGCCGTCGCGCGCTCGACGCTCAGTCCCGCAAGCCCGGCGAGCCGCGTGTCCGTGATGTGGAACGTGAACAACGACGGCACCGGCGGAACGAGCGTGTGACCGAGCGAAGTGGCGAGTTCGCCGGACTTCGCCGCGCGGCAACCACCGGTCGCGAGCAACAGAAGGTCGCAGTCGAGAGGCGGCGCGTCAGCCGGCAGAACACGGAACCCGCCGTGCCCGCGTCGCTCCACGCGCCCGACGCCGCAGTTGGCCCGCAACACCACCCCCGCATCGCGCGCGGCGGCGACCAGACACTGAAGGATTGTTTCGGACTGGTCCGTCGTCGGGAACATCCGGCCGTCGGGCTCGGTCTTGAGCGCGACGCCGCGCGACTCAAACCACTTGACCGTGTCCTCCGGTTGGAAGCGATGAAACGCGCCGATGAGCGGTTTGGCGCCGCGCGGAAACCGCCGCGTGATTTCGCGCGGCTCGAAACACGCGTGAGTGACATTGCATCGTCCGCCGCCGGAAATCTTCACCTTCTGAAGAAACTGCGGTCCACGCTCGAGCACGGTGACGGTGCCGCGTCCGCGCAACGCCTCGGCGCACGTGATGGCTGAGAAAAACCCGGCGGCCCCGCCGCCCACGATGATTAGATGAGGCATCCGTGTGCGTTCAAGCAGGCGCGGGTTCGGGCGTGCGCGACAGGCCGCGCCGGACGGGCGACCGGACGAGACTCGCGAGGGAGGGGGCCACGGCCACGGCGTCGCCCGGCCCTGTCCGGTCCTCGGGCGGGTTCGTCGTCAGGAACAAACAACCGTGCATGTCGATCATCGCATTGCGCTGAAGGATACGGACTGTCACGGGGCGGTGCAACCGCCCCGTCGCGCATCGGCATGGCGCTGCTGTTCGCGGGCCGGTGCAGCTCTCTCCGGCATCGACAACGCGGTGCGCCTCTGGCAAAAGGGGGTGTGAATTCGCGAATGCTCGCAGCGGTCGGGGCCGCACTCGCCGTGCTGTGCGGAGTGGCTGCGCCCGGCGCCGCGCCGCGGCCGAACATCCTGTTGATTCTCGCCGACGACCTCGGCTTCTCCGACCTCGCGTGCTACGGCTCGAGCATCGCCACGCCGAATCTTGACCGTCTCGCGGCGGGCGGGCTGCGATTCTCGCAGTTCTACAACGCGGCGCGGTGCTGTCCCACGCGGGCGTCGCTGCTCACGGGGTTGTATCCGCATCAGGCGGGCGTGGGTCACATGCTGCAACCATGGCGCCCGCCGAGTTACAGCAACGGGTTGCTCGAAAACACCGCGACCATTGCGGAACTGCTGCGAACGGCGGGCTACCGGAACTATCACGTCGGCAAGTGGCACGTTGGCGGACTCGGCGGCGGCGCGAAGGCCAGGGCCGAAACGCGCAACCATCCGATGAGCCGCGGCTTCGACCGCGCCTACGGCTCCGGCGGTGGCGGCAGTTACTTCGCGCTGCAACCGCTCTATCTCGATCGCGAGCCGCAGCAGCCGGGGGAAGGATTCTACGCCACCGACGCCTTCACGGAAAACGCCGTGAAGTTTCTCGAGGAGCACGGACGCGGGCACAAGGACCGGCCGTTTTTCATGCACCTTTGCTACACGGCGCCGCACTTTCCGCTGCATGCGAAGCCCGCCGACATCGCGAAGTATCGCGGCCAGTTCCGCCACGGCTGGGACGCCGAGCGCGAGCGGCGATTCGCGAAGCAAAAGCAACTCGGGCTCTTCCCTGCCGCCGCGAAACTCCCGCCCCGAGACCCCGTCGCCACCGCGTGGAGCGACGTGCCCGACGCCGGGCGCGACGAGTGGGACCTGCGCATGGCCGTGCACGCGGCGATGATTGACTGCATGGACCAGGGCATCGGGCGCGTGCTCGGCGCCGTCCGCCGCATCGGCGCGGAGACGAACACGATGGTGCTGTTCCTCTCGGACAACGGCGCGAGCGCGGAGGCGCTCGACTCGTGGCCGAATCCCGCGCGCGGCCACAAGCCCGGCAGCGAGACGGGCACGCGCGACTCGCACCGCTGCCTCGAAATCGGCTGGGCCAACGCCGCGAACACGCCGTTCCGCGAAAACAAGATGTGGGTCCACGAAGGCGGCATCTGCACGCCGCTCATCGTGAACTGGCCCGCGGGCCGCGCGGGCAACGTGGCGCCCGGCGCGCCCGGCGGGCGTGTCGCGACGCAGCGGCGTCACGCCGCGGGCACGGTGGTGGACGATCCCGCGCATGTGATGGAGTTGATGCCGACGTTCCTCGAACTCGCTGGAGTGGACTTTCCGCAGTCGCTCGGCGGGCGCGAGCTTCAGCCGCTTGCGGGGCGGAGCCTGGTTCCATTGCTGCGCGGCGAATGGGCGGGACCGTGCGCCCTCGGCTGGGAGCACGAGGGCAACCGCGCCTTCCGGCTCGACTCGTGGAAGATCGTGGCGACGTTTCGCGGCGGGTGGGAACTCTACAACCTCGCGCGCGACCGCACGGAACTCGACAACCTCGCGGCAAGGCAGCCCGCGAAACTCACGGAACTCACCGCGGCGTGGCAGTCGTGGGCCGCGAACGTCGGCGTCGCCCCGTGGGAGGACCTGCCCGGCGCGGGCTACCAGCCGGCGGCGGGTTACCGGAAGAAGTCCGAGCCGTTCGCGCCCTGACCGTTACTTCTGTTTCTTCGCCTTTGCCGGCGCTTCTCCGAACTTGCGGTTCGGGTCCATCTGTTTCAAATCGTCTTCGCTCGGGCCGCCGCCGAACTGTTTCCAAAACTGCTCCTTGAACGGATTGACTTTGGGTCCGGCCGCGCCCTCGTTGACGAGCAGCGGCGTGACCTCGGTCCACCACGCATCGATGGCGGATTTCAACTCGCGGACGATCTCGGGTTTTTCGTCGGCGATGTTTTTCGTGCAACCGAAGTCCGCCTTCACATCGAACAGCTCCCACTTCTCGCCCTGTCGCGTTGCGTTGACGAGATGATAGCGCGCGTTGCGCGCGCTCACGGCGGCATACTTGGAATCCGCGGCCTTGCCGCGGTCCCACCGGCCGACGTGGGTGAACAGCACACGGTCGGCCCACGGCGCTGACGCGTCCTGCAAGAGCGGAACAAGGTTGCGTCCCTCGGCCTGCCGGTGCGCGTCGTCGCTGAGTTTCGCGCCGGAGATTTCAGCGAAAGTGCGGAAGATGTCCGTGTGCGAGGTGAGCTTGTCCACGTCGCGTCCGCCGGCGAATCCCGCGGGCCAGCGCCACAGCGCGGGCACGCGCGTGCCGCCCATGTAGGGTGTGCCTTTCGCGCCGCGCATGCCGGCGTTGAAGGTTTGCACGCCCGCGGTGCCGCCGTTGTCGGTCATGAAGATGACGAGCGTGTCGCGCTCGATGCCCCATTCCTGGAGCTTGGCGAGCAGACGGCCGAAGTTGTCGTCAATGTTCTCGATCATGCCGTAGAACTTCGCGGCGTTTGGCGGAACCTTGCCCGCATATTTCGCCTCGTAATCCGGCGGACAGTCGAGCGGACCGTGCGGCGCGTTCGGCGTGATGTAGGTGAAGAACGGCTTGCCGGACTTGCGCGCGGTGTCCATCCATTTCGTCGCCTGCGCGAAAAACACGTCGGTGCAGTAGCCCTTTGTCTTCTCGAACCTGCCGTTGTGCTTGATGGCCGGGTCGAAATATTTGTTGCCCGGCGCGTCGCCGCCGGAGCCCGGATACGTCTGCCCGATGCCGCCCGCGCCGTGGATGAAAACCTCGTCGAAACCACGCCGCTCGGGTTGATAAGCGTCCTCGTCCCCGAGGTGCCACTTGCCAAAAATGCCCGTGGTGTAGCCGGCGGACTTGAGCACCTGCGCGGTGGTGGTCGCCTTGAGCGTGAGCCGCTCGCGTTCGAGGATCGTGTGCGTGATGCCGTTCTTGAACTCGTGCCGGCCGGTCATGAGCGCGCTGCGCGTCGGGGCGCACGTCGGGCTCACGTGGAAATCGGTGAACCGCACGCTGTCCTTGTAGAACGAATCCAGATTCGGCGTCTTGAGGACCGGGTTGCCGTGGCAGCCAAGATCGCCGTAGCCCTGATCGTCCGGCATCACGAGGATGATGTTCGGCCGCCGGCCGGCGAGCGCGGCGGCGTGAGACCCGGGAGGGGCGGCCGCGGAGACACAAAGCGCGGCGAACAGGAGGACGGAGCCGCGGCGGTTGAGCGTGTGCATGGCTGCTTCTACCTGGCCGGACTGAATTCGCAAGCTTTCGGGTCAGAGGCTCGCGCGAACGTCACCAGCCTTCGGACGGCTCCGAGCGGTCCGGAACATCGGTCCATCCCCGGCCGGGGAGGTGCGGAACCGACTCCACGCTTGCCCGGCCCCGGCTCATCTCCTAAAAGCTCCGCATGTCAACCACCGCGACGCGGGCGGGTGCGCGGCACGCGAGTTCGTTCGATCTCGCCCGCTGGCTCGACGACCGGTCGGCCCTCGTCAACCGCGCCCTTGACCGGTTCCTCCCGCGCGAGTCCGCGCGACCCGCCACCATCCACGAGGCGATGCGCTACTCGCTCTTCGCCGGCGGCAAGCGCATGCGCCCCGCGCTCACGCTCGCCGCGGCGGAGGCGTGCGGCGGCAACGTCGACGATGCCCTCCCGCTCGCGTGCGCCGTCGAGTGCGTCCACACCTACTCGCTCATCCACGACGACCTGCCCGCGATGGACAACGACGATTTCCGCCGCGGCAAGCCGACGAATCACAAGGTGTTCGGCGAGGGCATCGCCATCCTCGCGGGCGACGCGCTGCTGACGCAGGCATTCGAGATTGCCGCACAGGCGAAGGGCTGGCCGCGGCATCCGCACCACGAACTCGTGCGGGAACTGGCGCGCGCGTCGGGCTCGCTGCAACTGATCGCGGGGCAGGTCGCCGACCTCGAAGGCGAGGGCCGGAAGCTCTCCGTCGCGGACCTTCGCTACATTCACGAGCGCAAGACCAGCGCGCTGCTCTGCTGTGCGGTGCGACTCGGCGGCATGAGCGCGAACGCTCCGGCGGCGCAACTCGACGCGCTCACCGTGTTCGGCACCAACGTCGGCCTCGCGTTCCAGGTCGTGGACGACATCCTCGACGTGACGCAGACCACGGAGCAACTTGGCAAGACCGCGGGCAAGGACATTGCGGCACAGAAGGCGACCTATCCGAGCATCGTGGGTTTGGAGCAGTCGCGGCTCATCGCGCGGCGGCTCACAAAGAAGGCGTTTGCGGCGCTGCGGCCGTTCGGCGGGAAATCCGCAGCGCTGAACGCGCTCGCGCACTACCTGTTGATCCGGGACAAGTAATCAGCCCAGCTCCGCGCTGCTCCACCGTTCGCCGGCCTTGAGCACGCGGCACGGCTGGCCGATCTTCGCGCACTCGTCCACGAACGCCGCAGGGTCCGCCGTGTTGAACGTGAACATGTCGTAATGCATCGGCACGGCGAGCCGCGCGCCGATGTCCTTCGCCAGCCGCGCCGCCTCGCGCGCGTCGAGGTTGCCCGCGACCTTGCGCTCGGGCCGGTCGCCGTTGATCGGCAGCAGCGCCACGTCCACCCTGAACGGCCGCACCCAGTCCTCGATGCCGCGGTAGAGCTTCGTGTCGCCCGCGTGGTAGATGCGCCACGAGCCGAACTCGACGACGTAACCGAGGAATTTGTGGTTCAAGTCGGCGTCCTGCTCGAGCTCGTTGTGCGCCGCCGGGATGCCGTGAAAGCGGAAGCCGCCGCGCGCGCGGATGTCGCCGGCGTTGATGCCCATCAGCGCCGTTGACTTGGGACTGAGCTTGAGCCGATACGCCGCCACGCCGCGGTTGGCCTCGGGGACGAGCAGATGCAGCTTCGGGTTCGCCGCGAAAAGGGGCAGCAGAGTGTCCGGGTCGAAGTGGTCCGTGTGGTTGTGGCTCGACGTGACGACATCGATGAAGTCCAGCCGCTCCGGCGCGATGACGCGCGCGGTCATCCGCACATGCGGCTTGTTGGTCCCGGCATACTTCGCGGTCAGCGAGTCGGAGAGATACGGGTCGAGCAGGGCGTGGCGCTTCTGCCACTGGAGGAGGAAGCCGCTCTGCCCGAGCCACCACAAGTGAAAGTGCCCGTGCCCGTGGTGCGCCGCGCGCACGTTGGCGAGGAAGGCGGAGTCGTGGAGAGCAGGGCCGATCATTGGAAGCTCATCGTTGAGCACGCACCCGTCGCACCCCTTCGACCATGTTCGCCAGCTTCTGCTTCGCCGCCCAGCGCGCGGTTTGCGAGAGGCCGCAGTCGGGCGCGAAGGCGAGGCGATCCGCTGGCGCGTGCTTGAGGCACGCGCGCACGCGGTCGGCCACGTCGGCTGGTGTCTCGATGTAGTAGCTCTTCACGTCAATCACGCCCACGGCCGCGTCTTTGCGCTTCGCGATTTCCGCGATGAGTTCCAGTTCGGCGAACTCGCGGCTCGCCATCTCGACGTGGATTTCGTCCACGGCAAGTTCGAGGAACGCCGGGAACATCGGCGCGTAGCGGCGCGGCCCGACAGCGCGGCCCTTGTAGTTGCCGAAGCACAGGTGCGTCGAGAGCCGGCACCGGCCCGCGACGCCCTCGACCGTGCGGTTGAAGATGTCCACGAAGCGGCGCGGGTCCTCGCGGTGCGCGTAGCAGCTCATGCTCGGCTCGTCCACGCAGATCTCGCGGCAGCCGGCCTCGGCGAGCGCCTCCAATTCGGCGCGCACGATGGGCAGCAGCGCCTCGGTGAGCGCGTAGCGGTCGGCGTATTGCGGGCTGGGCAGCAGGCGGCCGCTGAGCGTGTAAGGGCCGGGCACACTCGCCTTGAGCGTGGGATGTGTTTCAGGCAACGAAGCACCCCTCACCCCGGCCTTCTTCCCTTCTGAAGGGGAGAGGGTGCCCGAAGGGCGGGTGAGGGGTTGACCGGTGGCGACCATCCGCTTCAGCCGCTCGAAGTCGTCCACGGCGCCGAGGCCGCGCGGGGCGCGCAGTTCGCCGGTCACGCGGTGCTTGCCGCGCTGGTCGTGCGCGGGCGGGCCGAACCGCCGCGGCGACGCGCTCTCCAACTCGATGCCTTCGATGAATCCGTAGAAGCTGAGGTTGAAGTCGAGCCGGGTCTGCTCGCCGTCGGTGATGACATCGAGCCCGGCCTCGAGCTGGTCGCGCACGGCGATGGCCACCGCGTCGTCCATCAACTCGGCGCGGTCGGTCTCACCGAACTGGTCGAGCTGTTGCGAGGCGAATTCGAGCCAGCCGGGAAACGGCAGGCTGCCGACGACGGTCGTGCGAAGCGGTCGGTCCTTCATTGAATGAAGGGAGTTTGACCGCGTGAGGTCACCAGGCCAACTCCTTCTTCACCCCGGCGAACGCGTTCACGGCCCCTTCCAATGCCTCGCGCGTGTGCGCGGCGGAAATCTGGCATCGGATGCGCGCCTTGCCCTGCGGCACGACGGGATACGAGAAGCCGATGACGTAAACGCCCTTCGCGA